>Ga0126373_10002027_pt1 | contig 14770 bp, 12 predicted proteins | sample PanSoiMetPlot_11_FD_92545 | JGI IMG/M metagenome (GOLD analysis project Ga0126373, IMG submission 92545) | Tropical forest soil microbial communities from Panama - MetaG Plot_11 | ecosystem: Environmental > Terrestrial > Soil > Tropical forest > Bulk soil | place: Panama | collected 2016-02-17 | reverse complement strand
TGGCGGGTCATGCGCGCGAGGGGCACGCCTTCCTGCAATTGGGTCTCGAGATAGGGCAGCCAAGCTTGCAGAATTTCAGTACGGGACAGCACGCGGGCACTCGGGTCGAAAAAGCGTCGGTCCACATCGGCGAAGAGATAGGGGTTGCTCACGGCCTCGCGCCCCACCATGACGCCGTCGAAAGCGCCCAGATGCTGCTGCATGGCCTCCAGGGTCTTGACCCCGCCGTTCACCACCACGGTAAGGCCGGAGAAGTCCCGCTTGAGCTGCTCCGCCACGTCGTAACGCAGCGGCGGAACCTCCCGGTTCTCCTTGGGGGACAGTCCCTTCAGCCAGGCCTTGCGGGCATGGACGATGAACACCCGGCAGCCGGCCAGGGAGACCGTGGCGACGAATTCCACCAGTTCTTCGTAACTGTCCCGCTCGTCCACGCCGATGCGGGTCTTGACCGTGATGGGTACCGGTCCCGCCGCGATCATGGCGGCGACGCACTCCGCCACGAGCTTGGGCTCGTTCATGAGGCAGGCGCCGAAGCGGCCCGATTGCACCCGGTCGCTGGGGCAGCCCACGTTCAGGTTCACTTCGTCGTAGCCGTAATCCGCCGCGAACCGCGCACAGGCGGCGAGCGCCTGGGGCTCACTGCCCCCCAATTGCAGGGCAAGGGGATGCTCGGTGGAATGGAATTCCAGGAAGCGCCGGTGGTCGCCGTGAAGCAGCGCACCGGTGGTCACCATCTCCGTATAGAGGCGGGTGTGGCGGCTCAGGAGACGGATGAAATAACGGAAATGCCGGTCCGTGTAATCCATCATAGGCGCCACGGACACGCGGTGGGCGTGGATCGCGGCGCTCATGGATACAACCATTGATGGGTCCACTTCCCGTCCATGAGCTTATAGCGCTCCCGCTCATGCAGGCGGCCGGGGCGCGAGGACCAGAACTCGACGGAATCAGGCTTGATCCTGAAGCCGGACCAGTGGGGTGGGCGCGGCACGGGCTTGCCCTCGAACTGCTTCTCGAAGTCCCGGAAGCGCCGTTGCAGGGCATCCTTGTCCGGCATGAGGCCGGACTGCTCCGAAGCCCAGGCGCCGATCTGGCTTAAGCGGATGCGGCTCGCCCAATAGGCATCGGCCTCCGCCTCGGTGACGTCCTCCACCTCGCCTTCCACCAACACCTGCTGCATGAGCGGCTGCCAGTGGAAACACAGCGCGGCCTTGTGCGTGGCCTTGAGCGCACGCCCCTTGCGGCTTTGCTTGTTGGTATAGAACACGAAGCCGCGCTCGTCGAAGCCCTTGAGCAGCACCGTGCGCACCGACGGCCGGCCGTCCGCGTCCACGGTGGCGAGGCTCACGGCCGAGGGTTCGGGGATGTCGAGCTGCTGCGCCTCGGCATAGAGCTTGCGGAAACGTTCGACGACTTGGGCGTAGACGTCCATCCCGCTCCCCGTGCTCAGGCGGCCTCGGTGGCGCGCCCCGCCTTTCGGCGGTCGGATTCCTTCAAGTGGCGCTTGCGCAGGCGGATGTTGTTGGGGGTGATCTCCACCAGCTCGTCGTCCTCGATGAACTCCAAGGCCTGCTCCAGGGTGAAGCGCAGGGCCGGCGTCAGGATGATGTTCTCGTCGCGGCCGGCGGCGCGGATGTTGGTGAGCTGCTTGGTCTTGAGCGGATTCACCGTGAGGTCGTTGTCCCGGGCGTGGATGCCCACGATTTGTCCCTCATACACGTCCTCGCCTGGCCCCACGCAGAGCCGCCCCCGCTCCTGCAAGTTGAACAGTCCGTACGATACGGCCTTGCCGGTGCCATTGGAGATCAGCGCGCCGTTGGCGCGCTGGTTCACGCCCACGGCTTTGGCCGGAGCGTACTTGTCGAACACGTGATGCAAGAGGCCCGAACCGGAGGTCATGGTCCGGAATTCGGTCTGGAAACCGATGAGGCCACGGGCCGGGATCACGTAATCCAGCCGCACGCGGCCCTGGCCATCCGGACGCATGTCCTGCAGTGCACCGCCGCGGGAACCCAGGGCTTCCATGATGGCGCCTTGGTGACGGTCTTCCACATCCACGGTGAGGGTTTCGTAGGGCTCGTGCCGCTCGCCGTTCACTTCGTGGTAGATGACCTGAGGACGCGCCACCGCGATCTCATAACCCTCGCGGCGCATGGTCTCGAGCAGCACCGAGAGGTGCAGCTCGCCTCGGCCGGAGACTCGGAATTTCTCGGCGTCCTCCGTGTCCTCTACCCGCAGCGCCACGTTGTGCAGGGTCTCGCGGTAGAGGCGCTCGCGTACCTGGCGGCTGGTGAGGAACTTGCCGTCCTGGCCGGCGAAGGGGGAGCTGTTGGTCTCGAACACCATGCTGATGGTGGGCTCGTCCACCGTCAGGGATGGCAGGGCCTCCACAAGCTCCGGATCGCAGATGGTCTCGGAGATGCGCGGTGCCGGGATGCCGGTGAAGGCGATGATGTCGCCCGCCTGGGCCTCCTGGACCTCCACGCGATTCAGGCCCAGAAAACCGAAGATCTGCAGTATCCGCTCACGGCGGGTGTTGCCTTCGGAATCGGTGACGATCACCGGGCTGTTGCGCTTGATGCGGCCCCTGGCGATGCGGCCAATGCCGATGGCGCCCACGTAGCTCGAGTAATCCATCTGGCTGACCTGGAGCTGGAACGGACCGTCAAGGTTCACCGGCGGCGGCGGGCAGTGTTTGATGATGGTCTCGAACAGCGGCGCCATATCCTTGCCGGGGTTGTCGGTGTCCAGGGTGGCATAACCGTTCAGGGCCGAGGCATAGACTACCGGGAAGTCCAGCTGCTCGTCCGAGGCGCCGAGCTTGTCGAAAAGGTCGAAAGTCTGGTCCAGCACCCAATGGGGCCGGGCGCCGTTGCGGTCGATCTTGTTGATGACCACGATGGGCTTCAGGCCATGGGAGAAGGCTTTCTGGGTGACGAAGCGGGTCTGGGGCATGGGCCCGTCCACCGCATCCACCACCAGCAGCACGCAATCCACCATGGAGAGCACCCGCTCCACCTCACCGCCGAAGTCGGCGTGGCCCGGGGTGTCCACGATGTTGATGCGGTACTCCGCGTCACCCTGCTTCAGGCGGATGGCGGTGTTCTTGGCCAGGATGGTGATGCCCCGTTCCCGCTCCAGGTCGTTGGAATCCATGACCCGTTCGGTCTGGGGTGCACGGGCGTCCAGGGTGCCGGACTGCCGCAGCAGGCAGTCCACCAGGGTGGTCTTCCCATGGTCGACGTGGGCGATAATGGCGATGTTGCGCAGATTTTCGATCACAGGCGGAATCCGGATTGGCGGGGCTTTGGAAAAACGCCGAATTATACCGGCAAAGGCCGGAAAAAGCCGGTGGTTTTTGGGCGATTTTTTCAGTCCAGACAAGGGCTTCCGGGCATTGGACAGGGTCTGTTAACTCGCGTAAGCTCTTCCGCCGTTCGGGTCCTGTCAACGCTTTGCCGACGTCTTCGGGGATGACCTGCTGCCACGCCGGGGGATGCTGACTCAAGCTTCGAACAATAAGCGGTTACCCGCTCCAGTCACGCCGCAAGGCGGAGCCTGGACTGGTCAGCCGCAGGTAAACCACGGTCCGCAGAGTCACATCTATGTCCCGTGGCGTGTTCTCCCTGTTATCGCAAGAGAGTGATTAATCGTATGACGTCTATCTATGTGGGCAATCTGCCCTTCTCCGCCAATGAAGATGAAGTCCGTCAGAAGTTCGAGCAGTTCGGCGCCGTGCACTCGGTGAAGCTGATCTCCGATCGCGAGACCGGCCGCCCCCGCGGTTTCGGCTTCGTCGAGATGGATCAGTCCGCCGCGCAGGCCGCGATCCGCGAACTGAACGGCAAGGACATGGGCGGCCGTCCGCTGCGCGTGAACGAAGCGCAGCCGCGTCAGGCCGGTGGCGGCGGTGGCGGCGGTGGCCGCGGCCGCTGGTAAGCCGTCAGCTCCCTAATCCATTAGCTGACTTGACAGCCCATGTACCCGGCCCGCCAGGGCCGGTGCATGGGCTTTTTGTTTGAAGACGGCGTGACAGGGGTCCGTCGTCCAAGCTGACAAGCATCACTACCGGGTCCCGTGTGCCCTGCCTATCATGGCCGCAGATCCCGACCGAACCTGCGGCCACCGCCGCTGTCGATACGAGGCAGCCCGGGCCGCTGAACCGCGGTTAGCACCACTTCAGGGGAGACCAGCATGAACGCCACCAGTCCTTCCGCTTTCGGCAGTCTCGTCAACATATTCCTGGAGCCCAGGAAGACCCTCCAGGACCTGCGCAGCCATGCCTCCTGGTGGTGGCTGCCTCTGCTGCTCATGCTTGCGCTCAGCATCGCGTTCCAGCTGTGGTACGCGAACCGCGTCGACATCTCCTGGTTCGCGGACCAGACGCTGGCGCCCAGCGCGGGCAAGATGACCCCCGACCAGTTGCGTGACGCCCATGCGCGCTTCAGCCAGACCAGCATGGTGGTATTCGGCATTATCGGCAGCCTGTTCCTGGTGATCTGGTACCTGATCCAGGCGCTCTATTTCATGCTCACCGCCAAGGTCGGCGGCTGGCAGATGCAGGGCTTCGGCAACTGGTTGAACTTCATCGGTTGGACCTCGCTGCCAGGACTGCTCGGGTTCATCGCCAGCGCCGTCTACATGCTGTCCACGAGCTCCAGCCAGATCAGTCCGGTGGACATCGACGTCACCTCCCTCAACACCCTGCTGTTCCACGTCCCCTACGCCCACAACGGCCAGGCGCTGGCCTCCAGCCTGCGCCTCACCACCATCTGGTCGTGGGTGCTGATGGTCATCGGCGTCTCAGCCTGGACCGGCAAGGACATGATGAAGTCCGCCATCGCAGTGCTCACGCCCTACTTCCTCTGCTACGCAATCTGGATCGCATGGGTCGTGTTGCGCGGTTAAACCCGGGACGGGAACATGACCAAGCAACGCAAACTGATCACCGTCCTGGCCGTGCTCGGCGGCATCGTGCTGCTGGTGGTCATCGCCCGGCTCGGCGGGCACAACGGCGTCAAGGTGGAAACCGCCGCAGTGGCGGCGCGCACCATCAAGAGCTCGATCCTGGCCTCGGGCGAGCTGCAGTACCAGAATCCGGTGGAGCTCAAGCCCGAGGTGATCGGCAAGATCAGCCAAATACCGGTGGTCGAAGGCCAGCGGGTGCACAAGGGCCAGGTGGTGCTGCGCCTGGATCCGGAACTGTACCAGGCTCAGGTGGCGCAGCAACAGGCGGCGGTGCAGCAGGCCGGAATCGCCATCCAGAGCCAGAAGCTCACGGTCGCGAACCTGCAGCAGCAGTACGACAGGCAGCAGGCGCTTTTCAAGCAGCACCTGGTGGATGAAAACAGCTTCGAAAACCTGAAGAGCCAGTTGGACATCGCCAGCACGGAGCTGCAGGACAAGCAGCAGGCGCTGGAGTTCGCCCAAGCGGGTCTGAATCAGGCACAACAGAGTCTCGACAAAACGGTGATCCTCTCACCCATCGACGGCATGGTGACGAGCCTGCCGGTGAAGGTGGGCGAGACGGTCATCACCGGCACCAACATCGCCGGCTCCACGCTCATGGACATCGCCGACCCTTCCGTGGTGCTGGCGGACGTGCAGGTGGACGAGGCGGACATCGCCAATATCAAGCTGGGAGAGGATGCGAACATCGACGCGGTTTCGTTTCCGGACAAGACCCTGCACGGGACCGTGACTTTCGTGGCCTCATCGGTGACCGACACCACCACCAGCGCTACCACCACCGCGACCCAGGGCCGTACCTTCGAGGTGAAGATCGGCCTCACCGACAAGAACCTGCCGCTGCTCAAGCCCGGCATGAGCGCCCGCGCTGAAATCTTCACCCAGAGCACCCCCGACACCCTCTCGATTCCCGTGGCGGCGGTGCTCTATGACAACGACCCCGGTTCCAAGAGCCTGGAGCCGACCTCGGGCGCCTACGTGTACGCCGTGGTGGACGGCAAGGCGAAGAAAACCCCGGTCACGACCGGCGTCTCCAGCGACGCCTACCAGGCCATCACCGCGGGCCTCAAGGTGGGAGACGTGGTGGTAAGCGGGTCCTACGACACCTTGCACCACCTCACGGACGGCACCTCGGTGACGCCCATCCCCGCCCCCGCGACCCAGGCCGCGCCCGCCAAGAAACAGCCGTGATGGGCGCCGACGCGGTCCTGGAGCTCAGTCACGTCACCAAGCAGTACGTGATGGGCGAGACGGTGCTGAACGCGCTCGACGGCATCAACCTCAGCATCCAGCGCAACGAATACGCGGCGTTCATCGGCCCCTCGGGATCCGGCAAGTCCACGCTCATGAACATCGTGGGCTGCCTGGACAAGCCCACTTCGGGCGAATACGTCCTGAACGGCACGCCGGTGTCGCAACTGGACGACAACGCGCTGGCGCGCATCCGCAACCGCGAGATCGGCTTCATCTTCCAGAACTTCAACCTGCTGGGCCGTGCCGACGCGCTGCACAACGTGATGCAGCCGCTCATCTACCGCGGTATCCCGCTCGCCGAACGGCGGCGCATCGCCACCGAGGCGCTGACACAGGTGGGGCTGGCGGAGCGCCTGCATCACCTCCCCAACCAACTTTCGGGCGGCCAGCGCCAGCGCGTGGCCATCGCCCGCGCCCTGGTCGGCAAGCCCTCGATCCTGCTGGCCGACGAGCCCACCGGCAACCTGGACTCCTCCACAGCGCGCGACGTCATGGCCATGTTCGACGTGCTGCACGCGAACGGCAACACCATCATCGTGGTGACCCACGACCAGGACATCGCCGCCCACTGCCACCGGGTGATCCGCATCAAAGACGGGCAGATCATCGGCGACAACCGCAATCCCACAGGCCGGTCGGCGCGCGAGAAGGCGGCCCGTGTCTAATTTCCTGGAAAGTCTGCGGGCGGCCATCACCGCGATCTACGCTCACAAGCTGCGCAGCGTGCTCACCACCCTCGGCATCATCATCGGCGTGATGTCGGTGATCGCGGTGGTCTCCCTGCTGGAAGGCTTCGGCAACGCGCTTTCCGCCAACTTCAAGGGCATGGGCGCCAACACGGTGTTCGTCACCTCCTACGTGTCCCGCAAGGACCAGCAGGAGGGCAAGACCTCGAAGATCACCACCGACGACCTACTTGCCATCCAACACGAGGTGCCGGGCATCAGCCGCATCACGCCGGTCCTCATCCTGGCGTTCTTCAGCGGCCAAATTCAGTACCAAGGCCAGACCACCTATTCGCTCATTGCCGGCACCACCTACACCCACGCTCAAAACACGGAGTTTTACCCGGTGGAGGGTCGCTATCTCACTCCCAGCGACGATGCCGCACACCGCCGCGTGGTAGTGATAGGCAAGACGGTGCAGAAGGACCTAAATCTGGGGGACCGCCCGGAGGGCAAGTTCATCCAGATGATGGGACAGTGGTTCAAGGTCATCGGCGTGCTGAAGGAACTGGGATCCATCGTGGGGTTCGACCAGGACGCGCGCGTCTACATCCCTTACGGCACGGCCCATAGCCTGGTGGGTGGCGCCACGAACCCGGACATCCAGGTCGACATGGACATCAACGACGTCAAGGACCTGCAGGAGACCCAAGCGCGCATCAGTGCCGTGCTGCGTCGTCAGCACCACTTAAAACAGGGCCAGGATGACGACTTCAAGATCCAGACGGCCGCGCAACTCGCCGACAGCATCAACCAGATCTTCAATGCCGCCAGCGTGATCCTGGGTGGCATCGTGAGCATCGCGCTGCTGGTGGGCGGGATCGGCATCATGAACATCATGCTGGTATCGGTGACCGAGCGCACCCGCGAGATCGGCATCCTCAAGAGCCTGGGGGCGCGGCGCTCCGACATCCTGCTGCAGTTCCTCATCGAGGCCATGGCGCTGTCGCTATTGGGAGGACTCATCGGGCTGGCATTGGGCTATGGCATCGGCCTCCTGGTGGTGAAGCTGGTTCCCGCCTTCGAGGGAGCGTACGTGCCCGTCTGGGCGGTGATGCTCTCCCTCGGCTTCTCCATCAGCATAGGCGTGATATTCGGTATCGCGCCGGCCGCCAAAGCGGCGGCGCTCGACCCCATCGACGCCTTGCGTTACGAGTAAAGCTATGTACGCCCTGATGGAAAGCCTGCGCTCCGCGATGTACGCCATCCGCGCCCACAAGCTGCGTAGCTTCCTCACCACGTTGGGGATCATCATCGGCGTGATGGCGGTGATCACGGTAGTATCGCTGATCCAGGGCTTCAGCCAATCCATCAGCAGTCAGTTCTCCGGCTTCGGCGCCAACAGCCTCACCATCCAGTCCTACCTGCCCTTCAAGGACCAGTTAGAAGGCAAGGTGGCGCGGGTGACGCCCGCGGACATGCTGGACATACAGCACGAAATCCCCGGCATCAGCGGCGTAACGCCCATGCTGCAACTCGGCCGCTTTGGCAGCGCCATCCAGTACAAGGGCCAAACCAGCTCGACCCAGGTGCAGGGCGTGACCCAGGGTTACGCCCAGGTGTTCAGCGAATACCCGGACCAGGGGCGCTTCATCACCCCCTCCGACGACCTCACCCACCGGGGCGTCGCGGTGGTGGGCCAGACGGTGATCGACAATCTGCACCTTCCCCCGCAGCCGCTCGGGGAGTTCTTCCAGATCGGAGGACACTGGTTCAAGATCGTGGGCGTGCTGCACAAGCAGGGCTCGATCCTGGGACAGGATCAGGACAACGAAGCGCTGATCCCCTACGGTACGGCTCACACCTTGTTAGGCGGCGCCACCCAGGAAGACGTGGTCATCCAGCTCAAGGTGGACGACGCCTCGCAGATGGACACGACCGCGGCGCGCATCACGCAAGTGCTGCGCCGCACCCATGGGCTCAAAGCCGGGCAGGACAACGATTTCAAGGTACAGACTTCCGACCAACTGCAGGATTCCTTCAAGAGCATCCTCAACACCTTGACGGTGGTGCTGGGCGGCATCGTCGGGGTATCGCTGTTGGTGGGCGGCATCGGCATCATGAACATCATGCTGGTTTCGGTAACGGAACGCACCCGGGAAATCGGCATCCTCAAGAGCCTGGGCGCACGACGCCGCGACATCCTGGTGCAGTTCCTCCTGGAAGCGGTGGCGCTCTCCATGCTGGGCGGCATCATCGGGCTGATCCTGGGCTACGGCATCGGCACGCTCATCGTCTACGCCGTGCCCGCATTCCGCGGCGCCCACGTGCCCCTGTGGGCGGCATTGGTGGCCATCGGTTTCTCCACGTCGATCGGCGTCATCTTCGGCATCACCCCGGCCGCGAAGGCGGCCGCTTTGAACCCCATCGATGCATTAAGATACGAATAAGCCCTAAAAACCAAGGCGTCCGCCATGGCCTCCAAGACCATCCCTACCCTGGTGGCCCATCGCGGTTATCCCGCGCATTATCCCGAGAACACCCTCCGGGGGATCCAAGCCGCCGTCGAAGCGGGCGTTCGTTGGTTCGAATGCGATGTGCAGCTCTCCCGGGACCGGGTGCCCTTCCTTTTCCACGACGACACGCTCGAGCGCACCACCGGCGATCCGCGCCGGATCATGGATCTGACCGCGGCGGAACTGGCGGGGGTGGACGTGGGTGAAGCGGAGCGCTTCGGCCCGCAATACGCCGGGACGCCGCCGACGCCTCTCGCGTATCTCGCGGCATGGCTCGGCAAGCAGGAAGGCGTGCAGGCCTTCGTGGAGGTCAAGGCGGAAAGCCTGGAACATTTCGGCCATCGACCCGTGGTGCAGCAGGTCATGGAGGCCGTCCGGCCCGTGCTGGACCGTTGCGTGATCATCTCTTTCGACGCACCCTGCCTGAAGCTCGCCCGGCAACTGGGAGCAGGACCCGTAGGTTGGGCGCTGGAAGACGCTTCCCCCGCGACCGCTAAAACCGCCGCGGAATTCAAGCCGGAATACCTGTTCGTGAGCGATCGCTTGTTCGACGCGGCGCATGCCGCTTTGAAAGGCAAGTGGCAGTGGGCGGTATACCAGACCCAGGACCCGCAGCGCGCGCTGCAGCTCACCGAGCAAGGCGCCGACTTGGTGGAGACCAACGCCATAGGTGAAATGCTGGCGGCACTGGGCCCGAAACACCCATGAGCGAGTCCTGCGATGTATTGATCGTCGGGGCCGGTATCCACGGGGCCGGTGTCGCCCAGGCGGCGGCGGCGGCCGGCCACAGCGTGCGGGTGCTGGAGCAACGAGGTATCGCCAGCGGCACCTCCAGCCGTTCCAGCAAGCTCATCCACGGCGGCTTGCGCTACCTGGAACAGGCCCAACTGGGGCTGGTGGCGGAATGCCTGCGTGAGCGGGAACTCTTGTTGCAGCTCGCGCCGGAACTGGTGCGGCGCCTGCCGTTTCGCATCCCGGTGTACCGCGAGACGCACCGCCGGCCCTGGCAGCTCTATGCGGGCTTGAGTCTGTACGCACTGCTGGCGGGCCTGGGCAAGCACGCGGGTTTCGCTACCCTGCCCAGGCGGGACTGGGATCGCCTGGATGGGCTCGACACGCACGGTTTACAGACGGTATTCCAATATTGGGACGCCCAGACCGACGACGCCGCGCTGACCCGCGCGGTATTGAAGTCCGCTCAGGCACTCGGTGCCGAATTCTTCCTGCCGGTGGAATTCCTGCGGGCCGAACTCGACCGTGAAGGCGTGACGGCTTACTTCCGCGATGCAGGTATGGAACGGACCTGTCGAGCCAAAGTACTGGTGAACGCCGCAGGGCCCTGGGTGACAGAGACCGCCGCGCGTATCACCCCCATGACTGACCCCGTCGCGTCCGACCTGGTGCAAGGCACCCATCTCGTATTGGATCTGCCCGCGCGCGAAACGGTGTATTACCTGGAAGTGCCGGAGGACGGCCGCGCGGTATTCCTCATGCCCTGGAAAGGCAGGAGCCTGCTGGGCACTACCGAAACACCTTATCCGGGCCATGATCCGGATCGAGTCGCGCCGCTTGGCGGCGAACAGGATTATCTTTTGCGGGTGCTGCAGCGCTATTTCCCCGCGCTCAAGTTCGAGGTCGCCGGCTCCTTTGCGGGCCTGCGGGTGTTGCCCCGCAACCGGGCCCGACCCTTCGAGCGCGGACGGGAATTGATCCTGGCCGTGGATCGGAGACACCGTCCGCGGATGGTGAGCCTCTACGGCGGCAAGCTCACCTCTTACCGCGCGGACGCGGTAAGGGTACTGGCGCTGGTCGCCGCTTCCTTGCCCGAGCGTCGCCCGAAAGCCGACACTCGCCGCCTAGCGCTCATCCCGGTGGAGTGAGTCCATGACCAGGGCACCGGATTGCATCCTCGCCCTGGACCAGGGAGGACATGCGAGCCGCGCCCTGGTGTTCGATCCCCACGGACACGTGCTGGCAAGCGCCGAGCGGCGGGTGCCCACGCGGCGCCGGGGCAACGATCAGGTGGAACACGCGCCCGCCGCGGTGCTGCGGTCGCTGCGCGAAGCGGCGCAAGCGGCCCTCGCCGCCCTGCCCCGGAGGGGAGCGGAGGTAAACTGCGCCGCGCTCGCCACCCAGCGTTCCAGCATCGTCTGCTGGAACCGGAACAGCGGAGAGGCTCTCTCGCCCGTGCTTTCTTGGCAGGACCGGCGCGCCGCCCGGCAGGTGAGCGCGCTGGCGGCGCAAACTCCGCGGGTGCGCGTCTTGACCGGCTTGGTGCTTTCACCCCATTACGGCGCCAGCAAGATTGCCTGGTGCTTGAGGCATTTGCCGGCGGTGCAGCGTGCCGCGGAACGCGGCCGGCTCGCGGCAGGACCGCTGGCGGCTTTCCTGCTGGCGAACTTGTTGCAAGAACGGCCCTGCATCACGGATCCGGTGAACGGCGCTCGCACCCAGCTGATGGATTTGGCCAACGGGGACTGGTCGCCGGAATTATGCCGGCTGTTCGGCATACCGCCGCAGATACTGCCTGCCTGTGTCCCGAACCGGCACGGTTTTGGACACCTGCATCTGGCGGGTCGCGGCATCCCGCTCAGCGTGGTGACCGGCGATCAACCGGCGGCGCTCTTCGCCCTCGGGACCCCCGAAGCCGGCACAGCTTACGTGAACATCGGTACCGGCGCCTTCGCGCAGTGCCTCTCGGAGCGCGACGCTCCGGGCTTGCTGCGCAGCTTGGTGTGGCGGGACGCGGAACACGAACTGTACGCGCTCGAGGGTACGGTGAACGGCGCGGCCTCCGCCTTGGAAGCCATGGCGGCGAAACTCGGATTGCCTTCGCGCCGCGCGATGGGTCAATTACCCGCCTGGCTCAACGCCGGCACGCCGCTCCTGTTCCTCAACGGTATCGGCGGACTAGGGGCGCCGTACTGGCGCTCCCGATTCCGTTCGCGCTTCATCGGCCGAGGAGATGCCGGGGAGAAAATGGCGGCTGTGCTGGAAAGCGTCGCCTTCCTGTTGCTTGCGAACCTCGAACGCATGCGCCGCGCGGGCGTGCGGATCGGGCGCATCCGGGCGAGCGGTGGACTCGCGCAGTTGGACGGCCTCTGCCAGCGGCTCGCGGACCTTTCCGGCCTGGCGGTGAAGCGACCAGCGCTCCACGAGGCCACCGCCCTGGGACTGGCAAACCTGTGCGGCGGCCTGGCCACCGCCGCGCCTTCCGGTGCAAGCTTCGAGCCGCGGGCCAATCCCGCGCTCCGCGCACGCCATCGTCATTGGCTCCACGCCATGCGTGAAGCTCTCCGGCAGGATTGATCTCACACAAAAGAGAAGGCCCGCTCACGCGGGCCTTCTCAAGTCGATCAGAAATAACTTACTTGGATTCGTCCGCCAACACCGCCCAAGTGGGCGGCAGGGAAGGCGTCCAGGAGTCAAAACCGTGGGAGTCCCAGATGTTGCCGGAGATGCCCGCGCCTTCCGAGACCAGTTCCACGTCGTAGTTGCCGCCGCTCGTAAGGCTCGCGGTGACGTGGGGGTTGAACACCAAGCGGAAATCGCCGTGCTCGTTGGCGGAGACGATGGCGAACAGGTGCAGGGGCTTGTAGGCCGCCTTGAAGGCCACATCCAAGAGCGCGCTGCCGCCCTGGATGGTCAGCTTGTTGGACGCGAGCAGGTAGCCGGGGTTCTGGCCGGCCAGATTGCTGTTGCCGGGGTACGGCGCCACGAGCCACTGGGCGGGGAAGTCCTCGCCGGGAGCGCCGGGCGGAGCCGCAGCGGTGGATGACTCTAGAGCCTTGGTGGCGGGCGCAGCCGCGGCGGCGGGCGCAGCGGCGGTGACGTTGGCGCCAGGCAGCTTGGGCGCCACGCTCAAGACCTTGAAGCCGTTGTCCACGGCGCCGAAATCGATCTGCGTGCCGCCGATGTTGAAGCTCTTGAATGCCGATTGGTCTTTGACCACCTTGCATTCGGGCGCATAGAAATCCGCCCAATCCAGCGAGGCGAAGTGCACGTCGCACTGGCCGTCGTGGACGTTGATGGTGCCGATTACCACATGGTCGGTGGTGGGTAGCGAAGCGACGAGCGAATAGGGTTTGCCGGAGGAGCACCCGAACAACAGCAGCAGGGCACCGATGGCGCCCGCACGGACTATCCACTGGACAATGGCACGGCTGGTCATGGCAGCGATCCTTAGTCGTTGGTGGTGGTGCGGCTTAAGCCCTCGCGGGCCTGGCAGAATCATAGTCGGTTAGGCCAACATAATCCACGGGGACGATTGGGTCGAAACCGGTATAGAACGCCCTTAAGTTTCCATAAGCCTTTAGAGGCTTGCGGCAAGTCGCGTACCCTCCTCGATGGCCCGTTTGGCGTCCAATTCCGTCGCCAGACGCGCCCCGCCGATGAGATGCGCGCGTCCGGCCGGCAGCCCTTCGGCGAGTTCGGCCCGGGAGAGCTGTCCGGCGCAGATCACCACGTTATCCACCTCCAAGAGCCGGGACGCGCCATCGACCATGAGGTGCAAGCCCCGGTCGTCGATCTTCTCGTAACGCACCCCCCCGATCATCTCCACGCCCTTGGCCTTGAGAGCCGCCCGGTGACTCCAGCCGGTGGTCTTGCCGAGACCCGCCCCCGGCCGGCCGGACTTGCGCTGCAACAGCCACACGCGCCGCGGCGAGGGTTCCACCTTGGGTGCGGTCAGTCCTCCACGCCCGGAATAGGCCTGGTCCACGCCCCATTCCCCAAGGAAACGCGCGCGGTCCAGGCTGGGGTACGGCGGCACCTGGGTGAGGAACTCCGCCACGTCGAAACCGATGCCGCCGGCGCCCACGAGCGCCACCCGCGAACCCACCGCCTTTCCATGGAGCAGCACATCCACGTACGAGAGCACCTTGGGGTGATCCAGGCCGGGGATGCCGGGGTTCCGCGGACGCACACCCGTGGCGAGGACAAATACATCGAACCCGCCAGCTAACAGTGCGGCGGCATCCACTACGCGGCCGAACTCGGTCGCGACGCCCAAGAGCGCGAGCCGCCGGCGGAAATACCGCAGGGTTTCCTCGAACTCCTCTTTTCCCGGGACGCGCTTCGCCATGTTGAACTGGCCGCCGATGTCTTGGGAGGCCTCGAACAGCGTCACCGCGTGGCCGCGTTCGGCGGCGGTGACGGCGGCGGCGAGCCCGGCGGGTCCCGCCCCCACCACGGCAACCCGCTTGCGCGCCCGCGCGGGCAAGAGTACGAGCTCGGTCTCCCGGCAAGCGCGCGGATTGACGAGGCAGGAGGCGCGTTGGCGCTCGAAGATCTGGTCCAGGCAGGCCTGGTTGCAGGCGATGCAGGTGTTGATCTCGTCTTCACGGCCGCTGGCCGTCTTGAGCACCC
>Ga0126373_10002025_pt1 | contig 14775 bp, 13 predicted proteins | sample PanSoiMetPlot_11_FD_92545 | JGI IMG/M metagenome (GOLD analysis project Ga0126373, IMG submission 92545) | Tropical forest soil microbial communities from Panama - MetaG Plot_11 | ecosystem: Environmental > Terrestrial > Soil > Tropical forest > Bulk soil | place: Panama | collected 2016-02-17 | reverse complement strand
TCCCCTGGCACCGAATTGGCGTTTGAGAACCACGTCCAATACCACCACGCTTTAAGTCCATCCGGAAAGGCGCGCGTGAATCACAAAGTTGCGCGATTTCGACAAGTCGACCCAGACGATCCGCACGTCCATCATGATGCGGTTGAATTCCCTGGTGGCGAGATTGTCATGGTCACGCACCTATTCGCCGGACAGAGAGCAACTGTGTTGCAATTGCCAGTGCGACCATTAAGGGGTTTGGAGACAGAGTCACAGAAACGCGCCGCTGACGTCGGTTGAACGGTGAATGGCAGCCGCGTGAGGCCGTCAACCAACCCTAGAACTGCTTCACCGATTCCGGAGCGGTTTAGGGCGGCTGAGTGGCACTATTGAGCTTGTTGACGCCGCCACCTCGGCGGATGCGTGGACGCCTCTAGATGTCGAAATACAGCGCGAATTCATGTGGGTGAGGTCTTAGCCTGATAGCATCCAACTCTTTCTTACGTTTATAGGTGAGCCAAGTCTCGATCACGTCGCGGGTGAAGACGTCACCCTTAAGCAAAAATGCGTGGTCGTTCTCCAGCGCAGATAGCGATTCTTCCAGTGAGCCCGGCATCGATTTGACTTTTGCCGCTTCCTGCGGTGGCAAATCGTAGAGATCCTTGTCGATCGGCAGCGGTGGTTCGGTTTTGTTGGCGATCCCATCGAGGCCGGCCATCAGCATCGCGGCGAAGGCGTAATAGGGGTTGCAGCTTGGGTCAGGCGTCCGAAATTCGATGCGCTTGGCTTTCTCGCTCGGCGAATACATCGGAATGCGCACGGCAGCGCTTCGGTTGCGTTGCGAATAGACGATATTGATCGGCGCCTCGTAGCCGGGCACCAATCGCCGGTAGGAGTTTGTGGTTGGCGCCACGAATGCGCACAGCGCATGGGCGTGTCGTAGTATGCCGCCGATATAGTAACGGGCCGTATCGCTAATGAGCGCATAGGTGTTGGCGCTGTAGAAGACATTTTTACCTGCCTTCCAGAGGCTCTGGTGCGTGTGCATGCCCGAGCCATTGTCTTGAAAGATCGGCTTGGGCATGACGGTCACAGTTTTATTGTGCCGGCGGGCAACATTTTTGATAATGTACTTATACATGAGGACTTGGTCGGCCATGCGGGTGAGCGTCGTAAACCGCATGTCGATTTCAGCCTGTCCTGCAGTGCCCACCTCGTGATGGTGGACCTCCACTCGGACTCCGCATTTCTCCAACGTCCGCATCATTTCCGATCGGAGATTCTGCTGGTGATCCATTGGAGGAACTGGAAAATAACCTTCCTTGTAGCGCGGCTTGTAGCCGAGGTTCGGCCGGTCGGCTTGGCCTGAATTCCAGAACCCCTCCTCGGAGTCGATGTAATAGAAGCCGTAATTGTAGCTTTGGTCGAAGCGCACGTTGTCGAGTACATAGAACTCGATTTCTGGACCCCAATAGCTGATGTCCGCAATGCCGGTAGATTTCAGATACGTTTCGGCCTTCTGCGCAACGAAGCGCGGATCTCGCGTGTAGGGCTGGCCAGTCACCGGGTCACGTACATTGCAAACAAGACTGACCGTGGGCACATCGGTAAATGGGTCAAGAAATGCCGATTCCGGGTCGGGGAATAACAACATGTCCGACTCGTCGATAGTTTGGAATCCGCGGATGCTTGATCCGTCGAAACCGATGCCCTCCTCGAAGACCTCTTCGCCGAACTCGTTGGCTGAAACCGAGAAATGCTGCCAAAGTCCGGGCACGTCACAGAACTTGAGATCGACAACCTCGACCTTGTTGTCTTTTGCGAATTTCATTACGTCGCTAGCTTTTTTAATTGCCATTGTTGTGTCCTCCCTGAAGGTGGCGCCAACATCGTGCCACACTCTGACTCTCTCTCACTCGCCTGAACCAGATAGTTTCGCATAATTTTCAGTGCCGCAAACTAATGTGCCGATAATCGGAACCTGGTCGGATATTTTTTCTATTTTTCCACGAGGCGGCCCAAATTGAAATGATTAAAAAATCAGCATTAGATGAGGTGGGTAAAAATGCCAAACGGGGATCAGTTTGCCAATGTATTGGTATCTAAACCCTGCTGTACTTATGTGTTGATTAGGTGTCGGGTCGTTTCTAACGACAGGAGGACGGTGTCATGAGGATGGGAGAAACCGAAATTCACGACTATGCCCGACAGCTGCTTGAGGCCCATGGCGAGATGGCGATCGTTGAGGCTGCCCAGAGGGCCTGCAGCTACGAGGAGAAAGGTCAGACTGAGGAAGCTGAAACTTGGAGACATATCGAAGCAGCCTTGAAGTTGATGCGGGGGCCGCACGTTAGCTGAGGTGGCGGGGAGCAATCGCAGCGCTGCGAAGGGCTGATCGGCTGCCAAAATCTCGGTGCCAGAGGCTCGCAGCAGATTGTTTGTCTGTGGAGCGGATCACTCTCAGCAATGTCCGCTTTTGGGGGTAAAAGCGGCATTGGTCGAACTCAGCGAAATGTCCGCTAGCTGATCCCGTTTTAACGCAGTGCTCGACCGAAGTGGAACAGACAAAGAACAATTTATCTCTGGGTCGTTGAGAAGAGGTTGACTATGGACCCGGACAAACGAAGTGCTTGGCTGCAAAAGCTCGATGCGGAGTGCCCGTACCAAGTCGTGCTCCCACGACGACAGCTTACGGACGACAGCGAGATTGTGAACTTCCTGCTGTCATCCGCGGGCAAGTTCGACATGTACGTCGAAGATGAATGTGCTGCGTACGTGCGGTACTGCTTTAAGGATCCCATGGACGCCGCGATTTTCCGATCGCGGTTCGAACGGAAAAGTGAGCCGTTTAGGCTCACGGGTTGAGCGCCGCCTACCGCCGCCGTAGTCTGTCGAACATTCGCCAAGTAAACGCGGCCCGCGCGCGCCAGCTTCTGCGCCTTTCACGGAAAGACTTTGTATCATCGCGCGAGGCGGCTTCGAGCCAACTTTTTGCAAGATCGAGCAATGCTAGTCGGTCCGCCTCGGTCTTGGCATCGCAAGCTAAGCGATAGTACGTCTCGGCGATCTTGCGGTACTCGTCAGGGGTCGGCATGGGCGCACCCTGCCAATAGAGTCCGCAGTTTACATGAAAAAAAACGCACCACGCGGCCGTCGCTATGTCGAGCTCAACGCCATCGGGCACGGTTGGCAGCCCCGCTGGGCGATTGTAGTCGAGCCCCGGGGCTATGCTACAAGCGAATGTCTGTCGCACATTGCCGCCCCATCGACGGATGCTCGCACGGTTTGATTGACAAGATTCGCCCGACTAATTGAACCGAGCCCGCTGCAATTCAGCCCCAAAAATACTGAGAAGGCATTGAAGGTGTTTTGGCGCACTTCCGACAATCGCTAGGGCAGCCCGATGAGCCATGACGCCACGAACATTATATCGATAGACGGGCATAGGGGACCTGGAACCTATGCAGAGGCGCTCCTGATACAAGCGCACGAAAAAGAGGCCGCTTCCCGATCTGCCAAGTTCCTGAACTATGGATGGTCTTCGAACGAAAACGTGATCTGCTCAAAGACAACGCAAGGCATTTTGGAATCGCTCATCAATCCAAACACAATGGAAGTGATTCACTATTGGCCCAGCCAGCGCGAAAACGTACGGCGCCTGGTAAAGGTCGAGTAAACCGGCGGGCCACGATACGCGGTCCATCCAGAGTGGTTTGGGCACAAGGCGATCCAGCACACGGTCCGCTATACCGAGTTAAGTCCGACACGGTTTAAGAACTTCTGGGGAGGCTGGTCAATCGAGTCCTAATATCGTTTCGTCCCGTTTGATTAGCGGCCTGTGGCGATCGCCGGCCTTCTTGGCTTCGAACTTGCGTGAAATTTGGAGGGCACGTGACGATCGCGCCAACGTCGATCTGCGCACGCTGTCGAGCCGAAATCGAGCGCGAGCCCGAGCCGCCGAACGCCGCCGCCGCGCACCGATCCGCCATCGCCGTCGATCGAGCCGAAGCCATCTGCAGTGCCGCCGCCTGCGTCAAACGTTGTCGAGATACCGAAGCGCACGAAATCGATCCATGATGGTGCACCGCTGGCCACGTACGCTGAGCCGTGGAGACCCTTCACCGGTCAGACCATCGGCCAGTCGTCGCGCGACCCATAGTGAATCAGCAGCTGAAACGGGCCGGTGTTCGGCTGGCTGTGGTAGTCAATGCGTCTTTGAAAGCGATGAGGCCACTTCCGACTTATTTCAGCCTTGCCCGGCAGATCGAGCAGCCTCATAAACTTTCCCTAACCTCCCGAACATGTTTACAGTTGCCGCGCCAACGGAACCCCTCGAGGACGGACGGACTATCGATCGTCGCTATCACAGCGACATTGTGCCGAACCAAATCGGCAGCGCGCCAAGGTCTGTCTGTTTCTTTCAGCCTTCTCTTCTTGCCACGTGGACACGTTTGGCCCCAAGGGCCACCGCAGTGTGCTATGAGACCTATAAAGCCTTTGTTCACGACCGCCAAAGGGCCCCAAGGTGATCAGAGTTCTGCTCGCAGTCGCACTGTGTGCTTGCATGCTGCAGGGCCCCGTGCCGGCCAACGCGCAAAACTATCCGACCCGACCCATTAAGGTCGTCGTGCCTTTCCCGCCCGGAGGTCCGACTGATGGCATGGCGCGGATCATTTCGGAGCGGCTGGGAGCCGTGCTTGGCCAACCCATTGTGATAGAAAACCGCGGCGGCGCCGGCGGCGGCATCGGCGGCAAGTTCGTTGCCGAGTCCGCCCCTGATGGCTATACAGTCTTGATGACGCCGGGCGGTGCCCTTACCACCGGGCCGGCGGTCAACCCCAATATCGGCTACGATCCGCTCAAGGCCTTTACCTCGATTGGGCAATTGATCGAGACCCCGACGATCTTTTCGGTCGATCCCAACCTGCCTGTGACCTCGATGGCGGAGGTCGTGAGCTACGCGAAAGCCAACCCCGGCAAGCTCAAGTGGGGCTCGCAAGGGTTTGGCACAGCGCCTCATCTGCTCGCCGAAATGTTCAAGCTCGAAACGGGCGTCAATATTATCCACGTGCCTTATCGCGGCACTGGGCCGTTGCTCAATGCGATCTTGGCCGCCGAAGTACAGATCATTGCCGATCCGAGTACCACCAGCCTGCCATATATCCAGGCCGGTAAGTTGCGCCCGATCGCGATTGCCAGCAACGCGCGCGATCCAAAATTGCCCAATGTGCCAACAGTGGTAGAGGCCGGCTTTCCCAAGCTACAGTCGCCGTTCTGGCTCGCCGTGGTGGCACCGGCTGGAACGCCGCGCGGCATCATTATCAAGCTCAACAGTGCATTCCGTGACGCGCTTGCGGCGCCGCAAACGCGCGCGCGGCTCGACACACTCGGCGCCGAAGTCAAAATCGGTACCCCCGAGGATCTCGATAAAATGCTTACAAGGGAGCGCGCGCAGTGGACCGCGCTGGTAAAGGCCGCCAATATCCAGGCCGAATGAAATCGCATTCCTAACTCACTCAACGTCGGCAGTCATGTTCCGCCACGATTCGCCTAATGAGGCCGCGTTCCGCACTGAGGTGCGGACCTGGCTCGCGGTCAATCTGCCGGCCGCGCTGCGTGGACGCACCAACCGTCCGCCGCCCGCAGAGCTGATGCCTTGGTATCGTGCGTTGTCGCGCAAGGGCTGGATTGCGCCGCATTGGCCCAAGCAGTACGGCGGCATGGGCGCGACGCTGAACGAACAGATCATTATGACCGAGGAGCTGGCGCGGGTCGGTGCGCCACAGCTACCGGCGCAGGGGCTCAATCACATCGGCCCGACCTTGATCGAGTTCGGCACCGAAACGCAGAAGGCGAAGCACCTGCCGCCGATCATTGCGGGGACGGTGATCTGGGCGCAAGGCTATTCGGAGCCCGGCGCCGGCTCCGATCTCGCGAGCCTTACGACCCGCGCGACGCTCGAGGGCGATCATTTCGTGGTGCACGGGCAGAAGATCTGGACTACCTGGGCACACTATTCGGATTGGATGTTCGCGCTGGTGCGCACCGACCCGCTGGCCCAGCCGCGCCATGCGGGGATCAGTTTTTTGTTGCTCGATCTGCACAGCCCCGCGATCACGATCAGGCCGATCCGGACCATTGCGGGCGATGACGAGTTCAGTGAAGTTTTCTTCGATAATGTGGTCGTGCCGGCGGAGAATCTGGTCGGCAAGCTCAACGACGGCTGGCGCATCGCCAACGCGCTCCTTGGCCACGAGCGCCTCGGCAGCTCCAATCCGCAATATGCGTTAATGGCTTTGGATCGCATCAAAACCGTGGCCCGAGCTTCCGGCGTGATGGCCGATCCGGCGTTCCGGGATCGGCTCGCGGCTGCCAGCATCAATGTTACGGCATTTTCGGCACTATTCAGCCACGCGGTGGAACTCACCAATCTTCAGCGCAGCCCCGGGCCTGAAGCCTCGATGATCAAGATTTCTGGCACCGAGCTGCTGCAATCACTCAACGATCTGTTGATCGAAGCGGCTGGCAGCGACGCATCGATTGAAAACCCAATCACGACAGCTTTCGGCACGGTCGAGGTCTCGACTCCGTTCCTTCAGGTGCGCCGCGCGACGATCTACGGGGGCTCCTCAGAGATACAGCGCAATATTATCGCGCGCCGCGTGCTCAACCTGCCGCAGTGACATGGAACTTCACCTCACCTCGGAGCAGGCGTTGTTGCGCGATAGTGCGACGAAGTTCGTCGCCGCGGCGGGGCCGAAAGTTGCGCACGGCCTGCGCGGACGCGTGCCGAGCTTTGCGCCGGCGCGACTTCGCCAGGCCGGTGAACTCGGTTGGCTAGGCATGCTGGTGCCGAGTTCGGTGGGTGGACTGGGGCTCGGCCTCGCCGAGCTCGCCTTAGTACTAGAGCAGGCTGGACGCGGGCTTGTCTGCGAGCCGATCGGACTTGCGATTATCGCCACAGCCGCTCTCGCCCAAGGCCACGCGCCGCACCCGATATTGCGAAGCGCCATGCTGGGCGATGCACTGGTGGTGCCGGCACTGCAGGAGAGCGCGCACGATCCGGTGGCGCTGCGCACCCAGGCGACCGGCGACCGTGCGCCGCGCCTGACCGGAACGAAGATGTCCGTGTGCGCTGACGGCGCCGACGGTTTTCTGGTTAGCGCCAGGGGGTCTGACGGACCGGCGCTCTATTACGTGGCGCGTGATAGTGCTGGCGTGAGTGTTATGGCTGCGCCGACCGTGGACGGGCGCACGCTGGCGACAGTTGAATTGAAGGATGCGCCGGCGGATCTCGTGCCAGCGCGGCAATCGTCGCGTAGCGCCGTGGAGGCACTCACAGACCTCGCCTTGATCGCCCTTTCCGCCGAACTGCTCGGCGTTATGGAAGGGGCTCAAGAGCTCACTTTCGAATATCTGCGCGTCCGCAAGCAGTTCGGCAAACCGATCGGCAGCTTTCAGGCGCTGCAGCATAAAGCGGTCGACATCTACATAAAAACCGAAACCATTCGGTCACTACTCTATCAGGTCGCGGCCGCCAACGATCCCTATCGTATCGACCCCGCGCTTGCAGTGGCGCTGAAGGCCAAGACATCGGAGGAGGCGCTTGCAGTCACGCAAACCTGCATCCAGCTACATGGCGCAATCGGCTTCACCGACGAGCATGGCATCGGCCTTTATCTCAAGCGTGCCATGCTGTTGTCGTCGCTGTTTGGCAATGCCGCGTCGCAACGCCGCCGCTACATCGAACTCACGGAAATGACCGTATAGGTCCGCGTGCATGTCATGGGCGAGACGTTCGCTGGCGCGGTCATCTCAGCTCCTCAAGGTAGCGCCAACCGAAAGCCTTTCACATTTACTTGAGTCAAGTCAGGAGAAGTCATGAGCGAACCACAGACAGTCACCTACGAACTCGATGGTGAGATCGCGCTGGTCGGCCTTAACCGCCCGGACAAGCGCAACTGCTTTAACCCGACTGTCATGAAGGAATTGCGCAACGCGATCGAGCGCGCTGGCGAAGAAGCTAAATGCGGGATCATCTTCGGCCACGGTGAGAACTTTTCAGCCGGCCTTGATCTGCGCTGGGCGGCAGAGAATTGGAAGAACGGACAGTCACAGCGGCTGCCGTTTCGGTTTAATCGCAAGACCTATTTCGAGGAGATGGCCCGCGGCAACATCCCATTCATCGCCGCGCTGCACGGCGCAACGCTGGGTGGCGGGTTGGAAACGGCAGCCGCCGCGCATATCCGCGTCGCCGACGCGACCACGTATTTCGGCTTGCCTGAGGGGACGCGCGGCATCTTCATCGGCGGCGGCGGGTCGGTGCGTGTGGCGCGGTTGATCGGGTTTGCTCGCATGCAGGACATGATGCTCACCGGCCGCGTGCTCAAGTGCGACGAAGCCGAACGCTGCGGCATCGTGCAGTACATCGTTCCCAAGGGGCAGCACATCGCCAAGGCCAAGGAACTGGCGCGGAAGATCTGCAAGAATGCACCGCTTTCGAACTTCGCCATCACCAACAGCCTGCCGCGGTTGCAGGACATGTCTTATGACGACGGGCTCTATTTCGAGCGCATGGTGGCCGAATACACGCGCAGCCCGGAATCGATCACGCGCTTACACCAATTCCTCGACAAGACCGCGCCGCGCGTGCGACCAGATCACGCCTGAGCGCAGGGACTTCAGGAGACACCAATGGGTCTACGTGACAACGCCATCGTCGCTTATGCCGAAACCAAGGTGATGAAAAAGAGTGATCGCGACGTTTGGGTGCTGGCCGGCGAAATACTGGAGTCGCTTCTTGACAAGACCGGATTCGACAAGGCCGAGATCGACGGCCTGGTGATGTCCGGCCTCACCGGCACCGGTGGCGCCAGCATGTTCTGGGCGCAAAGTACCTGCGACATGCTCGGACTCGAAGTGGGCTTTTGCGAACAGGTCCATACCGGTGGCTGCTCGGCGGTGGGGGCGGTGGCACGCGCCGCTGCTGCGATCGACGCCGGCATGTGCGAGGCGGCGCTTTGCTTGTACGCCGACACTCATGTCCGCGAGCACAACGGTCGCAACGACCGCAACTATCGACGCGACTGGACCGAACCCTATGGTCTATTGGGACCGCCTGGCGCTTTCGGCCTTGTGCAACGCGCCTATGATGCGAAGTACGGGGTCGACCTGCACGCACTCGGCAAGCTTGCGGTCACGCAACGCAACCACGCGCTCCTGAACGAGAACGCCTGCGAAGAATTGCGCGTACCCATCACCATCGAGGACTATCTGAACTCACGCATGATCGCTGATCCGATCCGGCTCCTCGACTGCGTCATGCTGGCCGACGGCGCCGCTGGCCTGATAGTCACCAGCAGACAGCGGGCCAGGGAGAAAGGTCTGCACAAATGTGTCGTCCCGATCGGCTACGCGGAGCGCACGAATTTTCTCGGCGGTGAGAATTTTGTCGATGTGACCCGCAGCGGTCATGAGCTTGCCGGCAAAAAGGCTCTGATCGCCGCCGGACTGGACATCAAGGACATCCGTTCGTTCCATCCATACGACGATTTTCTAATCGCGCTCGTGATCCAGTTCGAGGCGTTCGACTTCTGCAAGCCGGGGCAAGGGATGGCATTCGTCCGCGACACCGACCTGTCTTACAAGGGCACACTGCCAATGAACACGGGCGGCGGTCAAATTTCGGCCGGCCAGGCCGCCTGCTCCTCGCATAATCTCATCGAGGCGGTCCGGCAGCTTATGGGTGAAGCCGGCAAGCGCCAAGTCAAGGATACTGCCAATGCGCTGGTGACCGGCATCGGCTGGATCAACTATGGGCGCAACTGGGGTACCAGCGCCGCGCTGGCGCTGGTGCCGAACCAATAGAGGGCGTTATGGCAGTCACACTCAACGACACACTCAATGTCAGGCGTGACATCAAACATTATGATTTTGGCATGCCGTTCTGGGAGGCCACGCGGCAGAAGAAGCTCGTCATCCAGTACTGCAAGACGACAAAGAAGTACCAGCACTTTCCACGCCCGGTGAGCATTTTCACTGGTCGACGCCGCGACATCGAATGGCGGCAGGTCTCCGGCAAGGGCACCGTATTCTCCTTCACCATTGCGCACCGGGGGCCGCCGACCTTTCAAGGTGTCGAGCCCTACGCCATCGCCAGCGTGACCCTTGACGTCGGCGTCAATGTCATCGCCGGCGTGGTCAACTGCACGGCCGAGCAGCTGAAGATCGGGACGAAGGTCAAGCCGTATTGGCATCCGCTCGACAATGGCGAACATCTTCTGATGTGGCAGCCCGACATGGAAGCAGCATGAGAGAAGTGGAAGGCGCTCGTACCGTGAACACGGTCGCGCGATTCCTGCGTCCGCGCTCGATTGCGGTCATCGGCATATCGACCCGAGCGGGCAGCGCCGGTCAGATCATCTTGCAATGCCTGAAAATCAATCGGTTTACGGGTGAGGTCCATCTCGTCGGCCGGACGGACGAGTTGATCGACGGCCGGCGGGTCCTGAAAAGCGCGGACGAATTGCCGGAAGGCGTCGACCTCGCGGTGTTCACGCTGCCCGCCGCGGCGGTTCGCGAGGCGTTGGAGGCCTGCGCGCGGCGGAAGGTCGGGGCGGCACTGATATTCGCTGCCGGCTTCGCGGAGGCTGGTGATCACGCGACACAGGATGCTGTCGCTTCTACTGCACGCGCCGCGGGGCTGGGCGTCGTTGGCCCCAACTGCCTGGGCGTCACCAACAACGTCGATGGCCTGATGCTGCACATGCTGTATGCGCAGGAGGCATTGCGCGGCGTCACTGATGGCGTCGCCATCATCGGACAGAGCGGCGGCTTGCTCGGCCACTTCCAGCGTGCTTGCGACGGCCGCGGCATTCCGTTGTCCTATGTGATTTCGACCGGCAACGAGGCCGGCCTCGATACTACAGACTTCTTGGATTTTCTGGTCGACGATCCCTCGACCCGCGTGATCGTGGCCTATTGCGAGGAGTTAAGACGGCCGCAAACTTTCTTGGCCGCGCTGCGGCGAGCGCGCGCCGCAAGCAAGCCAGTGGTGCTGATGTTGGTGGGCCGCAGCGTCAAAGCCCGCAAGGCAGCGCAATCGCACACTGGCGCGCTGGTCAGCGACTTCGCCACCGTCCGCGCGCAGGTCGAGGACGCGGGCGCCATCGTCGTTACCACCATGGACGAGACTGTTGATCTCGTCGCCATCCTGCAGCGCTTTCCAACGCCGCCGGCTAAAGGGCCCGGGATCCTCACCGCATCGGGCGCATACGTCGCGCTGACCAACGACTTTGCCGAGGAAATAGGTCTCGATCTACCGCAGCTCGAACCGACGACGCTGCAGACGATCAAAGAAACGCTGCCGTCCTACGGCAATTTCGGCAATCCTCTGGATACGACGGCTGGCTTTTCGCCCGAAATGCTGCCCATCGCGACGAAGGCGCTCATTGATGATCCCAACGTTGGCATGCTGTTCATTTCGTTCCCGATCAGAACGGCGGTACCCGTCAAGGCCTTCAACCAGGGCATGGCACACTCGCACAAGCCCAAGGTTATGGTCGCACTCGGCGACACTTGGCCGCTCGGCGATGACGTGCAGGCGGCGGTGAAGGAAAGCCCCGCCGTGTTCTCCCGCTCGTCCGACCGCATGCTGCGCGCGATCGCGCTTTACACGAGATACGGGCGCAGTCTCGCTCGCCCGTGCGCGACCGTCGTGTCTCCGTCAATTCCAGGCCTTCCGAAACTCGGCCGCGGCGCCCACCCGGAATGGCTCGGCAAAAAGCTACTTGCCGCGGCCGGCATTCGCATTCCCGACGGCGCGCTTACGCGTACAGCGAACGAAGCGGCCACTCTCGCACAGCAAATTGGTTATCCGGTGGTCCTAAAAGCGCAGGCCGCGTTCTTGTCGCACAAGACCGAAGCGGGCGGGGTGGCGCTTAATCTGACCGACGAGGCTGCGGTGCGCGCCGCTTGGGATACGACGATGTGCAAGGCGAAACATGCCGCGCCAAACACGAAGCTTGATGGTGCGCTAATCGAGAAAATGTCTCCGCCCGGTATCGAGCTGATGGTCGGCGCCAAGCGCGATCCCTGGTGGGGAACAGTGCTATTGCTCGGCCTGGGCGGCGTCTGGGTCGAGGCACTCGGCGACGTGCAGGTGTTGCCGGGGACCGCTGATAAACTGCAAATTATAGAGGCGCTTGGTAAGCTACGCGCCGCAAAGCTTCTGGTCGGGATGCGTGGCGCGCCGCCCGCAGACCTTACGGCCGTGGCAGACGTGGTGATAGCGATCGGAAGGCTGATGCAGAGCGTTCCCGAAATATCCGAGATCGACATCAACCCGCTGACGGTGCACGGCGAAGGCGAGGGCGCGACGGCGCTCGATGCTTTAATAGTCGTCGGTTAACGGGTCTCTACGCGGCCTTAACTTTTAGATGCGGGAACATCGCCTGCAGCGCCTCTTCATCCATCTCAGTCTTGAACTTATGCCGATCTTTGAGCGCCACGGCCTTTTGCGCCGCAGGTCGCGCACTGATTTCGTCCACCAATCGCTTCAAATTCAGAAATTTCTCCCAGGCGCCTTCGCCGAGCACGGTAGGAATAAGCCGTGCCCATCCCCAGACGTTCATATCAACGATCGTGTAGGTGTCGCCCAGCATGTATTTTTGCTTGCCAAGGCGTGCATTTAGAATGCCAGCATGTCGTTGCGCTTCGAACACATAACGGTTGATGGCGTAAGGAAGCTTTTCGGGCGCATAGTTTCGGAAATGCACTGATTGCCCGAAATAGGGGCCGACACCTGACGACACGAAGAACATCCATGACAAGAGTTCCGCGCGTGCTTTGTCGGTCTTGGCGGGCAGAAATTTGCCGGTCTTCTCTGCGAGATAAAGCAGGATAGCGCTCGAATCGAAAACGGTAACGTCCCCTTCCACAATTGCGGGCAGCTTGGCGTTTGGATTGATGGCAAGAAATTCGGGTTTGTGCTGCTCGCCTTTGCGGGTGTCGACGGGAATAGGTTCGTAAGGAGTCCCCGTTTCTTCCAGAAACAGCGCTACTTTGGTGGGGTTTGGGGCTCCGCTGTAGTAAAACTTCAGCATACTTTTCTCCTTCGCGTTGGCCTGATTTTCAATCGCATTCGAAGCTCGGCATGTCTTACCGGAAGGCCTGCCGAGGCTAAATTTCCTTCCTGGATTGTCCTTGTCAATCTGGAGCTAGGGTGAGCATTCGGAGAACACAAGATGCGCTATTGTTGCTCACTTCGGGAGCAACAACCGAAGCGGAGCTGGTTGGAAATGGGGTTTAGACCTCAGTACGGGCGTTTCATCACCGGCGAAAATGTCGACCTCGATAAGTTAGCTTGGCGATAGGGAGAACAACGACATGAACATCGAAGCCAAATACGCCGGTCTCGAGGTCGGATATGACGTCCCCGCTCTTCCCGGCATGTCCGAGGATGAGATACAGACGCCGTGCCTGATCCTCGATCTCGACGCGCTCGAGCGCAACATCCGCAAGATGGGCGACTACGCCAGGGCCCACAACATGCGCCATCGCGCGCACGGAAAGATGCACAAATCTGTCGACGTGCTGCGCCTGCAGCAGGAGCTCGGCGGGGCGATTGGGGTCTGCTGCCAGAAGGTCTCGGAGGCCGAAGTCTTCGCGCGCGCTGGTATCAAGGATGTACTCGTCTCGAACCAGGTGCGCGATCCAGCCAAGATCGATCGGCTGGCGCGGTTGCCGCGCTACGGCGCACGCATCGTCGTGTGCGTCGACGATCTGGCAAATGTCGACGAGCTGTCTGCAGCCGCCGAGAAGCACGGCACGATACTCGAATGCTTCGTGGAGATCGACTGCGGCGCGGGCCGCTGCGGCGTAAACACGGCCGCGGAAGTGGTGGCGATCGCCAAGGCCATTGAGGCCGCGCCCGGCCTCAAGTTCACCGGCATCCAGGCCTATCAAGGCGCAATGCAGCACCTCGAGAGATACGAGGACCGAAAGGCCAAGCTCGACGCGGCGATCGCTCAGGTTGAGGAAGTTGTCGAAGCATTGAAAAAGGAAGGGCTCGAGCCCGAGGTCGTTAGTGGTGGCGGAACGGGCAGTTATTATTTCGAGAGCGGTTCGGGGGTCTACAACGAGCTCCAATGCGGCAGCTACGCTTTCATGGACGCCGACTATGGCCGGATCCTCGACAAGGACGGGAAGCGGATCGACAAGGGCGAGTGGAAAAACGCGCTCTTCATCCTGACCAGCGTGATGAGCCATACCAAGGCGGACAAGGCGATCTGTGACGCCGGGCTGAAGGCCCAGTCGGTCGATTCCGGTCTGCCTTTCGTCTACGGCCGGGATGACGTGCAATACGTCAAATGCTCAGACGAGCACGGCGTCATCGAAGACCCCAAGGGCGTGCTGAAGATCAATCAGAGGCTGCGGCTCGTGCCGGGCCACTGCGACCCGACCTGCAATGTGCACGATTGGTATGTCGGCATCCGCAACGGCAAGGTCGAGACGCTCTGGCCGGTCTCCGCACGCGGAAAGGCATACTGAAGACGTGATGTCCGCTTTTCCCTCGAAAGCGGACATCGCTGAGCGCGACTACAATTCGATAGCTATTCGATCAACTCATCAGCGCGGCCCGACAGGGGTAACGGGACGGTAACCGAGTGCCTTCGCGGTTTTGAGGTTCAGGAACAGCTCAACTTTTCGTAGCCCGCTGGACCGGCCTGGTCTTACCCCCGCCCTATAAACGAACGCATGCTGTTCGGCAGGATCGTCGCCTCGTAGAGATTCACC
>Ga0126373_10002024_pt1 | contig 14777 bp, 24 predicted proteins | sample PanSoiMetPlot_11_FD_92545 | JGI IMG/M metagenome (GOLD analysis project Ga0126373, IMG submission 92545) | Tropical forest soil microbial communities from Panama - MetaG Plot_11 | ecosystem: Environmental > Terrestrial > Soil > Tropical forest > Bulk soil | place: Panama | collected 2016-02-17 | reverse complement strand
CCCTCGCGCTGGCGATTCTCGACACTGCGTTTCCCCGACTGACGGCTAGATTTGGGTAGACGATGGTGGACGGTTGCTCCCTCTCTCTAAATCCGCGCAAGAGTTGTCCGCTATTAGTAGTGGGCAATTGATTCGTAATTAGTAGGTCCGCGGTGCGAATTCGCGCGGCGGCGCCAGCAAAATCAATAGCTTAGTAATCCAGCGCCGCCGACTAAACTAAATATGTCCGGGGTAATGCATCGGGGAACAAATTGCGGAATTCCGGCGGCTACGCCATAGGTTTATGGTCGGAAGGCCCCCGCAACAACGTCCGAGGCCTTCGGTTCTTGACCGCATTTTGGTATGATTAAAGATATTACTATTGCGCAGCGGGGAGTTTTCAAAGGAGGCACATCATGCCTGTCAGCATTGGCTGCAAGGACGTCGGAGTCGACTGCTCATTCACCGCCGAAGCTGCAACCGAGGAGGAGTTGCTGAAGAAGGTCGCTCAGCACGCGAAAGACGCGCACGGTATGACCAACATCGATGCTGTGACGCTCGCGAAGGTCAAAGACGCGATCAAGCACAGTTAGCCCACACGCAAAATCATTCGAAGGTCGCGTCGGCCATCGTCGCGCTTGAGCGGAAACGTGGCCCGGTCGACGCCGACCTGTTCTGGGCGTTGCTGGCAATCCACGCGGATCAGCGGCCGAGGTGCAGGCAGCGGCACGGCGACAAGCTGCAAGATCAAGGCGCAGTAGCGACGACGGTGCACGTTTCGTTTCTCAAGATACGCGGCGCGATGCTTGAACCAACGCAGCGCTCGGGTGCTACTGCCTCATCAACGCCAAGGCCGTTGCGGAGAAGCCTGCCTTCCGCGAAGCCTTCAAGAAACAGCGGTGTATCATCGTGGCCGATGGTTATTACGAGTGGCAGAAGATCGAATCCAAACGGAGGCAGCCCTATCTCATCGCCCTGTAACATGAGCGCCCATTTGGTTTCACGGGCCTGTGGGAGAAATGGACGGACAAGGCCAGCGGCGAAGTCATCCGTTCGTGCGCCATCATCACCACCGAGCCAAACGCCCTCTGCGCGCCTATCCACAGCCGGATGCCAGTGACTTCGATCCTAGCAATTATGCAAAGTGGTTGGACGAGCGGCCCTTCACCAGCAACGAACCACGAGAGATTCTCAGGACGTGTTACGGCAAGGAAATGAGGGCGATCAAGATCGGCCCGCGGATCGGCAACGTGAAGAACGACGAGTCGATCTTGATTGAGCCTATCTGAAAGTAAGGTAAGCCCCGCATCGGGGGGCGAAACGGGGCTTACCAAACAGACATACAACTGCCTTTGAGCTTCTCCGTATTAGGCTTCTGCCTCCCACCACGGAGTGACACCAACATTACGTGGTGTGCGCTGCGTACAATTTGCGACAAATTTGGACGAAGTACGACTCGGCAGATTACTGCCGTGGCGAAGCTGCGGAGGTGGTCCATGCTTCAGTATTTTTGGGCCGCGAATCCAGCGCGCCCGGATCCCGCACTCGAGAAACAGGGCTCCTGCTACAGCGCCTGAGCCACGACTCCACCGCAAACATTCATTGTTGGTCACACAATTGCCACGGATCAGTCCGACATAATAAGTATCAATGAATACCTAGACTGGTTGCATTCCAACGTTTCACACGGCTGTGTATTTCTGAAATGCCGACGGAGGGGAAATGCTTCAGCTCGAAATGGTGGACAACATTGGTGACATAACTCCGTCCCCCAATAAATTGGCGCGCCGGCTGTTGATCGTAGACGATGATTTAGCAATTGCCGAGGTGATCCGCGAAATCGCGACAAGTCAAAGCTTCGCTGTCCGCATTGTGACACAGCCCCGGGATTTCGTAGCTGCCTGTTCTGAGTTTTCTCCAGATGTAATCACGCTCGACCTGTTGATGCCGGAGCTTGATGGGATTGAGATGCTTACCTATCTGGGCAAGCATAATTGTCGCGCACGTATCATCCTGCTGAGCGGTGCGGAGGGGCCTTTACTTTCTGCCGCGCAAAGAATCGGCCTTGCCGGCGGCCTTCGTATTGACGGTGTTCTGGCTAAGCCAATGCAGATCGGCGAGCTTTACAGACTTCTCGATGAGCGTCCGGAATAGCCTCCCTCGGCTCGCAATCGCGTACGCGGAGTAATGAACTCCTCCGCAACAACATGCGCGCACGGGTTTATTACGACGTGAAGATCGACACGACGCCGACGACGAAGGCCGCAGTCCACACCCAAATGATCATGCGCGCCTTCAAGTCGAGCGGGATCGGTTCGTAAACCCCTGTCGTCGCGAAATCGCCCTGGCCTCTCACCAACGTCCGTATGGCGACGAACAAAATGACGGCGCTCAGAGCCGAGAGCATCAAGCCGGACATCTGCAGGGTGGTCATTGGCCGACCCTCTGGCTCGCTTTCCACGCTACCCGGTGGTCAAAACGCGGAGTACGTACGCCGGTTCCCCCACACTCATCGGCTGCCGTATAGCCCGAAGGCTAAAAAAGTTGTAATAAACAGACTGAGCTTGCGGCCGGCATGCGACGGCTCGTATGCAGTTCCGCAGAAGGGGGAGCCATGGTTGGTCTCATTTACGGCGGCCTGTGTTACGTCCTGTTCTTGCTCACATTTCTTTATGCAATCGGATTCGTCGGTGATTTTTGGGTGCCAAAGTCGATTGACAGCGGAGCCAGCGGGACGCTGGCCGAAGCGTTAATAGTCGACGTAGTCCTACTCGGCCTCTTTGCCGTCCAGCACAGTGTCATGGCAAGGGCTGCCTTCAAGCGATGGTGGACAAGGTTCGTGCCGCAAGCCTTGGAGCGCAGCACCTATGTCCTCGCGGCGAGCATCATTCTCATCCTGCTCTATTGGCAATGGCGTCCCATTCCCGGCCTCGTGTGGTCCGTGAATAACGCTGCGGGCGCTGCTCTTCTGGCCACGCTGTTTTGGATCGGGTGGATCATCGTATTGGCCAGCACGTTCGCGATCAGCCACTTCGATCTGTTCGGCCTGCAGCAAGTTTACACCAACTGGCGTGGCACCAAGTACCAACTGCCCACCTTCAAAACACCGTTTCTCTATAGGTACGTCCGTCACCCGATTTATCTCGGATTTCTATTCGCTTTCTGGGCAACGCCGGTGATGAGTGCGGGTCATTTGTTGTTCGCCATCGCAACCACCGGCTACATCTTCGTCGGCATCGTGCTGGAAGAGCGGGACCTCGTCACCTATCACGGGGAGGAATATGTGGAGTATCGACGGCAGGTCTCGATGATCATCCCTTTGGTACGCGCCGCGCGTGGTGTGATACGCCGCAAGCGTGCATAGCAGAACTTCGCGCGTAGCCTATCGAAACCCCATGAGTTGGCGGTAAAGAAGACGCGTGAGTTTGCCGAGCAGTTCGGAGTCCTTAGCCCGCGCCATCGCGACATCTGGATAGAGGTCACGAAGGCGATTAGCGAAAATGCAGGGACCAACCCGCGTAACCGCTACTTAAGGGGGGTGCGCCCTTCGGCTACGCACGATCTAGTCCGCTATCTCACTCACAGGCTCGGCGATTAAGCCGCATATAGCGGACGTAAGGGCGCGCCGCTTCAGCATCTGGCTTGGAATTCACGCACCGGCTTTGCATTTTTTTCTGGGCACCAAAAAGGCTGCCGTCGGTGAGTTGCGCCGTCATGCCTTCAATTCTTCACGGCAGCCGCGTCACCGTTCCGGGATTAATGTCGGACGAAATCGATGAAGGCCTTCAGCGGTCTGCGCATCTGAGGGCGGCTAGGGTAATAGAATAAATATGTTTCTCGCGGTGCTCGCCCTCCTGCTCGCGGGACACGGCTGCTCACATAGTCCGCAAATTGTCGAAATTCACTTAACTAACTGAATTAGCTAGGTATTTCTGCGGGGATAAGCGCGCGGTTTTAGCCTATAATGGAACGAAACGGTTTCGTTCCGTTATTACCGCGGCGACGCATGTTAATCGGCAGATCGCGACGCCGCGCCGCTTGATGGAGGGATGGCCATGCCGAAATACAGGTCCGTGCTTATTGCCGCTTGTGCCACCCTAGCGCTTGCGGTTGCACCCATCGCGCCCGCGTCCGCGCACGGGTATCGTCACGGTGGCCTGATTCTCGGCTTGGCCGCCGTCGGGGCCGCCGCAGTTGTCGGTGTCGCGACTATCGTTACCGCCCCAATTCGCGCGTTAGCCGCGCCGGCTTATGCCCCTGCCCCGGCGTACTATGCACCGCCGCCGGCGTATTATCCGCCGCCGCAGACGTATTATGCTCCGCCCGCTTACTATGCACCGCCGCCACCGCCACCGCCTTATGGCTATTACGCGCCTCCTGGCTATTTCGGACGCTAAGCGTCACTGGCTCGACGCGCGTTTGAATCTATGTTATCTGGCGATAAGGCTCGCGACGTGACCGCGCGCCGCACAGTGGGACTGCGGACGCGGTCTCGATCGCGCGGTGGTCGGCCGTCGCGTGAGGATGTCGTGTTGCTCGGTGACCGCATTCTCGATGTTGCGACCAAAATGTTCCTTGCCGAGGGGTATGGCACGACAAGTATCGACGCCATCGCGCGGCGCGCGCGGATTTCCAAGCGAACGTTTTATCATCGGTTTCCCGACAAGGCGGCTCTCTTCGGCGCGGTCATTCACCGGATCATCGAAAGGTTGCGGCCGCCGGCCAACATCCCGCTCTATGAGGGTAGCAACCTTGACGAAATCCTACGACATCTGGCGCGGCTAATCCTGCGCGCCGTTCTCGCGCCAACAGCGCTATCACTCCATCGGCTGATGGTGGCTGAGGCGCGACGCTTCCCCGAGCTTGCCGCCGTCGCGATTCGCGAGGGAAGCCGAGACGAGGCAGTCCGCCAAATTGCCGCTCTCATTGATCGCGAGGCCCGCGCCACGGGTCGCGTGATTGACCGTCCGGAATTTGCAGCGGAGCAGTTTCTCGAATTCGTCATCGCCGCGCCGCGGCGCCGTGCGCTCGGCCTCGGCATGCCCATGACCGAAGCGGAGCTCTCCGTCTGGGCGGACTACTGCGTTACTTTGTTTCTCAACGGCTGCCTCGCGTCGAAGCCAAGCCCGCAGCGACCGCGGAAGACGTAGAAAAGCCGACCGGGGCAGGCGGTGCTCTCGGTCGGCCGCCTGCTTAGCGCTGGTAGGAAGGCACCCCTTGCCCTCGGAGGGCAAGATATGCGACGGAGGCGCTAGTGGGTTGGATGGCGACGCCTGTCACATAGCGTCCCAGAAATGAATTTACGGGGAAACCGAGACCGTTTGATTACGCGCGCTTGCGGCGACGGAGGAATCCGAGACCAAGCAACGCTGGGGCGAACAGCGCTAGGGCGGCGGGTTCGGCAGTCAACAAGGGAGTGCTCGCGCTGTGCCACGCTGTCGGCTAAGCTCAACCGGCATGCGCATGGGGGGGATCATGCGTGTCTGCGCCCGCATCATGGCCTTTACGCTCGCAGCGCTCACGGTGTTCGCCTCCGGCCGCGCTATCGCCGAAGATCGGATCGAGTTGTCGAGCCGGCCCAATGTCACCCAGCCTATCCTGTTCCAATCGACGTCGTCGTCGGTCGCTAGCGTCGTGCTGTTTCCCGGCGGCAATGGCGTTATCACCGTAGAGCGGCAGAATTTCCTGCTGCGCGTGCGCGGCGCGTTCGCCTCCCAAGGCATCAGCGTGGCTGCGATTGACGCACCATCCGATCACGCCAGCGGCCTATCGGACGATTACCGCGCCAGCGCCGACGCGGCGCTGGACCTTGCAGCGGTCGTCGCATTTCTCAAAGCGAAAGCGCCGGTGTCGGTCTGGCTCGTCGGCACCAGCCGCGGCACGATCTCGGCCGCTAACGGTGCGGCTCGGCTAGGTCCGTCGCAGGTAGGCGGCGTGGTGTTGACGTCGTCGGTCTGGAACCACGGCATGGAGCGCGTGCCGCTGGCGTCGATCGCCGTGCCAACCTTGATCGTGCACAACCGCCAGGATGGCTGTGTTGCAAGTCCGCCGTCGGGCGCTGAGCCGGCACTCGCCGCGTTGGCCGCGGCGCCAGCAAAGCAACTCGTCTTTGTCTCCGGCGGCACGCCGAAAGGCAATCCGTGTGGCGCCCTCTCGCCGCACGGCTATTACGGTATCGAGAATCAGGTCGTTCCCGTCGTTATTGACTGGATCAAACACCACAACCCGCCAACGCAATGAGCCGCGAGCAGAAACCAGCTTCACTGGCTTAGAGTTTCGTCTCAGTTTTCATTTATACCTCATGAATGGTGCCGCCCATCGCCGTCTCTCCCACGCGCACAGCCGCAACGTAAATGTTGGGTCTAGGCGCAGAACATGCGCGTTAGCGGTCAGCGTGCAACAGCACTCTCACAGAGGCGTTCTAGAATCCGCTGGCGCTGCGTGCGTGCTGCACGAGTCCCACGGAGCCGAAGACGGCACGATAGGCCAGCTGCTGCCTTGCGCCGGACTCCTACGAGCCAGTTGATCGTCGGGACTTGCCTGCGGGTCTGTACGTTCGCGTCCTGCTGCTGTTGGGTGTCAGACGACACCGCCAAGTCTTCGAACTCCGCTGCGCGGCTCAGCAGCTCGATCCGCAGGAAGCCATTGGTGCAGTCATGAGCGAGCCTCCTGAGACGCGAGGCTTCTACGAGGCAAAAATCGGCAGCGCGCATATATCATATCCTTCAATGACATAGGGGCTACTTCTGATACTCGAGTTACGGTTAATAAATTATTAACATGGCGTCCTTGCCCGCCAATCGCCCCGCCAGCCGGGCGGAGCCAGTAATCCGGTTCGATTTGTATGTCAGTCCACGGCGGCGGTCGGCGGGGGCTTCTCTAGCGCGGGATACCGAGTTGCTTCTTGGCGTCGGCCAGGCAGCGCTCAAGCTCGAGCTCGAGCTGGATGCGTGCGGCGTCGAGCGTCATGCCGACACCCTTCGCTTTGAAATCGGCTTCAATCTTGGCTAGCACGGCATCGTCACCGTGCTGGCCAAAGGCCGACGCCATCAATTCGCGCGCATAGTTCTCGGCGGCGTCGCCGCATAGGCCCAGCTTCTCTGCCGCCCACAACCCGAACAGGTGGTTGCGTCGAGCTTGTGCCTTAAAGGCGAGTTCCTGATCCTGGTGGAACTTCGCTTCCTCGGCCTTTTCGCGTTCGTCGAAAGTGGTCATGCACCGTAGTGTAGACCTCGCTGCGGCGCTACACAAAGCATCCTTACCCCCGCTTCGCGCAGTATCGCGGGCCGGCAAGCGGCCCGAGTGTTCGGCTCGGTAGTAATGATCGTACAAGAGCGGATCACCTCACCGCTGGTCTTGTCGGTCCACTTCTCCCACAAGCCCGCGAAGCCAAATTGGTGGTCATCTTTCATGGTGATGAGATAGGGCTGCTTACGCCTGCTATTGATTTTCTGCCATTCGTAGAAGCCATCGGCGACGATGATGCAGCGCCGCTTCTTGAATGCCTCACGGAAGGCAGGCTTCTCGGCGACGGTTTCGGCCTTGGCGTTGATGAGGCTGTAACCGATCTTGGTGTCCTTCACCCAGAACGGAACCAAGCCCCACCGCATCATTTCGCCACGGCGCTGCTTCGTTTCGGCGTCCTCGATCACGGCGAGGACGTCCTCCGTTGGCGCGGTGTTGTAGCGCAACCGCAGGTTGACGCTGTTCGTCAGGTTGTAGAGCCGGACGGTTTCCCGAAGCGGAACACTGAGTTAGTCGCGGCTGCATACCACAATTGCTTTATCACGTTACCAGTGCGTTCGAACGACGATGCACCTAGGAGGATGACGTATTCGGGCAGCTCTTGACGATGTTTCTGGCGACGGTGCTGCCGCTTTCGGACCAGCCGATATTGTTTTGATCACGATATTGGGTAACGAGGCGGCTTAGATCGGCATCGTCGAGTTTGCAACCGTGCGCAGCCGCCGCCGCACTCACCATATTCATTGCGGCAAGTTTTTCACGTGCACCACCGTCATGGATGGCCCAAGCTCCAAGTGGAATGACGACGATCGTGGCGATTACCGCGATCCGGCGTGTTCTTTCATCTGACAATTCTAAATCTCCAAGATTGGAGTCGTATCTAGGCGCGCCAATTTATATCAGAAACACCAATGGTGCGCCCGCACATCAGTTGCGCCGCGCGCCCGATTCAGTGCGGCGCATTCGCCATGCCGATCGCAAATCTGACTAATCGCATACTTGCGTATTCACAGCGCTTCACCCGAGCACGCGGGCTTCTCTTTTTTGGGACTCACAGGCTCGCAGCCGAGTGGCTAATTATGCGGCCCCGCGCCGTACCAGGGGCCTGAGATGCGTTGGTGGTACATCAAATTTGAAGATAGCGACGATTTCAAAATCGAAGATTATTGGGAGCCTAAGGCAGGGCTGCGGGATAAAAAGCTAGCCCAATGTGACGCTGTTTGGGATGCGCGGTCGCACAAGGAACGCGTGATCCGATACATGCTTGTTGTCGATGACGCCGAGCCGGGCGAAATACTGCTGCGGTGCCGAGGGACTGTTCAGGCCGTGGCGTGGAAAATTTGGGAAGCCACTAGCGAAGAACGAAAGCAGCGGCGTGGGTTTTAGCCATTCGCGCCCCGTCATTAAGGACCGGGCGTCAGACATCTATTCCTTCGGCCATTCGATATTGTCGCGACCAGCGGATAGCGCAAGGCTCACCCCGTACCCCGCTCCACAGCCACTCACCGGTGTGATTGGGGCACCTTCGCGACAACTAATTAACGGTCACTCGGAGATCCATGAGAGGATGAATGGCGCATCGAGCGTCATAGGTGCCGGTATGATCGAACTCGACATTGATCGACGTCCCGATCGGATCGTCGCCGGAATCGAAGTTCATGAAGGGTGATTTCACGTACACATGATGGATGACGTCGTCCTGATTGAGAATGTGGACGACGGTGCCGCGAACGATCGTGACCCGATTCGGATAAAAGTGCCGGTCGCGCTGTGTAACAGTAACATATGCAACCGGCTCCGACGGAATCGCGCGCGTGAAGTGCCGCAACAAGGGCACCACAGCGACGAGAAACACCGCAACGGCGAGCCCGGCAGCGACCAACTCGATTTTCCCAAACTTCATGACCGATAACGACGGCACTATTTTGACCCGTATCTTGTATTAACGGGCGTGCTGAGGCTGTCGCAGATAATGCGCCATCGTATATGGAAAAGATTTAATACCGCGCCTTACAAAGTGTTCATGTTTCGGAGCGCTTAGTTTTCCGGAAATGCTGCGAAAGGAGTAGGATCGGCCCCCCTGTGGATCACTTGAGTGCAAAAAAATCAGTCTGCGTTGCTTCCTGATACCGGTCTGCTGTCGCTACGGGTAGCGGCGCATTCGGATCGATGGAGTAGGTTGTCGCGCCAAAGATGCCATCACCGTGAATCCCATCCGCGGCTAGCGGCATGATGATTCTCTCACCGAGGCCGTACCGGTTCGCGAGGAGAAAGACGTGGCCAGTTTCGCGCACAAGAGCTGGTTCGGTCACAATGCGTCGGTTCCTTTGAAAAATCCCCTCGAATCGTTTGCCGGAAAAAAAGTCCTGCATCCGCCTGCCATGTAGATTCCCGCCGAGAGCATCAATTATTGTTTGGCCCGCGAGTCTTCCCGTAAATGAGTCGTGCTCCTTGTCGTATTTCCAGGACCATACGATATCGAGATGCGAAGCGATTGCAGCCGGATCAATATCCTTCCAGCCGGGCATTCGCTTCGCGCCACGCGCGTCATTCCAGTGCGAAGCAATGCCGCGAAGGGCCGGCGATTGGATCGCACTGAGGAATTCACTAGCGCTCATAAGTGGGTTGTTGTCCGGGTCCAGCCGTTCCTTATTCGTGCAGCTCGCGATCGCCTTGCGGTACCTACGGAGGTTCGCCTAAATACAGCCGATACGCAGATACCCAATCCGCCGATATCTCCCTCTGTGCTTCCATCAAGGTCATCCGGCCAGCGCACACTTGCTTGTACAGATAATCTTCCAAGCGGTCTTTAAGAGCGGCGTTCCAAGGGTGGGTGTCGAAACTTTGGGGCCATAGATTCTCGGGTGCTTGAGATCCACCAAGCTGCGGCGGGATTACATAGTCGATCTGATAGTGGCCCCAACGTGCGTCTATACCGTACTCGCGGAAGATAAACGCCTTGAGCTTCTCAGGGGTTGGTGGGCGTGATGCCACGAATCCGGGTGCACATACCACCGCTGTATCGGTCGTGAACACCGCACCTGGCGTTAGGTTTGGATCGGGCAGGATCGGATCGGCCGCGAATGCTTTGCCCGCACAACAAAGTGCTACCGCGGCCGCCGGTAGGCCTGTTCTAACACTCAATCATGGCGCTCCCCGCCAGCGACCCGACAAAGCTACGATAAAATACAATGGTATGCCACACGTCGGTAGGCTTCGGCCGCAATTGAGCGGAATCATCAGCAAATTTTAAGTCTTGGCGGCCATAGTGTTCTATCCCGACAAAGGAGGACGCTATGACCTTTCCGCGTGAGGTGGTCGTTCATTACACGTGTCCTCGTTGTGGCGAGCGGGACTATGGAGTGGCCTTCACGGACTCTGGTAATTCGGGCGGCATTCCCATCCGATGTTTATGCGGCGAGCACTGCTTTGGCGATGTTTGTCGTCCGCTTCCTCGCCAAGCTAATCCTGGTGGATGAGGGTTCGGGAAATCACGAGTCTTCTCTAAGCAACTGGCTCGACCAGAGCCGCGTCGTCGTTCCGTACATTTCCGATTTGCGGCCCGATTTTGGTGGCCTTCATCTCCTTGGCGGGATACGGCCTGAGCATCTTGCGTAACTCATTGTCGGTGACGGGCCACTCGCCTAACCATCTCGCGTAGCTCTTCTGGTCGAGAATGACCGGCATCCGATTGTGTATCCGCGCGCAGAGTGTGTTCGGCTCGGTGGTTATTGGATCCGAACATCCGCGATCTCCACAAACTCGGCATAAACCACATCTGCTTCGCGGTCGATGACATCGACGCCGAGGTCGCCAAGCTGCTGGCCGCCGGGTTCTCACTGCGCAACGAGATCATGGATTTCCATTCCCGCAAACTTGTCTTCATCGAAGGCCCAGAGGGCGTGACGATCGAGCTATCGCAGTGGCATTGACGGTGCGAGAGGTACCCGAGGCTCGCTCCCGACAAGGTCCGCGCTACGACACCAAGACCCTTCGGGAGAGTCGGCCGGAGAATGAGGTGAGAGCGGGGGGCGAATCTCAAACAGTCGGCCCTGCGCTGGCGACGAAAGAAAAGGATCGGGGTAAAAAGGGGCTATCAATCGCTCAATTGCCGCCTGTCCGCTCGACGTAGGCTGCGTAGCGGCCAGCTATGGTAACGGGGACCGATCCATAAACACGGATGACGTCACTCCGTTCGTTCGTTGCGTCGACGATCCACATCGCGTGCAACCGGCGGCCGTCCCATTCCGGCGTGTGCCAAATCAGGTCGATCCTTGTGAGTTCAGGTTGACTATCGCCGATCTTCTGGATGCACGAGACGCCTTCCAGGTCATCTTTGAAAATCGCCCAAAGCTCGCGCATCGCCTCGAAACCTATTGTGCAGGTTTTGACAAATCCACCAGCACCTTTTGGAGAGGGGCGGGCGTGACCTTGACCGAACCCGTGAACGGATAATCGATAACAACGACGACGAACAGGGTCGATAAAATTAACATAGCAAGCATTCCCGTCATCAGCGACTGTGCAAAGACGCTCCGACTACCGAAAAAGAAAGTGAACGAGACCGTCAGCGCAGCGCCACCAAACAGTACGAGCCAAACTGCATCCGGAACGGTGCCTTCGGCGATGCCTAACCGTGTACGCCGTTCGTGGGTCAGGACGGCTAGCTGACGGAATGTAGCTGCAAGAATACCTGCGTCATGAAATTCAGCAGGGCGAAAGCTGAGGGAAGTTGCGTACATGTCATCAAGCGCGCGTGTCACTGCAGGGCTCGACTGGCCTTGCTCCATCGCGGGCCATTCTTCGTTGATTACCGCCCTGAGATATTCTGATAATTCGCCGCGCAGAGTAACGCCTCCGTTTCCCCCGATGCCCTGGGATAACTGATAGATAGCGTCAGCCGTTCCCGCCTCTTCCATGACCGTCGTTACAGCGTGATTGAATTCCTCCCAGACGACGATGACTGCGAAACCGAGCAGCACCGCGTAAAGTACGCCAATCGCCGCGAACGTAAACCCAGCCACCTCATTGTTGGTGCGGAGACGCTCCAGTTCTATGCACCGGCGAATGATGACAGGCCCGGCCATCGCAATGAAGGTTGCGATGACCACGAAGATCGCGAGTACCCACAGTGGCAGCGCAGTAAGAGAATTCACCGTGGATTGGCCCCCCCTGATAGGCAAGAACGGTAGCGAATAGAGCGGAATGTTGGAACCTAAAGGACCCCACCCCTACTAACCTATTGAAATTATGGTGGGTGCACCAGGACTCGAACCTGGGACCCGCTGATTAAGAGTCAGCGGTACTGAAGAGAAACGGTGAATTCTTCCCGCAATCTGCCGTCCACCACCATCCACCACAATCCGGTCGCCGTTCAGGAAATGATTCGGGGAAATACGATGCCCGCAATGATCACCTCATTGACCCGCAAATAATAATTGTGCCGAAACGGCGGACGCCCCCTCCGTCTAACTCAAAAATCCTATGCACCCAAGGCGGTACCAATGCCCCAGGCATGGAGCGTGGTGCTCGATTGGGCTATCTGGGTGATCAGCCTTACAAGGCTGCGCCTATTTCACCGTTACCCGCAGATTCATGGTGGGGTGGATCGCACACAGGACATTGAACGTGCCCGGGTGATCGAACTCGACGTTGACAATTGTGCCGACTGGGTCTTCGCCGGAATCAAAGTTCATAGTCGGTGACTTGACGTAGACATGATGAGTGACGTCGTCGTCGTTAAGGACATGGACGACGGTGCCCCGCGTGATTGCAAGCGTATCGGGGTGAAATTCCCGGTTCCGTTGGATGACCGTAACCATCGGTGCGTTGGCAGCAGCCGCTCGCTCGTCACCGTGGACTAACGTCACGCCGAGTATGATCGTGATAAATGCCGCGACGGCCCCTGCGGCACCGATCAGTTCTGCCTTGCGACCAGTCAGTTGGAATGCCATTGCCAAACAACTGGTCGATGGAGGCCGATCAGACCGATCATCGCGATTCTCTGAACGGCCACGGGTTGTCCGGCCAAAGGATGGGTTGGATCCTTTGATGAAGCGTTAATTCCGCGTCGATCGAGATTTCGTAAATCCTGCGGTTAAACTTAATTAGTTCGAAACCCATTGGTGATGGCCGGCTGCGCCCGCTCAAGTTAAGGACGACCCTCGCGCCGCTTCGAAGCCGGCTTTATTGGCCGACCACCGGTGCCGGCTAGCCGATGTCATATCTAGCTGGATTGCGGCGATATGGCCCTTACGCGGCGCTCCGCATGAGAATTAGGATTCCTCTCGAAGCGACTGAATGCTTCGAGAGACAACCAGCAATGTTCATGCTCAAGAATTCCGCCATCCATCGCGCCGCATTGACCACGTCGCTTACCCGCCGGCGTTTCGGCCTGTTGCTGGGGAGCGCCGCGGCGCTTCCGCTTGCTCCGGCGTTTGCGGCTGGGCTCTCGCCAGGCGTCAATGTGCAAGGCCAGCTTCCCAATCTCGCCTTCACGATGACGCGGTCATCGGATGGCAAAGTCGTAAGCGCAACCGATTACCGCAACCGCGTCGTCATTCTCTATTTCGGCTTCACGCGCTGTCCCGATACCTGCCCGCTTACGATGCAAAACGCGGCGCGGGCGCTCGACCAGATGGGCCCTCTCGCCGACCGCATGCGGGTCCTTTTCGTCACGGTCGATCTCGGCTATGACACGTTACCTCGGCTCAGAACCTATCTTACGAATTTCGGCAAGCCGCCCGAAATCGATGGCTTGCGCGGAACGCCCGACCAACTTGCCGCGCTGGCGAAGCGCTATGGGGTCGCATACCAAGCGCCGACCGGCCCGATGGCGTCCGATCCGGCTTCAAAGATCAGCCACGGCTCAGCCGTTTATCTCTTCGACGCTCAGGGACGCGTCCAGCAAATACTCGGCCGGCTGGGCGCAGCGAACGCCGACATTGCCGCAACCGCGACCGATCTCGAACAGTTTGCGCGACGCGCGCCCGCCTAACGGCGCTGAAGCTCAGTGAGCGGGGGCGCCAACGTCGGCGAACAGATGGTGACGCCGCGGCTCCTCATGTGAGGCGGCGTTTTTCTTTGCGACGCCGCAACTCATTCTCGAGCGATTTGCTGAAGGTCAGCGCCCAGAAGCAAAAAGCGAAGATCACAAGCACGAACACCTCGGGCATTATGGCTAAGCCGATGATCGGTGGAACTCTTACCGCCCCAGCGATCAACCAACCGACGCCCATGACGAGCAAGATTCCGATGAAGAACTGCAAGAGCCTCCGGCCGGCTCCAATCCCGCACCAAAGCGCCAGAGCGGACATTCCGATCGCTATCGGCAGGACTAGGGCGTACTGGAACCAGTAGGGATCAAGATCGGACGTATATTTTGTGATTCTCGAAACAAGAAGAAGCACAGCTAAAGTGAAACAGGCGGCGCTGACGGCGGTGATTTGGGTGTTGCCGGAAACCTTCATATCGGCGATTCCCCGTTAGGGCTGGGCCCTTTCGTGCAACTGGCTTCGCATTATCATTGCTCAGGATGCGGCGTAAGGCCGGAT
>Ga0126373_10002022_pt1 | contig 14780 bp, 13 predicted proteins | sample PanSoiMetPlot_11_FD_92545 | JGI IMG/M metagenome (GOLD analysis project Ga0126373, IMG submission 92545) | Tropical forest soil microbial communities from Panama - MetaG Plot_11 | ecosystem: Environmental > Terrestrial > Soil > Tropical forest > Bulk soil | place: Panama | collected 2016-02-17 | reverse complement strand
CTTCGTGTAGAGCTTCTGGAGCATCTGTAAATTCCCCTTTGATGGCTTGCGGACGATGGCTTGGGAATGCTGTTCCGCCTGCAAGGGCGGGCAATTAGAGCGGGCCGGGCAGTGAAAAACGGCTCTTACGAGCGCGAAAATGTTTGACCCCATCGTTATGCGATGGGGGTGGAGAACGACGGTGCCTGGACTCGTTCTAGCAACGGTTCGAGTTCTTGCAGAATGCCTGCGGGAGAAAGCCCGCATCGCTCCCGCAAGTACTCTTGAGTTCCAGGAGGCGCCGAAAACCCTGTTGGGATGCCCAGCCGTTTGAAAGGAATGACCAGCTTTCCGGACTCGGCCAGACATTCCGCAACGGCACCTCCCAAACCACCGCTAACGCTGTGTTCTTCAATCGTGACGATCGCTCTCGTTTCCAGCGCCGCCGCAAGCACTGCCTCCGTATCCAAAGGCTTTAGGGTGTGCATGCTCAGCACGCGCAAGGCAATTCCTCTTTGCCGCAACACATCGGCGACGTCGACCGTTGTCCGCAACATCGCTCCGGTCGAAATCAGCGTGCCAGCATCCCCTTCTCTGATCCGGATGGCTTTTCCGATTTGAAACCGGACCTGAGCCCTATGTACTACGGCTTCACCGGCCCGTCCCAGTCGCAAGTAGCAGGGCCCGTCGTGCCCCGCGACCGCGCCGGTTGCTGCTTCGGCTTCCACAGGGTCTCCGGGAGCGACAACCGTCATTTCCGGCAAGGTTCGAAGAATTGCCAAGTCTTCGGTGGCATGATGGCTCATGCCCAGCGCACCGTAAGAATAGCCGCCGCCGATAGAAACGATTTTCACGTTGGCTTTGTGATAGCAGACATCGTTTCTGACTTGTTCCAGGCAGCGAAGGATCGGAAAGTTCGCGATTGAATAAGTGAAAACGATCTTCCCCGTGAGAGCGATGCCCGTCGCCAGACCGGTCATGTTCTGCTCGGCGACGCCGACATTGAGAAAGCGCTCTGGGAACTTCTGCAGGAAGGGTTCCGCCACGCCAAATCCGAGATCGCCGACGAGCAGATAGATGCGATCGTCCCGGGCAGCCAGGTCCATTAGGCCCCGGAAAAATGCGCCTCTCATTTACGACCTCTCCAATTCAGCGAATGCCAGCCGCTGTTCGTTCGTATCGGGACACCGGTAGTGCCATAGCACCTGGTCCTCCATGAAGCTCACGCCTTTACCCTTGACTGTGTTCGCAATGATGCAGGTCGGCTTGCCCTCGGCGAGAGGGACCGTTTGAAGCGCCTGTTCGATTTGCCCATGGTCATGTCCGTCGATTTCACCTACGGCCCATCCGAAGGATTCCCATTTGGCGGCGAGAGGATCGAGTTTCAGAACTTCGTCTACGCGGCCGAAACTCTGAATTTTGTTGTAATCAATAATGCTGACCAGATTGTCCAAGCGGTGATGGGGAGCGAAAAGCGCCGCTTCCCACGTGGATCCTTCATCGCATTCACCATCGCTCAACATCGCGAAGACCCGGTAGGAGAGTTTGTCGCGCTTGCCAGCCAGGGCTATGCCGCTCGCGATTGACAGACCATGGCCGAGAGAGCCGGTGGAAGCCTCGACTCCGGGCACACCCCAATGCGTCGCGTGGCCAGCGAGGCGCCCGCCATTCGCGAAAAACTCCTCTAGCCAGGATTGGGGAAAAAAGCCGCGCTCCGCAAGGGCTGCATAAAGCCCAGCACAGCCGTGTCCCTTGCTGAGAATGAAGCGGTCGCGATTGGACCACTGCGGACAAGATGGGTCAACTCTCAAAATCTTGTCGTAAAGGACGGCAAGTAGATCGATCGTCGAGAACACCGATCCGATGTGAGAGCTCTTCGCACGGCAGATCATCGCCAGTGCTCGCCGCCGAAGTCGATTGGCCAGGAGCTCCGATGAACGCCGCGGCGTGTTTGCCCGTGCTCTTTCTGTTTCCGTCATCTGCTCCTCCGCTCCTTGCCTTTCCGCGAGGCCAATTTGAACCCTCCGAGCGGAAGCGTACCTTTACTGCGGGTTACCTGCCGGTATTCACTTGCCCTCACTACGCCGCGTGAGCAGGAACCCCGGTGAGACCTTGGGGGCATGCCGCAGACAAGCGCGAGAGCAGGAAATGAGTGTCGGAAGTCAGCCGCCAGCCCATCGCTTCCAAATTCTCTTCCGCCTGCTTTTTAGTCTTAATGCCCACGAGAGCCGAACTTACCTGTGGATGGTCCAGAATCCAGCGTAGGGCGATACTCGACAGCGATTTACCTGTTTGCGTGCCGACCTGGCCAAGTGCATCAACCAGCGCCTGCTTTTCAGCCTGGCCGACATCGGCGAAATAGGGACTGTTGCGGCGGGTATCCGTTAAGGTCAAAGGAGTCCCCAGCAAGCGCCGGCCTGCGAGCAGGCCACGCGCCAAACTGCTGTGCGCGATATTGCTTACATTTACGGAATCACACCAAGCAAAGGTGTTCCGCTCAGATTCGCGGGTCAGCAGATTAAATGCGGACTGATGGGATTCAAAGCGAGAAATGGCCCTCGCGCGCCCCAGCAAATCCAACGACAAATTGCCGATTCCGATGAATTGAGCCTTACCTTCGCCGCGGCAGCGGACCAAGGTTTCCATGACTTCCTCGATGGGAATGGCCGGGTCCGGCCAATGAATCTGGTAAAGCGGAATTGAATCGAGACGCAGCCTTCGAAGGCTTGCCTCGAGAGCAGAAAGAATTGCTGGGCGAGACAAGTCGCGGCGCACCTTACCCGAGGAATCCCAAACCAGGCCGCATTTGGTGGCCACGATGACCTTGTGACGCTCGGCACCCAGGGCCTTGGAAAGCAATTCTTCGGCCCGACCGAAGCCATAGACATCTGCCACATCATAGAAATTCACTCCGCGATCCAACGCGAGCCGCACAGCCGCAGACCATTCCGTCTCATCGATGGGGCCATAGTCGTACCCGCTCGCCGGACCGCATCCAAACCCGATGCGGGAAATGAGAACACCCGATTGTCCAAGGCGACGATATTCCATTAGTGCCCCAGAACAACACGCATCAGCGTCCGAAACAGGATGCGCAAGTCCTCGCCAAGTGATCGTCTTTTGACATAGGCGAGACGGAGACGGGTCTTCTCTGCGCGAAACTTTTCCAGATAGACGCGATGAGGATCTTCAGAGCCGATGAGCTCAGCCAGGTTATGAAATCGAAGAGAAGCATAATCCGTGATTCCCGGACGGACGGTTAGAATGAGTTTTTCGTCTCCACGATAGGCCGAGGTGTGCTCCTCAAAATCCGGACGGGGGCCCACCAGGCTCATTTCACCTTTCAAGACATTGATCAACTGCGGCAATTCGTCAATCTTGTGTTCTCTGAGTAGCCGTCCGATGCGGGTTACCCGCGGATCGTGCTGGCCAGTAGTAATTCCTCGCTTCTCTGAATTGAGGTGCATGGTGCGAAACTTCCACATTCGAAAAGGAATACCGTGTTGCCCAATGCGGGTTCCCCGGTAGAATGCCGGACCTTTGGAATCGAGCCGAATCAACAGGGCGACCACCACAAACACCGGCGAGAGCAAGAAAATAGCGATGGCCGATACCACCAGGTCCAAGGCGCGCTTTAGCAAAGCCTCCACGGCGGCAAATGGCCAACGGAATTCGCTACCTCGGGCGACTGTGGCCTCCTACGAAGTTTTAAGGAAGCGGATGCCCCCGCGCGTATCAGGAATCAGGGCCGGGCGAATCTTCCTTTTCTCGAAGAACTCCTGAACGGCTTTCTTGCAACCGAAGCAAACCCCGTAATCGTCAACGATCACCCAACCACCGGGCGAAACATTGTCATAGAGGTTTTCAAGACAGCAGCTCGTCGATTCATACCAGTCACCATCAATTCTGAGTAGAGCGATGCGGCCGAGACCAGGCCGGTAAACGGGCAAGGTGTCTTGAAACCAGCCCTGCACCAGAACGATGGAATTGCGCTCGAAGGCGAATTTTGAGAACAGCAGCCACTCAACCTCATCTTTCGTTCCCAAGCAAGAGCCGCGCACCAGGGGCCGAATGTGCTTTCCTGTAGATTTTCGATCCCCGCTGAAATCATGGCTGGTGGGAGAAGGCAGACCCTCGAACGAATCGAACAGCCAAACCCTTCGAGCAACAAAGTCCCGAGCGGCGACGGTGGCCAACAGGGCTGCGCATCCGCCGCGCGCCACTCCGCATTCGACGAAGTCGCCTGGAATGTTCTTGCTCACCAGATCGGAGGCTGCGTCAAAGGTGGCCTCGAGACCCGAGGCCCCCACGAGCGAATACGGCATCACGCTGTAAACCGACCTGGCCCGGAACAATCCGGCAGAATCTCGGGCCACCCAACAGGCGGCCACGTGCCGAAAATAACAGTGGCGCAATAGAGCTTTGTACAAGCGGAACGAGAAGTTATACAGCGGTTCATAGACGGCAGTGGGCAAAATGGCTCGCGACGAAGCCAGCAGCGGCTTGAGCGCCCTTACGAATATGCTGCGCGGGCAGACGACTTGGTCGTCGAGACCGACAGGAGCGGCCGGAAGGGCCACCGGACGAACAGCGTCATTCATTGAGTTGCCTCACGGCTACGGTAGGGAACGCTGGGACCGGTTTCAGGCATCTGCGAATGGTCCTGCTCTTGGCGTATGGAGAGGATCATTTGCTCGAGACGGAAGCCCAGCAGATTTATGTCGAATCGCTCTCTCGCGCAGCGCAGCGCGTTACGTCCCATCTCAGCACGTTCCCGGGCGCTGAGCGCTAGGAATTTCTGAATGGCGGCGAAGAAAGCAGCCGGATCTTCGGGAGGCACCACAATACCGCACTTGAATTCATCGACGACGTTGTAACTCGTATGACCCGCGAAGAGAATGGGCCTTCCGGCGGCAGTGTAGTCGCACAATTTGTTGAAGCTGGTGCCGTACCGATAGAGTCCCGGCAGATCCCGCATGGTGAGCACAAAGCCATCGGCATCCTCGAGAATGCGATGCAACTCGCTCTTGGGAACTGCGTCCTGGAATTCGACATTGCGAAGTTCTAACTTCTGGGCCATTTCAACGAGCTTGGCTTTGTCCTGACCGCCACCTACAAAAGTGAACCGAACACGGTTCTTATTTTCCTGCTCGATGCGTGCCGCACGAAGTATGATGCCGAGAGGAAAGGCTTCCACATGCCCGCCGGCGTAAACCAGTCGACAGGGACTGGAAATCTCGCCGGTGTAGGGTTTGAGCGCTTCATAGCGGGACAAGACCAAGCCGTTGGGAATCCAGACGATCTTGTTTCTCGGCACGCCCAGCCGGCTGTAGTAATCGACCGCTCCCGGAAGCGTAGTCATAATCCTGGCGGCATTGCGGGCAAGAAATTTCTCAAGAAGTCGAAGAAAGACCGCCAGGGGGCTGGTGGGCGATAGTCTTCCGAACTCAACCATGGTCAAAGGCCATAGATCTTTGACTTCGAAAACAAATGGAACTCTCTTGGAACGCGCCACTCCATACGCGGATAGCGATGAAAGAGGATGAAATGTCGTGCCTATCACGACATCGGGTCTTTCCTTCCACCTGCGCGCCAGCCGATAGGCTCTCCAGGCAAAACTGACCATGTTTACCGCACGTCTCCAATCGTTGGCTCGATAGGAGGGTGTTCTCAGCCAGACAAAGCGCACGCCACCAGATTGCTCCTCTCGCCAGCCCTCGCCCGGCTTCAGACGAATCTCCTTGAACTTGTAATGGCTGAAGCCCGCCGCAAAAAATGTGACGCGATGGCCTTTGTCGGCAAGTTGCCTGGCCAAGTCGTACTGGGTTGTGAATTGTTGGTCTGGCGTGGAGGCGTACTGAGAGATCCACCAAACGTTGAGACTGGGCCTGCCGATCCTTTGGACTGCGGAAATGGGTTCACCTCCTACAGGAGTTGCTGGCCAGGCGCTGGCCATCAGAGGGGCCAACGCCTGCGGGCCAGCGCTCGGATAAACTTTCTCGGACTCCCGATAATTTTCTCGACATTCTTCGAATCGATGTCGCAGACCGCGCGAAAATCGTAGCGCCGGCTCTGATTAAGAACTCTGGCTAGGTTTGCTCCCCAGTAACCTGCACCGATTCGTCCGACCTTGAACATCCCTGCATGTCCCTCGGGGCCGCCGCTTCGAGCTCCTCGCGCTTGTTGTTATTAGACTCGATGATCATCTCCAGCCAGTTGGAAGGAACCTGCCTACGAAGGATTTCAATATTCGGCAGGACGCAATGTCCGCCGATGTGTCCAGGGAAGATATGCCCGGGAAGAAAATCAATCTCCTCAATGAAGTGGTTGACCTCCTGGTAGGTCGCACCATAGTGTGCGGCCATTCTCTGCACTTCTTGCGCCCAAGCGACCAGCACACCGAGCCAAGTTGTCTCGATCAGCTTGCTGAATTCCGCGATCTCGGGACTGCGGAAAATGTCGGTCGAAAAACCTGCCTTCGAAAAATGATTTGCTGCTTTGTGTACGGCGTCGGTGGTAAACCCCGCGACGAACTTCTTGTAACGAAGAAGGTCCGTTTCCATTCTCACGTGCTTGCCCCGTACAGGGCTATAAACGACCGGCTGACTGACCAGCGCCTGAATTTGGCGGGCGGTGCCAGGCTCGATGGTGGAATTGATAATGGCGAGCTCGGGTTGATATTTCGATATGTAGCCGGCCGTTACATCGACGAATCGGCGGATTTGAAACGGGTAGCATACGTGAAGCACCGAACACGGTTTGCGAATTTCGACCGGAGAAAGATCAACTGCAATACACGGGTAGGCCCGGCTAAGAATCTCAAAAAGCGGTCGACCCACTTCGCCCATTCCAATAACGACCACTCGAGGGGTTTCCGACCGAGCTCTCTGCTTGAGTCCGTTTTCTCTCGTCATGATTCGCCTATCCGCTGCTGACGGTGCCCGACTGTGCCAAGGTTGTTGAACATTCGCTGTGAGCCAACGCCACCGCCGCACTCAATCGGCTCTAGCTCACGCCAAATACGCGCGACCACAACTCCAAACTCAAGACCCGAAAGGCCTCCAGTTAGTCCAGGGCACCCGGGCCACCGGAGAGGAACAGAGTCAGCTGTTCGTGCACCCTATCGAGCGAGAGAATGCGTTCCGCCCTAAGAGCGGATTGCTCGGACAACGAGCGGATCGTTCGACCGACGTCTTCCCGCAACCACTGCCCCTGCGGGGTTTCAAAACCAAGCTTGCTTTTACGCTGGCGGATCGGTTCCGGCAGGGTGCCTTTCAGTGCTTCGCGCAAGATCCACTTGGTCCAGCCGCCACGCAATTTGAGTTCTGGCGCACAGTTCACCGAAAACGCCGCCAGCTCGTGATCGAGCAGGGGGACGCGTGACTCCACGGAATGGGCCATCGAGTTTCGGTCCTCGTAATGCAAAAGCGCTGGGAGGCTGTAGAACATCAGATCGTCCTTTTGCCGTTGGCGAAGGCTTTTGCCGGGACCGATCGAGGCGTGGCTGAAGGCTTTCGACCGCTCACAAAAATCGGGATCGCACACTCGGGTGACGAGCGACCCTCGCTTGCGGCCAGTGGAGTTAGAGATATAGCGCTTCGCGTGATTCCAGCTCCAGCCGCGCCGGCCGGGGCCGATCAGCCAAGACAGTGCTTCTGAAATCACCCGAGGTCGACCTTTTTTCATCAGGTGCAACAGATAGAAGACGTAAAACTTGCGATACCCACATAGGATCTCGTCACCGCCCTGTCCATCGAGCAAAACGGGAATTTTGGCGAGACGCGCGGCTTGCATAACACACCATTGTGCGTAGACGCTCGTTCCGCCAACCGGTTCGTCCTGGTGCCATATCAAGCAGCTCAGGTCTTTCCAAAAACCCTGCTCGTTGGGAAAGACCAAGTGAGAACGTAATCCTGCCGAAGAAACCATGGTCTGAATGAACGGCCTTTCATCGAGAGCCTCTTTGTCGAAACACGATGAGAAGGCGTGGATGGGCTGATTTTCGATTTCCGACGCGGCGACTGCGACGATCGAAGAAGAATCGAGGCCGCCACTGAGGCACGACCCAACCGGCACGTCACTGCGCAGATGCCGGCGGACGGATCGTTTGAGGAGCTCGGAGAATTGCTCGATCGACCGGCGGGGTGAGACACCGTTCGAGTCCGCAAGGGGCAATTCCCAGTATTTTTCGATGCGCATCGAAAAGCCTTCAGCGGACAGAGAGACATGAAGGGAATGGCCAGGCAAGAGTTGGCGAATATTGACAAAAAACGTCTCCTCTGTGTGATCTTGAACACCTTGTTCGAGGTATTGAAACGCGATGGCCTCATTGATTTGGCGAGCGATGCCCGGGTAGTCGAGAATCTGCTTAATTTCAGAGGCGAACAGGAGTACAGACGCGCTGGCAAAATAGTAGAAGGGTTTGATTCCAAAGCGGTCGCGCGAGCAAAACAAGCGGCTGCGTTCGCGATCATAGATCGCAAAGCTCCACATACCGCTCAAACGATCAACACACGGCGGTCCCCATTGTTGATACGCGCGCAGAATCACCTCCGTGTCGGTCCGCGTTCTGAACGGTTGGCCGAGGGCTTCAAGTTCGGCGCGAACCTCCAGGTAGTTGTAAATTTCTCCGTTGAAAGTGATCCAGAGCTCACCGTTCTCGACCTGCATGGGCATATTGCCAAAGGTCGATAAGTCGAGAATGGCCAGCCTTCGAGAGCCGAGCCCCAGAGTAGGCTTGGGGAAGCTCGGATATCTGTCCTCATTGTGAAAACATTGCGGACGATTTTGTCGGTCGAGATCGAAATAGACGAATCCAAAGCCGTCCGGTCCCCGATGCTTGGCCAAATGAGTCATGGAGACGAGGACCTGCGGATCAAATCCTGACGGAGCAACGATTCCAGCAATGCCGCACATGCGCGCCCGACTCAGTAGGACTTGTACAGGGATTCCCTAGGTGGCCAGGGTAGAGGCCATCTGTCGATGTGTTTGCCGCTCACAGACTTTTGCAAAGGCGACCTTATAGTAAAAACCCATCAGGCCCCTAACCTCGGGGCCAGGAGTCGGCCGCTGCTAGAAGCACCAGAGCCATCCTGGTCAATCCACCCGCAGAGGGCCTTGGTGATTTGACTCGCCGATGTTCCATCGCCGAACGGGTTCAGACAGGAAGGCGGAGTCCAATCCAGAGCCGAGCGGACTGCGCGAGCGATGTGGCGACTGCTGGCCGGGGGCACCAGCTGGTTCCATCCCAGTTCGACCAGTTCGGTCCATTCGGTCTGACTGCGAACCGTGATACAAGGCACTTGATAGAAAAACGCTTCTTTTTGAACGCCGCCCGAATCGGTTACGACCAGCCGTGCATTCTTTTCGAGCATCATCATGTCCAAATATCCGAGAGGAGGAATGACCCGGATCGATTTGGCGACCCGAGTGAAGATCCCCCGGCTCGTGAGGGCTGCCTCCGTTCGCGGATGAAGCGGCAAAACAACGGGAGCGTCTTTGGCTGCGCTGGCGAGCCCCAGGAAGACCGATTCGAGCCGCCGACTGTCATCCGTGTTCTCAGCGCGATGAATCGTGGCCAGCACAAATTGTCTAGGCTGAAGTTCGAGGTCGGCCAAAATGCTGCTCTCCCTCTCCGCCTTGGCTCCGTAGTACAGGGCCGCGTCGTACATTACATCGCCTACCCAAAAAACCTTCCCTTCGGCGATTCCTTCGGCTCGAAGATTGGCTACGGCCGTGTTGGTCGGTGCAAACAGCCAGTCCGAGGCGTGGTCAGTGAGAATACGATTAATTTCTTCAGGCATGCGCCGGTCGAAAGACCGCAGGCCCGCTTCGACATGTGCCACGGGTATGTGGAGTTTCACGGCAGCCAAGGCACCCGCTAACGTGGAGTTGGTGTCGCCATAAACGATCACCATCTTCGGGCGATTCTCGATGAGAGCGCGCTCAATGGCCAGAAGCATGCGGCCTGTCTGCTCACCGTGCGTTCCCGACCCGATGCCAAGATTGATCTGCGGGGAGGGAATCTCCAGATTACGAAAAAAGACATCGGACATGTTTTCGTCGTAGTGCTGGCCAGTGTGAATCATCACTTCGTGAACACCGCAACTGCAAAGAGCGCGAGACACCATGGCGGCCTTCACAAACTGTGGGCGCGCGCCGACGATGGTTGTAAGAGTCATTGGGGATCGTAAGATTTGATTTCGAGCAAGCGATCGGTCGATGGCGGTGTCTTAATCGGTTCGGTCTCGGCCGATGCGGGTGAGCACGAACTAAGCAGTTCGTCATAGAGCTGCAGCAACTTGCGCTCTTCGGTTGTCCAACTGAAACAAGCCTTGACCGCCTGCTGTCCGCGCAGACCCATTTGCTCGGCCTCCTGAGGATGACTGAGGATGTAGGCGATCGCATCGGCGATTTCTTGCCGATCGCAAGGATTGACGAGCAGGCCGCACGAGGTGCCCTTCACAATTTCGCGAAAACCAGGAAAATCCGAGGCGATCACTGGAAGGGCAGCTTGCATGTATTCGAAAATCTTGTTGGGGACAGCCTCCAGGCTGTTCGGATCGGGACGATAGATGCACAGCCCCACACGGGCGTCGTTCAACAAATGCGCGACGCTAGAGGGTGGAATCGTGCCGAGGAAGTTAACACGCTTCCAGCCCTCACTCTCAGCAACCTTCCGCTGGTAGGTGGGAGGAGAGAAAGGTCCAGCCAAATGGAGGGTGGCCTGGATATTTTCTGGGAGCAGAGCCACTGCATCGACAAGTTGCCGGATACTGCGGTCCGGCGAAAGGAGCCCGGTGTAAACAGCCGAGCTACTGCGAGTCTCCCAGGGCTTGGCTGCCAGCTGCACCCCGTCCGGCGAAGGGTAGTTACGTACGACGATACAACGCGGATGGCGAGAGAGGAAGCGGCGGCTGATCGCGGGTGTCGCCGCAACGACAGCCGAAAAATGGCGCACCGAAGCCCTTTCGAACGCACCCACCACGCGAGCCAGGGGATAACGAAGAAGGCGAGGAATGTAATGCTTGAACGCGATGTCCGCACTGACATCCTCGTGGGCGTCGTAGACGACCCGTTTGCCTGCCAACCGCAAAAGCAGGCCGACTGGGATCAGTTCGGGATCGTGGAAATGGAACAGATCAGCGTCTTGACGTAGGGATTCGCGGTAGATGCTGCAAGGCGCGCACAAAATCCGAGCGAGCCGGATGGCGGGACGAAAGATCGGCCTTAAGTGGATGCCGTCGACGGTTTCCTGGCGGTCATGAGCGGCAAGCAAAGTAACGTCGTATCCGGCTCGGTGGATCGACTTGCACTCTTTGTGGAAGATGCGCACGTCAAAAGGCGCATGGACGGATGTGAGATGCACTATTTTGTGGGTCTTTTGTCGATGAGTACTCATGTCAGAGGTTGGAAGAACTGGGAACATGGCTCAGTGTGTCACATGGCAAGGCACGGCGAGGGCGCGCGCTCGGCTCCGCTCGATGGCTCCGGGGATTTCCGAGCGTCCGCAGCCCCAGAATGCCAAAACCCATGTTGCCGAGCGAAGGAATGGTGGTTTCAACCGCCTCCGGAAAGCCAGCTTCGCAGAACCAGGCAATGACTTCGGAGCGAGTGTGCTGGTGGTTGTAGAGCGGTGTGAACGTGTCGTAGAGGTTGAGCGCCTTTAGCCAAACAGGCACGATGCGGCGCTTTCCGATTCCCACAGCTCGAAGTATTCGAAGGCGCGTTTCGAGGATAGTGGCACCGCCATAGCAGAGCGCTCTGACGACCCAGGACGGGAAAACGCGCATCAAAGGGCGAAGCAACCTGATGATGTTGCTCTTGAGGCGATAAATCGAGCGGAGATCAGAACGATACAACCAGACGAACATGCGGCCTTTGGGCTTCACCAAGCTGGCCACAGACTGAAAGGAGCAATGGGTGTCGGGGGTGTGATGAAGGACACCGTCACAGTAGACGGCGTCGAACGATTCTGGGGCGAACGGCGGATGCTGTAGGTCGCCTTGGACATAATCGAGCCGATGCCCACCTGCTCCGGCGAAGCGCCTTTTTTCAGCCTCGGCGCGTTCGACCGAAGCGCTGTAGTCCATAGCGACGATGCGCAGTCCGCTCGCGGCGAGTGCCGCCGAGAGCGTCCCGTTTCCACAACCCGCATCAAGAACGATTTTACCCTCCATCATCTCCTCGGATATTTGCAGGTATTGGTAGGCGTATTTCACACGGGTGGCCAGGTCCAATTCCCACGTAAGTTGCCCGTATCGGTACATGGACCACTCCACGTCAAACGAATAGCCGCGGAGCGCACCCTGTAAGGCCCCGGATTGAACAGCTTGCGGTGCATCTCTTTCCAGAAAATCCCGGAACTTGTGCACGAATTCCGAAGGCCAGGAGCCGCGTTCGGACAAGAGCAGTCTCGGTACTCCCCTCCATATTGGAAATTGCGCATTGCATGGGCACTGAAACAGACCCGACGAAACCTGTTGTTCCGTATCGCCGAATTCGTATATCGAAAGCCTGAGCTGTTGTCGACATCGCGGACAGCGCAGAAGTTGAGGTAGATCTCGGTTCATGCCCTCAATTCCTCAGGCTCGGATTGTGGCTGCGCCAGACGGTCTAGCGCCCACTCCGATTGGCACCGATTCTTCGTCAATCTGGATTGGTGACATACAGGTGCGCGCCCAGGTTTCTAGAGAAAGCCAACGCCAGATAATCCCCTGCAAGGTGCTATCGCCATTTTTAAACCGACGCCACAGCCGCTCGAGCACGACAGTGTCTGCCCAACCCCGCTGCTTAAATTGTCTGGACGCGAAGACGTCCTCCACCCATGCGCGCAGGGGACCGCGAAGCCAGACACCTTCCGGGGGAGCAAAGCCCACCTTGTCCTTACGGTTTCGAATTTCCTCTGGGATGACGCCTCGCGTCGCATTGCGCAACACTCGCTTTGTCGAGCTGCCAGCGATCTTCTGCTGGGCAGGAATCGAAAACAAATACTCGACCAATCTGTGGTCCAGAAAAGGCAGCCGGACCTCGCGCGAAAAGGCCATCGAATTGCGGTCGGCATAGCGCAAAAGCTGGGGCAAGCTCGTCTCAGTAAGAGTTTCATAGAGCGACTGGTGTAACGGATCGAGGAATCTCGTCGGATGCCGCCTTACCAACGCACCGTCGCGCGGGAGATCGATTTGAAGGGCCAGCGGCCTCCGGTGGTTCTTGGCCCAAAGACGTAAGCCGGGCGGTAAAAGGCCGACCACGATCAAGGGCAATTGCCCTGAGCCATGTGCAGCTACGTAGTGGCACACATCTCGGCAAAGCCTGAGGAAACGAAATCGTTTTAGCAGGGATACCAAGTGGGCGCTGAAGTAAGCATGGTAACCCGCCAGGACTTCATCGGCACCTTGCCCGTCGAGCAGCACCGTCACGTCGTGGTCGCGCGCTAGACGCATTACACACCACTGGGCATAGATGCTGGAGCTTGCGAAAGGAGCATCTTGGTGCCAAGTGAGCTTGCCAATTTCTTGCGGCAGATCGTTGGGCTCAGGATAAACGGAGCGGTTCTTGACTCCCGCCCACGAGGTCATGCGCTGAATGTGCGTTCCCTCATCGAATCCGGGGTCAGGAAAGCGCGCCGAGAACGTTTCCTGCCCAGCCTGGGGCTTCTGTTTTGCGACGAGGCTGACGATGGTAGAGGAGTCTAATCCGCCGGACAGGCTGGAGCCCACCGCGACATCGGAGCGCAGGCGAAGCCTAACCGAATCCAAGAGGAGATCGAGTAGTCGCTCGGCGTAGGCAAGGTCATTCGGTAGACGCATTTCTTGTTGCGGATTCAGATCCCAGTAGCGGCCGATTTTGAGCCATCGGCTGCGCGGCGAAAACTTCAACCAGTGCGCCGCGGGCAAGGAAAAGATACCCTCATAAAATGTGGCGCTGCCCGCGTCGATTCCGCCATTGGCGAGAAACTTACAGACGTGCCGGAGATTTGCGCGAGTGGCAAAAAGCTTTGCTTGGATCAGCGTTTTAATTTCCGAGCCGAAGACAACGAGTTCCCGGTTCGCGTCATGATAGAAATAAAAGGGTTTCTCACCGAAGCGGTCACGTGCTGCAAAAAGCTGCTGGCCAGTCTCGTCCCAAATGGCAAAGGCAAACATGCCGTTCAGGCGTTCCAGGCAACTTTCGCCCCAATGCAAGTAGCTTTTCAATAGAACCTCGGTGTCGCTTCGCGAACGAAAGCGAAAACCCGCGGAGGCTAGTTCGGCGGCAATTTCGACATAGTTGTAAATTTCGCCGTTAAAGACGATGGTCAAACCGCTGGCCTCGTCATGCATGGGCTGGTGACCGGAGGAGGACAAATCCAATATGGCCAGCCGGCGGCTGCCCAGCAAAACGTTGCCGCTCATCGACTGCCAGAACCCGGCCTGATCCGGACCACGGTGCGAGATCGTGTCGCGCATCTCTAGTAACTGCGTCTTTGAGACACGTCCCGACGCCCCGATGGCTCCCACGATTCCGCACATGTCCTTGCTCTCCCGAGTGATAGAGCGTGCCTGTCCGACCCGCCCCTACTAGGCAGCAGGTCGCGGATTAAATGATTGATCCGAACGGAGTAAGTCGCCGAGGAATTGAAGCCAGGGCGATCGAAGGCGCCACAGGGCCGCGAAGTAAACAACGAGCAATGTGGTTTCATAGAAAATCAAAGCCGCTAGGCCTGGCTGAAAACGAAACACGTTGTGCAGTAAGAAACTGCCCCCGCCCAAGATGAGTGCCAAGCTGATACCCGGCAGCACGCGAGCCCCAGGAAGGCGGAT
>Ga0126373_10002021_pt1 | contig 14782 bp, 10 predicted proteins | sample PanSoiMetPlot_11_FD_92545 | JGI IMG/M metagenome (GOLD analysis project Ga0126373, IMG submission 92545) | Tropical forest soil microbial communities from Panama - MetaG Plot_11 | ecosystem: Environmental > Terrestrial > Soil > Tropical forest > Bulk soil | place: Panama | collected 2016-02-17 | reverse complement strand
GCCGCCCAGCAGCATCAGCCCGCCGAAGGTGAGCGCGTAGGCGTTGACCACCCATTCCAGCCCGGAGCCGGAAAACCCGAGCGCCCGCTGGATGTGCGGCAGCGCGACGTTGACGATGGTCGCATCGAGCACCACCATCAGCTGTACGGTCGCGATGACTAGAAGGGCCAAGCCAAGCCGGGGGCTGCCGGTGGCGGCTGCCGCGGCGCCCGGCGCGGCCGTCCGCCTCGTAGTCGGTTGTGCTTGGGACATGAGGGTTCTCCTCCCTTGCTTGTTCTTCTGAGCGGACCCGGTCAGGTTCGCTGGGCGGGAATCACGCCGAGCTGTTTCATCTGCGAGAAGACGTCGACGACCCCCCGCATCTCCGCGATCCGGCCGCCGGCGAAACGGAAGATGAAGATCTCGTTGTAGCTGACGGTCTTGCCGGTTGGCGGGAGGCCCATGTATTCACCCTGGTGGGTCCCTGTAACCGAGGCACTCATTACGACCTTGTCCCCCTCCGCGATCAGATCCTCGATCGTAAGGTGGAGGTCGGGAAGGCCCTGGAGGAGCATCGTCCACACTTGCTTAGCCGCTTGCGCCCCCTCCGCTTTAACCGGCAATGGCGTGCGAATCAGCACGTCCGGCGCGAGGACCTCGTCCATCGTCTTCGAGATGACCTCCGCATCCCCGGTGTTGACGGCGTCCTGGATGCGCCCGAACGTGTCCTTGTTGCTGGTTTCCTGGGCTGTTGACATTTGGTTTCTCCTCGGGTCGATGTGAATGTTGGGTAGCTACGAACAAACGAACGTGCTGGCCGATCGCATGGGCCTTGAACCTGGCTGGCGCACCTTTGGCGGCGCAGCGTGCCGGCCCGGGGGGGCTTGTGCGCCGTCCCGGATGCGAAGACGGGTGCGGCCGGAGGCGCGGCCCCGGACAGCTACGCGGGGCGGCGCGGCAAGACCGCGGGAGTTCATCTCGCCGACCTCAGCAGCGAGGTGAAGTCGCCGACCGGCCCGAGGCGGGCCAGCTTGTCGGGGTTGACGATCGCGCTGATGCTTGTGATCTGGCCGCCGGCGATCTCGAGCGCCACCACGGCGATCAGCCGGTTTTGTGCGTCGAGCCAGAGCGCTCCCGGGCCGCCGTTGACCTCGACGGGGCGCAACGATACTCCCGGGAGGCGGGCGCCCAGGCGGGCCCAGTCGATCAGCGTGCGCGCGACACGATTGCGGCCGCGCAGCGACCGCGCGAGCGCCGGAACCCTGCCGCCGCCGTCGCCGGTCAGCTTCACGTCGTGAGCGAGCAGCGCCTCCAGCCCCGGCAGGTCGCCTTCGTCGACCGCCTGAAAGAACCGTCGTGCCAGCTCCTGTTGCTGCTCGCGGGTGGTCTGGAAGCGCGGTCGGCGCTGCTTGATGCGGTGTCTGGCGCGGATGGCCAGCTGGCGGACGTTGTCCCGGCTCTTGCCGATGATCCGCGCGATCTGCGCGTGGTCGTAGTCGAACACGTCGTGCAGCAATAGCACCGCGCGCTGCTCGGGGGAGAGGCTCTCCAGCAGCACCAGCATCGCCAGCGACAGCGAGTCGGCCATCTCCGCGTGCCGGGCCGGATCACCGTGGCCGTCGGTGATGATCGGTTCTGGCAGCCACTCGCCCACGTATTCCTCGCGACGGGCGCGCGCGGAGCGCAGCTCGTTGATCGCCAGCCGGGTGGTCACGGTGGCCACGAACGCGCGCGGCGATTCGATCTGCTCGCCGGCCTGCAGCGCCTGATGCACCCGCAGCAGCGCTTCCTGCACTATGTCCTCGGCCTCGGACACGCTGCCGAGCATCTGGTAGGCGATCGCGAACGCGACCGGCCGCAGCTCCTCGAGCAGCTCCTCCCGCGGATTCACGCCGCGAACCCCTGCCGCCAGCTCGGCTGCCACCCGAGCTCGCGCTTGGCCTTGGCGTTCGAGGCGCCGCGGAACTCGGTCAGCAGCACCGCGCCCGCCTCGCCCGCGACGAACCGCGGCACGCGCATCGGCTTCTTGGCGCCCAGCGTCCGCGCCAGCGCCAGCAGCCACTGCGCGACGGGCGCGGGTCGTCGTCGACGATGTTGGACACGCCCCGGCTGCCGTGCCCGACCGCGGCGACTGTCGCCTCGGCCGCGTCGGCGGTGTGGATGAACGACCACACGCCGCCGCCGTCGCCGACCAGCGGGAACTTGCGCTCGCGGACCAGCTCGAACTGCTCCTCGCCCGGCGCTAGCGAGGTGCCCGGCCCGTAGGACGCGCCGTAGCGCAGCACGATCCCCCCCATCCAGCCGGCGCCCAGCTCCGCCCCCTCCAGATGGCGAATCGCGGCCACCATCGCGCGCATCTCGGCTACCGGCGTGGGGTCGATCGGATCCCCCTCGCCCTTCACCGCCCCACCGGTTCGTGCGTACGCGAACGCGCCGTTGCTCTGCGCCACGAACCGCCGCACCCCCGTCGCATGCCCGACCGACAGCAGGTGGTCGGTCCCCTCGGTCCGCAGGCGGTTGGTCGGCGCGAAATCACGATCGAAGTGACGCGGGTCAACCGACCCGATCGCGGTCAGCTGATGAACGAACACGTCCGGCTTGGCTCGCGCCACGGCCTCCGCGACCTGACCGGGATCCAGCGCGTCTGCGACCACCGGCACCGCGCCCAGCTCGCGAAGCATCGCCTGCTTAGGCTCGCTGCGGGTCATGCCATGAACCTCATGACCCGCGGCAACCAGACGCGGCTCGCCGATCGCTCCCGTCGCACCTACCACAAACACTCTCATCGCTGGCTCCCTGACCGAGGGATCATCTACACCACGTACGACAAGACGGCAGGCCCGAAAGTGACACCTCCGAGCACCCCGAGGACGGGGGCGGCTACTCCTCTCCACGCTGCTGGGCTCCAGCGAAGGCGCGCACACGCTCGCAGATGGGGATCAGCCGCTCGATCGCCGTCGGCTGCCCGAGCCGCTGTAGCGCCAGTAGCACAATCCCGAGCGCCTCAAGTTCCTCGTGCACCGCTGTTCTCGCGCGTTAGCCCGAAGTTCCCCCTGAGCGGCGGGCTCGGAGGTTCCCCTACGTCTGTGAGCAGGTGAAGCTTGCCTGTTAGTGAGATGAGACGTAGGCATGTAATGTTCGGAAATCAGCCTTGTGCACAGCTATTCCCGGCTATTATGGTAAGCATGTACGTGACCAGGGTTCCGAACCGCGGTTCACCGCCGGCGGTCCTGCTGCGCGAGAGCTACCGGGAGGCCGGCAAGGTGAAAACCCGCACCCTGGCCAACCTGACCGCCTGGCCGGACGCCAAGGTCAGCGCACTGGCGGCGGTGCTGAAGGGCCAGCAGCCGGCCGCGGTCCTGGAGGGGGCGTTCGAGATCACCCGCAGCCTGCCGCACGGGCACATCGCCGCGGTGCTTGGCACGCTGCGGGACCTGGGCGTGGAGGAGTTGCTCGACCCGGCCCCGTCCCGCAACCGGGACCTGGTGACAGCGATGACGGTCGCGCAGGTGATAGCGCCGGACTCCAAGCTCGCGATGGCCCGGGGGCTGCGGGACGAGACCGCCGCCAGCTCGCTGGGCGAGGCCTTGCGCCTGGGCGGCTGCGACGAGGATGACCTGTATGCGGCGATGGACTGGCTGGCCGCCCGGCAGGAAAGGATCGAGGACGCGCTGGCGGCCCGGCACCTGGCCGGCGGCACCCTGGTCCTCTACGACGTCTCGTCCGCCGCGTTCGAGGGCCGGACCTGCCCGTTGGGCGCCGTCGGCCACCCCAAAGATGGGGTGCGGGGCCGGCTGCAGATCGTCTACGGGCTGCTGACCAGCAAGGAGGGCATCCCGGTCGCGATCGAGGTGTTCAAGGGCAATACCGGGGACCCGAAGACCGTGGCCGCCCAGGTCGCCAAGATCAAGGACCGGTTCGCCATCGGCCGGGTGGTACTGGTCGGGGACCGGGGCATGCTGACCGCGGCGAGGCTGCGCGAGGATGTCGCCCCCGCCCAGCTGGACTGGATCACCGCGCTGCGCGCCCCGCAGGTCAAGAAACTGGCCCGCGACGGAACGCTCCAGCTGACGCTGTTCGACACCCAGGATCTGGCCGAGATCACCAGCCCCGACTTTCCCGGGGAGCGGCTGGTGGCCTGCATGAACCCGTTCCTGGAGGCCGAGCGGGCCCGCAAGCGCCAATCACTGCTGCAAGCCACCGAGGCCGGCCTGGACAAGATCACCGCGGCCTGCGCGCGGGCCCGCGCCCCGCTGCGCGGCAAGGACAAGATCGCGCTGCGCGTGGACAGGGTTCTCAACCGGCGCAAGGTCGGCAAGCACTTCCAGACCGACATCGGCGACGACCAGTTCAGCTACTCCCGCGACCAGGACTCCATCACCGCCGAGGCCGCCCTCGACGGCATCTACGTGTTGCGCACCAGCGTTGAGGCCACCGGCCTGGACAGCCCGGGGGTCGTTTCCTCCTACAAGGCGCTCGCCCAGGTCGAGCGGGCCTTCCGCGCCTTCAATACCGACCTGGACATCCGGCCCATCCGCCACCGCACCGAAACCCGGGTCCGCGCCCACGTGTTCTTGCGCATGCTGTCGGACTACATCACCTGGCACATGCAGGCCCGGCTCGCGACCATCCTGTTCACCGACGACGACAAGGCCACCGCCCAGGCCGCCCGCCCCAGCCCCGTCGCCCCCGCCGCCCGCTCCCCGCAGGCGCTGGCCAAGGCGGCCACCAAACACACCCCGGACACCCTCCCGGCGCACAGCCTCGGCAGCCTGCTCGCCGACCTGGCCACCATCTGCCTCAACACCATCGCCCCCGCCGACCCCGCCCTGCCCGGCTTCCGGCTCGTCACCACCCCCACCCCGCCCCAGCGGCGAGCCTTCGAGCTGCTCGGCATCAGCCACCCCCTCGGGGTCGCGTAGTCAGCAGCCCGCCCCACGCAAACCGAAAAGCCAGGTAAACGGCCACCCGCGCGGATCACCGGGGGAACTTCGGGTTAGCCGTGCGCGCCGACACAAAGTCGCTGACGCGTCGATTTCGGCACCAGCAGCCCGCCGCGGCGGTGCCGACCCGCCAACCGAGCCCGCCCCAACACCGACCCGGCAGGCCTCCGCAACCGCACCAAGCCAGACGCAAGCGCGCACAGCTGCCGGCGCGCCTCCTCGACCGTCAGCCTCGGCACCTGCCGAAAGGGATCCTGCTCGCTCAAGCTCTGGCGCTTCGCTGCCGATCGTCATGGATCGACAATTGGTGTTGCTGCTCTGGAACTTGATCGGTGAGATGAAATTCTGCCGCCCCAATGCCGATCTCATTGGATGCGCGACGGGTTTCTCGTCGCGGCGGCGCTTCCCTGGAGTGCGGAGCAGGGCGGAGACAGCCGAACCGGAGGTCAGGCGGCTTGTGCGGACACTGTCCGTGCTGTCCGTACCGGCAGTCCTCCGCCGCTCCAACGCACGGACATATGGCGGACGGGGCATTCTATTCCGGTGATTATTGAGGGAGTTTTGCCAGGTCAGAGCCATTCCGATGGTCGGGAAGAAGCGGTCTGTAAAACCGTCGGCTCAGCGCCGCCCTGTCCCCGGGCACTAACCCTAACTTTTCACGGGGTAGGGCGTCCGAACCGCGCGCCTGAAGCAGGAAGTGCTCCTGAACTGGGACGATAAGGGTTGTCGAAGCTCTTATCCGCCCACGCTCAAGGAGCACTTTCTACGTGAACGCTACAGGATGGTCGCGCGGTCTTGAAGTGACGGGCGGCGGCACGGGGGTCGTGTCGCATGCCGGGCTGGTCCTGCTCCGCCAGCTGGCGGACCGCGCGGGACTGACGGCAGGGCTGTCGGCTGCGCTGCCGTCTCCCCTGGCTGCCTGCGATAACGTCGGCGAGCCGCTGGCCTGGATGCTGCGGCCCGGCTCGGCCGGCAGCAACACGGCATCCGATCACCTGAGCCTGCTGGCCGGCGCGGTCGCCGCGCTGCCGCCTGCGCTGAGGCGCAGGCTCATGGTCACCTGCGACGGGGCGGGCGCGAGCCACGAGCTGGTGGGGGAGCTGGACCGGCTCGCCTCGCGGCACGGGTAGCAGCTCACCTACTCCGTCGGCTGGGCGCTCGGCGCGCGGGAGAGGGCAGCGATCGGCAAGGTCCCCGGGACCGCCTGGGAGATCGCCGTCGACGGCGGGGGCAAGGTCCGGGAGCGCCGCTCTGATGAGGCCTGCGGGAACCCGCGCTGCGCTCACGCGGCCTGCCGGATCGAGGAAGCGCACGTCACCGAGCTGACCGCGCTGCTGAGGGAAGGCCCCGGCGGCGACCAGCTGGAAGGCTGGCCCGAGACGATGCGGGTCTTCGCCCGCCGCGAGCGGCCCCACCCCGGCGCCCAGCTCTCGCTGCTCGAGGCCGGCGACGGCTGGCGCTACTCCCTGTGGGCCACCAACCTGCCCGCCGCGACGAAGGGCTGGCGCGGCCAGTGCGCCTACGTCGACGCCGCGCACCGCGTCCACGCCCGCGTCGAGGACGTCACCCGCACCGGCAAGGACACCGGCCTCGGCCACTTTCCCTCGCACGACTACAAGGTCAACCAGGCCTGGCTCGACGCCGCGATGATCGCCTGCATCCTCTGTCCTGGCTCAGGATCACAGCCCTCGACGGTGACCTCGCCAGCGCAGAGCCGAAGACCCTGCGCTACCGCGTCCTGCACGCCGCCGCCCGCCTCGTCCGCGGCGGGCGGCGCAGAACCCTGAAGATCGCCGCCATCTGGCCCTGGGCAGCCGCCATCATCACCGCCTGGCAGCGCATTCAGGCAATCCCGCACCCCATCTGACCAGCAGCAACCAGTCCCGGCGAGCAAGGAAGGCGGCTCCGGGGCCGTGGACCCCCCGCCACCCGGCCCGCCAGCCGGGCCACTGTTATACCCCGAACCTAAAATCCAGCCCGCCAAGCCAGCCGTCACCCCGGCCAGCGACAACCATCAGGCCCGATGAAAGATCTGGGCTAACGGCCCCGCGGGAGTGACCCGGGTACTAACGGCCCCGCGGGAGTGACCCGGGTACTGGTGGCGTGGGCGGCGCGGTCCTGTACGGCCACGCTGGTCGCCGCCGATGAGGACCGGCCGGTCCGTAAGAACTCAGCATTAATGGAGCCGGCCCGGCTTGGGCCGTTGCGCCGGAGAGGTCGAACCCGCCGACATCGCTCGCGGCCTCGAGCGCTTCCCATGCGAGGATGACCGCCTGGCAGACGTCGTCGGCCCGGACAATGACGGCGATGCGAAGGCGGAGCCCGTCACGGCCGCGGCGGACCTCGGCGACTAGGTCGGCGGCGAGGACGGGCGGGATCACCTGGGCGGCGAGGTGCTGGTCGAACTCGGCCGCGACCCATTGCCAGGCGCGGCGGCCCGCATGAGGTACCTCGAGAGTGACCGTGAACGTGTGATCGGCCATCTGGGCAGGTTAACTCGCAGGCGCGCCGGCCTGCCCGGCGCCGCGGTTGCAGCCGGGTACGCCACGATAATCAGCGAGATCGGCGGCGGCCGGGCTCAACTGCGGTGATCACCATCGCGGATTGCGCGCTGGCCGGTGTCACAGCGGTTGTCGTGACCCCGCGGCCGGCCCAGATCACGCTGATCGCCGCGGCCCCGGGGATAGTCCTGGCCGGTCCGGCCGTGATCCGCGGCTAGTCGGGCATCGGGTCACGTGATGGGCACGCCCGCCAGCAGATTCCACGCCGCGGCCGCGGCCGCGAGCGCCCAGCGGCTGTGCATCTCCCATCGGCGAGGCCGGTATAGCGCAGCCAGGCGCGCTCGTGTCGACAGGTGATCGAACCAGGTCGCGGGGTGCCTGACGCCGGGGCTCGCACCTGCTGGCTGGCGCGCGGCTACGACGCGGTAGTCGTCAAGCGGCGGGGCGGGGTGTGGGATCGTGGTCAGAGACGGTGCCTCCTCGTGCGCACCGGTCCAAGGCCTCGCCCGGTGCCGATACGCCGACCGGGCCACTCTGCGCATATGGCCTGCAATCCATGAATGGGCAACCCCAACGTTGCTGAGCGGCTGGTGCTGGGCGAGCGCACGGTTTGCGATGTCGGTGTGGTGGCCGTCACAGAAGGTGACCGGACTTCCGGGGCGCTCCGTCGTCATTCCGCGCCGATCGCCGACTCTGCACGTGTGCTCAGGTGATGGATTGTTCCCCCGCATCGGGCAGATTCTTCCGGTTATGCGTAGCCGCGCCTGTGGGCTTCGGGCGAGCGGGTGCACGCAGAACATCCGATCTGCAGGTGATATCCCGATCGCCCGCGAGTCGATGCCGGTGCAATAAGGCGGCTATCGCTTGTCGGCGATGCGATCGCCGGCAACGGCGTGTAATCATCGTGCGGCCTCGCGCGGGTCGCTGGCTGTTGCTCGGCGAAGACGCGTGAGGATCGAGTGGTCACCAAGGGCGGTCTCGACGCTTCCCGCTTCCTGGCGGGCACCAGCGGGATGGCGGGCGGTGGTAGCAGCAGTCGACCCCCGCCCGCCGATCCTTATCCCGCGGGATCCTTCCGTTGGGGAGATGTGCTCCGCTTCCGGGCCTCTGGTTAGTCCCCGCCGGTGAGGAGGGGGCGCAGGGCGTTAAGGACGGCGGGGTCTTCGATGGTGGATGGTATGGGCTCGTCGTGGCCGTCGGCGATGCCGCGCATGGTCTTGCGCAGTATCTTGCCCGAGCGAGTCTTGGGAAGGGCGGGCACAACATCGACCCTGCGCAGCGCCGCGACCGGGCCGATCCGGTCGCGGATCAGCTGGACCAGCTCGGCCGACAGGGCAGCAGGGTCGGTGCTCACACCGGCCTTGAGGACCACAAACCCGCGGGGTATCTGGCCCTTCAGCGCGTCGTGCACCCCGATCACCGCGCATTCAGCCACAGCGGGATGGCTTGCGAGGACCTCTTCCATTTCCCCGGTGGACAGCCGGTGACCCGCCACGTTGATCACGTCATCGATGCGGCCCATCACATACAGGTAACCGTCGCTGTCGCGGTAGCCCCCGTCGCCGGTGACGTACGAACCGGGGTACCGTGACAGGTAGGACTCGATGAACCGCTGGTCGTCACGCCACAAGGTAGGCAGGCACCCGGGCGGCAGCGGCAGCCGCACCACGATCTCCCCGGTCACCCCGGGCGCCACCTCGGCCCCATCAGCGCCGAGAATGCGCACGTCGTAACCGGGCACCGGCATGGTGGGCGAGCCGGCCTTGGTCGGCATGGGTTCCAGGCCCATCAGGTCGGCGGCGACCGGCCAGCCGGTCTCGGTCTGCCACCAGTGATCGATGACCGGGATGTCGAGCAGCTCGCCGGCCCACCGGTAGGTCTCTGGATCGAGCCGCTCACCGGCCAAGAACAGGTAGCGCAAGCCGGACAGGTCATGCTGGCGCGCCAGCACCCCAGCCGGGTCTTCCTTCTTGATCGCACGGAACGCGGTCGGGGCGGTGAACAGCGCCCTGACATGGTGCTCCGCGATCACCCGCCAAAACGCCCCGGCATCTGGGGTACCGACCGGCTTTCCCTCATACAGGACGGTCGTGCACCCGGCCAGCAGCGGCGCATAGACGATGTAGGAATGCCCCACCACCCAGCCGACGTCGGAGGCGGCCCAGTACACCTCACCCGGCCCGGTGTCGTAGATGTGCTCCATGCTCCAGCGCAGCGCCACCGCATGGCCACCGTTGTCGCGGACCACGCCCTTGGGCTTGGCGGTGGTCCCGGAGGTATACAGGATGTACAGCGGATCGGTCGCCGCGACCGGAACACAGTCCACCGGCTGCGCCCTAGCCATTGCCTGCTCCCAGTCCAAGTCGCGTCCCGCGGTCAGGGCCGCGGGCGCCTGCGGGCGCTGCACGATCACGCAAGACCCGGGCTTGTGACGGGCAAGTTCGATGGCACGGTCCAGGATCGGCTTGTACTCCACAATGCGGCTGACCTCGATGCCGCAGGACGCCGAGACCACCACCTTGGGCGCGGCGTCATCGATCCGCACCGCGAGCTCGTGCGCGGCGAACCCGCCAAACACCACCGAGTGCACCGCGCCGATCCGCGCGCACGCCAGCATCGCGACCACGGCCTGGGGAATCATCGGCATGTAGATGATCACCCGGTCGCCTGCACCCACACCCAGGCCGCGCAGAACGCCGCCGAACTGGGCAACCGCCTCCAGCAGCTGCTGGTAGGTGAAGACGCGGCAGGTGCCGGTTACCGCGCTGTCGTAGATCAGTGCTGGCTGGCCGCCGCGGCCGCTTTGCACATGCCGGTCCAGCGCGTTGAAGCAGGTATTCAAGACCCCGTCGGCAAACCAGCGGGAGAAGGGCGGACGTGAGGCATCCAGCACCACGGTGGGTGCCCGGTACCACTGGATTGCCTTGGCCGCCTCGCCCCAGAAACCTTCCGGATCGGCCAGGCTCCGGCGGAACGCTTCTTTGTAGCGGCCCATGATCACACTCCGTCCTGTCTCGGTATCCGGCTGTCAGTGCCTGCCGGCGGCCCGACGGGCAGCACCGCATGTTTACTGGCAGCCTCGCACAGCTCGGCGTACGACAGATAGCCCGACAAAGCGGCCACGATCAGGCCCAGCTAACCGCCGGCGTGCACCAGCCCAGCACAAGAGAACCTGGCCGCCAGGCCAGCTAGCGCCACAACCACGACGGCATTAGTGCGGAACGAGGCAGCGAAGATCCACACCGTGAAGATGCCAAAGGCTTACAAGAGCAGCCCAACAGCGTGACCGGTCCGGGTGGCCGGCACATCCTTGAAAAGAACTCGGCGATGGCGAAAAGAGACAGCCAGAGGCCAGCAGGGTGCGCGGATCGAGGTCGTCGTAGCCGATGACATGCGCCACCACCGCACGCTCCCGCTCTGGATCCGCGCAGAACACCCATTCCTGCGATCGCTATCCGGATCATGCTCGGTTGCGGGGTTCGAAATGTCGGCTGACCCTACTGCTGGCAGGCCTCCGCCTGGCCCCCCAGTCGGAACGGATACCGCAGGGCTCGGGCGGGGCTGAGCGTGCCGTCCGCACCGTCAGCCGTACCGGCCGCACTGGCAGCACGCCAGGCCGGCGGTGTAGGCATTAGCTGGACCCAGTCCTGACGAGCACGCCTGGACACCGGCGCCCGCGACCATGGAACGCGGTCGGCCTTCCTTGTTCGTGTTCCGGCAAGACGCGCTCGAAACCGGTGCACCACAACACCTCAAGCAGGCCAGTGCGCTTCGCGCCGGCCTCGTCGAGGAAGACAACCTGCACACCCGCGGCAGGTAACGGTGCACTGATGCTGCACGCAGCGCTCACGCCGACCACCCACCGATCCGGATCAACGGATGCAACGGTAGTGATCTTGAGTCAGAATGCCGGGACGCCACGCCGGATGATTCAGAACTCCGGGACAAACACGCCGATGATCTAGGTCAACGGGACTAACGAGCTAATGATTCAGATCCACGACGCCTGGTTCACATCGGATGGGACAGGACAACAGCTACGCCGCGACGGCCGAATCTATCCAAGACTGGAAACCACCGGACCGCTAGTCCCCACCAATGTCCCCACTGAGGCTTCTCATTTGTTCTAATTAGGCCTCTGACCTGGAGCCCCCTTACGGAATCGAACCGTAGACCTTCTCCTTACCATGGAGACGCTCTGCCGACTGAGCTAAGGGGGCGCGTGTTCAGTTGTCTGACCTGCGGCTTCGGACCTGCTGGCCGTCTCGTAGAACCTAGTGCTCCGGTAGCACAACCTCCCGGACCACCAGCCTAGGAGATCTTAGCGGATTGCTCGACTGCTGGCGCCTCCACCCAGGGGCAGCCAGCCTGTGGCCCGCGCAGGGTCCACGATGGAACACTCCGCCCCCGACAAGCGCACGCCGCGATGGCGACCAGTACCCCGTCGCGAGCACGCCGAGTCATTCATCGCAGCCGAGCTTGAGCCCATCTCCGCCGCCGCACGCGGCCCCTGCCGCGCCAGGCCAGGCCGGGCGCGGAGGGCACCCCGGCTCAGCCACCCGGGCGTGCCCGTCTCGCCCGATCGACGCCCGGCGCCCTATCTGCCCCGGCGAAACCCGCAGAGCGGCGAAGCTCATCGCCAAAGCCGTTCTCGCCTAACACAGGCCCAGGAACGCGGCTGCGACCTCTGGCCACGCGCCTGACAGCGGGTCTATCACGTCGAAATGTCCCACGCCCGGCAAGGCCGCGCATGCTGCGTCATCGCCTGCGGCCTGGGCCCGGGCCGCGTAGTCGAGGCTCATCTCGCAGGGGACGATCTTGTCGGAGCGGCCGTGGATCAGCCGGACCCGCCTGCCCGTGGGCAGCAGGCCTGCCGGGTTGGTCAGGGCGTAGCGATCCCTCTGCTCGTCGGGGCCGCCGCCGAGCAACTGCGCGACCGCGCCCTGGCCGAGGGCCTGCCGGTGGCCGGAGATAAGGTCGCTGACCGCGGCGAGCGCCACGACGCCGAGGTACGGGTAGGCCGGGGCGGCCCACGGGGTGCCGGGCGGGAGCCGGTGCCTGCTCGCCGCCCACAGGGCGAGGTGCCCGCCCGCGGAGTGCCCGGCCAGCAGCAGGCGGCTCGGATCGACCCGGCCGTCCGCCGCGCTCGCGACCAGGCCCGGCAGGACGTCGATGGCGGCCGCGACGTCGTCGAACGTGCCGGGCCAGCCGCCTCCAGGCTGCCCGATCCTGCGGAACTCGGGCGCACAGACGGCGAACCCGTCGGCCGCCAGCGCCGCGGCCAGCGGCCCGGTGTGGACCCGGTCGTACGCGGCGCGCCAGAACCCGCCGTGCAGGAACAGCACGAGCGGCGCGGGCTTGCGGCCAGCCGCGGGAACGGCAGGCAACCTGAGGTCGGCCACGTGATCGAGATCCGGGCCATAACGCAGCACAACGTCGGGCGGTGGGGCTGGCCTGGTCAGAACGTCGCGCGACTCCATGTTGGCCTCCTTGTCGCCTGCCGCACCACTCCTGGTCGGGTAACTTTCCCCCTGGGGGTATGGCTCCCCGCGCATCCGGTGGTGTCGAATAGGGCGAGTGGGGAATGGGTCATCGTGGCATGCAGAATGCGACCAACGATGGTGGCGATGAACGGTATCCCCTGCCGCCCAGGCACCCGGGCAAAGGTGCGTCCATGATCTCACGGCGCGCCCAGACGGCCACGCTGAGCGTCATGGCCGGGGTCTTCGTCGTCTCCGGCGGCCTCACTGGCGCCGCGCTGGCCGAGGCGCACGGCTATCGCCTGCTGAGCGCGACGAACGGCTGCGCCGTCCGCCCAGCGCTCGGCCCGAGGGTGGTGTCGCTCATCACGACGAGGCCCCGGGCTGCGGCATCGCCGAGCGCGACCCCCAGCACGAGCCCGGCCACCACCAGCCCGCCGGCCACCGCCAGCCCGAACCCCAGCCCAACCCCGAAGAGCACCACCCCGTGGCCAAGCACGAGCCCGGTGGTGATCACCAGCCAGTCCCCGTCGCCAACCACTTCAAAGACCCCGACGCCGACCCCCACGCCCGGTCAGACGCCGACCCCCCCGCCGAAGCCCGCGAAGCTCTGCGTGTCCGTCCGGCCGTTCTCGAGCAACAGGGTCCAGCCCGGCCACACGGCCGGCTTCGAGATCTTCGTCTGGAGCACGGTCACGGAAGCTCAGAGGGTGACCGTCACCGTGACCCTGGGGCATGCCGCGCACGTCGATGCCCCGCGCTTCACCGTGTGCCCCGCCCCGAACCGGGCCGTGTGCACGGTGGGCACCTTGCCGACCGGGCAGAGCGAGGAACTGATCGCGGGCGTCTTCGTGCGCCGGGCCGCTTCCGCCCGGGAGCGGATCACGCTCACGGCGACGGCACGGGGCACCAAGGCCCGCTCCTCCCATGCGACCGCGACGATCACGGTCATCGCGGCGAGCACGCCATCGCCGTCGCCGCAGCCGACGGTGCCCGCCAACCCGATCCCGCCGGGCGAGCTGCCCCCGGTACCGTTCGGCGAGCTCACCTCGCCGAACGGCAACCCGGCGGGGTTGTTCCCCACCGTCGGCCCCGGCGGTTCCAGCTCGCCATCCGCGGCCAACGGCCGCGCCAGGGCCCTGAACCGCTCCAACGCGCGGGACGTGTCGGCCACGCTCCCGCTCGACACTCGTCTGCTCGGCGGGCAGCTCGCGGGACTTGCCGTCCTGGCCACCGCGGTCGCCATAGCGATCGCGCGCTTGTCGCTGCGCGCGCCGCGGCCGCGCGATGGTGGCGACGCGACGAAGTAGGTCCGGCCAGAGAATTATCTATAACGCCACGTGTCAGGGAGCGTTGCCGGCGTCGTGCTCGATCATGGGGCGCATCTGGCGCATCTCGTCGGCCAGGCCCGACACGCTCAGGGTGGCCGAGGTGACCACGCCGAAGGTGTCGTAGTCCGCCCACAGGCACTCGGCCGGGCGCCCGCCCGTGCTCGGCGCGCACGCGGCCTCGCCCCCGAGCGGCCCGGCGCTTGTGGTTACGGCACCGGGGAGCCGGCTCGTGAACGTGGAGATGAAGCTGCCGGCCGATGAGCCGGACAGGTTCCCGCCGATAAACAGGATGACCTGCGGGCCGGACGCGGCGGCAGGCCCCGTGCTGTCCTCGTACACGGCGTAGATCACGTTCCTGGCGTGACCGGCGCCCTGTTTGATGATCTGCTGTTGCAGCGTCTTGGCGTCCATCATCGTGGCCATGACCGGCTCCTGGACGTAGGCGCCGACCTCGGTGGGCGTGGTCAGGACGTGAGGTACGCCGCCGCCGGACCTCGTCAAGACGATGACCGCGGTCCCGGCGAGAACGGCGGAGGTGCCCGCGAGGG
>Ga0126373_10002020_pt1 | contig 14784 bp, 13 predicted proteins | sample PanSoiMetPlot_11_FD_92545 | JGI IMG/M metagenome (GOLD analysis project Ga0126373, IMG submission 92545) | Tropical forest soil microbial communities from Panama - MetaG Plot_11 | ecosystem: Environmental > Terrestrial > Soil > Tropical forest > Bulk soil | place: Panama | collected 2016-02-17 | reverse complement strand
TTACCCCAGCAAAACACAGGCCATCGGTAGCGCGATAGCGTTTGCGGAACGGGACGGTAACGCCGGACGCCAGGCCGAGGTGTTGGTCCGGCATGAGGATGGTCGATTCATCACGGAATGGGTATTTGGGCGCGACCCGCGACCAGATGAGGCGGGGCGACCAATCGTCACTGGCAAGCGCACTACCTAGTTGGATCGCATGTTGGTGGCTTAAACGCGGGCGCGCGGGGATTCTAGGTCACAGTCGCGCGCCTACGCCAGACGCCCTCCGCTACGACGGCGAGCGCCAAGCGTCGTCGTCCTTCGGGACCGATGGGATCGCGCGTCCGTAACAGAGCGCACGCCCTCTGATTGCTTGCTGGCGAAGTCTTGTATCGCCATCGCCTAGCGGCCGCGACAAGCCCTGAATGACGATTGCATCGATCGCTCTTTTTCGACCCACGCGTTAAGTATCTTCTCAACTCGGATGGGGAGTTCGCGGATACGAATGCCGGTTGCGTGGTAGACGGCATTCGAGATAGCCGCAGCGGTACCTACATTGCCGAGTTCGCCGAGCCCCTTCACGCCTGCCGGATTGAGCTTGTTGTCTTCCTCGGACAGCAGGATGACATCGACCTGTTCAACGTCGGCGTTCACCGGAATCAGATAGTCTGCCAAGTTATCATTCACATACTTCGCTCGCTGGATGTCGATTTCTGTCTGTTCGTGCAAAGCTGAGCTAATGCCCCAAATCATGCCACCCATGAGCTGGCTACGTGCGGTACGCGGATTCATGATTCGGCCCGCGGCAAAAGCCCCGACGATTCGCGGCACCCGTATCTCGCGAGTCTGTGCATGGATTCTCACTTCGACGAACTCCGCGCCAAACGCAAATGCGATTCGGTCTTTGGTCTCACCTCGAATGATAGGCACACCGCCATTGTAGAGCATGCGAATGGCATCTGCAGTCGATTCGCGAGGAATCCATTCCGCGTATTCCTCCACGACGCCGACGCCCAATCGGTCAAACACCCTGTCGATATCCTCACTGACGCTGCCTGCCATCACTTTGCGGTCGCTAAGGGTTAGCGCCGATGTCTGCTGCCCGGAAAGCGGACTGTCGTTTGCAGTTGATGCCGCCCGAAACAGCTTTTCACGAATCGAATCGCAGGCCTTCGACACTACCGAACAGGCACTGGCGGTCGTAATGGAGCCGCCCGCGATTGGACCGGGTGGCAACGCGCTGTCGCCAAGTTCGACACGCACATTCGCGAGCGACACGCCGAGGCGCTCGGCCGCCATTTGGCCGATGACCGTGTAGGCACCGGTCCCGACGTCCTGCGCCGCAATTTGTACTCGAACTTTGCCACCACGCTCGAGCCGAACCCGGGCCGCCGCAGCTGACATCTGCGAAGGGTAGCAGGCCATGGCGCAGCCCCAACCGATAAGCCAGTCACCGTCCCGCATGGAACCAGGCTCCGCGGATCGTCGCGCCCAACCGAATGCTTTCGACGCTTCCTCAAAACACGGCACAAGCGAACGACTCGTATAGGGAACTCCCTTGATGGGATCCTTCATCGTGTCGTTGACACGGCGCAACTCGACGGGATCCATGTGTAGTTTGACCGCAAGTTCGTCCATCGCGGTTTCTAGGGCGTAGATATACGGAACCTCAGGGGGCGAACGCATGAAGCCCGGCGTGTTGCGATCGACGCGAACGAGCGACACCATACTCGCCACATTGGGACACGCATACATCCGGGTCGAGGCTTCGGTGCCACCGACCAGGTAGGGATCAGAGCGGGAGGTGACTTCCCAACCCTCGTGCGTGAGTGCAGTGAGGTTGCCGTGGCGGTCGGCGCCGAGTCGAAGACGGTGACGCGTTTCCGCCCTGTAGGTCGCGGTGGTAAAGCCCTGACTGCGCGTGACGATGAGCTTAACTGGACGGTTAAGCCGCTTGGCCGCAAGAGCCACCAGCGGAGAGCGCGATGTCATCGAACCCTTCGACCCGAACGCCCCGCCGATATATTGACTGACGACGCGTACGTTTGCCGGGTCCATCCCGAGGGCCTCGGCGATGCCCCGTCGGAGCACGTAGACGGCTTGGCTTGGCTCGAAGACGTGCAGCTGCTCGCCTTCCCAGAAGCACGTGGTCGAAAACAGCTCTATAGGATTGTGGTGCTGTGTTGGCGTCGCGTATTCGACGTCGACCGTCACGTCGGCACGGGCCAAGGCCGCCTCAGCATCCCCGACCGCAGGATCTTCCCGATGGCGCTTTGAGACCTTGGAAGCTTGAATCGTTTCGGCGCCTGGGGAGTCGAAGGTCGCCGCCGGCGTTTCAGCCTTGAGTGCGGCCTTAACCTTATAGGCCGCCTCGCGTGCCGCCTCGAAACTATCTGCGACCACGAGGGCGATAATCTGGCCGTCGTGCCAAATCTTCTTCGAACTCAGCGGCTGGATGCGCGTCGCCGCGGGACCACCGTCGCCGAAGAACGCTACCTCCTTGAGGCCCTCGACGTTCTCCGGCGTGAGGATGTCGAGTACGCCGGGCACCGCGCGTGCCTCGGCAAGATCGAATGACACGATGTAACCGCGCGCAATGGGGCTCGTGACCAAAATTGCGAACGCCGGATTGGCTACCGGAAAGTCGGCGGCATAAAGCGCCTTACCGGTAACTTTGAGGCGTCCGTCGAGGCGCGGGTAAGGCTGACCCATGTTGGCTTTGGGTTCGGGCGCGGCTTTAGCCATATCAAATCTCCAGGGCAGCGGCTTCTCGAAGCGCTCGTACCAGCGTGCGTTTGCCGAGCGCGATCTTAAACGCATTGTGCTCAAGTGGTTGCGCCTCGGCGAATGCCGCTTCGGCAGCGGCATTAGCACTCGCCTCGTCGAGTGGTTTATCTCGCAGGGTGGTCTCGGCCGCTAGCGAGCGCCACGGCACGGTCGCGACCCCTCCGAGAGCGATGCGCGCTTCCCGTATGACAGCGCCGTTCATGTCGAGCGCGACTGCGGCGGAAGCCAGGGCGAATTCGTAAGATTGGCGGTCTCTGACCTTCAAATATAGCGAGCGTCTCATCCACGGCGCCGTGGGTACGATGAACGCCGTGATCATCTCACCGGGAAGCAGCGTCGTCTCGAGGTCGGGCGTATCCCCAGGCTGGCGGTGAAGTGTCGCAAACGCCACGGTTCGGATCCCCTTCGGACCGCGCAGTTCGACGATCGCATTGACGACCATGAGGGCCTGCGCGAAATCGCCCGGATAGGTCGCGATGCACTGATCGCTGCCGCCGAGCACCGCGTGTCTCCGGTTGAAGCCAGGGATGGCGGCACATCCGGTTCCCGGGTTGCGCTTGTTGCAGGCAGGATTCGACACGTCGCGAAAGTAGTTGCAGCGTGTTCGCTGCAGCACGTTGCCGCCAAGCGTTGCCATATTCCGTAGTTGCGGACTGGCGGCAAGCTGCAACGACTGGGCGATGACGGGATAATTCGCCTTGACTACAGGATGTTCGGCAGTTTCCGCCATCCGCGCCAGCGCACCGAGCCGCAGCTCCGTTTCGTTGGCTTCGATCCGCCCGAGTGACGTGTGTTGGAGAGCATTGATGTCGATCACGATCTCCGGACGCATGACATCGAGTTTCATCAGATCGAGGAGAGTCGTGCCTCCCGCCAGATACACCGCAGATCGCGCGGCCGGCAGGCCGTTCTTGTCAAACAGCTCGATGGCGTGTTGCGGTTCGGAGGCAGTCTCGAAGATAAAAGGCCGCATATCACGAACCCCTCATCGCAGATTTGGCTGCTTGGATCGCGTCGACAATGTTGGGATATGCCGCGCAGCGACAAAGATTGCCGCTCATATATTCGCGGACATCCGCAGCATCGATTGCATGTCCCTCGTGGACGCAGCCGATCGCCGACATGATCTGTCCTGGCGTGCAATAGCCGCACTGGAACGCATCGTGGTCGATGAACGCCTGCTGCATGGGGTGCAGTCCGCCGTCCTTCCTGGCCACACCTTCAATCGTGGTCGCCTCATGCCCTCGCATCGACACTGCGAGTGTGAGACAAGCCAGAACTCGGCGCCCGTCGACAAGCACGGTGCAGGCACCGCACTGGCCATGGTCACATCCCTTCTTGGCACCGGTCAGACCCAGGTGGTCGCGTAACGCGTCCAGCAGCGTGGTGCGGCTATCGAGTGTCAGCCGATGATCGCTTCCGTTCACCCGCAGCAACAGGTCGACGGGAGCACCGGGAGACGGTCCGCCAGCCGACGAAGCGGCCGAGGGCTGACCCGTGCGTGTGAGCAGAGGTGTCGCTGCGGTCGACACCGTCCCGACGAGAAAGTTCCGACGGTCGACGCCGTAGTCCGTTGCCACAGTGTGATTGTCTTTCAAAAACCGGCCCAGCATGACTCTGTTCGAAGCTCCGTGCAGAAAAATCTTGGCCACCACGGCCGCCGCTAGAGCCGCATGTCGCCTGATACCGGCACAACCGCAGACCAATCAGCAGGTTCCCCGTGCCCACTCGCCAGAACAAATTTCTCTGCCTCGGCGCTTATGGCTTATACGGGCGCGCCAAGTTGTCTCAGGTTGCTCAAAACCGCGCATGCGACCTTAGTCATCCGGCTGTCCTGTCCACGACAGCCCCTCGCCCAGACCTCGCACTCGTGGATAGGCTAGGGCGTGGAACTTCACGGCGAGCGCCGGGTTTGACGAACAGCGTCATGGAGGCGTTGCCCGACGATGGCCGAAGCCTCAGTCAGAAATTTCACCATCAATTTTGGTCCCCAGCATCCGGCTGCGCACGGCGTGTTGCGCCTGGTCCTAGAACTCGATGGAGAAGTGGTGGAGCGTGTCGATCCGCATATCGGCCTCTTGCATCGCGGGACCGAGAAGCTGATCGAACACAAGACCTACCTACAGGCCATCCCTTATTTCGATCGGCTCGACTACGTCGCGCCGATGAACCAGGAACACGCTTTCTGCCTCGCTGCCGAGAGACTGTTAGGCATTCATATTCCGCCGCGAGCGCAATTCATCCGGGTGCTATTCTGCGAAATCGGTCGCCTGTTGTCTCACCTCCTCAATATTACAACCCAGGCGTTGGACGTCGGGGCGTTGACCCCGCCGCTCTGGGGTTTTGAAGAACGCGAGAAGTTGATGGTTTTCTATGAGCGCGCCTCTGGTGCCCGAATGCACGCCAGCTATTTTCGAGTTGGCGGCGTGCACCAGGACTTACCGACAAAACTTCTTGAAGACATCGCAGCGTTCTGCGATCCCTTCCTCAAGGTCTGCGATGACCTGGAAGAACTGCTCACTGACAACCGCATTTTCAAGCAACGCAATGTCGGCATCGCCGTGATCAAACTGGCGGATGCCTGGAACTATGGCTTTTCTGGTGTCATGGTCCGGGGATCCGGGGCGGCTTGGGACCTGCGCAAAGCGCAGCCCTACGAGTGCTACAGCGATCTTGAATTCGACATTCCGGTCGGCAAGAACGGCGATTGCTATGATCGTTATCTGGTGCGAATGGAGGAGATGCGGCAATCGACGCACATCATGAAGCAATGTCTTAAGAAGCTTCTGTCACCCGAAAGTCAGGGACCGATCGCTGTGCCTAACAACAAGGTCGTGCCACCCCTGCGCGGCGATATGAAACGGTCCATGGAGGCGACAATCGAGCATTTCAAGCTATATACCGAGGGTTTTCATGTTCCCGCTGGCGAGGTCTACGCGGCGGTTGAGGCTCCAAAGGGCGAATTCGGTGTCTATCTGGTCTCAGATGGATCCAATCGGCCATACAAATGCAAGATCCGTGCGCCGTCCTATTGTCACCTTCAGGCAATGGACTTTCTTTGCAAAGGTCACATGCTTGCTGACGTATCGGCCGTCCTTGGCTCTCTCGATATTGTCTTCGGGGAAATCGACCGGTAGCCCACTCAACAAGATCGAACTGCCAATGTACGTGGTGTTGTCGGGCGCTTGGCGCTCACGAGCGCATCGCGGCCAAGACGAGCCGGTTAAGGCATGAAAGACGACCACAAGCGTTGGGTCAGCAGCGAGCGAACGGGGAAGTGATGCTTGGTTTGCTGACCAGTTTACAGACCCTCAAGCTCTCGATTGCCATTGAACCTTGATCACGCCGGACTGGGCGGCCAGTGCCTTTATCAAACCGGGACTCTCGTTCTCCAAGAGAGGCCCTGTGAGCTTTACGTCGAATGCGAGCTCACGCTGCTGACAAGAATTTGCAAGCGATATCCGGCTCGCCGTGACGCGTAGTCCAGCCTCACGCAGCTTGTGGCGAAGATCATCCTCGGCCGGCCCGGCGCCGTCAAGCGCAATGGTTATGGTCGCACCGCGTTCACGCGGAATGATGGCTTCGATCCACTTGAGGACGCAGAGCACAACAACACCGAGAGCGGTCCCGACGACGCCCAGGGCAATCTGTCCCCCTCCGAGGCAAAGCCCGATGACGGTGATCAGCCACAATGTCGCGGCAGTCGTGACTCCGAAGATGACCTCGTCGCGGGGTAGAATGGCTCCGGCTCCGATGAAACCCACGCCGGTGAGAATGCCGAGGGGCAAACGCATGACATCCATCGTAACGAATGAATTAGGTGAACGTCCGGTGGTGGATAGAAGAAGGTTGACTTGAATCATCGCGATTGATGCAGCTAGACCCACCAGCACGGTGGTCCTGAGGCCGGCGACTTTTCCATGCTCACTGCGATCAAAGCCAATGATTAGGCCAGCCAGCAACGTAAGACCGAGCCGGATCGCTATGTCTATCCAGTCAATCTGCGCCGACATTCCCATCATTGGGTCCCGGTATGCGAGGGGTACATTAAAAAAAGTCGGAAGCAGATAGTATGTTCCGCGATCGTCCTCAAGTTGGCCTTCCCCTTGGTTCCACCTCTGCACTCCCGCATTACCAGCGTCGACAACCTCGCTGTACGCTGGCATTCAATCATGCACCGCTGGAGCGGCGGCCTGTTGGGTCTCTGCGGTCAACATTGCCTGGGATCTGACGCTTAGTGGCGCTTGAAAAATTGCACTGCGCGTTCGTGCTTCTCTGCCGCCGCTCGGGTCTTAAAGGTACCGAGGTTGCGACGACGACCGGTCTTCGGATTAATCTTGCGTGAGTAGAGCCGGTAACCCCCTGATTTGAGCTTGCGAATCACTGGTGTCGACCTTTCGTGGTTTAGGCTCTGCAGGATGTTGCGCCATTGGGCGCGTCGCATCGCCGGTGGGTTTCTTACGTGCAGGTATGCTCAGGATCCATGGTCTTGAAACGGTCGCGCGAGGCTTTGATTGGGCGATCCCGTTCGGCGCTTTTCCGTGCTCGAGGCAGAATGCGAAGGAAGGCTTTTCAAGCGGACCGCATCGCTTCCTTGCCGGATTTAAGGTCGCCGACAAATCGACGGTATTCACGCGCCTTATCGTCCGCATCCTTGACTCGAAGTAGATACGACGGATGGATGGTGACAACGAAGCGTGTTCCATCGGATTGCGTTAAGATGTCGCCTCGAACTGACGAAATCGACACGCTCTTGCCTAACAGGCTGCGGGCAGCGGTCGCTCCCAGAGCCACCACGACCTTCGGTTTGATAATAGCTCTCTCGATATCGATCCACCAGCGGCACCAGTCGATTTCGTAGGTGTTTGGCCGCTTGTGCAGCCGTCGCTTGCCGCGCTGCTCGAACTTAAAACGTTTGACAGCGTTGGTGACGAAGACACGTCGGCGATCAATGCCGGCTTCCTCAAGGGCTTTATCGAGCATGTTCCCGCGGGACCAACGAACGGCAACCCCTGGAGGTCCTCCTCATGACCGGGTTGTTCGCCTACCAGCATCAGGTGCGCCGAAGCGGACCCCCGACCCGGCACGACCTGGGTTGCGGGGCCATAGAGCCGACACCTCCTACATTCGGTCTCGGCGTTGTAGAGCTCTTCCAGCGTGAGATCCGGAGGCTCCTTTGTGGTATGCTTGATCATTGAAGCCTTCATCCGGACTTCGCCAGCGGCCCGCCGCAAAGGTCAAAGTTGTCCGGCATTTTCACAAGCAATGCCAAAAGCGGCATGACGGTTCCCGGACAGACCCGGCCTCCACAACACCCCCTGCGGCCATCCTCGACTCGCGGGGATCAAGCGTGCGCGTTGCTCTCCATGAACCGTGCTCAAGACCCAACGATCGCCGCCATCAGGTCGAAACCAACAAAACCGATGCTTTCGATTTTTCTAAGATAGAAGCGGCGACCTCACCGAAGAACAATGTAGCGCCCGGTCGGCGATTGACGCCCATGACAATGAGATTGTACCGGCCTCCGCCGGCTTTCTTCAGAATTACCTTCTCGGCTGCGTCAGCTGCGCATATCGTAGTGCGAATCGCCGTGTTGTAACGCTCCGCCAGTGCGACGACGTCCTTGAGAATAACCTCACCTTGATGATGGTCATGGGTATGGGAAACATAAAGCGCGGTGATGGGCACGTTGGCTGCGCGCGCCAGCGCCACGGCAACCTCCGCAGCCCGACGCGACACGGCGGTGCCGGTAAACGGCAGGAGAATCTTAAATCGACTGTCAGCCGAACTTTGCAGATGCGCGCCGCGGGCCGCTACGACGGCAAGCGGCCCGTCGAAGCCTTGCGCCGCGCGCTCGACGTCCCGATGAAAGTTGGCGTTTGGCGCTGTCATCTTCGCAATGCCGATGACAAGAAGATTGTAGCCTTTTCGGGCTTCCTCAGCGATGGCGTCCTCGGTTCGCTTCGCCGCGGCACGGGTTGTGACCGCGGCTTTAGTAGGTTTCTGATCCTCTGCTTGCCGCTCCATGGTCGCAATCGTCTCGGCACCGGCCCTGAACGCTGCCTCTGGACTCTCGGCGTCGGATCGAGGCTCGTCCCGTCCCGTGGCCTCTTGGCCGATGTGGAGCACCGTGGTGGGGATGCCGCGCGCCCCGGCAACGAAGCCAGCCAGGCGTGACGCAAATTTGCCGTTTGCGCTTTCGTCTACAGCGAGAAGAAGCCGCTCCAGGTTGGCCAAGAATCCCTTCTCCTCAAACGCCTCGCGCTCGAGCCGCGCCTTTTCATCCGCCCCAAGCGGAAGTCGTGCCAGCGCCCAGCGCAGCATTGGTGGCATCGCCATCGTGGTGGCAATCGCCATCGCGACGATCATCGTAAACAGATTCTGGCCGAGCACCCCTATCGACAAGCCGATCGTGATAACGACCACTTCGGTGGACCCACGTGCATTCATGGCGCATGCGAGCGCCAACGACTCTCGATGAGTCATGCCGCCCACCCAACCACCGACGAAGGCGCCAGCAAACTTGCCGATACTGGCAATCAGGATCAGACCGCCGGTCAGCAACAGGAGCTCCGGGTCCTTCAGAATCGTGAGATCGGCGTTCAATCCGGCAAGGCCGAAGAACACCGGCATAAAGACACTGGTGATCAACCCACGCAATTGTTCGTCAATCTGACGGGTCAGAAACGGGGATTCGCCAACGAGAATGCCGGCAACGAAGGCGCCAAGCACCGTGTGGACTCCAATCAGGTGCGTGGTCAGAGCCATCCCGGTCATCAGCAGCAGGATTACCGTAATGACCGGAACTTCACTCACTAGGCTGTCATTGGCCCAACGAATTAAGCTGAAGACAAAGCGGCGGCCGATGGTCAAGCTAATGGCCAGAAATATCGCGGTCCCAAATATGCTCCTTGCCAACGAAGCGGCATCGAGTGAGCCATGAGAAGCGAGGCTAAAGATGATCGCGATGATGATCCACCCGATCGTATCGTCGATGACCGCTGACGCAATGATCACTTGGCCGACGTTACGGCGGATGAAATTCATTTCGCGAACAACCACGGCGACAATTTTGACTGAGGAAATCGACAGCGCGGTGCCGAGAAACAGCGACGCGATCACACGCTGCTCGGGATGCAGCATCAGCGAGGCGGGTAGGAATTCTCCGAGGGCAAATCCGCAGGCAAAAGGAATACAGATCCCCGCGCCAGACACCAAGATCGCGGCCCGGCCGACCTTTCGGACCAATTTCAGATCGGTCTCCATTCCGGTCAAAAGCAGAAGCATCAGCACGCCAAATTGCGCGATCCCATCGATCATTGCCCTTTGTTCGTGGCTAGTGGGGAAGAGGGTGTGTTGCGCAGCCGGCCAGAGAGAACCTAGTACCGAGGGACCAAGGAGAAGGCCCGCAACCAACTGGCCCATGACGGAGGGCTGGCCGACGCGCTGCATAAGTTCACCGAGCCCTCGTCCGACAAAAATCAAAATACCGATCTGCACGAGGAGAAGAAATTCGGATGCACCGTTGACCGGAGCTTCAGCGCCGAACGCGCTTGTGGCAAGGAGCAACACCAGTGCCACGCCGCAAAATCCGCTTCGCGTCGCACATGCTCTAACCAACGACAGCCTCTCCTTCAGCGACGCGTCGCTGCTCTCTATGACTATTGTTTGCCAGCCTATTGCCAAGCATTCCTAGGTTGTTGACAACAACAATCCGTCGCAAGCCTGGAATGCATCGCTGGCCCGGTTTAGCAACGCCTCGGCGCGCGCAGTCGTTCCAGCGGCCTGCGACTCACGGTCTGCCGCAGGCGTGACGATCAACCGCAACCCGCATCAAGACAGCTGCTGCACACCCGAGCTTCGTTAACGAACCCAGCCTTAAGCTGGTCAATGGCCTTTGCTCGTCCCGCAATCGGTTACAGGCACGTGTCCGATCTTTGGCATTTTCGCATGACCGGGGGAGCGGCGGGGAACTTGGATTATTGGCCCGAGATTGGTCATGGGTATGCCTGTGCGTAAGCCTTGAAAGGAGATGTAACATGGCTGGTCGACTTCACGGTCGCAAGGTGGCCGTGCTCGCAACCGATGGTGTAGAGGAGGTGGAGCTGCTTGAACCCGCAAAGGCGCTAAAGCAAAGCGGCGCCCAAGTCGAAATTGTTTCCAACAAAGCCAAGGAAATCCAAGGTTTCAATCACATCGAAAAGGGCCACAAGATTCGCGTGGATCGCACCCTTGGCGAAGCAAAGCCGGACGACTACGACGCCTCGATGCTACCCGGAGGCGTCATCAATCCAGACATGCTGCGCCTAGATCCGACGGCAATTGACTTCGTACGTCACTTCGTGCGATCGGGCAAACCGGTCGCGGCGATATGCCATGGTCCATGGACTCTTATCGACGCCGGCGGCGTCAAAGGCAAGAAAATGACCTCGTGGCCATCACTACGGACCGACTTGTCTAATGCGGGCGCCTACTGGCTCGACGAACCGGTCGTGACCGACAACGGCCTTGTCACGTCGCGCAAGCCGGACGACGCCCCGGCATTCGTGCACAAGATGATCGAGGAGTTTGCTGAGGGTCGCCACAGCGCAACGACCTAGCAAGGGCGTCTCTGATTTGCTTCGATCGCACGAATAACCACCCCCCACGAAACGCCGAGAGCACGACACGTCACGTGCTTGATGGCCAACGCGCCTGCCAACGCCCAGGTCCTGGCTCAGCCACCGCGAGCGGCACCTCCTTAACGTGAGATTTTCGGCGTTATCAGGCGTGGAAATAGTAGCCATAGACCACCGCGAAGGCGATAATGACCGCCAACACGCCGAATCCGAGAACGTAACGAACGTTGTGGCCCGTCACACCTTGACGCGCCTCCGTGATCGATCTTACCGGAGCATCGCCTACGGATACGTCCACATCCGATTCTCGTTGCCGGCTTCGAGGTTCATCGGTGTTCATCGAAAACCTCCGGAACGGTTTATGTGACACATAACGCACACGGGTCTGACCTGTTCCGATGCCGACCGGCTCCGTTTCTGCGGGCCGCGAAACGGCCGTGGTATCGGCGCCCCTCGATCCACGCACCCGAGAGTTCGCCATCGCGCAGGGTCCCAGGCTGCGGTGATGAGAGCAAGGTTATCCTTCAAGGAAGTGACCGAACGCAGCCAGCGTCGAAATCCTGTCGCAGACAATCTTCGTAATTGCGAGCATCGGCACTGCCAGAACGGCGCCGGGCACTCCCCACATCCAATGCCAGAAGATGATCGCCATGACGACAAGGACTGGGTTGAGTGTGAATCGTCGCGCCAGTAGCATCGGCGTGATCGTCTCGCCCTCAATGACATGAATTGCGAGGTAGAGGCCAGCCGGCAACAGAGCGCGCCATAGAGTGTCCGCGGTCAACAGACCAACCAGCATGAACGTCACGATGCCGATCATTGGGCCGAGGATCGGTATATAGTTGAGCATGAAAGCGACTGCGCCCCATAGCACGGGATCACCCAGCCCGCAGAGCCACGTGACGAATCCCGTCGCCAGCCCCACGGTGGCGTTCATAGCCGAGATCGTGATGAGATAAGCGGAGATGTCTTCTTCGATCCGCTGCGAGATCTCGATCGCCTGGCGCTTGTCACTGAAGCGGGGAAGGATTTCGACCAAGCGGCGGAGGAACGTGTCACCGGCGACCAACAGGAAGAAGAGAACCAAAACCGTCTGGAACAACTCCCCAGCGAAATCCCGCGTGCCTGCAAACACGCTACCCAACAGGCCCGACCCAATGGATGCCCCCTTGGACGAGCCGCCTGACGGCTGACCGCCGCTGAACCAGTCCTCCGCTCGCTGCAAAAACTGATGAGCGGCTTCAATCGGCGCTTGTAGAAAGCTTAGATGCTCCTGCAGTCGTGGAACGCCCTGCGGCAATTTCTGTGCCCACGAAACCGCCGGACCGGACAACGCCGTCCCGAACGCGATAAGAGTGCAAAACAACAGGCCGATCAACAGCAACGCACCAAGCGCCCCTGGCACCCGCAGCCGCTGTAGGGTTCGCAACGCCGGTTGCAGCAGGAGCTTAAGCATGACGGCCAGAACAATTGGCAGGATGATCTCCCGCGCGGCGTAGAGCGCGGCGAGGATCGCCAACACAAATAAGCCGCCTTGAAACATGCCGGGGGCGGCCGCAAGGGGCATCTCGGCTTGGCCGCCCGCGGGTCGATTGGACGCAGAGCGTTCCTCCATCTTTCTGGCCGACCCGGAGGCAACAATATCATCATCAATCGATCTAGTGGGTGTCATCTTCGCCCTTCTTCTGCAATGACATTTAGCTCAAAGATTCAGGTTAGCGCCTCCAATGCCTCGCTAATGACCTGGGGAGAAAGGGCTCGGCGCGGCAGACTCAAGCGGTTCAGCCTCCCGCGCCTCAGCGCGAGATATGGGAATCCGGTCTCCAGACGACGCCCACGGTTTGATGTTCGGGGGTGCTTCACTGGCATCGCAGCCCGAGGGACGGTCCCTCAGCCTCACGCTGTTCTGCCGTCGCCATACGCGCCCTCGGTGCAGATGGCGCTGGGGCAAAAAACGCTTTGCAACGAGCATTGTTCCTCGGAGCAACTTAAACTGGTGCGTACGGCGTTGCCGGGCCTCAGCAACCCAGTCGTGTCACGAGGCGAACTGTCTTGCTTGGAAGCGATGACCGGATCTGGCCGACAGCGTTGCTCACGACCGCTGACGAAGGGCCCGGTGCGGGTGCGGTGCGGTCGAGTTGAGGGCTCATGCGGCGCACTGTCGCGGAAGGCTCGAGTTTGGTGGGATGGCTCTAAGAAAGGCACCGATTGGGAACATTACCATGGGGGACTCGTTGTACCATTGCGGTCATGGTGAGACCGCCCCCTTACGGGGCTTATTTTCCTCCCTGACTTGGGCCGCTTCGGTACCCCCGAGGCGGCCTCATTTGTTATGTGCATCGACGGTGCGCGCGAAAAAGGTGACGCAACCCTGGGCAGCAGCCAACCAGCGCCTTAAGACACACCGATGGAGACGTGCGGACAACGCCCTCTGTCCCGCCGAAGCCGAACTGCGACGGGTTTACCGGACGCGGGTCGAGGGGCGACACGTCTCTGCGACTGTCTGTGCAAGATCACGGCGCCAGTGTGGCTCAGACGTCGATCGCTTGGCTCTCGCCAAAGACACAGTCACGAAATGCCTTGATCGGCGCCACCAAAGGCGATCAGCTCGATGACAATGTGGCGCCGGCGATCTGAGTTGACTGCGCCTGAAATCGCCGCACGGGATGCGGCCACGTCAGCGGCGCCCGTCTATCTCAACTGTTTCATCGATCGATCTGTCGACGATGCAAACTCAGAGTCATACGGCGAACACTCTTTAATCGTCGATCGCCTGATAGACCGAGGTCCAGAAGTCGAGATAGACGCTTGAGAACAGAGGGAACTCTGCACGCTGGGTCATCAGAATAGCGACCATGTCTTCCTGGGGGTCTGATGCCCAGGACGTGCCATAGCCGCCGTCCCAACCGAAACGCCCAGGAACCGCCCAAACATTGTCGCGACCTGTGATGATGCCAACCCCAAAGCCCCAACCCCGATTGTCCCACTGATTAGCAAGGAAGCCCGACTTGGCTTTTTGCTCTTGTGTCAGATGGTCGGTGGTCATGAGTTCGACCGAAGGCCTTGAGAGAATGCGCCGGCCTTCGTACCTGCCCTTGTTCAACATCATTTGGCCAAAGGCGAGGTAATCGTCGACGGTCGAGACCAGCCCCGCGCCCCCATCGGGGAATGCAGGCGGGCGCCTCCACCGACTGTCGGCGACGTCGTCGTAGAGCTCAAGCGCCCGGGTTTCAATGTTGACCCAGTAGCTGGTCGCCAACCGTCCGAGCTTGGCAGGAGGTACGCTAAACGCGGTGTCGTGCATACCGAGGGGCTCGAAAATGCGCTCGTAAAGGAACGTTTCCAGGCTTTGACCCGAGGCACGTGCGATCAGCACGCCGAGCACGTACGATCCCGT
>Ga0126373_10002016_pt1 | contig 14792 bp, 13 predicted proteins | sample PanSoiMetPlot_11_FD_92545 | JGI IMG/M metagenome (GOLD analysis project Ga0126373, IMG submission 92545) | Tropical forest soil microbial communities from Panama - MetaG Plot_11 | ecosystem: Environmental > Terrestrial > Soil > Tropical forest > Bulk soil | place: Panama | collected 2016-02-17 | reverse complement strand
TTCAAGCATGCGCGCATCCACTTGTTCAGCTACGCCCTTGATACGGAAGGTCTCAGAGTAAATGGCGAGTAAATCCTCGCGTGCCCGGGTGTCAGCGAGCGCCACGGCTTCGAACACTAGACCCTTTTTTTCGGCCTTGCGGATGTTCTTTCGCCAATCAGCCCCGTAGCCCTGCCCCAGGTGACCACCTTCGGAGCAATCCACGTAGAGGGTGAGGGGGCTCAAGAGCATGGAACACGGGCGTTGAAAGCCGGCCCTGCGCATCCAGAACTCGTGTACGGGATCATGGGGTTGGATGCTCGAGAAGGAAAGGACGCAAGACTTGCCCAGGCGCTCGCGCAACGCAGCGATGAAGGCCACTAGGGTTTCTTCGTCACACGACTTTCCAACGATCGGCCCGTCTTCCACAACAAATCGCATAATGCCGAGCGAACGCTTCAACACGCCTTGAACTGCGATCGCACCCGGCTTCGCGCTGGTGAAGCGGAGGATCTCACGCCCTCGAAAGTTTCGATTGCCCGACCACGAGGCCACTTGTCCGGGCGGCACGAAATCAAACGCCTCAAGCGAGCGATCCCATTCGACGGCGTCGTGGATCTCGTTTAAAGCTGGGCAAGCGGCCATGCGGGTTAGAATTGGAAAGGGTTGATCTTTCATCACCATCGACATTCGGCAGCTTCTCCAATCCCGCAGTTAGGCCAACGAATGTTCCAAGTGTCGGCGGAACAAATGAGCCGATTTCAACGTTCTCGCCCGACTGACCTTGATGACCGTAATGCGTATGATGGACAAGGCCGGCGATGCGCGCGAGCCGATCGAGTGCCAACCGGACCTGCGATGGCGCTGAGAGCATATTCGATGGCGGCGCGCATTTTTGTGCTAGTGATCCCTGCTCCACGTCGTAGTACTACGGATGGGCTGGAACCCACACGATGTCAAGGCGGTGCGAATTTGAAAAGTCAAGGAAACGTTTAAACGTTTAATGACAGGCGCATGATTAACCGTTTAACTTTCGTCGGTTTGGCTAACTAACGGTGGGACCATTTCCGCGGAAAAACGATTCACTTGAATATTTAATATTGCCGCTAATATTTAAATTCCCACTGTCCTAAGGTCAGGCTTTCGTCGTTTGGTCATAACAGGCGCCGAAATAAGCGGTGCGCGGCTAGTGCCCGTAGATATCACACCGTGTCCTCCCCTGTCTCTTTGTGATTCAGACCCAGCTCCAGTCGATGCCCGTGCAGGCGGCGAAACCCACGCATAACGGTCGAAGTGGTGCAGACCCGAGACCAAGTGACACCGGCTGCGGGCCACCACCTTGGAGCTGTCGCGCATCTGCTCGCTATTGCAACGCTACCGTTCCGACATTCCAGTCGCATCATTGGCGATGGACTGGGCGTCGTTGGATTTGCTACCAGGGAAGTGATGATCCCACCCAGGCTCGGCTGAATCTTCTGAATTGACCTAAGGCATGACCAGAGATCCCTTGATACTGTTGCGTCGGTTGGGCGCTCCGGTTGGAATTGAACCAGAGAATTCTCCACGATTTCGCGTATCCGTTCACAAATACTAGGGAAAGTTTCAATTAACCGCGGAGAAGATTCATGCGCTCCGCTCACGGTGTTTGGTCGTGAAAGCAAAAGGTATGAATTTCTCGGATGCTTGGTTCAGAAAATCCACAAAGCAGGGTCCGCTCGGTTTTGAGCAGCCAAAAATGGCGAGGATGGTCTGATTTCGCCCGCGGGTGGAAACTGGATCGGGAACCTCTGCGGAGCCCTTACGCGTTGCGCGGATTGAAATGTCGCGGTAATTTAGCGACTAACCACCGGGGTGGAGGCGGAACCCAACGGGGATAATCGCTCAGGAGAGATCGATGTCGAAGCTTTCGCTCCTTTTTGCAGTAGCCTTGTTCATGTGCCCAATGGCGAACTCGTTGTGGGCGCAGGAAAGAGCGGCGCCCGCTGACCCATATTCGCAGCCGCGACCATACCCAGACGACGCCCGCATTACATTTCATTGGGACTACTCATGTCCAACCCACGGCTGTTCATTCGACTGTCACGGAACAGGCGCCGCAAGCAGAGTAACTAAATTAGATATCTACCTAGGAAAGATTCCCAACGAGCCTGACAGTCACGCTCTGTACTACAGCTTTGCTACCGAATACGCTCAGCACGCCACCGGATTCGCTTTAGGCGGCAAGTTAACACCCTTGACGTGTCAGATGATTGGATTGAGGTTGGACTATTCTGGTCCGTTGAAGGGGGATGCCGCCCTCACCAGCCAGAAATGAATCATCTTGCGTTTGCGAATTTTGCGTGTTGCACGCCGTCGCGAGATGACCGAATCCTGACGCCGCGCCCTCGTTCGCCGTCCTTGAGTTGCAAATCGTATCCTTGCGGTTTCGTGGGGAATGTGGTGGGTGTTTAAGGGGGCGGGCTCCTAGTGATCCACGCAGCTAATGGGTTCCACAATGAATACGCGGACGGCATTGATCCTATTGGCTATGGGCGCGGCGTATGTCGCCGACTCGATGCCAGCATTTGCACAACAGAGCGGTGCTAGTAATAACGCCACCGTCGGCGGTGTCGAGGGCGGTGGTGGCGCCGGTGGCCTCACCGGTGTCGGTGTCGGCGGTAGCAGCTCTTTGGGCGGCGTCCAGGGTGGCGGCGGTGTCGGTGGTCTCCGCGGCGTCGGCGGTTACCGTGGCGCCGGTGGCGGCGTTAGCATCATCAGCACCGAGGGCATGGGTGTCGGCGACACCGCGGGTGGCGGCGGTGCGGGTGGCAGCAGCGGCGGCAGTCGATAGTGCGCTATCCGCAAAACTGAACCTCGCAATCGGGTCGCGGACGAGACCAGGCTTGATCGCCGCGCCCCTTTTGAGGGAAGCACCCCCTCAGACCACGTTGAATCCTCCGCAAATGAACCGTTTCATGCACGCGGTGGACGGGTAAATCAATTCCATATGCAAAGTTGGGACTGCCGGGCTGCTGGCTTAAGGTCCAGTAAGGGCATAATCGCGGCCATCTATCGACCGGGCGGACAGGTGTCTTGGGGCAAATGTCAATACTTTAAAGGTCGTGCGTCAGTTTGACAGGAACAACAGTCGTTGACGGTCTTCGAAGGTCCTTTCGCGCGTGGGCAGCGTCCTTAGTTCGTCACCCTGATGCCAAGGCCGGCGCCAGGGCCGCTGCGGATGATGGCTACCCCGTTCCCGGGCCGCTTGGATCCGCGCGAGGCCGGTCACCGACGCCCCTTTTGCACGAACCGTTACGTCGGCCGCGGTACCAGGCCCATAGCCGCCGCGATCCGCGCCGGTCGTAGGGGACCGCTGGAACCGACTTGATATCTAGACCGACGGCTTCCTTGTTGCCTCTGTCTCGTTCTTCCTGCGCGAGCCTTTGCCATAGGGGCGACTGCACGGCATGCCACGAACGCGTCGAAACGACGACGGCTCCGCGCAACATGATGCAAGCCACAAACCTTGCGCGTGCGAAGCGATGCTTGCGTCGCAAACCAGCCAGTTCCGCGTGGTGGGTCGCGTTGAAAGCCTCCCAGCGACTGCCAAACCTCGCCAATACGGTCCGGCTGCTGCTGATAGAACTTATTGTGACCCAGCACCTGGATCACAGGACTGAACTGAATATCTCGAACATTCATGGGGCCGATAGGGGGATAGACATGCCTCTCCGGCGAGCGTGGCCATCCAGAAGACGGCGATCCTGCTCATCGATCACAACGTGCGAAGCGTCGTGAAATTATCGCGCTATGATCACGCCCTGAGCCTGGGCCCGCCGACAGCGTTTACGGACGACTGGCACGAGCAGATGAAGCGCTGGTTGGGCAGCAATTTCGACATGCCCGGCCGCAGCGCCGTTATAAGCTCACCGCGCTGCTTTGCCGCGCACGTCGCGGTCCAGGAGATCGAGATTGTTGAGGATGTAGGGGTTGTTAGGATCGCGATCGCGGGCGGCCACGAGTTTGATGCGCGCCCGACGGTAGTCGCCGCGGAGCAGATAGGAATAACCCACGTTGTTGAGAACCTCGGGGGTGGGACCTAGGATCTTGAGGACTTGCGCGTAGCCACGATCGGCGAGGTCGAAACGCCGCAAGCGGTCGTAGGTGGCGGCAAGCCCGAGCCAGGCTTCGGCGTCGCGATCGGCGTTGCCAGGCGCCTTCTCGGCGGCGCGGCGGAAGTAACGCTCGGCGAGGCCGAAGTTGCCGTCGCGGAAGTGGCGTTTGCCGAGACTAAGATCATCGTACGGATCGGGGATGACCGCCTGCGCGTCCGGGGGTGGCCCCGGTTCGGACACCGGCGGCTCCGGCGTCGCAATGCTGGCGGTTACGTCCGGCGCCGGATCGTGAGCCTCACTGCGACGCACCAGCTCGGGCGCGTGAGGGGCCTCGGACGCACCCGCCGCACCCGTTGCATCGGCCGCACCCGAAGCCGCGGGTGTGGCGGACGCGTCGGATGCGGCGGCCGGTCCGTTTGGCATCGCCGTGAGCGTCGCGACGGTCTGGTTGAAGGACTCGCAGGCCGCGAGCAGACTCAACGCCGACGCCACAGCGAGTCCACTGAGGACGGATCGGGAATCAATCAAATACGCTTTCAACTGTACTAACACACGCATACGCAGCACACCGTTAACTGTATGCGGACGCTAGCCGACGATGATTAATTTTTTTTCTCGCTGTCCGGCGGCGAGCTGCTTTGTGTCAGTTTTTTTAGATTGCGTTCTACTGAGCGAATTTGAAACGCACGTAGACCGGCAGCATGATCACCAGGACGACTACAGGAAATACGCATAACGTCAGCGGAACCGAGAGTTTGGCCGGCAGGCTATAGGCCTTCTCCTCGGCGCGTGAGAGCCGCTGGTGGCGCATGTCGTCGCTGTAGACGCGCAGGGCGTCGGTCAAGCTCGCGCCGAGCTCTTCGGATTGCTGCAGTAGGGTCGCAAACGAACGTGCTTCTTTCAGACCGAGCCGGTCGCCGAGATTTTCCAGCGCCTCGCTGAGCGTGCGGCCGGCGCGCAGCTCCAGTATGGTCATGTAAATGTTAGCGGCGAGCGACGGATAGGAGACGCTGAGCTCACGGCCGACGCGATCGAGCGCCGCCTCCATGCTCAGCCCGGCTTCGGCGCAAACCACCAACAGGTCCATGAAGTCGGGGAACCCGGCGCGATGCTCGACTTGTCGCACGGCGATCCGCCGATTGAGATAAAATCCCGGCGCGAGATAACCAAACATGCCGCCGAACAGGACGCCGAGCCAGAAGGTCGAGCCGCCGTCCGGATCGACGAAGGTCATTGCGCCGAACGCCGCGATCGCAAAACCGACTGCTGCCACCACCCGCGCCAGAAAGAACATCGCCACGCCATGCGGATCGAGGAATCCGGCCTGGACCAAGCGGCGGCGCAGCGCGCGGCGCTCATCGCGGCTCTCGCCCGAATAGTGTCTGGTGGTGTAGTCGATGAGCTGCTTGGCGGCATTGCGGCCGGCGTGACGCAGCGAGCGGCTCTCCACCGGCGCAGATCCGACCCCCGCCACGCGCCGCTTGACGGAGCTGCGCACCCGGATCGCCGCCATGACGCCAAACGCCAGCGTGGCGGCAGCGAGAAAGATCAATACGCTGAGCGTCAACCGCGGATGGTCGTCAATGGCCACACCCAGGAGGTCCAAGACCGCATCCATCGCTCAGATCCTAAAGTTGACCATTCGGTACATGACGAAATTGCCGAACAGCATCCAGCCGGCCGCACAGCCAAGCCCGATCTTGGTTGCGTCCTGATCCCAGATCGAGCCATAAAAATCCGGCGACACGACTTCGAGCAGGCCGAAAATGACCAGCGGCAGGGCGGTGAGAAAATACGCGGAAAACCGCCCCTCCGACGCCAGCGCCCGGATTTTGCGCCGCATCTTGAAACGTTGACGGATGGTAGCGGACAGGTTGTTGAGGATTTCGCTTAAATTGCCGCCGGTCGAGCCCTGGATGGCGACCGCGGTCACAAACAGCGGCAGGTCCTCCTGACCGACGCGGAACGACAAGTTGCGCATCGCGGTCTCAAGGTCGGCCCCGTAGGTGATCTCGTCGGCCACGATGCCGAATTCGGTTCCCACCGGGTCCCCCATCTCGCGCGCCACCATGCCGATGGCCACCGGGACCGGGTGGCCGGCCCGCAGGCTGCGCACAATGATGTCGATGGCGTCGGCGAATTGTTCGGCAAACTGCCGCTGTCGGCGCCGGCACAGCACATGCAGACTGAGATACGGAAGCACCAGTGCGGCGCCGGGCGCGGCGATTGCGGCCTCAACGAGATCTTCACGCAGCCAGAGCACGCCTAAGAACGCTGCGACCGCGGTGCCCCCGACGATGAGAACGCCGCGCCAAGGCGTGACGGTCAATCCCGACTGCAGGATTAGACGATTGAGCGAAATGGTCGGCAGGCCGTAAAGTCCGGTGCTGGTGAGACCGCGCTCACGGCGCAGCTGCAACAGCACGGCTTGACTATCGGACTGGTCCTGCAACAGCCGCAAACGACGGTTCACGCGGCCGCGATAGGAGGCGGTCGAAAAGCCGAGCAGATAAATGGCTTCGACAAACAGCACGACCGAGAGCGCCGCGCAGATGTAGATCAGGGTCGTCGACTCGATCTCGAACGGCATGGCATCACAACGGTTTGGAAGGATCGAAGAAACTGCCGGGAATGACGATTCCCTTGGCGATGAGGTCGGACAGAAACCGCGGGCGCACCCCGGTGGCCTGGAAATGGCCCTGCACGGTGCCGTCTTCCGCGGTGCTTTCGCGGACAAACTTGTAGGTCTCCTGCATCTGGATGATGTCGCCTTCGAGCCCGGTGATCTCCGCAATGCTGGTCACGCAGCGCTTGCCATCCGACAGGCGCTGGAGCTGGATGACAATGCGGATCGCAGCCGCGATCTGGCCGCGGATGCTGGCGACTGTCATCGGCATGGCAGCCATGCCGATCATCTGCTCGAGCCGCGAGATGGCATCCCGCGGCGTATTGGCATGGATCGTCGCCATCGAGCCCTCATGGCCCGTATTCATGGCCTGGAGCATGTCGAAGGCCTCCTCGCCACGGCACTCCCCGAGGATGATGCGGTCGGGTCGCATGCGCAGCGCGTTCTTGACGAGCTCGCGTTGGCGAATCTCACCCTTGCCCTCGATATTCGGCGGCCGCGTCTCCAGTCGCCCGACATGCGGCTGCTGCAACTGCAACTCGGCCGCATCCTCGATGGTGATCAACCGCTCTTTGTCGGAGATGAAGGCGGAGAGCGCATTGAGCATCGTGGTCTTGCCCGACCCGGTGCCCCCGGAAATGATCAGCGTGACCCGCGCCTTGACGGCAGCAGCCAGCAGCTCCGCCATCGGTTGGCGTAGCGCCCCCATGTCGACCAGGCGCTTGAGGCTGAGTGGCTTCTTGGAAAATTTGCGGATCGAAACCAGCGGCCCGTCGACCGCGATCGGCCGGACCGCAATATTGATGCGCGAGCCGTCAAGCAGGCGAGCATCGCACAGCGGCTGAGATTCGTCGACCCGGCGCCCGACCGCGGCCACGATCTTGTTGACGATGCGCAGCAGATGCCCCTCGTCTTTGAAACGCACCAGGGTAGGTTCCAGCACGCCCGCACGCTCGACATAGACCTGCTCGTGGCTGTTGATCAGGATGTCGTTGATCGTCGGGTCCTTGAGCAACGGTTCGATCGGGCCCAGTCCCATCATCTCGTCGAGGATCTCGGTGACGAAGTCCTCCAGTTCCCGGGCGTTGAGCGCCAAACGTTCGGCGACGATATATTGCGACACCAGGCCGTGCACCTGCCGGCGGACTTCCTCCTGCGGCATTTTCTCGAGCGCCGGCAGATTGATTTCCTCGATCAATCGCCGATGCAAGCGCACCTTGGCATCGAGCAGCTTTTCACTCAGCAGTGCGTTGAGGGTTGCGGCCGGGGTTTCGATGACGGGCTCGATGGGCTCGAGCGTCACGGTGCTCGGCGCGCTTTCCGGCTCCGGGCCGGCGAGTGCGGGCGCCGCGACCCGGCGAGTAGTGAAGCGACCTAACATCGTTGCCTTCCCTTGATCCGGCGTGCGGCCCAAACGCTTATCGCGCCCACTGGACGGCGCGATTCTTTGCGCCTGACACGCGCCCGGGCTTGGGGGCCGGGGGGGCGCTCGGCCCAAAGATGATGCGTTTGAGCGTGCCGGTGACATTGTTGCCGGCCTTGACCTCCTCGAGCGGAACGCCGCGATCAATCGCTTCACGCACCAGGCGATAATTGTTGGGGATCACGCCCACGAGCGCGGCGCCTAGCGTCTGCTCGATGTCGGCGCGGCGCAGCCCCGGCCCGAACAAACGCTGTTCGAAACGGTTGACGATGACTTGCGGTTGCGGACCGCCCTTGAGACGCTCGCCGATCGCGGCGACCAGCTGCTTGGCGTGACGCACGCCCGGCACCGTCATTTCGGTGACGATGAACAGCCGGTTCGAGCCGAACAGAACGCTGTCGGTCCATGCAAACCAGGTCCGCGGCATGTCGATGACCACGTAATCGAACCGGGTGGAAACCATGTCGAGCAGGCGCGTGACCACGTCGGGATCAAATGAGCGCATCTCTGCCGGCCGGCTGGGGGCGGCGATCACCGCAAGGCCCGAGGCATGATGCGAGAGCATCACCTCGAGCAGCTGCGCGTCGAGCCGCTCCGGACGCGGCTCGATCTCGTTGAGATCAAGCCGCGGCTCGATGTCGAGATAGTCGGCGCCGGCCCCGTGCTGAAAGTCGAGGTCGACGAGGCAAACCGAGGCGGCGCCGCGCTGCGCCTTGCGCACCAGCATCGCGGTTTCAATCGCTAAGGTGGTGAGGCCGACGCCGCCGGAGGCCGGCAGAAAGGTGAGGATCTGCGCCTCGGTGGCGGCCTCCGTCGGCCCCGGCGAGGCGACCCGCGTACAGGCGCGCACCAATTCTACCGGCTCGACCGGCTTGACCAGGAAGTCTGCGATCCTGATCTGCAGCAGCCGGCGGGCCACCGCTTCGCTAAAGCCTTCGGTCACGACCAAAATCGGCAGCGATCCGGCAACGCGCGCGGCGAGGCTTTGCAGCGCCGCGACCTCCTCGTGACGCCCCGCATCCAGATCAATCAGCAGCACCGTGGCATCGCGCAGCTCGAGCTTGGCTTTGGCCTCGACCAGGCGGCCCGGATAGACCACGAGGTCGACGGCCTCCTCGGCCGCGAAGGTCGAGCGCAACAACCCCTCGAAGGCGGTATCGGCCGTGAGCGCGACGATCCGTGGGCGTTGTGCGGCCGTCGTGGATCGCCCGTCAAGCATCTCGGGCCACTCGCGCTGCGTCGGCGGGTTGAAGCTCGTGCATGGCGGTCCGCGGCGGTTATTGCCCGGAGCCAGTGGACGCCGCCGTTGGCGCGGCAAGCACCGGCGTGAATTGCACCGAGCTTGTGCTGCTGCCCTGCGGCGGCGTGACCTTGTCGGTCCGGTAGCGTTCGATCGCTTTCTGGGTGCGCTCGCCATCGGACGGGAGGTGGCGGTCGGAGGCGTGCGGGGGCCATGGATCGATGGTCTGGACCGCGACGTTGGAAGCCACGGAGTTGCCGCCGTAGAACGTGATGCCCTCGCGGTGATCGGTGTAGAACCCAGGGTCGGTGCAGGCGCTAAGCGTCGCGCACAGCCCCAGCACAAGGCCGCAGAGCCGAGTCTTAGGGCGTGGCATGGGTCGCTCCCTTTGGCAGATCGAGAATATGACCGACGGGCGGCAGCTCGACCCCGGCAAGGCGCCGCTCGACCGGTCGTGAAAGTTCTCCCTGACCGAGCAAGAACAAATCCGCGTCGTTAGCCGGCAGCGAATCCTCGGTCGGGGTGCGCACGATATCGCCTGGTCGCATCGGTCGGACGAGGCGCGGGGTGACGATGATGACGAGGTCGGTCTCGTTTTTCTGATAGAGCGCGCTGCGGAACAGCGTGCCCAAGACCGGCACGTCGCCGATCCACGGCAGCTGCTGCAGCGAGGTTTGACCGGTGTTCTGCAACAGCCCGCCGATCGCAAAGCTCTGGCCGTCGCGCAGTTCAACCGTGGTGCTGGCGCGCCGCACGATCAGGCTGGGGATGGCCACGGTTCCGACCTGGACGGTGTTGGTCGGATCGAGCTGGCTCACCTCCGGCTCGATCTTGAGATTGATCAGGCTGTTGCTCAACACCGTGGGCGTAAACGCCAGTCCCACGCCGTAGCGTTTGAATTCGATCGAGATCTGGCCCAGGTTGTTCTGCACAGGAAACGGAAACTCGCCGCCTGCGAGGAAACTGGCGGGCTCGCCCGACAGCGCCACAAGATTGGGTTCAGCAAGGCGGCGGGCCACTTCGCGTTGCTCGAGCGCGCGGATGATGGCGTCCGCCTGGACGCCCTTGCCGAGCAAAGTGCCCATGATCGCGCCGATCGGCGCGTTGCCGGACAACAGCGCTGCGGTGCCGAAATTGGCCTGAATGTCCTTGCCCAACACGTCCCAGCTGACGCCGAGTTCGCGCGAGGCGGTGCGCGAGACTTCAACGAACCTGACTTCGAGCAGGACTTCCTGGGGGTGCTGCACCTGAACCGAATTGATGACCTCTTGTCCGAACTGGTGTGCCATGGTGACGGCCTTGTCGACGGTCGGACCGTCAGGCGCCGTTCCCGAGAGCATGATCCGGCCGTTGACCGAGGAGACCTTGAGGTGCGCCTGGGGGAACCGCTGCGCGAGCTCGGCTGCGAGCGTCGAGACGTCGTAGGACACATCGACGTCAAAAATGCCCAAGAGCCGCTTGCCTTCGGCATAGACCGACACCCGGGTGGCGCCGATTTTCTTGCCCAGCACCGAGAGCGAGTGATCCGTCAGCGGCACGACGTCGGCAACGTCCGAATCCCCGACAATGACGTCGACGAAATTCACGCTGGTGTGCAAGCTCTGCGTCTTGCCGACCGCAACCGAGATGGTCTGCGTCTTGGCGCTCGCGCTGATCTGCAGCAGCATCGAATCGCCGGCATGCGCGGTCCCAACCGTGACCGCAAGACCGAACACGGCGGCCACCCACCGTCCGCGCCATTGAGCTCCCAGATAATCCACGTCATCTCCCCGTGCTTGTCCGCACGCCCCCGCGTTGATGCACTTATGGCTCGCCCGCTGTCCGCGCCTTGCCCTCGGCGGGAACAGCGTATTCCTGGCGCTGCGTCGCCCGCGTCACGGCGACGGTCGCAAAATGAATCGGCTCTCCCGAACTGCCGGCAACGTCGGGATTGCCGAGGTCACTCATGGTGACCCGGCGCGTCCCGTGACGCTCGACCTCGCCGGCCTTGCGCAAGCTCAGCGACAGCGAACCGATCGACCCGGCCAGCGACAGCTTTTGCGCACCCACGGTGTCGACCTCGAGGGTGACGGCTTTGACGACTGCAGGCTTGTCGGTGCTGTCGTCGGCCAACTGATCGACGGCCAGGACCTTGGCGTCCTGAAGGACGACGTCATTGTCCCCGGCATTGACATTAGGGTGACGGGTTAAGAGCACGTCGACATGATCGCCGGGAAGCACAAAGCCGGCGACGTCCTCGACGTCGGTGACCCGGATGGTCACCGCACGCAGTCCGGGCTCGATCACCGCTGAGAGCGTGGCACGCTGCCCGGCCCCGGTGATCTTGCGGCCGATCACGGGTTCGTTGCGCTCGATCGCTGCCAGCACAATACGCCGGCCGCCGACCAGCAATTCATTGATGGAAGCGAAGGTCCCCGGCGGGATCGCATCTTCCGGCCAGGACACTTCGCGCAAATTCTGCGCGGAGAGTTGCACCCCGAACCGCAGCGGTGCGTTGGCCACCACGATGGTGCGCGTCGCGACCGGTTTCTGCACCGGCTCCATGTTCTTGAGCCGCAGTTCGGCCTGACGGTTCAGCCACGCCTGCGAGAGCACGACAGCGAGCAGTCCGAACACGACCGCAAATCCGATCATCACTATCGTACTTTTACGCACCGCCGCTACCTCGAACCCGCGCAGCCATGTTGTTGCCGCGTCATCGTCACAGTGACGCCGCAAGACCTAAAACCTTCCTGAAGCTGTTAGGGGCTGTTGAATTATGTTGAATCGCTGGTCAAGCGACATGGCTAAAAGGGTGTTAACGACTCCCTATCCGCGTCGACTTTCTGTTTGGGATGCCGATCGAGGTTGTTATCGAGAATGGATTTGACGGAGCGATAGGTGTATGCGCCAGTGTCGATGGCGCGGGCGGCGGCTCACGTCGCTTGTCCCCAAAGGATCTGGCGAGCCGACGGATGCCAAGGCAAGCGCTGGAGCTCGGGGTGCAGCTTATGTTCGAGGATGAGCGCGCATAAGGCCAAGGTGGCTTGGCCAATGAGAGCCGCATCCCGATGGATACGATCGATGGTCAAGCCAGCAAATCGACGATGGCTTGAGGCCATGTGCTCTGGCCGTGTGGCGTACTTGTGATTGCCGCTGTTGCGTGGATGCGCAGCGATGCGCTTGCCCATGGCAAACACTTCGATAGTTCTCGCGGTGATCCGCCACATCAACTTCGGCGCGCGCAAATTGATATGGAACGCTGTCGTAATGGTGGTGCACCTCGACGTGATAGTCCGGCACGACGCGACAGATGCGCCATTCGGCAAAGACATATGGTTCTAAAGGCAGTGGCTTCAGAGCCGGGTGATCGAGCTCCTCGAACAGCTGACGTCGAGTGACGCCGAGACGGCGGATTTTGTGATTTTCGTTGAATTATTTGAGGAACTCCCGGATGGCGACGTTAAGTTCAGCAAGGCTGTGGAAACCACGATTACGCAGACGACCGAGAAGCCCATCGCTCCACGATAAGCACGCTCTGGCAGAATTGCAACACGGTAATGTGAAGCCATGTCCGCATATGTTCGATGCATCTGAGGCTCATACAAACAGGCTTTTATAACCGCAACCTTGCTGTTGTCGGGAACCACTAAGTTGGGGACGCCACCAATATATTCGAAGGCATGAGTATGCGCAGTGATCCAGTCGGCAAGCCCCTTGCGTCCAAGTCGCTTCAGCGAAGAGATAATTTGAAGCGCCCGTGACAGCAACGAATACTTGCGCGTGAACAATTTCACCGGTAAGCCGGTTGACCACGGGCACGCCATCACCGGCGTAGTCCGCGAACAGTTTGTCGCCGCCCGCATGGTTCTGGCGCATTGTCACCGACAGCTGGCGTCGCCAGCTTCGGGCGCTCTGGCCAATCAAAAAGCAGAGTTGCCAAAACTCCAGGGCGGAACTGGAACGCCGGAAGGCCACGGTTCAGTCCGGCCGCAGATTCCGACCCAACAACAGTGTCGAACCAGCCCAAGCTAAGGTCGTTGCCTGCAAGCGCGAAATTGAAGCCGGCAAACAGATAGTCACGGACCTGGAACGAGAACTGGCCGAAGCCGAAAGCCTGCTGGACTTTGCCCAGGGCAACCTGCATCAGGCTATCAATCAAGTCATCCACCACGACCATGTCGTGAACTCCTACAAAGGTTCAAGGCCAATCTGCCACGAACCTTAGCCGATGCCAACGAGTTGAGTTACCCGGAAAGGCAGCGAATCATCGCTCAGGCTGAGCATCTGGATGTTTATGTGCATCTAACAAATACTCTTGGTTCCAGTCTCAGTCGACTACTGCGGGAAGCATCACCAAACAAAATAGTGAATTGGCTAAGGCAGTTGGAAGTGGATGCGTATGCGGAAATAGAATGAACAGGTTGCTCGCTGTTAATGGTGTAAGAACGAGCCACGGTGCAGCCAAGGGCGAGCCTAGTCCCATCGTCGAACTTGGCGCCTGGGATTTCGATACACTTAGCATTCGCGCGAATGATGCAAATCGTCCAAGTGTATTCTCGAGGCAAAATCATTGCTTTGGCATGAGACCTGGACCGTGGCCACCGAGGGGAGACCCGAGCTCGATTTTCCAATTGGACAAATTCTAAGTGCTCTACGATCTCCTTCGCGATCGTGTCCTGCTCGTCGTCGGTCAGTGATCGTCGCATCCCTCGAATCCGAGCAAGTCCCAGCCCGATTTTTACGCAAAAGCGCAAGTCTTCCAGAGGTGTCCACTTAGCGGCATGGCGGAACAGATAGCGAACAAAGTCAATGATCGACCGGTGGCGGTAAGAAGGTATGCACGCAGAAGGTGTTCCCGGGGCACAACTGCAAGACTCATTTTCTTGTCTCACACGAAAGAATCACGTGCCGTTGATCTTAAAGGGGGAACAAACCGCGATCTAACTGAGCTATAGCGATGATAACAAAGGATAATACAAACCCTGATGATTCTGCGACGGCAGAGCTCGGCACGGATGCCCCAACGGTTTGAGGAACGAAGAAGGCCTCCATGAAGCCGAGAGCTAAGGGGCGAAAGGTCAAGCAGCCAGGCAAAGGGGCAAAGAAGCAAAGCGCGGCACGAGGTCGGCCGTATCCGCGTGTCACCCTCGAAAAAGCGCTCCGGATCCCGTTGGCTCTCAAAGCAAAGAACGGAGGCAATTCATGGCCTCCTGCCGAGGTCGCCGCCGCGGTCGGCTTTTCACCTAAGAACAGCGACTTTTTCTAGGAAAGCCTTCGGACCGAACCGTTTCAGTTTGCTACTGCTGACCGACCTGCAAAGAAGGCAGCAAAGGAGGCCAAGGCTGCGCTGTCAAAGAAGAAGATCGCAAAGAGGAAATCCCGGGGTTCGAAATAGGTTCGGCTGCGGCCCCAATTCGCATTACATCCATTAGTTTGCCCAGGATATTT
>Ga0126373_10002015_pt1 | contig 14795 bp, 14 predicted proteins | sample PanSoiMetPlot_11_FD_92545 | JGI IMG/M metagenome (GOLD analysis project Ga0126373, IMG submission 92545) | Tropical forest soil microbial communities from Panama - MetaG Plot_11 | ecosystem: Environmental > Terrestrial > Soil > Tropical forest > Bulk soil | place: Panama | collected 2016-02-17 | reverse complement strand
TAACTTCGCTCGCCAAGGGGTCCCCCGGGCCCAGGCCGCTCGCCGCTTCTGGGGAAGGGGGGCGAACGGCCTGGCAACCCGGGGCCTAGCAACCCCGTTTCTTGCCTCACGAAAATTGTCGGTCCGGCGTGGGACGCTCACGCGTATGAGACCGGCTTTAAGGTCGGGCCTACGACCGCTGTGGCGCGACCACGACACCGTCCAGGTCGGCGTGGACTCACGGCGGGCAGTCGCCATCTCCGGCGGCCATCGGTCGGCCGACGTGATCCGGCTGCTGGACGGTAGCCGCAACCGCGAGGAGATCATCGCGGAAGCCAGCCGACAAGGTGTGCCGGCTGCAGTCGCCGAGCGCGTCATCGCGCTGCTCACCATCGGCGGGGCCATCGTCGACTTCCCAGCCGACTCGCTGCGCTCGATGCCGCGCGAGCTGAGACTGGACCTCGGGCCGGTGCTCGCGGCCGCGTCGCTGTCGAGTCAAGACGCCGACGGGGGCTCGCGCTTGATTGCGCGCAGATCGGCGACGATCGTTCAGGTACGTGGTCGCGGGAGGCTCGCTGACCTGATCGCCGACCTGCTGACTAGGTCCGGCGTGGCCGCCTGTGTCGCCGCGACCGAGCAGCGCCACGACCGGGTCCCCGACCTCACAATCCTCGTCGGCTACCAGCCGCCAGAGCAGCTCGCCGAGTTGCAGCGACGGCGGCTCCCGCATCTCGCGGTCTGCGTCAGCGAGGCCATCGGCGTCGTAGGCCCCCTCGTGCAGCCTGGCTTGACCGCGTGCCTGCGCTGCCTGGATCTGACCCGCGTTGATCTGGACTCGGCGTGGCCACTGATCCTGGCCCAGCTGCCCGCCAGCCGGATGGACGCGACCTCCAGCGATCCGGTGCTCGCGACCGCCGTCGCGGCCCAGACCGCCGCCCAAGCGCTGGCGTTCGCTGACCGACCCGGAATAGCTGGACCGACGGCGAACGGAACGCTGGAACTGGCTTTGCCGGCCTGGCAATGGCGGCGCCGGACGTGGCCGCCACACCAGGCCTGCACATGCGGCAGCTGGGACCTAGCCGCGAGCGGTTGACGAGGACCGGCGCAGCCGCAGTCCACTGCCGATGGCAGCCAAACCGGCAACGGCGATGAGCGGGCCTAGCGCAGCCCAAAGCGAGCTGCCAGACATCACGCTCCCGCCGAGCACGCCGAAGCCCTGGAGAGCGAAGATGACGCCGGCGATGGTTGCCAGCACACCCACAATGATCAGCAGTCGGCTCAGCATGGCGGCGTCTCCTCGGGTCTGCACTGGGCTTCACGGGTCTGCACTGGGTTTCACGGGTCTGCACTGTCCGTGCGGCCGTACGTGACGTACTTCACGAATTCAACGCAACAGCCTTGCACAAAGGTTCATGGCGGAGGATTTTTGAGGCCCGAGCACGGTCATTGAGCCGGGTAGTGTCTCGCGCGCTCGCAGCGTTGGCCGACAATGGAGATCATGAGTGACCTCCCGCGCCTTGCGGTGACCAGAACCGCGAAGCTGGCCACACTGCCGGTTGGGCTTGCTGGCCGCGCCGCGCTCGGACTGGGCAAGCGCCTGGGCGGCAGGCCCGCTGAGATTGTCGCGCAGGAGTTGCAGCAGCGAACCGCCGAGCAGATCTTCCGCGTGCTTGGTGAGCTTAAAGGTGGTGCGCTCAAGCTCGGGCAGGCACTGTCGATCTTCGAGGCCGCTCTGCCACCGGAAATCGCGGGCCCCTACCGCGCTACGCTCACCATGCTTCAGGAGTCGGCGCCTCCGCTGCCAGCGGCAACCGTACACAAAGTCGTGGCGTCGGATCTAGGTCCGGACTGGCGATCGGAGTTCCTGGAGTTCGACGACTCGCCGGCCGCGGCCGCCTCGATCGGCCAGGTCCACCGCGCGGTCTGGCGCGACGGCAGGAAGGTCGCGGTCAAGATCCAGTATCCGGGCGCTGGCAAGGCCCTAACGAACGACTTCGCACAGCTCAGCCGCGCGGCGAGGTTGTTCGCGGTGCTGATGCCCGGGCTGGATGTCAAGCCGATGCTCGAGGAGCTGCGAGCCCGAGTCGTCGAGGAGCTCGACTACCGCCTCGAGGCGACCGCACAGCAGGCGTTCGCCGATGCCTACGCCGGCGATCCGGACATCGCTGTGCCGAACGTGGTGACGGCTACGGACCACGTCCTGGTCAGCGAGTGGATGGACGGCACGCCGCTAGCGCAGATCATCAGTTCCGGCACCCAAGAGCAGCGCAACGCCGTCGGCATGAAGCTGGTCAGGTTCCTGTTCTCCGGTCCGGCGCGCGCCGGACTGCTGCACGCCGATCCGCATCCAGGGAACTTCAGGCTCCTCTCTGACGGCCGGCTTGGCGTGCTGGACTTTGGCGCTGTCGACCGGCTGCCGGATGGCCTGCCGCCGATCTTCGGCAAGCTGCTCTGGCTGATGCATCACGATGGCGACATTGCCGCTGTCGAGAGCGAGCTGCGAGAGCACGGCTTCCTTCGCCCCGGCATGACGGTGAACCTGGACGAGCTGCATGCCTTGCTGGCTCCGCTGGCCGAGCCATCCAAGGGCGACAGCTTCTCCTTCTCTCGCGAATGGATGCGCGGAGAGGCAGCGAGGGTCGCCGACCTGCGGCCGGCCAACGCGGCGCGGCGCCTGAACCTGCCGCCGTCTTACGTGCTTATTCACCGCGTGTCGACGGCTGGCATCGGCGTGCTATGTCAGCTCAAATGTGGCGGCAAATTCCGCCGCGAGGTACTTCAGTGGGTCCCCGGCTACGGTCCCCCTGACGGCCCCGCCCGACCTCATGACCCAGCTAGCAAGGCGACCGCGAGCCTAGCCACCACGGCACCCCTGGACATAGCAAACGCGACCGGCCTCAGCAACAATGGCGCCAGCCACGACGGCTCCAACAAGAACGGCGCAGGCAAGAACGGCACAAGCAAGGCTGCACCGCGACGCACCGCCACAAGCATCACGAGCGGGACGGTCAGCAAGAAGGCTGAAGCCAACCGCGCCGCGGACGGCAACAAAGCCAAAGCTCGCAGCACCGCTGCCGGCAAGAACACCCGGGCCACGCCGGACGGTTCCGCTGACCCGGGGGACGCGGCCGATAACGTCGCTGCCGCCAAGAAGACGCGAGCCGGGCTGAACGGTTCGGCGGCACCGGGCGGCGGGGCCAGCGTAGCTGGAGCTGTCGGAAGGAAATCGGGCCCCGCTCGCGATGTCGTTCCTACCGGAGACGAGCTTCTCGCGTAGCGCCAGTCCGCGGGACGGCCATGCCCTGCGAGCCTCGGCCGCGGCACATCTGATCCAACGCAAGCGCGAACCCTGCATGACGAGGGCCTGCGGGATACGGTCCCGCGTCCGAACCTCTGCGGGGGTCTAAACCTCTGCGGGCCCGGGAAGTCCGCTCGCTTCCCGGGCCCCTCCTTGCGGCCGGCTACCTGGCCGACTCGAGTCGCTCGAGTTCAGCCCGCAGCAGAGTGGCCTGGCCTTCGTGCCGATTCTGCAGCTTTTGGTGCCGCTGCAGTCGCCGGGCAACACGGCCGTGCATCGCTGCCCGTCGACCGTCGCGCACCGCGGCGGCGTCGGCGAGCATACTTCGCTGTCGTTCCTTTGCCAGATCCGGTAGTACGTGCGTCATTGCACTGTCCCATCAATGAGTAAGTCGGTTGGTTGCGTTGCTGTGCTGGCCTGGAATTCAGGCCGCGACAGCGTCCTTGCGCGGACGTCCCCGCGGCCGCTTACGCGGCACGATCTCGCCACGCAGGAACAGCTCGCCGCCCCAGACACCCCATGGCTCCGCGCGCGCTATCGCCCCAGTAAGGCAGACCATCCTGGCGGCGCAGCTCCCGCAGAGTGACTTCGCGAACTCCACATCCTCTGGAGACTCCGCGAAGAACAGCTCCGGGTCGTCCCTGCACGGCAGCTCAGCTGCGCTGAGCGCCTGACTCTCCAGGCCAGTACCGCTAGGAACTCCGGTCAGTCCCTCCAGCACGTCGGTTGTGCCGGGCCACTGCATCGGTGCCATCCCCTCTCTACGTCCCTTGTCGAGCTTCTCGCATGCCTCTGACAATCTGTGGCCACGCATAACTAAGGCCGCGGACCCTTTCTCGGGTCCGCGGCCTTGAGGGGATCTGGCCGGTCTGCGCTAGACCGGTTCCGGTTCCCTCGCCGGATGCGGACCCATTCCACCCCGGGTAGCCGGGTACAGACGGGCCATCTGGATGAAGTTGTGGGTGTCAAGCTGGACAGAGTCCACCTGAACGATGTCGACAACGCTGGTCTTGTAGGCAGCGCCGAAGGCTCCCGCCTGCGCCTGACCCATGCCAGTGGCAGTCGTGCCCTTGACATCGGCAGCCGACCTGATGCGCGGCAAGACCAACGCGGCCTCGTTGCTCAGTGGGCTTGCTGACACAGAGCCGACCCCGGCGCCTGCACACAGGAAGGCGCCCGCGCCGAAGCCGACGAGCGGTTGCGTGACGGCATGCGCGACGTAAGCGTCAGCGGTCTGCGCCGTGGCGGCTTCTGCCGTGGCCGGTGTGGTGTTCAGCATCTCGGGCACCTCCTCTCGGGCGTAGTGGGTTGACCCGCGAACATGCAGAAGCCTATGTAGCCCCCGCGATTGGGGCAACTCTTTTTCTAGGCGCGACTCTTTTTGTGGCCAGGTCTTCGCCTAACTGGGGCCGCATCGTGGCCGAAGCGCCGACTGGGCGTTACCTGCCGGGCTCGCTGCGACGTAGCAAGCCCTCCTGGACCACGGAGACGACGAGATCCCCGGCATCGGTGTAGACCTCACCGCGGGCAAGTCCCCTAGCTCCACTGGCCGACGGCGAGTCCTGGACGAATAGAAGCCAGCGATCGATCCGGAACGGCCGGTGAAACCACATGGCGTGATCCAAGCTGGCGCCGATAGCGACGCTCTCGCCCCAAGAGGCTCCGTGCGCCAGTAGCACGGTATCGAGCAGTGTCATGTCCGAGGCATAGGTCATCAGGCACACGTGCAGCAGCGGATCATCCGGCAGCTCCCCATCGGCCCTCAGCCACACGATGCTGCGGGACGAAATGAGTGATGAATCTCTCGCTGCTTCGGCCGGAAGCGGGCCGACGTATCGAATGTCGATCGGGTTGGCCCTGGCGTAATCCTCGACAGCCGGGCCATAGATGCGACGAAGCCGATCGGGTGTCGGCTCGATCTCGTCTGGCGGCGGCACCACCGGCATCGCATCTGAGTGCTCGAATCCGAACTCGGCGAGATGGAAGGACGCCGAGAGCGTGAAGATCGTCTTGCCATGCTGGACGGTGGTGACCCGCCGTGTCGAGAACGACCTGCCATCCCTGACCCGCTCCACGATGTACACAAGTGGCACTGTCGGATCGCCCGGTCTAATGAAGTACGCGTGCAGCGAGTGCACCTGGCGGTCGGCCGGCACCGTGCGACCAGCCGCCACCAGCGCCTGTCCGGCCACCTGACCGCCGAATACGCGCTGCCGTCGCTCTCCCGCCGGGCTGCGGCCTCGAAAGATGTCCACTTCAACCTGCTCGAGGTCGAGCAAGCTCACGACCTCGTCAAGTGCCTTCGTCATGGCGCATCCTGAGCACGCTTGTCGGCTCTGCGACGCCGGGTGCCGGAACCGGCCGAGGGAGAGGCATCGGCGCCGACAGACTCCGCGCACAACTCGAGCACGGCCGCACCGTATCGGTCCAGCTTGACCGCGCCAACACCCGGGATGTTGGCCAGGTGTGCTCGGGTTAGCGGGCGACTGTCCGCGATCGCCTGGAGCGTGGCGTCTGAGAACACGACGTACGCCGGCACTTCCTGCTCCTTGGAAACGGTGAGCCGCCACTCCCTGAGCCGCTGGTATAGCGGATTATCGGCGTTCGGCGGGCCACCATTTCCAGGGTCGCCGCCGCGGCCACCCGTACTCATCTTGACTCGGGCTGGCCGGTCGGGGACTCCGCGATCCGGCGCGAGTGCGTACAGGAACCGCGACGGCTTGCGCGTGCGGCGTCCGCCCTCGGATCGCGCGAGCGCCCACGACAGGTTCAGCCGCTCACGCGCCCTGGTAATTCCGACGTATAGCAGTCGGCGCTCCTCCTCGAGTGCTTCGTCAGTCTGCGCATAGATGATGGGCACCGTCCCATCAGTCAATCCGGGCAGGAATACTGCTTGCCACTCCAGCCCTTTGGCCGCGTGGAGTGACGCCAGCGTGACGCCTGCCATCGCGGGCGCGTGCCCGATCGCGGTGCGGACCGCGAGTTCGGCCGACAGATCTTCCATGCTGGCCGCAGGGTTCGCGGCGAAGAAGTCGGCCGCTAGTTGCGCCAGCGCTTCGAGCGACTCCCAGCGCTCGCGTGCGTTGCCCCGCCCAGCTGGCGGCTGTGGCGTGAGCCCGAGGCTGGCCAGGATCGGCCTGACTTCGGCCGCGGGATCCTCAGGCACGGATGCTGACCTGGCCGCCGCGCGCAGGAGCCCAACCGCCTGCTTAACCTCAGCTCGATCGAAGAAGCGCTCGGCACCCCGCAGCTGAAACGGCACCCCCGCAGCCGCCAGCGCTTGCTCGAAACCCTCGGTCTGAGCGTTTGTCCGGACGAGAACGGCGATGTCCGCGGCCGGTGTGCCTGCCTTGATGAGCGCGCGCACCTGCCTAGCGACGCTTTCCGCCTCCGCGTGCTCGTCCGGGTATTCCGTCAGCTGCGGCAGCGGGCCAGCCGGGCGCTGCGCGACCAGCCGACCCTGATCATCCGCGGTACCGGCGACAAGCTTGTTCGCCATGGTCACGACCTGCGGCGTCGAGCGGTAGTTGCGAACGAGGCGGATCACCGGGGCTGAGGGGAACTCGTCTGGAAAACCAGTCAGATACGCCGGTGTCGCGCCGGTGAACGAGTAGATCGTCTGTCGCGGGTCACCGACCACGCAGATCTCGTCCCGGTCCCCGAGCCACAAATCGAGCACGAGCTTCTGCAGCGGGTTCACATCCTGGTACTCGTCTACGACGAACCAGGTGTAGCGATCACGGACAGAGCGCGCGGCCGCCGGATACTCGGCGAGGATCCCGGCCGTCAGCTCGAGAACCGACTCGAAGTCGACCAAGTGACGTTCTGTCCGCAGGGCTTCATAGCTCGCGTAGATCCTCGCCACCGTGGCCGGATCGAGCGGCGAGGTGCGGGCGGACTTGGCGCACGCAGCCGCGTAGTCATCCGGCCGGACCTGGGTGACCTTGGCCCACTCGATCTCCGCCGCCGCGTCGCGCAGCTCAGGCAGCCCGGCGGACACGCGCAGCCGCCTGGCCGCCTCGGCGACGATAGGGATCTTCGACTCGAGGACCTTGGGCGGCTGCCCGCCCACGGTCGACGGCCAGAAATGAGCCAGCTGGCGCAGCGCGGCCGAGTGAAACGTCCTGGCTTGGACCCGATCTAGCCGCGCGCCGGGTGCGACGTGGCCGAGCTGGCGCAGCCTGCCCCGGAGCTCACCGGCTGCCCTTGTGGTGAACGTCACGGCGAGCACCCTGGCGGCGTCCGCTTGAGCTGTGGCCGCCAGGTAGGCGATGCGGTGCGCGACCGCGCGCGTCTTGCCGGTTCCGGCCCCGGCAAGGACACACACCGGCCCGCGCGTAGCGAGGGCCACCTGCCGCTGCTCGGGATCGAGACCTGCCAGCACCGCCTCCGGGCCGTCCGCCGGGCCACCTTCAGCCAGCTCGCCCGCGGCCGGTGAGTCGGCTGCCTGTCCGGCTCGATGATCTTGCGCGTGCACACGGTCTCCAGCTGCTTGTCGCTTGCGCCGGCCAGGTATCAGACCCATGCCGCAAGACGACATACTTCCGCATGCCACTGACGTCTGCGGGGTCTGGCTGGGAAGTGCGCGACCGGCTCTGACGTTAGTAAAGTTGTCTAGGACGAACTCGATAGGGAGAGCCAGAGTGGCGCAGCCGCTGACGATGTACACCACTACGTGGTGCGCCTTCTGCCGGAGACTCAAGAGCCAGCTGGCAGCCGAGGGGATCGAGATCACCGAGGTGAACATTGAGGAAGACCCGGATGCCGCGGACTACGTCATGTCCGTGAACGGCGGCTTCCAGACGGTCCCGACTGTCCTCTTCCCGGATGGTACTGCCCTGACGAACCCGTCGATTGCGGCGGTGAAGCAGCGACTGGGCGAGCTCGCCGGATCGCTATGAGCAGCAAGCGGAGCCGTCGAATGAGGGCGGCCAAGGGCAAGGGTTCACCCGACTTTGCGGGCGAGGCGGTCCCCGCTAACGCGGCGACTGAGCCGGGCGATGTCGCTGCGACCGCCGCAGCTCTCAGCAACGACGGCAATGCGGTTGTGACCGGCAGCGTGATCAACGCCGCTGCCGCCGATGGTGCGCCCGTCACCGCGTTCGTGCCGGACAACGCCGTCGTCAGGCGGACAAAGGACGGCTGGCGGGTCGGCGGCGACGATCTGCCCGACCTCACGTGCGCGATGATCCTCGCTGATCTGCTCGCGGCGGAGAGTGGCATGCCTGCGGCTCCCCAGGCTAAGCCTCCGTCCGAGCCCGCCGCCAGCGAGACGGGTCGGTTGCGCGCCACCGTCGGCCAGCTTGAGCACGCGCTGGCGACAAGGATTCGGGTCGAGCAGGCGATCGGGGTGCTCGCCGAGCGCCACCGGATCAAGCCACGTCAGGCGTTCGAGCAGCTCAGAGAGGCAGCTCGCAGCCGCGGCCGCAAGGTCATCGACATAGCAGGCGACGTCGTGGCGAGCGCAACTAATCCGCTGCTCCAGCTGCCCGACGAGCTGTCGCGGCCCCGCTCGGGCCCGCGCCGTGGCGCTGGCCAGCCGTCCGGCGCCCAGTAGCTGTCCCTTTCAGTCTCTTCGCCGGGTTCGCCCGGATCACTGCCCAGGTTGGCCCACCGCCATTGGGCGCCAGATTGGATCTGCTGCCCAAAGAAGGGCAGCAGATCCAACATTGCGCCCAATGCGTTACCTGGCCGGGTCCGCGCACGTAGGAAGCGGTTAGCCCCTCGGCCCGTTGCCGTCGGTCCTTGCGGTTGACCCGACAGGACCGGGGGTAACTAGCCGTTCGTGGACCGCGAGAGGTCCGGGACGAGGGCGGAGTACGTGGACGACGGGGGATCGCCAGGTCGGCTGCTCGTTATTGGCGGTGCCGAGGACCGCTGTTGCGGCGCCGGTCTACTAGCCCGGTTCGTTGAGCTAGCCGGCGGCGATGAGGCCCGGATCGTGCTCGTCACCACAGCGAGCAACATGCCTGAAGAAGTACTCGCCGACTACGAGCGCGTTTTTCGCAAGCTGGGCGTCGATCAGACGAGCGAGCTGCGCCTGCGCGGACGCAGCGACGCTGACGGTGACGACGCGGCCGACTTGCTCTCAGCGGCCACCGGGGTTTTCTTCACCGGCGGCGACCAGTCGAAGCTGCGGACCCTGGTCGGATCGCGCGCCAACGACATTCTCATGGAGCGCCTGGACCATGGGCTCGTGATCGCTGGCACGAGCGCGGGCGCCACCGCCATGGGCCGCACCATGATCCTGGGCGGCGCCGGGCTAGGCGTCTCAGCGGCGGCCGTCAGGACCGGGCCCGGACTCGACTTCAACCCCAAGGCGCTGATCGACATGCACTTGGGCGAACGTAGCCGTCTGCCCCGCTTGCTCAGTGCCGTCGCGCTTGCCCCCGAGCACCTCGGCATCGGCTTGGACGAGAACACCGGTGTGCTCATTGAAGGCAACACCTTCGAGGTCATCGGTACCGGCGTGGCGACCGTCGTCGACGCCGAAGACGCCACCGTCGTGCACCCAGCCGGAGACTGCGATCCAATCACTCTCTTTGGCGTTCGGCTGCACCTGCTCCCGGCGGGCTGCCTGTTCGACTTCGGTACGCGGACGCCGACGATCGGGCCGGCGCACGACCGGTACTGACGTTCACCGATCAGGCCGACCGAGATTCACGACCGGGATTCGCAGACTGATTTCTCATACTGACAGCCGAGGGAGCGGACGTGCGCCTCATTGACCTGCGCCATGTGGGCGGGCCGAACGTCTTCACCAAGAGCCCGGTGGCGATCGCCAGGCTCGAGCTTGACGAGCTCACATGCCGGGAAACGATCGAGTTCGGGAGTTTCGCCGAGCGTCTCACGGCTTTGCTGCCTGGACTCGCAGCGCATCACTGCGCAGCGGGCCAGCCAGGCGGGTTCCTGGCGGCGATGGCGAAGGGCACGTACTTCGGTCATGTGACTGAGCACGTCATGCTGGAGCTCTCGGGGCTCGCCGGCCGCCCCGTCAATCTGGGCCGCACCATGTGGGCGGGCGAAGACGGACGCTACGACGTGATGACCGAGTGCCCACACGACGAGCCCGCCGACTCCACTGTGCCCGGCTACTTGCTGCGCCTCGCGATGCGCATCGTGCACGACCTGCTCGACGACGCGTCGGCGGGGGCATCCAGCTTCGAGGCCGATCTGGAGCAGATCGGCAAGGTCTGCGAACGGGAACGGCTTGGCGTCAGCACGGCCGCCATTGCCGCCGCGGCCCGCCTGCGCGGCATCCCGGCTCGTCGAGTGGGGAGGCTGAGCCTTCTGCGGCTGGGTTACGGCTGCCACCAACAACTCGCGTGGGCGGCGATGACGAGCCAGACCTCGGCGGTCGGCGTCGACATCGCGGCCGACAAGCAGCTGGCCAAGCAGATGCTCGCCAGCGCGGGCATCCCGGTCGCCTACGGTGTCACCGTGCGGAGCCGGCAGGAGGCCTCGGATGCGGTAGCCGACATCGGCGGCCCAGTCGTCGTCAAGCCGCTCGGCGGCAGTCAGGGCGCCAACCTGACGGTCGGTGTGCGCACGGCAGCTGAGGCCGCCGCGGCGTACGCGAAGGCGGCCGAAATCAGCGAGGCCGCACTTGTGGAGGCGCTGGTCCCGGGAACCGACTATCGCGTGCTTGTCATCGACGGCCAGATCATCGCGGCCGCTCAGCTGCGCCCACCCTCGGTGACGGGCGATGGCGTTCACACGATTGGTCAGCTAGTCGCGATCGCGAATACGGATCCGCGGCGCGGCGTCGGTCACTCGCGCGAGCTGACCATGATGACGCTCGACTCCGACGCGCTTCGTCACCTGGATTCGCTCGGCCTCGACGATCACACGGTGCCGGCCGCCGGGCAGGTCGTCACGCTGCGCCGCAACGCCAACCTGTCAACCGGCGGCACGAGCAAGGACGTCACCGACGTCGTTCACCCGGAGGTCGCCGAAGTGTGCCGCCGCGCCGCGGCAGTATCCAGCCTGGACGTCTGCGGCATCGACCTGCGGCTGACTGATATCTCCGCGCCGCTGCACGACCCGTCCGGCCACGGACCGGCGCAGCCATGCGCGGTGCTGGAGCTCAACGCGTGCCCTGGCTTGCGCATGCACCTGTCCCCCACCGAAGGCAGGCCGCGTGACGTCGCAGCTGCCATAGTCGACAGCCTGTACCCGCCGGGTGCACCGTCCCGGATCCCGGTTATCTCCGTGACTGGCACGAACGGCAAGACCACCACTGTTCGCATGATCGGGCAGGTCCTCCAGCAGGCCGGACTGCGGGTCGGAATGACGTGCACCGACGGCGTCTACGTCGGCGGCCGCCTCGTCCACGCCACGGACGCATCCGGGCCCAGGTCGGCCGAGATGGTGCTCGACGACCGGGCGGTCGAAGCCGCTGTGCTGGAAACAGCTCGCGGCGGCCTCGTCCGGCGCGGCCTCGGCTACGACCGGGCGGACATCGCCGTAGTCACCAACATCGCGGCCGATCACCTCGGCGACGACAACATCGATGATCTCGACGAGCTGGTGCACGTCAAGGCGCTGGTCGCAGAAGAGATCTGCGACGGCGGCGCCATCGTACTCAACGCCGACGATCAGGCAACCGCAGCGCTGGCAGCCCGACCGGCCGTGCGCGCGCACGCCCCGGACATCGCGATGTTCAGTCTTGAGCCTGGCAACGCCGTGCTCCAGCAGCACAAGGCAGCAGGAGGTTCGTGTTACGAGGTCGTCGACGGTCAGCTAGCCGAGACCAAGGGCGGCCAGCGGCGTTCGATTCTGGCCGTGGCTGACGTGCCGGGCTCGTTCGGCGGCTTGGCGGCTCCCGTCGTGGCGAATGCACTCGCCGCCGTGGCGGCGTGCCGGGCGGCTGGCGTCAGCATCAAGGACGTCGCACGCGGCCTGTCCGCATTCGTGCCAGCGGTTGACAACCCCGGCCGGGGCAGCATGTTCCGCGTGGGGACGAGCCCCGTCGTAGTCGACTACGGACACAACGCCGCGGCGCTGGAGGCGATGGGGCGGGTCGTTGACGCCGTCTGGTCGGGACGGGCGGTGGCAGCGGTTACGCTGCCAGGCGACCGTCGCGACGACTTGCTGGTGGAATCCGCCACGGCAATCGCGCGCTGGTTCCCCGCCGTGGTGCTCTACGAAGACAGCGACAAGCGCGGCCGCAAGAACGGTGAGATGCTCGAGCTCATCGGATCCGCGCTGTCGGCCGCCCGGCCAGGCATCGTCTGCCGCACTGCCGAGAACCCGGCCGACGCTCTCCGGGCGGCGCTCGAGCTAGCCGGTGACGCCCCTGTGTTTTTCGTGTACGAGAAGCTCGCGCTGGCCATGGATGCTCTAGCCGCTGTCGGCGCCGAGCCGTGGCCGGAGGAGCGTCGGCCCGTCGCTGCGGACACCGGCAACCTACCGATGGGAACGGGGCCGACGGACTCCGCCGATGCTGCCCAGGCCGCGGTTGCAAGCGCAACTGCGGTCGTGGCCGGCGCGGCGGAAGCCGCCGAGGCCGCTGTCGCCGACGCCGCCGCGGTTGTGGCCGGCGCTGCCGCGGCCGCCATCACGGACGCAGCGGACGCGGCTCTGGTCCGCCCCCGGACCGCGGCTGACGAGGATGGCGCTGACCAGCCAGCCGATTGTCGCGCTGACGCCTCAGCCGATTACGGCCGCTAGCGCCAGTGACCCGAACTATCCGGGCGGCAGGACTATCCGCCTCAGCCAGATCCGCGGAAACCAACTAGCGGTGATAGCGGCCTACCCCGCCAACGACCACCAGGAGGGGCCCGTTGTGAGCAGATAGTAGGGGATATCGCGGCGGCTCAGCGACTGCGGTTTGGCGCCCCCGGCCGCGCATATGTCGGCGTGCGACCCTGTGGATCGGGCCGCGTTGAGGTGGCACGATCTGCTGCAGGAGGCGAAGTTGTCAGAGCGATCGGGATCCCTCGCCGACGATCCGCTCGGTGGCCGAGCCCCAACCAGCCACGAACGGATGGCCGGACAGTCCTGGGACGCGTCGTACTACGACGGCCCCGCACCTTGGGATACTGGCCACCCGCAGCCAGCAATAGTGCGTCTGGCAGCCGAAGGCGGATTCGCCGGAACTGTGCTCGATGCCGGATGCGGGACCGGCGACAACGCGCTTCTCGTAGCCTCGCTTGGATTGTCGGTGCTAGGCGTTGACGTGGCCGAGACAGCACTCGCGATCGCCCGAGCGAAGGCCGACCAGCGTGGCATCGAGGCTGAGTTCGCTGCTGCTGACGCGTTGCAGCTGGAGCGGTTGGGGCGGAAGTTTGAGACCGTGCTCGACTGCGGACTGTTCCACAGCTTCGACGGCGACGAGCGACGCGGGTACGTAGCGAGCCTGGCGGCTGTGACCGAGGGCGACGCGACCCTCTATGTGCTGTGCTTCAGCGACGAAGGTCCGGATACGGGCCCGCACCCCGTCAGTGCGGGCGAGCTGAGAGCGGCCTTCAGTCCTGGCGCTGGATGGAATGTCGTGGCCATCGCACCGGATCGGGTGCAGACCAGGTACCACGACGACAACGGAGCACCTGCCTGGCTAGCGACCTTCAAGCGGATCTAGCCCAGGCGCGCCCGGGCGAGAACCGCGCGACGAGGTGGGGTGCCGCCCGACACTTCATCGTTTCGTCGACCGCAAACCCTGACAAACTCGGACTAAAGATCGCTTGAAACCGGGAACTCTCGTGGGCCACCCAATCCAGCTTGACGTATGCCTATATAGGAATATGATTGATCCATGGCACGAGCGGCGACGACGACTGACGCGTTCAACGCTGTGGCAGAGCCAAGGCGGCGGCAGATTCTGGCGGCGCTGGCGGCCGGTCAGCGCTCAGTCAACGAGCTCGTCGCCGTCCTCGACATTCCGCAGCCGCTGGTCTCGAAGCACCTCCGCGTTCTCCGGGAGGTCGGCATCGTGACAGCCCGCGAGGACGGGCGTCAACGGCTGTACCAGCTCAACGCCAGCGCACTCAAGCCGATCTACGACTGGGTGAAGGACTTCGAGCAGCTGTGGTCGGAGCGGTTCGCACGGATGGACGTCGTGCTAGCAGAACTCAAGGAAACGGAGTACGGAGATGGTTCAGATGACGAATAACCGGGCCGTGGTGACGCTCCCGAGTGAGACGCAGATCCTGATCACCCGGGAATTCGATGCACCCCGGCACCTGGTCTACCGTGCGTACACAACTCCGGAGCTGATCAAGCGCTGGTGGGCGGGCGAACGAGGCGAGGTCACCAGCGCCGAGGTCGACCTGCGCCCTGGTGGCATGTGGCGCTACGTGATGATCGCCAACGCCGGATTCGAGGTGGCGTTCCACGGTGAGTACAAAGAGATCATCGCGGACGAGCGGATCGTGACTACCGACGTCTTCGAGGGCATGCCAGACGCGGCGGCGCTAACGACAACGACGTTCGCCGAGAAGGACGGCCGGACAGTGCTGTCCATGCTTATCGAGCACTCGAGCCGGGAGAACCGCGACGGGCACGTCAACTCGGGCAT
>Ga0126373_10002012_pt1 | contig 14802 bp, 10 predicted proteins | sample PanSoiMetPlot_11_FD_92545 | JGI IMG/M metagenome (GOLD analysis project Ga0126373, IMG submission 92545) | Tropical forest soil microbial communities from Panama - MetaG Plot_11 | ecosystem: Environmental > Terrestrial > Soil > Tropical forest > Bulk soil | place: Panama | collected 2016-02-17 | reverse complement strand
GTTGTGGGGAAAGCCCGCATGGTGTTTCACACGGCTGACGCGCTCTTCCGCCACCGCGAACAGCAGTTCGCCATCGCGCACAATGCATGCCGAAGAATCGTGCATCTGCGAGTAATTAATTCCCAAAGTGATCATGATTTTCCCTGAGGAGCCTTGCGGCCGAAGCACCACGCCAGCGGAGCATCCGTCCCCTGAAATCCTGCCGGCAAACCTCCGGCGCTCCGCACCATTGTATCCACTTCCTCGGAGCGAAAGGGCAACTCCGCGCCACGTCTTGCCAATCATTTCCGGATCAATGCCCGCCAACCGCGCGCAAGATTGCGCAACAGGCTTCAGGCCGATGGACCACATCCCATCGAGCGCTGTGTGTTATAGATGCTTATCACTCAACCTACCTGCTTCTTCCGCCTACTTCCGCCCCGTTTTGGGCTATCTTACTTGTCGCGTCTGCGACGCAATGATTTCTTCGAAGATTGTGTCCAGCCCGCGCGTAATCGTCCAATTCGGATAATCCTTCCTGAGTTTCCTCATGTTCGAGATGTAGCAGATGTGATCGCCTTTTCGCGCTTCCTCGACATAACGCCAGGTCAGTTTCTTCCCGGTCATCTGCTCGATGCGTTCGATGGCTTCGAGCATCGAGACGCTGTTTTCGCGCCCCCCGCCGAGGTTGTAGACTTCGCCAGGCCGCGGGTTCGCGGCGAACTCTTCAATCGCCCGCACCACGTCGTGGCTGTGGATGTTGTCGCGCACCTGTTTGCCTTTGTAGCCGAAGACGGAGTAAGTCGCGCCGCTGAGCGTCACTTTGACGAGATACGACAGGAATCCGTGCAACTCCACGCCGGAATGCGCAGGCCCGGTTAAACAGCCGCCGCGAAAGATTCCGATATTCATCTTGAAATACCGTCCATACTCTTGCGCCACGAGGTCCGCGGCGGCTTTGGAAGCGCCGAAGAGCGAGTGCAGCGTGCGATCGATCCTGCAATTTTCATCGATGCCGTCATAATCTTCGGGCCGCGCGTAGTCATACCGCTTCTCAAGTTCCTTCATAGGAGTTTCATTGGGCGCATCGCCATAGACTTTGTTCGTGCTCATAAATACAAACACTGCTTCCGGTGAATGCTGCCGCGTGGCTTCGAGTAAATTCAGCGTTCCCATGGCGTTCACTTCAAAATCCAGCAGGGGAATGTCCCTGGCCTTGTCGTGCGAAGGCTGCGCCGCGCAATGCACGATCAAGTCGAACTGCTGCGTTCGAAAGAGTTCTTCGATCGAGGCGCGGTCTCGAATATCCAACGCCGCGTGCGTGAAGCGTTTGGTTGCGCGCTTCAGCCTTTCCAGGTTCCACAGCGTGTCTCCCGCCGGACCGAAGAATTCGCGGCGCATGTTGTTGTCCACGCCGGTCACTTCATGGCCCTGCCGGTCAAAATGTTCCACGGCTTCCGAGCCGATCAAACCGCTGCTTCCCGTAACGAGTACCTTCACGTTAGCCAATCTCCCGCAAAGGAGGATAGCAGCACTCCCAGCGTTTTCTTAGCGGCCGCAAGGAACCTCGCGCAACTACGGCAATAACTTTGGCAATAGCACCGCCTCTGTTGCTACGTTTGGTCATCCGGTCGGTTTCATCAACCCATCCAGCACCATCATCCCGCACGCGCTATGGGGGGAACTGGGCGCGCGGTTTACTTTCTAACCGACTCAGACTTCGACCACAGCAGAGGGCTGGTCTTTGCGGGCCAGCCCTCTTTTTTGTGCTGTGGTCGCACGCGGCTTTGAGCTGAGAAGTTGAAATTGGGTAATAGTGCTGCTCTCGCCAATTGTTTTGCGATTGGAATTGGAGGATGCTTGGGCACTGACGAGGAGGTGAACCTAGCGCCTCCGTGGGTGGGTCCGCATGCACTGGTGGATATTGATTCCGATTGCAGCGGTCATTGGAATTTCTCTCTACGGGCTGTTCCGCTGGGCTTCTGGTGCTCGCGAGATCGACGGGGAGAGTGCCAGGGAGCATTTTCGCGAAGAACAGGATTGGCGTGGGTTACACCGCTCGGGTATTGACGCTGCTCCGCATCGGCAGCGGTAACACTCGCAGAATTCCCCCTTCCATCCCCCAGGGTTGCCGTATGGGACTCTCGCTGTCATGTAACCTACTTAGAATCCAAGGGTTAGATTAAGTCCAGCAAGGGCGGCTGCTGGTTATCCTAGGCGTTAACTGTCCCTTAGGAGTGCATCGGATGTACTATTGGTGGCTCCCAACCCTTCTTTCAGAATTGCCGCAGGCCAAATCCCCGCTTTTGGGACAATGCAGGAGGGTGCGATGGGTAAGTTTTCTCGTACTTGGCAACTGGTCAAGCAGAGCTTTGTCATTCTGCGCTCCGACAAGCAGTTGATGCTGTTTCCGATCCTTTCGGCGATCAGTTGCCTGATTGTTACGGTGATTATCGCCACCAGCGGAACGGTACTGATGATGCCTTCGATTACGACGGCAGCGGCCGCCGGCGAACGGTTTCAACCTAACCATTCGCCGATGTTCTTGATTGGTATGTTCACGATGTATGTGGCGAACTACTTCATCATCGTGTTTTTCAACGTGGCGCTCGTGGGTGTTGCTAACAGCCGCTTAATGGGCGGGAACTGGACTTTCCGCGACGGCATCGAGCTAGCTTGGGCGCGCAAGGGCACGATTCTCCAGTGGGCGTTCGTCGCTGCCACCGTGGGCATGATTCTGCGTACTGTGGAAGAACGGATGGGGCTGATCGGCCGCATCGTGATGCGAATTATCGGGGTTGCCTGGGCGCTGGCGTGCTACTTTGTCGTGCCAGTGCTGGCGTTTGAGGATCTGTCGCCGGTTGCCGCAGTAAAGCGCTCCTCGAAGCTCTTCCGCGACACCTGGGGCGAGAAGGTCATCGGTGGGTTGAGCTTCAGCCTGGTCTCTCTCGTCCTGATGCTGCCGGGTTTTGGCCTGTGGCTCGCGGCTATGGTGCTTGGCGGCGTCAAAGGCATGATTGCCGGCTTTGCCCTCTTGATCCTATACATCCTTATGCTTTCAGTGATGATGTCGGCGGTGCAGGGCATCTTCAACGCGGCGCTGTATCGTTATGCCTGCTTCAAGCAGGTGCCAGCGGCGTTTGATGCGGACCTGGTCAAGTCGGCCTGGACCCCGAAAACCTAAGGACTAGTCGCGTTATCCCGCGAATGGGGAGCTTGGGCTCCCCTTTTTTATTATCGAAGTCCTTTTGTGTGCAATGTTGTCCGGACGGCGGATTCCAAACACGGTCTGAAACCTGCACCGCGTGGGATGCGTCTCATGGCCAAGCGCGTGTGTTGGCTGCTTATCGAAGTGGCCAGGCAAGGTCGGAGAGACTCTAACCCTAGAGCGTCCGAACGTCAGCCTGGCCACTATTTTTAAGTTCCTGATTCCCCTGCGGAGATTGGAAAGCGTAAAATTAATCCCACAAAGACCGGATCGCGGTGCAGGAACCTTGAGATGATTCGTCTTTTGAAAGAACGAATTCTTGGCGGCAAGGGGAGCGCTGCGGCTGCAACGCTCGGGCCGCTGGAATTGGAATTGATGAAGATTCTATGGTCGCGGGGCGAAAGCAATGTCCGCGACGTTGTGTGCCGGCTGGATCGTTCGCTTGCCTACACCACGGTCATGACCACGCTTGACCGTCTCTACAAGAAAGGCTTTCTCGAGCGCCGCATGCCGGATCGCGCGTTTGTTTACTCGCCGCGATTTTCTCGGGAGGAATGGGAGCGCCAACGGGCAGAAAGTGTCGTCGCCGGATGGCTTGCGGGGTCGCCGCCGTCGCGCGAGCTATTGTTCTCTTCGTTTCTCGACGCGGTGGGGGACCATGACGCCAGGCTTCTCGACGAACTGGAGAAAAAGATTCGCAGAAAGCGCCGCGAAATGCAGAGGCGAGGGCGCCCATGAACGCGGCTTACTTATTCCGGCTGGTGTGCCTGAGCCTGGCCTCGTTCTTTCTGGTCAACGGCATTGCCGGCGCAGCTGCACGCCTGTTTTCCGGCACGGCGATTCGAATCGCGGGAAAGATACGCTCCCGGGCCGCCGCGCGCTTTTTGTTCATTCTGCGAATGCTTCCGTCAGTACTTGGGCTGACTGTTGTGCTTGGGCTTTGCGTGCCAAGTTACCTCTGGCTCGAGCCGCAAATCGGATCGGAACGCGTGGGTTGGGCCTGCTTGCTGCTGGCGGGGCTCGCGGGGATAGCGTGCTCTCGCTCCTTGGTGCGGACCGCACGGGCTATTGGCGCATCGGCGCGCATCAGGAGCGAGTGGCGGCAGGCGGGGAACGACGCGTTGTTGACCGAGGAATCACGCACCCTAGCTGATGAAAATGCCCTAGTTGTTCCCCAAAAAGAGCCGCTGCTGGCGCTGAGCGGCGCCTTCCGGCCGCGCATGGTTATTTCGCGCAGTGTGTTGACTGGGTTGTCGAAAGAACAGCTTGATGTCGCAGTGCGGCACGAAATCGCGCACCGCGATTCGCGCGACAATCTAAAGCGGCTGTTCCTTGTTCTTAGCCCGGAATTCTTCCCCTTAGGCAAGGGCTTCGCCCCACTCGAAACGGCTTGGGCAAGATTCTCCGAATGGGCCGCGGATGACGAAGCTGTGCAAGGGGATTCTCACCGCGCTCTTTCTCTTGCGGCAGCGCTTTTGCGGGTCGCGCGAATGGGCGCGTGTCCTCGGCTCTCGATACTGCACACCTGTCTGCTCCCCGCAGATGACGATCTTTCAGCACGGGTAGATCGGCTGTTGTTTGAGCCGCTTTCAAACGAGGGGGCTTTGCACCCTCGGTCCCGTGCCATCGTTCGTGGCATGTGGTTTGCAGCATGCGTCTTGATCTTGATCAGCCTCCCTGAGACACTCGTGCCCGTCCATCGTTTATTGGAGCTCTTTCTCCGTTAAGCCAGCGAACTACGACCTGTGGTAGTAGACGCTCGCATTTCGTAGCCTGTCGGCGTCATGATGATTCAATTGCACCCAATCACATCGCGGCGCCTGGCTGAGCTTGTGTTCAGCACCGTTCTGGCGCTCTCGCCAGCCACGCTGCAGGCGCAGAACCCGCGTGGATCGCTTCGTGGTGTTGTCCAGGATGCGAGCGGCGCGCGCGTTCCCGGAGCGCGAATCGTGGTCCAGGCGGCCGACTCCTCTTTGCAACGCGAGGTCTTGTCCGACGGCAGCGGGGAATTCCGCATTGACGAATTGCAGCCGGACTTGTATCGCGTCACTGTGCGAGCCAAGGGGTTCGCGGACGCCAACGCGGACGTGAAAGTGGCAGTGAGTTCGGTTCGCGAAATCACAGTGACTCTGAAGGTGGCCCCGGTGCGGCAGGAGACCGTCACGCTGGACGGCGAGGAGTCAATCACCACGCAACGCATCGACACGGAAGGCGCGGTCCGTCAGACGGTGATTACTTCGCAGGACCTCGAGACGATTCCGCTGGCGGCGCGCAGCTTCGCGAATATCGCGTATATGGCGCCAGGGACCGAGCCGGTTGAGCCTTCCGACCCCACGAAAGCGCGCATCACCGCAGTTTCCACCGGCGGCAGCTCCGGCCTTAACAACGACCTTTCCGTGGACGGCGGCGACAACTCAGATGATTGGATCGGCGGGTTCCTGCAGAACTATTCGCCCGAAGCGATTCAGGAATTTGCCGTGGCGACGGCGCAGGAGGGCGCGGAAGTGGGGCGGACCACCGCAGCGGCCGTGGTGATCTCCACAAAGGCCGGCACGAATGAGTGGCACGGCGACGAGGCCTTTTACGAGCGCGATGCTTCGCTAAACGCGCGCTTCCCGATCGACAATCCCGCACCGAATCCCAAGCAGCCGTTCTCACGACAGAACTATGTGGGGACGCTCGGGGGGCCGATCGCGAAGGACAAGTTGTGGGTCTTCGGTTCACTAGAAAATGTGCACGAAAACGCGAGCATCGCTTACAGCGCAAACAGCCTGACGGAGTTCAACGCGCTTTCGCAACTCGCACAACAGGGATTGATCACCGTCGACACTCCGACAGGGCCCAGGACGGTGAGTTCAATACCTCTGCCAAACAGCGTGCCGATTCCGTTCCGGGATTACCTGGGACTGCTGCGCTTCGACTGGGCGCCCTCGGACCGTTCGCACTGGTTTCTGCGCACGTCGTTCGACAGCTACACGACGCACAACGCGCTGGTGCAACAGGCCACGCTGCAGTCAACCGGAGCGACTACGCACAACAATTACTTCAATCTGGTAGCCAGCAACCAATTTTCGTTCAGCCCGTCGTGGGTGGGATCGTTGCTGCTGGGCGCAAGCAGTTTGCATCTGACGCAGTCGCGCAACTCGAATCTCGGATTCGCGCTGGCGTTTCCGTTCAGCACGACGACGAGTACGATTTCGGGCTTTGAAACGTTTGGCGATCAGCAGTTTGTTACGCCGATCACCGCGTTTCCCATCGAACGGAATCAGGAAAAGTATCAAGTGCGGTACGACATAAGCCACCTGGCCGGCCCTCACGACATACGCTTCGGCGTGAACTTCATTCACGAGCCGGTACTGAGCGGGGCGCTGGCCGCCAATCAGGAGACGGTGGTCACTTACCCACAAGATCCCGGTTTCTATGTTGCGAGTCCCGTAGTGCTCACAACGTGCTCATCTCCGACTCCCGATCCGAACTGTCCCACGGCCAATACCAAGGGACCGAGCGACGGAAGCTTTTCACAGAACGTGCAAAGGCTCGGACTGTACGCGGAAGATTCGTGGCGCGCCACAAAGGACCTTACGATTAATCTGGGGCTGCGCTACGACACTACGTACGGTTTGTTCATCGCGTCGGGGCACGAGCAGAGTTTCAACCCCGCGCTGGCGGGTAACGGAATCATTTCGGGTATTCCGCATGATTATCGGAAGGCGTTTGCGCCGCGGCTCGGCATAGCGTACGCGCCTCATGGGTCGTCTTCCACTGTGCTGCGCGGAGGAGTGGGGCTCTACTACAACGACCTGGCGCAGAACGGCTGGGTGGAAGCCTTCACTGCGGTCAATCCAGGCAACCTTGCGGGCGGCACGAGTCCGACATCGCTAATAGACCCGAACTACACGACACCATACGCGCTACACGCCACAGCGGGAGTGCAGCACGCATTCAACGCCAATTGGACGCTGAGCACGGACTTCACGCTGGAAACAGGAATGCACGGCTACCGGCGCTACGATTACCCGAACGTTTCCATTTTCCGCACAGACAATCGCTCGAGCTACAAAGCATTGATGTTTCATTTGCAGGGGAATGTCGTGAAGCGCCTGAGTCTGGTGGCCAATTACACGCTTTCGAGCGCGAAAACGTGGGGCTGCCAGATTGGCGAGCTGTTTGATTACGTGAACGGCGTTTGCGATCCCTTCAATCCCTTTGCGACGGGCGACTATGGGCCATCCGGTGAAGATGTGCGGCATCGCGGAGTGATTATCGGCACCGTTCACGCGCCCGCTGGATTCGAGGTTTCCTGGCTATTCCAGGCGGAAAGCGGGAGGCCGATTACCTTGATCACGCCTGCTACGGGCAATCGCGCGGTGATCAATGGTGTGGAAACTTCACTCGATGAGTTTCGCGGGACGCCTTACGCCCAGATGGATATGCGCGTCACTCGCCCGATCAAGTTTCGAGAACGCTGGACCGTTTCGCCCTTTGTGGAATTCTTCAATCTTTTCAATCGCAGCAACCCCGGCAACAACTATATTCCTGACATCAGTGCGATTCCGACGCCGGTGAACGACGTGGCGAATGTCACTTCAGTTTGCTTGAATCCTCCGGCCTGCACGCAAAGCCGCCCGGTAACCAGCGGCAATGAGTTGCTTTTCCCGGCGGGCGCGCTTGGCGACTTTTTCGGCCCCGGCTCGACCGTGGGCATTCCCTTCGCGGCGCAGATAGGGATCAAACTCACCTTCTGAGTGTGCCACGTAAGGACCTTCTGGCCTCGGTGCGGCGCACTCTTCTCACCGCATAGGTCGCTTGGTGATATAGTTCTCGCAAGCAAGCGGTTGTCCAGGAGAAGTGGCCCGTGTTTCGTGTAACTCTTCCAGCTATCCTCACATTGTTCCTCTGTTTGCAGGCCGTATCGCAAGAAGGCTCCGATCCCGTGGCTCAGGCTCTAGCCCAGGGAGACCTCTATCTTTCAAAGCGCAAATATGAGCTTGCGTTGGACGCCTACCACAAAGCGGACAAACTCTCGCATCACACCTCCGCCACGGCTTTCCTAAAAATTGCCACCATCGAGAAGAAAGCCGGGGCTTTTCCTGAAGCCTTGGACGATGCGAAAAAGGCCATAAAAGCCGGCGGGGAAAACAAAGCGGTGAACATTCGTGTGTTGCAGTTCCGCGCAAGCTTGCTTGCACAAATGGCCGGCAAACCCACAGACAAAAAGCTAAAGGAAGCGGAAGCTGAGTTGCGCGAGGCATTGGCGCTGGACTCCAATAACGCGCTGACGCATCTCGATCTTGGCATGATTCTGCTTCGCCAGGAACGCGACGCCGAAGGTATTCCCGAGCTGAACACGTTTATTGCCTTGCCCGGAGCAACCCCTGACACTGTGGCGGAAACGCGCCTCGTGATTGCCAATCCCATTCGTGCGCGCACGCCTTTTGCTCCGAAATTTTCTTTCACCACGCACGACAATCAGAATATTTCGAACGCCTCGCTTCGCGGCAAAGTCGTGCTGCTGGATTTTTGGGGCACCTGGTGCCCGCCTTGCCGCGAGTCCGTTCCCATTTTGCGGGACTTGAACAAAAAATATTTGGGGAAGGCTTTCCAATTGGTCGGCGTCAGTTCCGACGATGACGAGGAGGTCTGGAAGACTTTCATTCAGGCCCAGCACATGGATTGGCCCGATTACATTGATCTTTCCGACGAGGTGCAGAAGCTGTTCAAGATCGATTCTTACCCCACATTCATCGTTTTGGATAAAGACGGAGTCATTCGCTTCCGTCAATCCGGCGTGGGAGGAGAAACGGCCGGCGAACTGTCGGACGCCATCAACAAAGCGCTGAAGCGCGAGTCGGACCCGAAGCTGGCAGCGGTCGCGGCGGCGGAAGCGTCGTCGGAGCCCGTTGCTCCCGCTGCCGCTACGGCTTCAAAGGCATCGACTTCAAGCTCCTCAGCTCCGGCACCGCGAGCCTCCACTGCGGATACAAAAACAGATTCGGGTTCGCCCGCTAAGTCTACAGACATAGAGTCCGGCGTTGTTTTGGGAAATGTCTACAAGAACGCGGCGCTGGGGATGAGCTTTCAGGTTCCTCAAGGACTGATCCCTGCAAGCGTGGAAGCATTGCACACCGTAAACGCTGGCAATGAGGCCGCAGCGAAAGCGGCACTTCTTCAACAGCATCCGGAACTGGCGGATTCTCCAAATATCTCTGTGCCCAAAACGGTTTTCTATGCCTCGCGCAAAGGCCAGTGGGACGGTCGGCACATGGACATTCCTTCGATTCGCATCAATGCGGTGCCATCCCGCCTGGATGAAGTTCGTCTGGACAACTTTCAGCAAATGGTGGAGAAAATGTCGGCCGCTTCTGGCCTGAAGCTCACGGGCCCGCCCGTGGAATTCCGCGTGAACAAACATCCTTTCGTGCGGGCCGATTTCGACCGGAGCGTCGGCGCGGTTCACGTGTACCAGTCGATGATGCAGACCATCGCGGGGGACTATCTCCTCAACATTGAAATCTATGCTTATTCCGCGGACGAACTGCAGCGAGTGACCGCGTCGTTTCAAACCATCGCTATTTTGGACGAGGATCCCTGAGCTGTCGTCGCAGTTCAATCAATAACCGGACCTCGGGTTGCGGCTCACCCCGCGGATGCTATTCTTGAGGGGCGCCCAGGGAGCTTTCTGACGAATCATGTTTGAGAACCTAACCGACAAGCTGCAACGAGCCTTCAAGAACCTGCGCGGGCAGGGCAAGCTCACGGAAGAGCACCTGGACGCTGCGCTGGAAGAAATCCGGGAAGCGCTGCTCGAAGGCGACGTGAACGTTGGCGTTGCCGATGAGTTGCTCGCCAACATCCGCAAGCAGGCGATTGGCAGCGAGGTTATGCTGCAACTTTCACCGGACCAGCAAGTCCTCAAAGTCGTGCGCGACGAGTTGACCGCCCTGCTGGGCAAACACGCGAAGCCGCTCTTCGCGTCGCGGCCGCCTTCAGTGTGGATGATCGTAGGACTGCAAGGCTCCGGCAAAACTACCACGACAGGAAAACTTGCGAAATGGCTTTCGCAACATGGGCACCGGCCCATCGTCGTTTCGACAGACGTCTACCGGCCTGCGGCGCGCGAACAACTGACTCAGGTAGCCAAGGCGATCGGCGCAGCCATTTGGCCCGGCGCCGGCACGGACAAGCCGCTTGACATCGTCAAAGGTGCGATCAAAGAAGCGAAGCTTTCCGCGAGCGATGTCATCTTGGTCGACACCGCGGGCCGCTTGCACATCGACGCTGAATTGATGAACGAGCTGGGCATGTTGAAAAGAGAATTACAGCCCAGCGAAATACTGTTCATCGCCGACGCCATGATCGGTCAGGACGCGGTGCGCTCCGCTGGCGAATTTCATAAGCGGCTGGGTCTTACGGGCGTAATTCTGACCAAACTCGACGGCGACGCGCGCGGCGGCGCGGCGCTGAGCATCAGCAAAGTTTCCGGCGCTCCAGTAAAGTTCGTGGGACTCGGCGAAAAATACGACGCGCTGGAAGGTTTTTATCCCGAGCGTATCGTTTCGCGCGTTTTGGTAATGGGCGACATTCTTTCGCTGATTGAGCGCGCCGAACAGGCCGTCGATCGTAAGGCCGCCGAAGAGCTGGAACGCAAGCTCCGCAAGTCGGAATTTACGCTTGAGGATTTTCGCGATCAGCTCCGGCAGGTTCGCAAAATGGGGCCGCTGGAGCAAATCGTGGACATGCTGCCGAAGATGGGGCCGCTCGCGAATTTACCTAAAGACGCCAGCGTAGACGAGAAAAAACTCAAACAAGTGGAAGCGATTATCAACTCGATGACCAACGAAGAGCGTCGCGACCACAACGTCATTGACGGCAAGCGTCGCAAGCGCATCGCAAAAGGCAGCGGTACCTCGGTTCAGGACGTCAACATCGTCCTCAAACAGTACCTTCAAATGCGCACCATGATGAAGCAATACGGGGGCATGATGGCGCGCAGCAGGATGAAAGGCCTCGGCAAGCTCTCAGGATTGTCCTGACCAAGAGGATTTGCCAGATTCGATTAGAGCTCTTCAGTTGCTGGCGGACAAGAACATATCTGCCGTTTGCAGCGACAGCTTTTCTGGATCGAGATCGGTACGGTTAGACAGGATGATGATGCTGAGGTGGTCGCCGCCGAGGAAGCGCTCGATCACCGTGCGGAAGCCCATCGTGCTTCCCGTGTGCCACATGCGGCGGTGGCCCTGATAGGGATCGAGGAACCATCCAAAGCCGTAGGAAACGGGCTTGCCAGGATGGAGGTTGTCGTCGTTCGCTTCCGTCGGCCAATGCGGTTCGGAACCGTCGTTGAGCTTCACGGGCAGGAGCGCGGGCTGCATTTCTTGTTCACTGAGCAGCGTGTGATTCCGCAGAGCGTCGCCCCATTTGGCGAGATCTTCCAGGTTCGAATAGATACCGCCGTCGCCAAGGGTTGCCGAAGTTGAACTCTGGTCAGTTTCCTTGAGCGCCTCGTTTTCTTTGGAGTAGCCAAACGCGCGATTCAACACTTCGTTTTTTCCTTTTTGATAGACGATGGTGTGGTTCATTCCAAGCGGTGCAAAGATGCGCTCGTGTAGAAATTCGCGGTAGGGTTTTCCTGAAGCTTTAGCGATGATAAGCCCCAAGACCACATAACCAGAATTGCTGTAGGACCAGTTCGTTCCCGGCGCAAATTTGCCGTTTCCTTCTTTCTCGAGTAGTTGCAAAACTTCTGCGTCTTGAATTTGCCTTTCCGGCGACCACAGAGGGCCCTTTGCTTTCTCCGCTCGTTCCATCAAGTCTTCATAGTCAGGCAGCCCCGAAACATGATTGAGAAGGTTCCGAACGGTAATCGATTTTCCGTAAGCCGGAAAATCAGCGAAGATTTCCGTCAGCGTTTCGTCGTAGCGCAGCTTGCCGTCGTGCACCAGAAGCATGATGGCCATGGCCGTAAATTGCTTGGTAAAGGAAGCCAGGCGGAAATTCGTGTGGGAATCGATTCTTGCTTTTGTGCGGAGGTCGCGTACGCCGTACCCGCTTTCGAAAATGGTCTTGCCATTCTGGCGTACCAGCACCGCGAGGCCGGGCGCACCCGCAGAAGTCACGCTTGAAAAAAGCCCATCGATCTTCGTTTCCATTGGACTGCCAGGCGATTGCGCCCGTGACTCACTGGGCGCGCCTAAGGCGAAAAGAATCAGAGCAAGACAAACGAGAATCCGCGCCACGGGGTCTCCTTGAACAAGCCGAAGGATACCACGCGGCCATCTTCGATCGCCGGTTGGAACTAGATGCTGCAAGCTACAATTCCCTCGACCGTTACCCCTCAGTTGAGTTAGAGTTTAGGGACGAACCGGGACAGGCACTAAGACCACGGCCACTAGTGGCCAGAATGAGGGTAAAGATGATCTTAGGGGAACGGCTGCGCACGGTCCGGGAGCAAAAGGAATTGTCGCAGGGGGACATCGAGAAGCGTTCTGGTCTCCTGCGCTGCTATATTTCTCGCGTGGAAAACGGACACACCGTGCCGGCGGTGGAAACACTGGAGAAACTTGCGCGGGCATTGGAAGTTCCGATGTATGAACTGTTGTATGAGGGGGAGGAGCCGCCCAAACCTCAAGTGACCGGCGGCAAGGCGGGGCAAAAATTGTGGGGTGCGTCTGGAAAAGATGCACGATATTTAAGGAAGCTGCAGCAATGCCTCTCCCGCATGAATGAAGAAGACAGAAACCTCCTCCTCTTCACCGTGGCAAAAATGGGCAAGTCCAAGAGGCGCGAAAAGACTCAGTGAGCGCTAGGGCTCCCCTTTGAACGGTGCCTTGTTTCCTGCTCACCGTTACAACCTGTTGAAAAGAGTCCGTTGCGCCGGCCTTCGGACCGTTGAATCTGCCGTATCGTCTCATCGTAGAACTGCATGGCTTCATCCACAAGCGACTTGGCAGTTTCAATTGCAGCCTGCAAGTTGTCCTTGTAGCGGACCATGTCCGCGCGCCCGCGCAACAAAGTGCGTCGTATGGCCGCGACATCAGTCATCAAAGCGCTTAGCGTGGCGTGCAAAGCCCGCACTTGTTGGACGGTCGAAAGCAGTAGCTCGTGGACAAATCCATCCTCTTACTTATCCACCCCGAAGGCGCGCCTCATGGGCTTGAGCAGCTGGCACGCCTCGAGGAAACAGTTGCTGCATACCGATGACCCAATAACCAGCGAGGAATTGAGAGTCGCCTTTTGAGGATGCTTTTGATAAAGTGCAGCCTTCCGGAACGTTGAGACCCTCTCCGCGGAGGTTATTATGGCGGACCTCGACTTGCGTCCTCTCTCGCTCGGGGAAATCCTGGATCGGACGTTTACTCTTTATCGTAGAAACTTCGTGTTGTTTGCGGGCATTTCGGCAATTTCATACCTGTTGGTGCTGGCCCTGGGGCTGGCGCAATCTATTTTCTTCCCGATCGTCGGCTTGCAGAATCCTACGTTAAACCAGGGCATATACGCAGGCGGGCTTTTCACGGTCTTATCCTGGGTTGTGCAGATCCTTGCCTACTTGTTTTCACAAGGCGGCACGGTTTTTGCAGTTTCTGATCTCTATCTTGGCCGCCAGATTGGGATTGGCGAGTCCTTCGCACGAATGCGGGGGGAATTGGGAAGCCTTTTCGGCGTACTCTTCCTGAACAGTCTCTTAGTTTTCGGGCCGTTTCTGGCGTGCTTCATAGCAGCGCTCATAGGCGGCGCGCCAATGCTGCTTCTCTTGGGTTTTGTCTTATTGATCTTCCCCGGATTGTACTTCGCCTGCCGAGTGATGGTTTGCGTGCCCGCAGCCCTTCTTGAAAACCTGGGGCCTAGATCATCCTTGGAACGAAGTTTCACGTTGACAAAGGAGAGTGTCGGCCGTGCTTTTGTAATCTATGTTCTGTACTTCATCCTTAAGTTTGCTGCCGCGGGCTTACTCGCCTGGCCGTTTGCCTTCGGCGTCATCAGTTCACAGAAGGACCCGGTGATGTTTCGAATGTGGCTCTCACTCACCCAAGTCGGCGCGTTTGTGGCAGGAGTCCTCGTTGGCCCTGTACTCACCATTGCCGCCGCCGTGTATTACTACGACCTGCGGGTGCGGAAGGAAGCGTTTGATTTACAATTCATGATGAACCCGACCGGGCCGATTGCGCCGGGGACGCCCGGCGTCGCCAAGACGTTTTCTTGAGACTTCCAGGCGACAATAGTTCCTGCCTCAGGTTCGCCCAGGTGCGCATGCGTTGCAGCGTCTTGTCGTTGCTTATCCTTCTGGGAGTTGCCGCAAATCCCCCCACATTTGGGCAGGGACAACACGCTACGCCCGAAACTGGCGGCCCAGTGAGCTCGGCATATGACGGAGCTTCTTTCACCGCGGAACTCCGGCGAATTGCAGAAATTTTGAACAAGAAACCTTCCAGGAATGAGATGGCGGCGCTACGCGACTCCCTTCCCAGGCGCTGGAGTGTCGCCACTTCCCAAGGTTCTTTCTCCATTTCGTCCGGGCCGCTGCGAAATCAATTGAATTCGTTTTCGAGCGAGAAAGCGCAGGCTTGGGTCAAGCATTTGGAGCAAGAGCTGGAGTTCTCTCAGCAACCGGTTTCAAG
>Ga0126373_10002011_pt1 | contig 14805 bp, 13 predicted proteins | sample PanSoiMetPlot_11_FD_92545 | JGI IMG/M metagenome (GOLD analysis project Ga0126373, IMG submission 92545) | Tropical forest soil microbial communities from Panama - MetaG Plot_11 | ecosystem: Environmental > Terrestrial > Soil > Tropical forest > Bulk soil | place: Panama | collected 2016-02-17 | reverse complement strand
GCCTACGCGGCGGTGCCGCTCTACAATTGGTTCTGCCGCGCCACTGGTTTTCAGGGCACCACGCAGGTCGCCGCCTCGGCGCCCGCGAGCATCCTCGACCGCAGGATCAAGATACGTTTCGACGCCAACGTCACTGGCAGTCTGCCGTGGCGTTTCACGCCGGACCAGACGCAGGTCGAGGCAAGGATCGGCGAGGTCGTCACCGTCGGCTATACGGTCGTCAATGAATCCGCCCGCGAGACGGTCGGCGAGGCGTCCTACAATGTGACGCCGCCCACCATCGGTGCCTATTTCTCCAAGATCAACTGCTTCTGCTTCACCGAGCAGCGGCTCAAGCCCGGCGAGACGCGCGACATGACGGTCGTATTCTTCGTCGATCCGGCTCTGGCCAAGGACCACGAGCAGGACGGCCTCAACACCATCACCCTGTCCTACACCATGTATGCGGTGCGCTCTGCCGAGCCACCGCGCGTGGAGGCGACGCCTGCTCCGGGTCGGAGCTAACCCTGACGCTCGGCGATGCCCACCGGCGCGCCGATAAAGTTGCGAACGACGGAGAGAAGCACGATGGCCGACGCTCACGCCAAGCCGCATCACGATTATCACCTCGTCGATCCGAGCCCGTGGCCGGCGATCGGTGCCTTCTCCGCGTTCATCATGGCGGTCGGTCTCATCACCTGGATGCATGAGATGTTCGCGGCCGCGCCGTGGATGTTCGCCGTCGGCGCGCTCGGCATCGCCTACACCATGTTCGGCTGGTGGCGCGACGTCGCCCGCGAGGCGACCTACGAGGGGCACCACAGCCGCGTCGTGCAAATCTCCCACCGCTACGGGATGATCCTTTTCATCGCCTCCGAGGTGATGTTCTTCGTCGCCTGGTTCTGGGCCTACTTCAACACGGCCTTGTTCCCTGCCGACATGCGCCAGATCGTGCGCGATCAGTTCCTCGGCGGCGAGTGGCCACCCAAGGGCATCGAGACCTTCGATCCCTGGCACCTGCCGCTGCTCAATACGCTGATCCTGCTCACGTCCGGCACGACTGTGACGTGGGCGCACCATGCGCTGCTCGAGAACGATCGGCAGGGCCTCAAATGGGGCCTCATCCTGACCATCGCACTCGGCCTGTCGTTCACCTGCGTGCAAGGCTGGGAGTATGCCCACGCGGCCTTTCACTATTCCGGCCACATCTACGGCGCCACCTTCTTCATGGCCACCGGTTTCCACGGCGCCCATGTCATCATCGGATCGACCTTCCTGATCGTCTGCCTGATCCGCGCCTATGCGGGCGAGTTTAAGCCCGACCAGCATTTGGGCTTCGAGTTCGCGGCCTGGTATTGGCACTTCGTCGACGTGGTGTGGCTGTTCCTCTTCGCTTGCATCTATGTGTGGGGAGCGGGCGCGGAGCACGCCGCCGCCTGAAGGCGCGGCATTGTTGTTGGGCGGGGGTTGGAAGGGGCGCCGCAAGCGAGCCGTGGGCCCTCGATATGTCGAATGAAGATCGCCCTGCCGCACAACTGCCGATCGGGCGCGGACTTGCCGGCCGGTGCCCGCGCTGCGGCAAGGGCAAGTTGTTCCACGGTTTCCTGACGCTCGCGCCGCGTTGCGAGAAGTGCGGGCTCGACTATTCGTTCGCCGACGCGGGCGATGGCCCGGCGGTGTTCGTCATCTTGATCTCGGGCTTCATCGTCGCGGGCGCCGCGTTGATCGTCGAGATGCTGTACGAGCCGCCCTACTGGGTGCATGCGCTGCTGTGGGGCCCGTTGATCCTGATCACGACGCTCGGGCCACTACGCGCCATCAAGGGCCTGCTGATCGCGCTGCAATATCATCACGAGGCCGGCGAGGGCCGCCCCACCGGCGGCGACCGGCTGTGAGCGAGCAACCGCCTGCGCGGCGCGCCGACGTGCTAGGCCCCGGCATCGCCGTGCTGATGGTCGTTGTGGGCCTTCTTGGCCTCGGCAAATGGCAGCTCGACCGCAAGGTTTGGAAGGAAGACCTGATCGCCACGCTCGAGCAGCGCTTGGCCGCAGCTCCCTCCGAGCTTCCCTCGCCCGCGCACTGGGCTGATCTGACGGCAGCCAGTGACGAATTCCGTCGGGTGCGGTTCACCGCCGAATTCGTCTCCGGTTCTGAGGCGTTGGTCTTCACCAGTGGCTCGACCTTCCGTCCCGACGTGAGCGGGCCCGGCTATTGGGTCTTTGCGCCGGTACGGCTTCCCGGCGGCACGATCGTGGTCGACCGCGGCTTCCTGCCCGAAGGACAGCAAGACAGGGCGGGACATTTTCGCGGCTCCCTCGAAATGGTCGGGGTCATGCGCTGGCCTGAGCTACCGGGTTGGTTCACGCCTCAGGCGGAGCCGAGCCATAACCTATGGTTTGTGCGCGACCCGCAGAGCATGGCCCAAGCCAAGGGCTGGGGGGAGGTGGCGCCCTTCTACATCGAGCTCGAAAGCCCGCTGCCGCCGAGTGGCCTGCCGCTGCCGGGGCCACTCAAGGTCAATCTGCCCGACGACCATCTGCAATACGCGCTGACCTGGTTCGGCCTGGCCGCCGTGGTGGCGATCTCCTTCGCCGCCTGGCTACGCAGCCGCTGGGTCACTTCGCCGCAATCATCCCGTTGAACTGCGCGATCACGTCCTTGGGCGTGGCCGTCATCTGGGCGATGACCTTGACCACCGCATTGCCGTCGATTGGGCTCACGTCGAGGCCGAGCTTGGTCGCGTCCTCGACGAAGGCCTGATCTTTGCTCATGTCCATGAAGGCGGCCTGCAAGGCCTTGGCGCGGTCGGGCGGCAAATCGGGTGGTGCGGCGATCGGCAACGCGATGAAGAAGGGCGCCTCCGCAAACGCAATGAGCGACAGCGCCTTGGGGTCCTGCGTGAGCTCGCGCGCAGTCGGCACGTCCGGCAGCTCAGGCAGGCGCGTGGTGCGGCTGAACGCCACCAGCGGGCGGAAGGCGCCGGCCTGCCAGAGCGACATCTGCCCGGCCTTGAGGGCGCTCAGCCCATTGATCTGGCCATCGACCTCGCCGCGCTGCTGCGCCAGGAAGACCGCGGCCACCCCCGGATAGCCGCGCACGATCAGCACGTTGAGGCCCAGGACCTCCTTGGAGAGGATCGAGAAGATCAGATTGGTCGCGCCCGCGCCCGTGGTGCCGAGCCTGGCCGGCGTGCCGCCCTTGAGATCGGCGACGGTCTTCGCCGGAAAGCCCGTGTTCACCTGCAGCAGATACGCATCATTGGCGTAGGAGGAGACGCTGCCGAGCCAGGTGAGCTTCAGCGGGTCGAACCGCACATTGGCGTCGCCCTGCACCGCGAGCTGCGGGGTGGCGCGCTCCAGGATCGCCATCACGGTGCCGTCCTTCTCGGCATTGTTGGCGAGGCGGTTGGCGAGCGCGAGCCCGTTGGCGCCGGTCAGATTCTGCACCACCACGTTGGGCTTACCCGCGATGAAGTTCGGCATGTGCTTGGCGATGAGCCGCGCGGTCAGGTCGTTGATGCCGCCGGGGGCGCTTGCGACATAGAGGGTGATGTTGCGCCCTTTGTAGAACTGCTCCACCGACTGCGCCGCGGTGGAGGTGGCCGCGAGTGCGGCGGTGCAAGCGCAGAACAAGGCCGCGAGCCACCTGCGCGCGGGCGCGAGGTCCTGGGTCATTCGTTCCCTCCGGGTGGTAATTTTCCGCCCAAATGATCGAATTGCTGCAATGCGGTCAAGCCGCACCGCCGTACCGGCGCCCGGCCGGATGCAACCGAGAGGAAATTGCGGTCGCGCCCCGGCCCCTGGAAAATCGGGCATACTTCTGCGATATCGATAGTAATCCCGCCGTACCGCCGCAGGAGGCCGCATGTTCTCGAAGATCAATCACGTCGCCATCGTCAGCGAGAACTATGCGCAGCTTGCGCAGTTCTACGCGGCGGTCTTCGGCATGCAGACCTCGGCGAAGACGCGGCCTGGCCGCGCCGTGACGGTGGGCGACGGCTATGTCGGGCTCAACATCAATCCGCGCCGCGCCGGCCGCTCCGCCGGCCTCGACCATTTCGGCATCCAGGTCGAGGATTGCGAAACCGCGTTCGGTCGCATGCGGGAGAAATATCCGACCGTGAAGTGGCTCAAGCGCCCCTCGAACCGCCCCTTCGCCGGCATCACCACCCATGATCCCGACGGCAACGTTTTCGACATCTCGCAGAAGGACATGGCGAACCGCACTTCGGTCTATGTCGAGAACGACGGCAAGGCGAATGCGCGCCACATCAATCACGTGGCGATGCGCACCATGCGGCCCGACGCGATGGCGGAGTTCTACCATAACGTGTTCGAGCTCGTGCCGAGCAATGTCGACCGAGAGCCGGGCGATGCCAACCACTACCTGACCGACGGCCGCGTGACGCTCGTCATCATGCCGTGGGACATCACCGACTATGAGGCGACCGGCATCATCACGCCGGGCATGGACCATATCGGCTTCAAGGTCGAGAGCCTGGAGACCTTCAGGGCGGACGTTCAACGGATCGCCGACGACAATCCGCGCCTGGCGCCTGCGCCGGTCGGCACCGGCATGGAGGGCGCGGCGCTCGCCAAGCTGTTCGAGCGCAGCTGCTCGCTCGGCCAGCACTGCCTTGCCGATCCCGACGGAATATTGATCGACGTGATGGCGGATTGACAGCATGTTCCAGTCACGCGGAAACACCTCTCGCGAGTCTTGGCCGGGCTTGCCGCGGCCATCCACACCTTCGCCCCGGGCGAAGACGTGGATGCCCGGCACCATAAGGGCGTTTACGCCCGTCTTCGGCGGGCTATGGCCGGACATGACTAGAGCTGTTGTTGCGGCCGCGATGCTGGCGCTGGCGCCGAGCTTGGGGCATGCCGATCAGATCGCGGATTTCTACAAAGGCAAGCAGATCAACTGGATCCTCAGCGCCGGCGCGGGTGGCGGCTATTCGGCCTACGCACTCGCTTTCGCACCGTATTTCAGCACGCACATTCCGGGCAATCCGCACATCGTCGTGCAGAACATGCCGGGTGCCGGCGGCATCCGGGCGATGCTCTATCTGCAGAGCGTCGCCCCCAAGGACGGCACCACAATCGGTCTCGTGCATTCGAGCGTGCCGTTCGCGCCGCTCTACGGGATCAAGGGCGCGAACTTCGATCCGCGGCAGATGAATTGGATCGGCAGCATCAATGCGGCGGCCGGCATTTGCGTGTCCTGGACCGCCTCTGGCATCACCAAGTGGCAAGACTTGCTCGACAAGGAGTTCATTGTCGGTGGCACGGGCGCGGGCTCGCAGATGGAGACCATGCCGGCGATGCTCAACAAGCTGTTCGGCACCCATATCAAGGTGATCTCCGGCTACAAGGGCGGCAACGACGTGTATCTGGCGATGGAGCGCGGCGAGGTGCAGGGGCGCTGTGGCGGGCTCATCTCCTCGATCAAGTCGACACGGCCGGATTGGTTTCCGCAGAAGAAGGTCTCGGTGCCGATCCAGATCGCGCTCGAGCGCGATCCCGAGTTCCCCGATTCGCCCTCGCTGCTCGAGTTCGCCAAGGACCAGCGCACCAAGGACATTCTGAATCTCACGCTCGCCCCGATGGGCATGGACCGTCCGATCCTGGCGCCGCCGGGTACGCCGCCCGGGACCGTCGCGGTGCTGCGTCAGGCCTTTCACGAGACCATGCGCGATCCCGCCTTCATCGCGGAGGCGCAGCGCCAGCATCTGGAAATCCAGGACGTCGACGGCGAGAAGATTGCAGCCCTGCTGCAAAACGCCTATCAGCTGCCGCCCGACATCGTGAAGGCCGCCAACGAGGCGATGGCCTTGACCGGCGCCGCCAACGAGAACTGACTTCCGTGCGCTATATCTCAACCCGCGGCGAGGCCCCGCCGCTCGGCTTCGGCGAGGCCATGCTGGCCGGCCTTGCCCGCGACGGCGGCCTCTATGTGCCGGAGGCCTGGCCGCGCCTTGCGCCCAGCGCGATCGCGGGTCTCGCCGGGCAGCCCTATGCGGAGGTCGCGGTCGAGGTGATGCGCCCCTTCGTGGGCGATGCCATCGCGGACGCGGACCTCGCCCGCATGGTGCGTGAGGCCTATGGCAGCTTCCGCCATCCCGCGGTCGCGCCGCTGGTGCAGCTGGGGCCCGGCGATTTCGTGCTGGAACTGTTCCATGGGCCGACGCTCGCCTTCAAGGACATCGCCATGCAACTGCTCGGCCGGCTCATGGACCATGGCCTGGCGGCGCGCGGGGAGCGATCGACCATCGTGGTGGCGACCTCCGGCGACACCGGTGGCGCCGCTGTCGAGGCGTTCCGCGGTCGCGCCGCGATCGATCTCTTTGTTTTGTTCCCGGCTGGCCGGGTCTCCGACGTGCAGCGGCGCATGATGACGACCGCGACCGACGACAACGTCCATGCGATCGCGATCGAGGGAACTTTTGACGATTGCCAAGCGCTGGCGAAAGCTATGTTCAACCATCACGCCTTTCGTGACCGCGTCGGCCTCTCGGGCGTCAACTCCATCAATTGGGCGCGCATCGCCGCGCAGGTCGTCTACTACTTCACCGCGGCGGTCGCGCTCGGGGCCCCGCACCGCCGCGTCGCCTTCACGGTGCCGACCGGTAATTTCGGCGACATCTATGCGGGCTACGTCGCCTTGAGCATGGGCCTGCCGATTGATCGCCTGGTGATCGCCAGCAATGTCAACGACATCCTGCCGCGCACGCTGGCAACCGGCGCCTATGAGCCGCGCGAGGTGGTGCCGACGGCTTCGCCCTCGATGGACATCCAGGTCGCGTCGAACTTCGAGCGCATCCTGTTCGAGGTCTACGAGCGCGATCCCGCCGTGGTACGCGCCCTGATGGGCTCGCTTGGTCAGTCGCGCCGCTTCGTGCTCGCGGCTGAAGCGCTGTCGAGACTGCGCGCGACTTTTTCGGCCGACCGCGCCGACGCGGACGAGACCGCGGCCGCGATCCGCACGGTGCTGCGCGAGAGCGGGCATTTCATCGATCCTCATACGGCGGTTGCAGTAGCGGTGGCCGAGAAGGAGACACGCGATCCGTCCGTGCCGATGGTCGTGCTGGGCACGGCCCATGCGGCCAAATTTCCGGACGCCATGGCGGCGGCCTGCGGGGTCCGGCCGCCGCTGCCGGATTGGCTCTCCGATCTCGCGGCGCGGCCCGAGTGCGTTACCAAGTTGCCCGCCGACCAGACGCAGGTCGAGCGCCACATCCTCGCCAAGAGCCGGGCCACCCGGGAAGGAGCCGCCGCATGAGCGTCGAAATCACTGCTCTCCCCTCGGGCCTGCGCGTCATTACCGATGCGATGCCGCATCTGCAGACCGCCTCGCTCGGCGTCTGGGTCGGCGCCGGCAGCCGCCACGAGGAGGCGGACGAGCACGGCATCTCGCATCTGCTCGAGCACATGGCCTTCAAGGGCACCTCGCGCCGCTCCGCGCGGCGGATCGCCGAGGAGATCGAGGCGGTCGGCGGCGATCTCAATGCCGCGACTGGCGTCGAGACGACCGCCTACTACGCGCGCATGCTCGAGGCCGATGTGCCGCTCGCCCTCGACGTGCTCGCCGACATTCTCTCCGACCCGGCCTTCGATCCCGAGGAACTGCAGCGGGAGCAGAACGTCATCGTGCAGGAGATCGGCGCCGCCGAGGACACGCCGGATGATCTCGTGTTCGAACGGCTGCAAGAGACCTCGTTCCCGGGGCAACCGATCGGGCGCTCGATCCTCGGCAAGCGCGAGACCGTCCGCGCCTTCGACCGCAAGCGCCTGTCGGTCTACCTCAAGCGCAACTATCGCGCCCCCGACATGCTGGTGGTCGCCGCCGGCGCGGTCGATCACCGCGCGGTCGTGGCCGAGGTCGAACGGCGCTTCGCGAGCTTCACCGGGCCTGCGGGGGAGGCCCCCGAGCCGGCGCGTTTCGTTGGCGGCTCGCATATCGAGGCGCGCGATCTGGAGCAGGTCCATGTGGCGCTGGCCATGCAGGGGCTCTCCCAGCGCGATCCCGAGCTCTTCAGCCTGCAGGTTTTCGCCAGCGCGCTGGGCGGGGGAATGTCGTCGCGCCTGTTCCAGGAGGTGCGCGAGATCCGCGGCCTCTGCTACAGCATCTATGCCTATCATGCGCCTTACTCCGACACCGGGACCTTCGGCCTCTATGCCGGCACCGACGCGGCCGACGTGCCCGAGCTGATGCGCGTTGTCGTCGGCGAGATCGCCAATGCGGCCATGTCGTTGACCGAGGCCGAGGTGGCGCGCGCCAAGGCGCAGATGAAGGCGAGCCTGCTCATGGCGCTGGAGAGCTCCGGCGCCCGCGCCGAGCAGCTCGCGCGCCAGATGTTCGCCTGGGGGCGGCCGGTCCCGCTCGCGGAGCTCGTGGGGCGCATCGAGGCGGTGACGGTTGCGAGCGCGCGCGCGGCCGGGCGGGCATTGCTCGGGCGCGGCCGGCCGGCCGTCTCGGTGCTCGGGCCGGGACCCGGCCTTGAAAGTGCCGCGACGATCGCCGAAGGTCTTGCACAACAGGCTTAGATCAGAGAACAGAACGCCGAGAGGTTAAGGCGTGAACCGCTAGTCTGTCCGCTCCGTGGCGCCATGGCGTTCTTCCGCACCGTCTCCTTCACCGAGCAGCTGCCCGCGGTCGTCGGCGAGGGCGTCATGCTGCGCCCGCCGCAGATGTCCGACTATCCGGAATGGACGGCGCTGCGCGAGGCGAGCCGCGCCTTCTTGACGCCCTGGGAGCCGACCTGGCCGCCCGACGACCTCACGCGCTCCTCGTTTCGCCGCCGCATCAAGCGCTACGCCGAGGACCAGCGCTGCGATCTCGCTTATCCGTATTTCGTGTTCCGCCGCGCCGACAATGCGCTGGTTGGCGGCCTCACGCTCGCCAATGTCAGGCGCGGCTGCGCGCAGACCGGCAATCTCGGCTATTGGATCGGCGCGATCCATGCGCGGCAGGGCTACATGACGGCGGCGGTCGGCTGCTTCGTCCCGTTCGCCTTCCAGACGCTGCGCCTGCATCGCATCGAGGCCGCCTGCATCCCGGCCAACACGGCCTCGATCCGGCTGCTCGAGAAGACCGGGTTCCGCCGCGAAGGCTTTGCCCGCGAATATCTCTGCATCAACGGCGCCTGGCAGGACCATTTGCTCTTCGCGCGGCTCAAGAGTGATCCGAACCCCTGAGCGAAGTTGTGCGCGCGGCATTGGCACCTTGCTGCTTGTCCCGGTTCCTTCCTGCATGTCTGCTTTTGCGCCGCTTACGGGAGCAGACCGGACGTTTCGTCGGCAGGCCAAAATCGATGCTGTTGACCGACGCTGTGAAAAAAGTCTCCGTGGAAATTGCTGTGGAATCGACGAGGTGCGGGCGGGGTTGCGCCGCGGCATAAATTGCTACCATCGCGTGTGTGCTGTCGCCCGCATCGCGCTAGTCTTGGCCTAAGGCGCGGGCGCGAAGAGCCGGGGACGGGATCACCCCGCGCGGCCGCGAAAGCCGCGCGGGGGGCGGCGATTTTATTACCTACATCCCGAGGCCGGGCAGGATCCCGAGGCCGGGCAGGATCGTCGTGCCTTCACGCCGCACGGCATTGAGCGCCTGCGGATCGAGACCCAGCGCCTTGAGGATGGTCGGCGCGATTTGCATGTTGCTGGTCGCGGTGTTCACCACGCGCGGAGCCAGCCGGGGATTCGACACCACCAACGCGGTGTGGGTGTTGTCGTCCTCGTTCGCGATGGTCGGGGTGGTGCCGGTGAAGCCGCCGTGCTCCGACAGCTTCGCCGAGCTGCCGCTGTAGATGGTGCCGTGCAGCGGCTGGATGATGATGTCCGGCACACGGCCACCTGCGGGGTCGCCCCACACATCCTTCACAGGGGCATCCGCCGCCGGGACGTCGGCGTAGATCTTGTCGATACGCACGTTCAACGTCGTGTACAGCTTGTAATTCCGTAGCGCGCTGACCGCGGCCGCGGTGTCGGTGTGGTTGGTGAGCCACAGCAGCGACACGTCGTCGGCCGTCTCCTGCGCGAGTGAAATGCCGGCGGCGCTCAGTACGTCGGCCGGGTCGGCTACGTCCGTGATCGCGACGGGGTTGCTGCCTGGCTTCATGTGCAGCTGGCTGACATCGTTCGGCGACTGGCCATGCTTCGCGCCGACGATGAACAAAGTAGACTTGAGGTGCCCTGTCTTCTCCAACTCGGCGAGCATGCTGCCGAGCGCTCCATCCACATAGTCGAGCGACTGCTGCAGCGGGGGCTCCGGGCTGAGGTCCGGATAGTAGCCGCCGCGCACGACGAAGGGAGCGGTGCAGATCGACTTCAAGCTCAACGCATCTTCGGGGTGGGTCCCGGTGCATTGCATCGCCTTCGTCACCTTCTGCGCGACGCTGACCGCCTGGAAGTTCATGCCATAGATCGCCGGCGTGCCCTTCGGGTCGCGGGTCTTGCCGTCCGCCTCGAGGCCGTCGATCCAGTTGAGGACGCGCTGCACTTTGATCTGATCGTAGAACCGCGTTTCGGCCGGATCGGTGGTCCAGTCGTTGCCAAAGCTCACCACCTTGCCGCCCGGCAGCGTGACGTCGCAGTGGGTGGGCGCGATTGGGTCGCAGCTGGCCGGGTTGTTCGGATATTTAACCGGGTTCAGGCTGTTCAAGGTGAAGCTCACCGACGTCGAATTGATCTCCGGCGCATACAGCTCATCGAGGCCCTTGCCGGAATGCCCGCTCAGGATCTCATAGGCGGGATGCTTGTCGGACCATGCGGTGTGCAGGCCGGCCTCATGGATGACTTCGAACACGGTGTTGGTCCGGTTCTCGAGATACATGTGCGGATAGACCGGCACGCATCCGCCGTCCTCGGTCTTGCGGCCCGCCATGTGGGTAGGATCCAGCACGTTCCAGAGATCGGTCACCTGGCCCGCCGCAATGTTCCACGACGAGTCGAGGTACTCGAAGTTGGACACTTCGGTTCCCGCCGGGCCGAAGCAGGCCTTGCCGCCATTCGCGGCGGATGGCTGATACAGGGTGTGATCGTAGGTATCGTCATAGAACACGCCGTGCGAGATCGGTGTGCCGCCGGTGAAGAACGCGAGAAGGCCCGGGAAGGAGTCGGATGGGCGCGAGGTGGAATTGGCGGTGTACTGTACGCCGGTCCGCGCCAGCTTGGCGAGGGTCGAATTCGTGTGATTCTTGAGGTACCAGTCCAGGTCGGCCTGGTGCATGCCATCGACGCTGATCACCAGAACGTGCTTGATGGCCCGATCGCCGTCGTCGGCGAGCGACGGCGCGGCCGGCGGCAGGGTGAGCGCTGCCGCGAACGCGACCGCGATGCCGCCCTTGCCCTTACGAGAGGTTCTCATCAGTTCCTTCTCCTTTTCTACAACGAAACGGCGTGCGCGCAGCCTCTTCACGCCTTTGGGTAGTTTCGCTGGCCGGCAGAGGGCTCTGCCGACGGCGATGTGCTGCAAAGGTTCGGCCGGTCAGCAGTCCGGCGGGTCAATGGTTTCGATATTGGTGGGCCTGCGGCGGGCGGTGGTGTGATGACGATGCGGGACCCGGGTGGAAATAACGCGCTGCAGCCTAGTGACGCTCTATGACAAGGCCGTGACCTCCTGTGACAAGGCGGTGACTTGACTAGGGCGCGTCGAAAACCTCGACCATCGCGAGGCCAATGCTCAACCAGACGGTTCAACGCTGTTTTAGAATTTCGCATTGCTGAGGGCTTCGAAGCCGCCAAGTGCGGCGGCGCCCTGAGCGATGGTGTCGGATTGATTGAAGGCCATGACATTGCAGGTGAAGCTGTGTAATCCGACGCTGCCCAGGGTGCGGTAGGGAGTGCCAAGGAAGTTGCTAAGGACGTACCGACGCTTCAAACGGACGACGGACTACCTGGCCGACTGCGTGGTCGAGAGGCCTCTCGCTGAGCGGCTCTCGGATTAGTTCTGTGCCATCACACGCGCCCGCATGGGCCGCAGCACGAACAGGGCCAGGGCCACGCCCGCCAGGTTCATGACCGTCGCTACCAGGAACACCATGTGCCAGCTTCCGGTAGCGCGCTTGATAAGATTGGTCACCGGGGCAAAAAGGGCGGACGCCCTTAGTTAGCGCATAAAGCAGGCTCAGATTAGCGGCCGCGAATTTTGGCCCGAACGTATCGGTACAGGTAGATGGGGGCTGAAAATCTTACCCCAAGTCAGAAATATCATCGCCGCAAATGCCACGAAGGCTCATGGCTTCGTCCAGATCACCGGCGACTTTATCAACGTCATCGGCCAATAGCAGAAATCCGCTGGCCGATTGCCCACCCCTTCGGTCCGCCAGAAAACTGGTGTAGCCTTCAGCGCCGGTGCCGGTGAGCGTTGGGCGCCAGCCGCACGCCGAAGCTTCCAGACTGTGCCCATGGCCTGTGCCAGCTTCGGTGGCGGGCGGCTGGTCCCCCGCGTTCCGGGAAAGGACGAACAGGGAGGTCCACCATGGTTTGCCGAAGAGTGCTCCAAGCTACGGCGGCGGCCTGCGTTCTCGTGACGAGCGCGGCGGGCGCCTCGCGAGCGAGCGAGGCGAAGTACCCGGATTGGAGCGGCGCCTGGGAGCGGTGGTATCCGCCGAATTGGGTGCGCGATCCCTACAACGGCACCCGCACCGCCGGCGGGCAGCCTTCACACGACCAGAGCAAGCCCTGGGCGTGGGGACAGGAAGCGCCGCTGACGCCGGAATATGAGAAGGTGTACGAGAAGAGCCTCGCGGACCAGGCCGAAGGCGGCGAGGGCCTTTTCTTCAATCATGGTGTGCGCTGCATGCCCGGTGGCATGCCGATCATGACGATCGCCTTCGCGCCTCTGGAGTTCGTAGTGACCCCGAACGTGACCTACATATTGACCAGCAATCAGGAGCCGATCCGGCGCATCTACAGCGACGGCCGCGACTTTCCGACCGACCTCACCCCGAGCTTTGCGGGCTACTCGATCGGCCACTGGGTCGAACCGGATGGTGAGGGTACCTATCGGATGCTGGAAGCCGAAACGCGCGGGCCGTTCAAAGGCCCCCGCACCTATGACGCGAGCGGCATACCCCTGCATTTCGACGGCCGGTCGATTTTCAAGGAACGGATTTATCGCGATCAGGCCGATCCGAGGCTCATGCACGACGAAATCACCGTGATCGATCATGCATTGACGCGGCCGTGGACCGTGGACAAAAAATATACCCTCAATCCGAATCATCGCTGGACCGAGAGTACCTGCATCGAGACCAACTCGATGGTCGCGATCGGCCACGAGAGCTATTACATGAGCGCGGATGGCATGCTGATGCCGGTGCGCAAGGGTCAGCGCCCGCCGGATTCGCGGTATTTCAAGGACTGGAAGTGAAAGGACAAAAAGCCCCGCGCCGAGAGGCGCGGCGCAGGGGGCTTTGGCGGAACTTGCCGGCGAGCTGAGCTCCGTCTTTGGCTCGCGACATGATCCACATGCCCGTCGCCGACCAGAGCGGTGCGCAGCTGAGATTCGAGACGGAAAGCACCAGCCCGGAACATTTGGGGTCATGAAGATCGAGAAGGTTGAGATATTGCCGGCCGACATGCCGCAGTCGGACCCGAAATGGCGGTTCGCGATCCACGCCAACCGAATCTCGCAGGGCTGGCTCGTTGCCGCCACCGCCGACGACGGCACCGTCGGCCACGGCTACGCCTCGGCCACCAAGCACATGGGCGCCAGCAGTGCAGGCCTTAAGGGCGTCCTGGACGATTTCACGGCCGTCCTGATCGGGCGCGACCCGTTCGAGATCGAGGCCACCATGGCGGCGCTCGATCATCGCTTGCTGGGCATGAACCAAGCCAAGGCCGCGATCGATTGCGCGCTGCATGAACTCGTCGCGCGCTCGCTGCGGACTCCACTCCATGCTCTGTTCGGCGGCAAGTGCCGGGCGGAGTTTCCTGTAATGCGCGTCCTCTCCCTTAAAGCACCGGAGGAGATGGCGGCGAGGGCGCGGCAATTAGTCGATGCCGGCTATCGCGACCTCAAGATCAAGGTCGACGGCGACGTCCATCTCGATACCGCGCGCGTTGGCGCGGTGCGCGCGCAGGTCGGGGATGAGATCCGGCTCATCATCGATGCCAACCAGGCCTACCGGCCAAAGGGCGCGGTTGCACTTGCCGGCAAGGTCGCCGATCTCGGCGTCGAGATATTCGAGCAACCCTGCAATGCCAATGACCATGCCGGCCTGAAATTCGTGACCGATCATTCCCCTATTGCGGTCGAAGCTGACGAGAGCGCCGCTTCCCTGCGCGATGTGCACGCGCTCGCCTGCGGGCGCATCGTCGATATGGTGAGCCTCAAGGTCCCCAAGCTCGGCGGGTTGCGCAACACGATCGCGGCGGCGCGGATCTGCGAGGCCGCCGGCATTCCCTGCCGGCTCGGCGCCCATGTCGGCCCGCGCCTCCTGACCGCGCAGGCCATGCACGTAGCGGCAAGTCTGCGAGAACTAAGCTTCGCCTGCGAGTTCGGCGAGTTCGTCCGGCTCGAGAACGACATCACCGAAGGGGTCGAGAATGAAAACGGCGTGATTCACCTTCCGACGGGTGCCGGCTCCGGGGCCGGCCTACGTGCCGACGCGCGGGCGCAGATCGCGAAGGCGGCGCGCGTCAGCCTGACAGGATGAGAATTATGAGGGTAGCAAGCGCGGCCGCGTGTGTTTGTATCGCCGTTGCAGCAGCTGGTGTGGGCTCGTCGGCGTGCGCCCTCACCGCTGAGGAAATCCTCGCCTACAAGGGGGCGGACCGTCAAAGACTCCTGGAGGAGGGGGCGCAGGCGGAGGGCGCACTCGTC
>Ga0126373_10002010_pt1 | contig 14807 bp, 15 predicted proteins | sample PanSoiMetPlot_11_FD_92545 | JGI IMG/M metagenome (GOLD analysis project Ga0126373, IMG submission 92545) | Tropical forest soil microbial communities from Panama - MetaG Plot_11 | ecosystem: Environmental > Terrestrial > Soil > Tropical forest > Bulk soil | place: Panama | collected 2016-02-17 | reverse complement strand
TACGTCTGCACGTGGGACGGAAAGATATACGCCTTCGGAGTTAAGAACTGAGGCTGGGTTGGCTGGCCGAGCGATGTGTGCCAGCCGGATAGCTAACGATCTTGCCGGAATAATGCGGAACAGCCCTTATCATCTCGGGCGAGAACTCAGTCTGCCGGTGTCGCTTTCCTGCGGTACGATTTTGCCCGGTGAGAAATCGAGGCTAGATCAGCGCATTCACAATGGACACGATCTCCCCGATTACCCTGTCGAGTTCGTAGTCCGCCGTGTAAAAGTGCGGGGCTACCCGAATCCCCGCGTTCGGCCTGTAATCCACCAACACCTCACGAAGCACAAGCTCTCGCGTGACTCTTTCTCCGTTTGGAACATCCAGCACCACGACTCCACCGCGCGCCCGGGGCTCGCGGCAGGATCGGACGCCAAAGCCAGCTTCGTCGGCGAGCTCGATCAGGCGCTGTGTCTGCCGAACCGACTTCGTGCGTATCGCCTCCACACCGATCTCGTTTACGATCTCATAACCGGATCGCGCGGAATACAAAGCGGGAATATTCGGCGTTCCATTCAGGAACCGGAACGCATCGTCGGCGAAGTCGATCGGGCCGGCCTCGAACTCGAAAGGATGGCGGTGAGCCATCCACCCTGTCGCTACAGGCCGCAAGCTGCGTCGGAGATCCGGTCGCACGTAGAGATACCCCGCGCCCGGTCCGCCGCACAGCCACTTCACCGACCCGCCGGTGGCGAAATCCACGCCCAGCGCGTGAACATCCACGGGCAGCACGCCTGCTGATTGGTAGAGGTCCGCAATCACAAGTGCTCCCATTTCGTGAGCCCGTCGCGTGATTGCAGCCAAGTCCTGCACGAAGGAGCTGCGAAACGCGACATGCGAGACAGAGACGAGCTGTGTCTCGTCGTCGATTGCATGCAGCATCTGCTCGGTTTCCAAAGCGATGCCGTCGGCGGAAGCAACCCGGCATACGCGAGCGCCCAACCGCTCAAGACCGTAATAGTGGTAATCGTTTGACGGAAAATTCAAACCGTCGGTGATGAGTTTGTTTCGAGGACCGTTCCAATCGAAGCAGGAGGTCACGATTGCCTGGCAAACCGAAACATTCTGGTGCATCACAACTTCGCCGGGACTCGCTCCGATTATCGAGGCGACCAGGTTGCCGACAGTCACCGGCATCTCCCACCAACCTTCTCCCCAGGCGCGAATCCCCCGGGAAGACCATGTTTCCGCGAATCGCTGCAGTGACTCTGCCGTCCGGGCCGGCATGGCTCCGAGCGAGTGGCTGATGAGATACGTGGTTTTTTCCAGAATCGGAAATTCTTTGCGCCACTCGATCAGGGGGTCGTTGCGGGTCACAGCGCGTGTATTTCGCGGGTGGCGACAGTCTTTGCTGTTCGATGCCCGTAACGGCGCCAAAGAGCGTAAGCCGGTACGCCGGTCAGCGTCAGCCCCAGGCCGGCAAATGCCGGAGCCGGCCTCGTTATCAGCATGTTGCCGAGGAACCAAAGGGTGACCACCAGGAAAAAGATTGGCGTCACTGGGTAACCCAACATCCGATAAGGGCGATGCAAGTCCGGGCGCGTGCGACGCAACACGATTACCGCTGCAATCATAAGCCCATAAAAGATCCAGATGCCGAACAGCGCGTAGTCTGCCAGCGATTCATAGGACCCGGAGAGCACCAGCACTGCCGCCCAGCCGCCTTGCGCAAGAATCGCGAATGCCGGGGTACCGTAGCGGGGATGGATCTGTGCGAACTTCCGGAGGAACAACCCGTCGGCCGCTTGCGCGAAATATACCCGCGGAATCGTCAGAAAGCAACCGTTAAGAGTACCCAGAATGGATATCAGGATGAGAGCCGAAACGACGGTGGCGCCCGCTCCGCCAAGAACGCGCGCGGTGGCGTCGGCGCCCACGTGGTTGCTTGCCGCAATCTCGGGAACGGTCAGCACCCGCACGTAGGCGAGGTTCGCGAGAAGGTAGATGGCTGTAACGGCCAGGGTACCTGACACCAGAGCCCTCGCCACGTTGCGCTGCGGATTGCGGATCTCTCCGGCGACGAAGCTCAACTGCACCCAACCGTCGTAACCAAGCAGGCACGCAATCAGCGCCACGCCGAAACTGCTGAGTGAAGAGCCAGGCATGGCCGCCGGAGAATGCAGCGTTCCATGCCCAAGCAGCAGCGCAGCAGAGACGATGATCAGAATCCCGACAACTTTCCCCAGCGTAAAGCTGTTCTGCACGATTGCGCCGAGCCTTACCCCGCGGTAGTTCACCAGTGTGAAGAGAGCCAGCACGGCCAAGCTCAAACCCTTTGCAACCCAAGGCGCCAGCGGCATCCAATAGCCAACGTAGATAGAAAACACGACTGCGAGCCAGGCCACCTGGGCGCTGCGCCCCACCGTGAAAAGCGACCAGCCGCAGAGAAATGCTGCGGGTGCGCCATACGCCTCACGCAGGAACACGTATTGCCCGCCCGTGGCCGGAAGCGCCGCGCCGAGTTCGGCGCAGGCTAACGCTCCGAGCAACGAAATCACGCCGGCAAGCACCCAGACGCCCATGATTGCGGGAATCGCGGGTAAGCTCCGGGCCACCAGATTCGGGACCAGGAAAATGCCGCCGCCGATCATGATACCGACGACAATGGCAATTGAATCGAACAGTGAAAGCTGTCGCGGCAGGTCCATTGGCGGGCCTGCATGGTTTCCGCTGGCCGCGTATTCCGTTATGGTGATCGCGGGGACAGCTTGATGTGACAGGTTTTCCATTGTGCGCTCGCGCGGAGACGCGACCAGTGAATCGTACACGCTGCCGACGAAAACCGCAAATGCTGTTGAGCGGTCATTTGGAACGACCGGCGCCACCGGGGATTTCGCCGGTTTGTTTCCCAAGCGGCGTAATTTTAGATGTCGGTATGGCTAACGATATTGCCGGATATCACGGCTTCTTTCACCAACGACCCGCGGCAGACTCCAAAGTGATGTACGCCGCACACACGCGAGAAATTTAGCTCATGAGATCGCTTTCATCAGCCGCGACTCCCTAATCTTTCAGTCTCTCATCCGTCACCGAATAACAGAAACGACCACTTTTGTTTGTGATGTTCGCAGCCAGCCGGACGCCTATTTACTTACCAGTCCTCCCTGTTCGTTCTGCCAGTATTTCCACTCCGGAGCCTTGGTCGTGGCGTCGTTGATATACGTTCCGGGGTTCAGCCAGCACGCCTGAACATCCGCCGGGTTGCTGCCGCCAAGCGGCGCTGTTGACCTGCTGCGAAAGCTCGCGAAGAAGCCGCAGAAGCACCGGGAGGAAATCTACCTTCTGAGCGTCAGCGCGGATTCCCGCGAGCGGTCGCTGGCGCTGACGAAATGTGCGGAACTCCCGCCCATGCCTGATCCCCGCCTCCATACCGTCGTGAAGGTGCTCGCCCTGCTCAAGACAGTAGTTGAACCGTTTCCGGATGACCCGCTGACGCCGCGCATTCTCGCGGTCATCGAGGAAATGAAAGTAATTCGTGATGCCGTGAAGCTCGTATCGTGGGACGCGCGGCGACAGCCGCCGGCATTTGCAGCATCACGATGAAACTTGAGAGGCAATTACTAGTCAACGGAGAACAGAATCGTGCCGTCCGGCAGCGCGAAGTCGGATTCACGCTCTGTGCGCGAGCGTTTCAGCGGGAACCGTGCGGCGTCAACACGGCCGTCTCATGGTTGCCACGGCTAACTTAGCTGATGAACACCGGCAACGCCTGATAGCTGCACTCGGTGACCACAATCGTCTCGGCGATCGCCTGTTCGCACCGTCGCTCTTTGGCACACGGGCTTTAGCTGTTTTGAGGCGGAGCTAATCGAACTCGCCGCACATGACGCGGGGTCGAATAAGTTCCAGCAGCGATCGGATGTAGTTCAACTGTTTTCCGTCAGGGGCAGGGCTGTTCCCGCAATGATGGAATCGGCGCTGCTCAAAGAACAAACAGATCCGAAGATCGGTCAGACTGCCATGCCGCCGTTCATTGGCGATTTGCGCCGCCTTGAAGAATGAACCCGCCTGTTCATAACCGTTGAAAGAGTGCGCGAAGGCCACTATCTCCGACCATGCACTGTCGGAGGGGGGTACATCCTCCGGCTTTAAATCTCGGTTAGAAATCCGAGGCACCCTTTTATCGTATGGGACCAGATCCTTCACCCCGCGGCGTTGCCGAAAGAACAGCGTCAGGCTAGGATTTTCAATATCTATGTGGATGAAGCGGGGATCGGTTTGCGTGATGCCTGGATGTGCGGTGGTCGCGCTCCTGGGGGCGCTGAGCCCGTTCATGCTGATCGGGAACGGCGCTATCCGGGCAGTCCTCGATGCCGATGAAATGCGGACAACGCCGGTTCCGCACCGATATATTCACGGCGTTATCCTCGATGACGCCAAGTTCCAGATCCTGCTGCCGAAGGAATGGAATGGCAAAGTCGCCATCTTCACACGCGGATTCTCGGGAACAGAACTCATCACTGGCGAGTTCCAGACGGTCGCGCTCACAAAAGGCTATGCGTTCGCCTCCAGCAATGAGGGTTGGAATCGCTCGACGATTAAGGACCACCCGGAGGACTCCTATTACGAGTCGCGCCAGCGGCTGTTTGAACTCACGCTCTACACGAATGAGACGGTGAAGAATCATTACGGGAGGAACCCCTCGCGAACATTGATCCTGGGCGGCTCTAACGGGGGCCACCACACGAAATGGATGCTGGAGGACTTCCCGGAACTGTACGACGGCGGTATCGCGGGCTATGGCTTCAATTCGCAGATCAGTCAATGGGGTTCCATCGCCACGTTGATTCGGAACTACGATGTTATTGCGTCCCGCATCGACGACATCATTGCGAGGCGGGCGGCAAATCCTGAATGGGACCCCTTCACGAGTCCGCTGTCGCCACCGCTCACCGCGGCGCAGTTGTATGCTCTTCGTAATATTTACGATATTCCGGCCGAGCTGGATAACGGCTTCCACTACAACGTAGGCCGTTGGGAAGGCTCGGAAGCTCAATGGAAATCGCAATACTCTGGTTTGGTCGGATATCTGCGCGACTCAATGCCCAGGTTCGACCCGACATTCAACCCGAACGGGGGCGCGCTGACCGATGACGAACTCGGTTACTGGGACCCGAACAGAAGTCCGGAATCCGTGAAGCGAGAGCTTCGCAAGCTCGATCTCTCCGGAAAGCTGCAACGGCCACTGATCATCATGCATGGCAAAGCGGACCCAATCGTCTCCCCAGGAGAAACCGCCGCATACCAGACGCTGGTTGAACATGTTCTTGGCAGCGCCGCGGCACAGGAGGTGCTTGCGGTGTACTACATTCCGGGGATGGGCCACGGCGGACCTCAATATAACGAACTCATCGGCGCGCAGATCGATGCACTGGAATCGTGGATCGACTATCGTCAGAGCAAGGGTCAGACCGGAGCGCCGGCACCCGCGAAGATTGGGGGTTATCCGCGTGAACCGGCAGGTAGTGGTCAACGGCTAAATCGATTTAAAGCATTCTGATCAGTAAGATAGGAGCGGGTCAAATTCCTGTGGACGTAGCGTTCTTCGGACTGCGGCACTCGCGAGCACGTTATGTATGCCACCCCGGAGGCTAAGTGACTCGCCGGAACTTCCTTAGAATCGGTGGCGTAACGTCGTTCGCCCTGGGAAACAGCGGCGCGCAAAGCCGACGCCTGCCGAACGTCGTTTTCATCTATGCCGACGATGTCGGCCTCGGCGATCTCAGTTGTTACGGCGCGACGCGCGTCCGGACGCCGAATCTCGATCGCCTGGCGGCCTCCGGTATCCATTTCACGAACGCGCATGCGTCATCGGCCACCTGCACGCCATCTCGGTATTCGCTGATGACCGGCGAATACGCATGGCGTAAGGAAGGGACGGCAATCCTGCCAGGCGATGCCGCGCTCATCATCTCCTCCGACCGCCCCACACTGCCGTCGATGCTAAAGAGGCAGGGTTACCACACCGCCGCAGTCGGCAAATGGCATCTCGGCCTCGGCGCCGGCAACATCGACTGGAACGGCGATATCCGACCGGGACCGCTCGAGATTGGCTTCGACTATTGCTTCCTGATTCCGGCAACCGGCGACCGCGTGCCGTGCGTCTTCGTCGAAAACCACCGCGTCGCGAATCTGGACCCCAAGGACCCGATTCGCGTCAGTTACACGACGCCGTTTCCGGGTGAACCGCTCGGCCGCGATCATCCGGAACTCCTCAAGATGAAACCTAGCCATGGACACGATCAGGCGATCGTGAACGGCGTCAGCCGCATCGGCTACATGACGGGTGGCAAATCGGCGCTGTGGGTCGACGAGAATATCGCAGATGTGCTGACAGCGAAGGCCACTGCTTTCATTGCGCGCGAGAAGGCGAATCCGTTCTTTCTTTATTTCGCTACGCACGACATTCATGTTCCGAGGCTACCCAACCCGCGCTTCGCGGGCATGAGCCAAATGGGACCGCGCGGTGATGCTATCGCCGAACTCGATTGGTCGGTGGGACAAATCCTCCAGACTCTGGACCGCGAGGGTCTGACCGATAACACGCTCGTGATGTTCTCAAGCGATAACGGCCCAGTAGTTGACGACGGTTACCGCGATCAGGCTGTCGAGAAACTCGGCGATCACAAGCCCGCGGGACCGCTGCGCGGCGGCAAATACAGCAATTTCGACGGGGGCACGCGCGTGCCAATGATCGCCCGCTGGCCCGGGCAGATTCGACCGGACTCCCGATCGAATGCGCTGATCAGCCAGGTGGATCTGCTCGCGTCATTGACGGCGCTCGCTGGCGGCAAAGTCGCGGAGGGCGGCGGTCCGGACAGCGTGAACGTGTTGCCGGCACTGCTCGGCGAATCACCGACCGCGCGGCGGAGCCTGGTCGAGTACGCAGATTCGCTCGCGCTCATCGAGGGTGACTGGAAGTTCATTGCGCCGAGCAAAGGGCCGAAGATAAACAGAAACACCAACACCGAGCTGGGTAACGATCCGGAGCCACAGCTTTATGATCTCTCCGAGGATATTGGAGAGAAGAACAATGTTGCAGGCCGGTTTCCGGACAGGGTGCGGGCGATGACGGCGGAACTCGACCGCATCCGCGCAGGCTTTGGCCGCTAGTTCTTTGAACGGAGGATGTCGGAGTGCGAACGATGCGTGAACACCGACTTGGGTCGGGATAATCCGCCGAATCAGGATTCAGGCTTGCGAATGCGAGGGGAGGGACCGCCGGGCGGTCCGATCCGTTCACTTGCGGTCCCGGTATGATTGCAGGTGGTTCGAGATTTCGACGAGGAGAGTCCAATGATCAAACGAACGATCTCTGTTGCTGTGATCGCGCTGCTTGGCGTAGCGGTCATTGCCGCCGCGAACAAGCCAGTGACAGTAGCCCTGAAGGACGGGGCCGGAAAGGACGTGGGAACCGCCAAGCTGTCGGACGGATCGGGCGGAAAGGGCGTAAGAATCGCGTTGGCACTCAAGGACCTGCCTCCGGGCGAACACGCCCTCCACATACACACGACGGCGAAATGTGAAGGCCCGGCATTCACGAGCGCCGGAGGACACCTCAATCCCACTGGCGCCCACCATGGCGCTAACAATCCCGCAAGCCCCAAGCCGCACGCCGGAGATATGCCGAATTTCACGGTGAAGTCGGACGGCACCGCGAACCTCACGGTGGTCGATCCCGGCGTGACCCTGGGTGACGGGGATAATTCGGTGTTTGCCAACGGCGGCACCGCGCTCGTGATCCACGCCAAGGCGGATGATCTAATGAGCGATCCATCGGGCAACGCAGGCGACCGCATTGCCTGCGGCACGATTACCAAATAGCCAATCGCGCTCGCCCGAAGAATTGTTCCGGCCCGGCGTGTCCAACGTCTGTTCAGCCTCCCCTGTACCGACCGGGGAGCGTGCCCTGTAGGCAGCTTCCGATCGCCGAGGATTATCCACGCTCGCAGTTCTCGTTCGCCACATTTTGAGGAGCACATGGCTCGATGAGGGCCATACGGAAGTGATCGTGGGCCGTGGGCAGACGGGGTTGTTGCCCTTCACTCGGCGAGGCGGATCCGATGGGGACATCGCCCAAACACATTACCGATAAATTTTTGGTTATTCGACAACGGTGATGGTTGTGACTGGGTGAATCTCCATCCACTGGGGATGAAATGTGTCCTGCACATATGTCCCGATGATGCGAACGTGGGACCCGATAGGGGCAGGTTCACTTGATTTGTGAAGCCCTGACAAGCGGCTTTCGCATCCGCCTGCTTGACCGAGTACTTGCAGATGACCTCGAAAACGAGGTTCCCGCCCTCGTCGCTCATGTTCCCCGCGTCCAACAGTCCTTCCTCGCCAGCGTCCACTTTGAGCCAGCCGTGAGTATCGCCGTCCGATTCGTGGCGAACTCCATCGGCTTGCTTGCCATTTGTGGCATCGACAACCGTACCGGTCACGGATATGCACGATTGCTTCACGATCAGGCGCTGAGGATGGTAGACATGATCCCAGAGCGTCGAATCACAACCCGACGCGGAAGGGGAGCCTCGGAGCGGAGGTGATGGTTCTGCGGGACCCGATATCGAGACGACTTTCGAGGACACCCATCCTATCTCGTCGTCTTCGGTCCTGATGTGATAGAAACCGCCCTCCGGTGAAGGGTTTTACTTCGGCCTTTGGCGTCGCGGTGGAGGGCCGCGTCTTTGGTGAGAGTGGCATTCTGCGGCCAAGCCGCTGTCGTAACGAAAATGAAAATAGCCGCATTTCTACTAAATCGTCGGACTCTCATGACGTGATCTGACTGGGATATTGTTGCCTGATGTTCTCGGTTCGTCAAGCACAGGGAATCAACCTCACCAACAATGAAGCACGTTCGTTTGGCATGAGCGTATACTCCCATCACGGATGACGACGCTCCGCCTGAACGAACCGAAGACTGGCTGGGGCACCTGGAGCCGGAAAAGGCCGCATGAGCAATGCCGTCCTTGCGCGACTCTACGAGAGCGAGCTGAATTGCTCGATCAGCTCGCTCTGGGATAACAACGGGACGTGACGCTTGGGGACGAAATGAACGGCTTCGTGGCGGAGAATAACGTACGTCCGCCCCCAGAAGGAGCGGAGTTCCTCGACCAAGCCGCGCTGAAGCACTTCCCAACGTCGGGTTACGCAAAACGCCACTCGGCCCACGCCCTGACGGGTCACCCGAAGCGCCTCTGCCTTAACGGTTAAGGCTTGATGAAATGGTCGAGGAGGCTACCAGCCGAGATATCCTCCGCCTCTTTTTCGTCTAGCTGAATGGATTCGGGCTCCGTCGTCTGCGTCAGATCGTCGGGCTTCGATTCAGGCTTCAGCGGATCGTTAGTGTGCAAACCTCTTCTTTTTAAGTCCGCGGGCCGCCGAAAAGCGGATCGGCGTCGATTCCCCGCAGACGTTAAGACATAAGGGAAGAGCGGGCAAATGCCGGGAACTGCTAACTCTCACCCTTAAGTCAATCGATTTGCAAGAATGCGTTGACGGCGCCGGCCGAGATATCCTCGGCTTCTTTTTCTGTTATTTGGATGGATTCGGGTTCCGTCTTCTGCGTCAGATCGTCGTTTGGTTCAGGCTTCAGTGGATCGCTCATGTTCAGACCTTCTCAATAGCGTGAAATGGGCCCGCGGGTATTTAAGCACATCCCGCAGAAGCAAACAAGCGGAGTTTCCGTCCGGCGGCCTGTGATTTCAATGTTCACGCCGCCGCCTCACCGCACACCCGTCGGCAATGGCGTAATTCGTCCCCTGCGGTGCGCCTCGCGCCAAATCTGTATAAACTCCTGAACGACTCTGGCGTTCGGCGTCGGCACGCCATCCTCAAGAGCCAGTCTGCCATGCAGGTACCGGTATTGCCTCGCCAGTTCGTTGTCGTTGAGTTTGCCGACGCCGTGCCTGAATTTCTCCAGTTGCTCGAGGTCCATCGGCTGTTTACGCAGGTCCCCTCCATGGCCAGCCATGGGCGCATCCAGACCCTTAAGGAAGTCGATGCTTCGGCGGTCTGCACAACGGGGGGTTATCACGCTGTTCGCTTTTTATTCGCGGTAATAGACCGCGGACTCAATGCCGGACGAAACCGACTAATCTCCGCGCCTGTCCGTTGAAAAGTGTGTTCGGAAGAAAGGCTTCTCTGGGCACAGTATGTCGCAGCGTTGGACGCGTTTTGCGAGGCCATCGATGCTTTCGCAGCGCCGTCCGCCGATAGTCTCAGCAGCAGGCTGAACGGGGCGAAGGTGACTAAATGCCGTTGTATTCTCGCGCGTGAGCAGTGGGACAGGCATCTCAACGATCATCTTTGCGCCTGATCAGCGGGGAAATCCTTACTAATTCACGCGCCGTCACCGCCGCCCGTCCCAATTGGCCGGCGGACCGACTGTGCCGCCGCACAACCGCCGTAGGTTCGGGAAGTGCGGGTGCACGCGAGCAGGGGGAGACCTTCCCATCGCTCGCCTCATTAACCCGCGTGTTCACGAGGGCTAACCCGAAGGCTCGCAGCAACGGGTGACGCGACGCGGCGGCCCAGTGTTTTCAACAAAAGCCCGGGCGGTTGCGATCGGGCGTGTAAGTGCCTTTCAAAGGCCGAGCCTGAAAGGAGGCCGAAAATGAAAACCATCGCCAATCGAATTTTTCAATGCGCCGCGGGCGCAGTGCTGCTGAGCGCCTCCGCTTTTGCGCAGAGCAACATGACAGCCAACATCCCATTCGCGTTCCACGCCAACAAAGTCAACATGCCGGCGGGCAGCTACCGCGTAGACGCCGACACCACTCACGGTGGAACTCCCGTGATCGTGCTGCGAAGCCAGGCGGATCAGAACAAAGCCATAGCGCTTGGAACTCCGCTGGGCTCCCCTGCCGACAGCAAGGGACCTCGTCTCGTGTTCCATTGCAGTGAAAGCGGCTGTGACCTTCGCCAGGTCTGGACGCCGGAAGTGGGCTACGGCTATCCGTCGAATGCCAAAGAACACGCCGGTGATCGCGTCGCCTCGATTCCCCTGACAAGCTTGAAGGCCGACTAGCTGGGCGATGGCATTGCTACAAACGTCGCGCCTCCACGGCCGCCGGATTATTCCGCTTACAAGCGATCCGGCGGCCGTTTTGCGGTAGCCGGGCCCAGAACCCGAAGCTCGCAGGGAGGCGCACCATTGTGTTGGAGGCACGGCTAGGCCCGGTGCAAATAGGACCACGCCGAGATCCATGGCATACTTCGAGGGATTCATCCTCGCACCGGCGCTCATGGGCGATTCATATGGCAGATCGTTCCGGTGTGATCGAAGCCGTGGCGAGCCATTCCCGAAGCGCACCAACAGGACAAAAGGTCCAACGCGCTCCACCGGCATTCCCACCAAACCAGGCCATCGACTACGAGCATCGACACTCAAGGTTTAGGATTGTCGCGATGCTCCTCTGAATGGGCAAGGGTTCATCGCCGCTACCAGCATGAAGCGGGCATGGAAACAGTAGAGTCATATTAGATCAGGCGATCGTGTCAAAACCGTGTCAATCCAGGCAATCCTCACAAAAATAGGCTGACAACGGAACCTTGTAAAATCAATCAGTTGCACGACCAAAAAAGTCCAGAAAACCCGATCTATTATCTTGAGGTGCTAGCAATCGCAAGATTGTGGGGGTTCAAGTCCCCCTCTCCGCACGATTTTTCAATAATTTACGGGCACCTGAATGCTGGCAGACACACTAGTTTTCGTGTGCCCGACGCGTTCCGATGAAAAAGCGCCGGATTGATTCGAAATGCGTTAGCACCATCGGGCACAGGCTGTCGAATGTCGAATTAGTTTTTTGCACGTTTGTGCCGTATCCGGGCTGAACCTTTCCATGTGCATCAGATACCCGTCACGTGCTCCACCGTTGAGCGCTCCGTTACGCCGAAGCGAATAACAATACGAGGCACTGGGCTACCAGGGAGACAACGAGCAGGGGAACCCGGATGATTAACGATCTATCCCACGACGCTTGCAGCTCTCGACCATTCTCGAGGCTCTTCCCGGTCTTCGCCGCTTCGGTTTGAATCTGATTAATCGGTTTTGACAAGCGACCATAAGACCATAAGCGATCACGAACAGGATCAGCATCACAAGCGATGCGAAATAAAACCGACGCTGCTCGCCTCTGCTCAGGAGGGCCAGCAGCAGGTTGCACAAGATCGCGGCGACGCCCCAGATCGGCATCCGGACGTCGCCGAACATGTGGAAGAAACCCATAACTTCGGTTCCGGCAGATGATGAAGCCAACCTGAGAGCGGGACGGCCCACCGTCAAAAAGAACATGTCCGTGCCACACACCACTGCCGTGCTGAGAATGCCAACGAGAGATACCGCCCACATCCAGTGATTCATTGTCCTTCCTCTTTTCGAATCGTTGCTGCTCAAACGGTATGGATTAACAAAAGACCCACGACAAGCATCACCGCCCAAGTGACGCCATGAACCGAGAACGCCGTCGACTTCGACCCGCCCGAACCCAGAATGTTGGACATATCGCCAAGCGGAATGAGGGCAAACACGAGCAGAACGATGCCTGCCGACCGACTACCCTCAGTCAGCATCATGGTCAGCACGACCAGTCCCGACGCAACGTCCCGAATTCCCTTGAGACGCAGCCAGGCGCGAGTGTCAGCGTCGGATGCAGGTGGCTTGAGACCAAATGTTCCCGAGATTCGTTCCGGACGTACAAGGTAGAAACAACCGATCACAATGATCCCCGCGGCAATGAGGGCCGCGAGGGAAAGCGGAATCGCGTTCTGCATAGAATGTCTTCTCCTCTATAAAATCTAGCAACGCTAGATTTGATGCGAAGCGCTCGGCAAGAGTTTCCGCCGTCCGCCAAAACATTGATTCTAGCGGTGCTATACTTCCTGTCGATGGTAAATACGCCGGCAGCGAACCGAATTGCGGAACGAAAACTGCGCGACAGAGAGGCCCGCCGGGCACAGATTATCAGTGCCGCACGACGAATCGCGGAACTGGAAGGCTGGTCCAACGTAACCGTTCGGCGGCTGTCGGACGAAATTTCATACAGCCAACCTGTCTTGTACGCTCATTTTGGCAGCCGCGAGGGGATTCTCACCGCCGTTGCTGTCGAGGGTTTCGCGGAGATCGGGCTGGCATTGGAGAAGGCGCGGAAGCGGGCTAAGCGTGGAAATACGATCGAATCGGTGGCGGCCGCATATCTGGAATTCGCTGCGTCTTCACCGGCACTGTATGAAGTAATGTTTTCGCTCAGCCTGAGCGTGCCATTCGATGAAGCGGCTACTCCCCCGGAGTTACGATCCGCGTTTTCCCAGCTCTTCGAGTTGTTTCAGGGGCAGAGCTCAAAGCCGGAGGTGATAACAGAGCTGTTTTGGGCGGGCCTTCACGGTATCGCCGAGCTGACGAGAACCAGGCGATTTCCACGCAGCCGTCAGAAAGAGCGCGTGAGGGCGCTCGTCGAACTCTTCACTTTCCAGACAGATGAAACGGTACAGTTGGTGAAAGCGCGATGACTGTGACCGGCGCGCGCTAATCTTTTCGCGAACCAGGCAAGATGAGTCCTCACAAGCTCGCTCCGGGGCTGTGTCGCAACCCGTTTGAGGAACTGATCCGTTGTGCTGAGGTTTAGTTGTTCGTACTTCATGCGGCTGCGGCGAAGATCCGATCCACGAAATTCTTCTGTCCGACGACCTCGCCTTTCGGCAACCAGCGGATCTGACCCTTGCGAATGATGTTCGTGGCCTCTTATCCCGCGATGGTATTCAGTGCTCCGTCAACCGAACGGAACCACTGGCTTGCCGTGATCCGCTTCTTCGCGTACCGATGGTCCTGTTCAATGATGTTGTTGAGGTGAGGTGATGGGCGGCATCGACACTGGTGGCCCAGTTCGCCGTCCTGCTTCAGTTCCCCGATCGCAGAAGCATAGGCCGGGTGGCCGTCGACGTTAATCACCCGCGGTCGGACTGGCCCTGCACTCAATGCCAGGCGGAGAAAGCCTTTGCCGCCGTCAGATCCCGATTCGGCGACAGCATGAAATCGATTGTGTCCCCGGCCGAATCGATGGCGCGATACAAGTACGTCCATTTGCCCGCAACGCGCAAATAAGTTTCATCCACCCGCCAGGACCGGTTGGGCCGGCGCATCTCCCGACGGATGCGCCGGTTCAGAATCGGCGCATAAAACAGAACCCAGCGGGCAATGGTCGAATGGTCAACGGACAATCCGCGCTCGGCCACCATCTCCTCCAGATCCCGGTAGCTCAGCGGATACCGCAGATACCAGCGCACGCACAGACTGGCCACTTCGCTCCGAAAGTGGCGTCCTCGAAACAGTGCTTTCCGACACTACCTTCAATCCAGCGCTGGCTCGATAGCCGCTAGCGGATCTGAGTGCGTTCCGTCCGCTGCACAAGTGACCAGTAGCGTGTGAGACATCGCCGACCAGTGATATGCTCCGTCGCATGTCGTGCGCTCCGATTCTCTTGCGTCTGACCTGTTTGTTGGCGGGGATTGCTATATGCGTTGCTCAGAGCCAGCCTCCGGCTCCGGACCAATTTCAAACCTGCGCCACTTGCCACGGCGGCGACGCGCAAGGAGGAGAACATGGACCGCCTATTGCCGCGCGGCTGTTGACGCTGGATGACGACGAATTGATGCAAATCATCCGCGGAGGGAAACCGCAAATTGGGATGCCGGCGTTTCCTTTCAACGATGCCGACATGCAGCGGCTAATCCGATATCTGCGAACCCTCGAGCGTCC
>Ga0126373_10002009_pt1 | contig 14810 bp, 12 predicted proteins | sample PanSoiMetPlot_11_FD_92545 | JGI IMG/M metagenome (GOLD analysis project Ga0126373, IMG submission 92545) | Tropical forest soil microbial communities from Panama - MetaG Plot_11 | ecosystem: Environmental > Terrestrial > Soil > Tropical forest > Bulk soil | place: Panama | collected 2016-02-17 | reverse complement strand
CAATTTCGCCGCCACTCAACCGGGCATTTGGGGAACAGGCGCGGCATTTGTCGCAGAGCTCCTGATTTCCTTCTTTTTGGCGACCACTGTTCTAGCTGTGTCAAACCACAAAAGCCTCTCGCGCTTCACACCTTATTTCGCCGCAACTTTGGTCGCAACCTACATAACATTCGAGGCCCCCTTTTCCGGGATGAGCATGAACCCCGCTCGCACTCTAGGCTCCGCGATTCCTGCTCACGCGTTTCACGCGCTTTGGATTTACTTCACCGCGCCGCCCCTCGCGATGCTCATCGCTGCGGAGGCGTACGTGCGAGTGTGTTCTACGCGCGCGGTCTATTGTGCCAAGCTCAATCACCACGATGCTGCGCCTTGTATCTTTCGCTGTCGTTACATGCAGCTTCAAGGAAATTGAATCCCGCTGAGAGAAAGGCAGGGCACATGGCCACGAGGCAACACTACGACGTAATCATCATTGGAACCGGCGCGGGCGGAGGCACGCTGACCTACGCACTGGCGTCGACTGGTAAGAGCATCCTGGTTCTGGAGCGCGGTGATTACGTTCGTCGCGAAAAGGCCAACTGGGACTCGCGCTCCGTCAACGTCGAAGGCAAGTATCAAACCAAAGAGGAATGGCGCGACAAGAACGGAAAGCCACTCCATCCGCACACGAATTATTACGTCGGCGGAAACACGAAGTTCTACGGCGCGGCCCTGTTCCGCTTGCGCAGCCAAGATTTTGGAGAAATCCGGCATTTCGGAGGGGTTTCCCCAGCCTGGCCGATTACCTACGACGATCTTGAACCCTATTATCTGAAGGCCGAGAGGCTCTATCACGTTCACGGCAGGCGGGGAGAGGATCCCACCGAGCCGCCCGCGAGCGAACCATATCCGCACCCACCGATCAGCCATGAGCCGCGTATCCAGCAACTCAGCGACGATTTCGAACGGCTCGGGCTGAATCCGTTTCACACGCCGCTCGGCCTCCAAATCGACGAACAAAACCCCCATCCGAGCAAGTGCATCCGTTGCGATACCTGTGACGGTTATCCGTGTCTTGTCGATGCGAAATCCGACGCGCAGGTGCTCTGCGTTGACCCTGCTCTACGCTTTCCAAATGTGACCTTGCTAACGAATGCATATGTGGAACGGCTCGAAACCAGCGCCTCCGGTCGCGAAATCTCAAGGGTCATCGTGAGCCGGAACGGCGCGAAGGACTCTTTTTCTGCGAATCTTGTAGTTGTCTCGTGTGGCGCCATCAATTCAGCCGCGTTGCTGCTCCGCTCCGCAAACGAGAAGCACCCCCAGGGCCTTGCAAACAGTTCCGACGTCGTGGGCCGCCACTACATGGGCCACGTGAACTCCGTCATGCTGGCTCTCTCCAAGTGCCCGAATCCGACGCTCTATCAAAAGACGCTGGCAGTTAACGACTACTACTTTGGATCGAAAGATTGGAACTACCCGATGGGCCACTTTTCCTTCGTCGCAAAACTTGACGGCGTGGCGCTTTCTGCTGGCGCACCGGCCATCGCGCCGGGTTGGACACTTGACCTGATGGCGAAGCACTCTCTGAGCTTTTGGCTCACCTCGGAGGATCTGCCGGACCCGAACAATCGGGTGACCGTGAACCGTGACGGAAGAATTGTTCTCCAGTATACGCGCAACAACGAAGAGCCTCATAAGCGGCTCATCGCCAAGTTGAAGGAGCTGATGAAACAACAAACCAAATGCGGTGTGCATGGCCATGAGTGCCACGAAGGTCTGTTCGCAAGGAATCTGTTTATCGGTGATCGAATCCCGCTGGCCGGAGTGGCGCACCAGAACGGCACAATCCGTTTCGGAAAAGACCCCAAGACGTCAGCACTCGATGTCAATTGCAGAGCCTATGATCTCGACAACCTCTATGTTGTGGACGGGAGTTTCTTCCCATCGAGCGCGGCGGTCAATCCTGCCCTAACCATCATGGCAAATGCCCTGCGGGTTGCGGATCACCTGAAACAGCGCCTTGGCGTTACCGTCGGTTCCGAAGCGGGTCACCAGCCGGTCGCGCTTGCGGGAGTTCAGAATGTCATCTAAGACTATTCAGAGACTCCTGTTTACGGCGGGCTTTCTAACCGTCACGCTCCAACCTGGTGTTCTCCAGGCAACGCCTGCCTCATCGCCCAACTCTGGATCACAAATTGCGTCGATCGGCCCCATTCTCACGACTGTCAGCAACATGGATAGCTCCATCGATTTCTACTCCAAGGTTCTGACATTCGAGAAGATTTCGGACCGCGAGGTAGACGGCGAGGAGGTGGAGCATCTTTTTGGTGTTTTTGGTGCGCGCGTGCGCTTAGTGAATATGAAGCTTGGTGATGAATCGATCGAGTTCGCTCAGTTCCTCGCTCCCCGCGGACGGCCCATCCCCGTGGACTCAAAGAGCAATGACATTTGGTTCCAACACGTCGCCATCATCGTCAGCGACATGGACCGCGCCTATGCAATCCTCCGTCAAAACAAGGTCGAATACGCCTCTACTGCGCCCCAACGCCTCCCTGATTGGAACAAAAAAGCGGGCGGTATCAGGGCTTTCTACTTCAAGGACCCTGACGAGCACCCCGTCGAAATCCTTTGGTTTCCCGAGGGGAAGGGCGATCCCAAGTGGCATCGTCCTAGTGGCCGCCTCTTTCTTGGAATTGATCACACCGCAATCACGGTTTCCGACACAGACGTGAGCCTCAAGTTCTATCGCGATCTTCTCGGCCTGCGAGTTGCCGGAGAAAGCGAGAATTACGGCGCGGAGCAGGAACATCTGAACAACGTGCTCGGTGCACACCTTCGCATCACCGCCTTGCGAGCGCCCGCCGGCCCCGGAATTGAACTACTGGAGTATTTGAGCCCCCGCAATGGGCGGCCGTTCCCCCTCGATGAACATGCAAACGATCTCGTCAATCGCGAGACGGTTCTACTTACACAGGATGTAGAAGCAGCCGCAATGGGAATAAATGCTGCCCACGCGAAGTTTGTATCTTCCGGAGTTGTTGCGAATCACACGCAAGGACCTGAAGTATCCAGGGCATTTCTCATACGCGACCCTGATGGGCACGCGATCGAAATTGCGGGGCGGTGACGCAAACCGGAACTAGGAGCTTTTTGACGAATCAGAGTGATGCCGATAAAGGGCCACTTCACAACAACGTGAATCGAGAACGACAGCAAAGGCGCGAACAGTGTTTCAGCGAGCCGATTCATGAGTTCACCGATGCCGTTACCGCGGTAATCAGGTACAGCGAGCTGACTCTTCCCGAAATCGAGCGTTCACATCCAGCCCCGGGAGTAGTTGGAAAAAATCAAGGGTCACACAGCGCAGCTTGCGACTTTGGTTCGAGAGCTGACCGTTTTGAGTAAGGGAGCAAGTAGGGCAACAAATGATGAATGCTGAAGAAAGACGCCTCGAAGAGTCGCGCCAGCGCAAAGTGCACTGGAAGCGTTGGGGACCCTATCTGTCCGAGCGTCAGTGGGGCACGGTGCGTGAAGACTACAGCCCGCACGGTACCGCCTGGGATTTTTTCCCCCACGATCACGCACGCTCCCGCACCTATCGATGGGGCGAAGACGGAATCATGGGAATTTCCGACCGCCATCAGTTGATTTGTTTTGCATTGGCGATGTGGAACGGGCGCGATCCGATACTCAAGGAACGTCTGTTTGGCTTGACGGGCAGCGAAGGAAATCACGGCGAAGATGTCAAAGAGTACTACTTTTATCTCGACTCAACGCCTACCCACTCCTACATGAAGGGGCTCTACAAGTACCCGCAACAGGAATTCCCGTATGGCCGCCTTGTGTCAGAAAATCGCCGCCGCAGCAGGAACGATTTCGAATTCGAACTTCTAGACACGGGGGTCTTCAACGAAAACAGATACTTCGACATATTCACGGAATACGCCAAGGCCAGCGCTGAAGATATCTTGATCAAAATCACGGCGATCAACCGCGGCCCGGCGGAAGCCGATCTGTCGCTCCTCCCCACCATTTGGTTCCGCAACACCTGGTCGTGGGGTCACGACGACTATCGCCCCTCTTTACGGGCAGAGCAGAAACTCTCGATCCCGAAAGAGTTTGGCATTCCCGGTTCAGTGGTCATCGAAGTGGACCATCGGCAATACGGAAAGCGTTGGCTTCTCTGTGAGGGCGAACCCGAACTCCTCTTCACGGAAAACGAAACAAATACTGGGAAATTGTTCGGCAGTGAAAACCGTACACCGTACGTCAAGGATGGAATCAACGACCACGTCGTACGCGGAGACCGCAGGACTGTCAACCCGGAGAAGACCGGCACGAAAGCTAGCGCGCTCTACCAACTGCGATTTTCTCCCGGAGAAACACAAACTCTTCGTTTGCGCCTGACCGCCGAGGAGCCCAAAGTCGCTCGCATGTCCGCGCCACGTCTGGTCATCGCGGACGCGCCGAAGACCGAGCTACTCGGCCAAAGTTTTCAAAGTATTTTCTCCGCTCGGCGCAGCGAAGCCGACGAATTTTATGCCAAGCGAGCGCCCAAGGGGTTGTCGGCAGATGCCCGCAACATCCAGCGCCAGGCATTCGCCGGCTTGCTTTGGTCCAAGCAGTTCTACCACTTCGACGTGCGCGCTTGGCTCGAAGGCGATCCTGCAGGTCCGCCGCCTCCGGAAAGCCGCAGGAAGGGGCGCAACCGGGAGTGGGCAAATCTCTACAATGAAGACGTGGTGTCCATGCCGGACAAATGGGAATATCCCTGGTACGCCGCGTGGGACTTGGCCTTCCATTGCATTCCGCTTGCACAAGTTGATCCCGACTTCGCCAAAGAACAACTCACGCTGCTTCTTCGCGAATGGTACATGCACCCGAACGGGCAACTACCCGCCTACGAATGGGCCTTCGGCGACGTGAATCCACCCGTTCATGCATGGGCGGTGTGGCGTGTATACAAAATCGAAAAGCGCGTTCGAGGTGTTGCCGACCGCGATTTCCTGGAAAGCGCGTTTCACAAACTTCTTTTGAATTTCACCTGGTGGGTGAATCGAAAAGACGCCGAGGGCATGAACATATTCCAGGGCGGCTTCCTCGGGCTCGACAACATCGGCGTCTTTGACCGCTCCGCTCCCCTGCCGACCGGCGGGCATCTTGAACAATCTGACGGAACCAGTTGGATGGGCATGTATTGCCTCAATATGCTGGCCATCGCTCTCGAACTCGCTCGGGAGAATCCAGCCTATGAGAGCGTCGCCAGCAAATTCTTTGAGCACTTTGTGCACATCGCTCACGCCATGAGCGATCGCGGTGGCGAAGGCATTGAGCTCTGGGATAAGCAGGACGGGTTCTACTACGACGTGCTTCATTGTCCGAGTGGACAGCTCCACTATCTCAAAGTTCGCTCCCTCGTGGGGCTCATCCCGCTGCTCGCGGTCGAAACTCTGGAACAGGACATCGTCGACCATCTGCCCGGCTTCAAACGCCGCATGCAGTGGTTCATCGACAATCATCCGGATGTGCCTCAGCACATTGAAACCTCGCAGTCTTCGTCGCGGGGAACACGCCGATTGCTCTCCTTGGTGAACCGCGCCCAATTGGAGAGCGTGCTCCGGTACATGTTGGATGAGTCCGAGTTTTTCTCGCCTTTTGGCATTCGCGCAATCTCGAGATTTCATAAGGAAAATCCCTATGTTATGCGCGTGAATGGAATTGAGCACCGCGTCGACTACGAACCTGCCGAGTCTTCTACAGGCCTCTTCGGGGGAAACTCCAACTGGCGCGGGCCTGTATGGCTCCCGATCAATTTTCTTTTGATCGAAGCGCTGCAAAAATTTCATCACTTTTACGGCGACGACCTCACGGTCGAGCTGCCGACTGGCTCCGGGCAAGAGACGTCTCTGTGGCAGGCGGCCGGAGAGATTTCCCGCAGGTTGACGCGCATCTTCATGCGATCAGCCGAGGGCCGACGGCCCGTTTATGGTGGGCTCGAAAAATTCCAAAATGACCCGAATTGGCGTGACCTCATCTACTTCCACGAGTACTTTCATGGAGACAACGGCGCCGGTATCGGCGCCAGTCACCAAACGGGTTGGACTGGGTTGGTTGCCAAGCTCATTGAACAGAGCGCCGAGGGGATGTGATCTAACGACATCAATTTTCCATTAGAGTACCTAAGGAGAAAGCAATGCAATCCATGACAGAAACAAAAAAGAGTGCGACCGCCGCCGACCGCGAACTGGTCAAAGCCATCGCCGTGATTCCTGGCAAACCAAACACCATCCATCTACGCGAAGTTCCCAAGCCGAAAGTGCAAGATGTGCCCGGTGGCCGAGGCGTTTTGATCAAGATACTACGCGTCGGCGTAGATGGCACAGACAGGGAGATTAACGCCGCCGAATATGGCGCGGCCCCCGCTGGCTACGACTATCTGATCATCGGCCACGAGAGTTTTGGGCGTGTCGAGGCTGTAGGACCGAATGTCACTGAGTGCAAAGTGGGAGATTATGTCGCCTTGACCGTGCGTCGTCCTGGATCGAGCCTCTACGACGAAATCGGAACCTATGACATGACCACCGATGACACATATTTTGAACGGGGAATTAATCTCCGGCACGGTTTTTTAACGGAGTATGTCGTGGATGACCCCGACTACATCATCCGGGTGCCAGAAAATCTGAAAGAAGTCGGCGTTCTCATGGAGCCGATGAGCGTCGCCCAAAAGGCCATCGAACAGGCCTACCGGATTCAGCAGCGGCTTCGCGTGTGGAAGCCAAAGCGCGCCGCAGTGCTGGGCGCAAGCACGCTCGGACTCCTCACAACGCTTGTCTTGCGTCTTCGCGGCCTCGACGTCACGACGTTTGGCAACACTATGCCACCATTCCTGAATTCGCAGCTTCTCGAAGGATTAGGCGCCCGCTACCTCAGCACCAAGGAAATGTCCTTGACCGACGCCTCTGCAAAATACGGCCCGTTCGATTTGATTCTTGAAGGCACGGGCTATTCGCCACTTGTTTTCGAATCGATGAATGTTCTTGCAAAGAACGGCGTCCTCGCCATGGTCAGCGTCACTGGCGGCTCACGTCAAATCGAAATCCCGGCAGACAAGATCAACCTCGGCTTCGTCCTTGGGAACAAAGTTGCCTTCGGCAGCGTGAATGCGAACCGCGAATATTTTGAATCAGGAGTGAAAGACCTTTCGACCGCCGAAATGCAATATCCCGGTTGGCTGAAAAAACTCCTCACGCATCCGGTGAAAGGTCTGGAGAGCTACGCCGAGATGATTCGGCTGCTCACGGAAACCAGGGGCGCGATCAAGGTCTATTGCGATTTGGCCGCCATGGAAGGGGCTCAGACTGCACTAGCCGCGAGCTAGATCCGAACGCGAAGCCAACCGAAGTCCCCAACGGAGCGGCCTCCGACCATCGGCAGGTTTTCCTATCGCCCGGATTGATGCTCGGAAAATTCAAGCTCTGGAGACGCGCGTCGGCTTTGCGCTTGGTGGCGTACTCACTCTGCGCTTTCCGTTTTAAGCGCAACGTGGTTTGACATGTCCTTCCGGGGCCTTCCCGTTCGGGGGATACGTTTTCGTCAGCCACTTAGACAATTGTTCACAGTGGTCTAATCAAGTACAGGACCGATTTGTACCAGGGTCTTAAGGTGTCCACCTGACTTGACAGCGCCGCTCCCGGCAACTACAAGGGAAAGGTTTTCAGAAAGGCTTTCTGTTCTTAAGGCCCGCCCCCGCATTCAAAATGTCAGAGCCTATGGTGTCACACATCCGACTTCTTCCTGTTCGAACCCCAGGGCTCCTGCCTACTTGCCCAGCCTGATCGCCTAGCTCATCGCGTGGTTCCTCGCGGTCAGGGGCGTGTCCCTCCATCGAAAAGAGAGGCACGTCGAATGCGCACGCCGTGAAACGCATGTCGCATGAAGCATAGCTTGTAAATTTCGCTGCACGACGCCCTTTCCATGCAGCCACCAATTGGGAGCGAATTGTGACGATTCTTTCTGCTCACGCTCGTACCGTCAAAAGGTACGTCCATTCTCGCTTGGCGCCGCGCACCGACGTCGCCGACGACCTTGTCCAGGACGTATTTCTTGCCGCTTGGGAGAATCTAGGCGCCTATCGCGGAAGTTCCTCGCTGCTATCCTGGCTGATGGGCATCGCCCGCAATAAGGTCAGAGACTACTATCGAGGGTGTTTGCGTGAACCACAGCCGCTCGATGCAGCAATACACAATTCCAAGGCGGAAATCGCTTCTCCGCAGATCGACGATCAGTTAGACAAGGAACGAGCACGAAAAAAAATCTGGCAAGTGCTCAACAAATTGCCGGAAAAATACCGCGGCGTCCTGATTTGGCGTTATTGGGGCGGCTGTTCCGTCAGAAGCATGGCTGAACGAATCGGCAAGAGCGAAAAAGCAACGGAACGGCTCCTCTCTCGCGCCCGCGATGAGTTCCGGCTGGCCTGGGATCAGCAATAACAACATTTCGGCCTCACCACATTGGAGAAGCAACAATCCTTTTGTTTTTGGAGATTTTGCGCCATTCCGCGCTGGCAAGTTGAATGGAAGCTGGCGTTTTCGATTCCAAATTTGCTAAAGCGAAAAAATTTCGCAAAAACGCAAAAATTTCCTAGAGAAATCCTTCTCACGAAAAATTTCTGCGGGGGATTTATTTTCCTCGCGCGACTTAACAAGAGTACGACAGCAGCTGTCGCAAAAAGGGAGTGTCAGGCCCCCGAAGGGTTTTAAACAAACATGGAGGTACTGAACATCATGCTAGGTGGAAAGTCAGTCGTAAAGTTGATCTGCATGTTCTCGGCAGCGGCCGCTTTTGCCCTGCTCGGGTTCATCCCCACAGCTCATTCTGCTCCCCAGTCTCACGGCGCCGTTTATGTGTTGACGAACCAGCCCTCTCAAAACGCCGTGATGGTGTTCCACCGGAATGCCGATGGGTCGCTGGTGGCTGGCGCCAGCTTCCCCACCGGCGGCTCCGGCTTTGGCAGCGGGCCCAATCCCTTGAGTTCGCAAGGCTCGCTGATTCTGAGCGGGGATAACCGCCTGCTGTTTGCGGTCAATGCGGGAAGCAATTCCATCAGCACTTTCGCGGTGGCAGGAGACACTCTCACGCTTGTGCAAACCATCGACTCAGCAGGGACGCAGCCCGTCAGCCTGACCCACTACCACGACTTGGTCTACGTGCTGAATGCCGGCACGTCGCCCAACATTTCCGGTTTCCGGATCGTGCCGGAAGCCCATGAGGGAAAGATCCTGGAGCCTATCGCCGGCTCGACGCAACTCCTGCCTACGGGCAGCGTGGCTGCTCCAGCTGAGATAGCGTTCACCCTGGACGGCAGCGCCTTGTTGGTGACCGTGCCTGGCGCTAACCAAATTGTTTCCTTTCCTCTCGGTAAGGAAGGAAAGGCTGCCGTTGGCAGCACCCTCTCTCCGACGCCAAGCGCTAGCGCCACTGGCATTTCCGGCACCGGGCCTTTTGGCTTGGCGTTCAGCAGGAGCATCGCAATCACTGCCAACACCGACAACGGGACTCCCCAAGGCGGCAGCATGAGTTCGTATGTAGTGTCGCCAAGCGGGGGGCTCGCACCATCTTCATCGGCAGTGCCAGACAACCAAACCGCATCCACTTGGGCGATCGTGGTGGAAAAAGGGGCGGAAAAGGGAGCGATAGCTCTTACGACCAATACCATGAGCGGGACCATCTCCAGCTACGCTGTTGAACCGAAGAGCGGCAGCCTCACCCTGACCCAACCCGTGGCCGCCTCCTTAACTGCTCAAGACGGTAGCAGCCTCTTCCCGGCTGGCATGGCCTTGAGCACCAGCGGCCAATTCCTTTACGTTCGCAACGGTGCAAATGGCACCGTCTATGGTTTCGTGATTCAGTCGAGTGGTATGTTGACGCCGATCACGCAAGCCAGCGGACTTCCAGACACGGCAGCAGGAATCGCCGCCCGTTAAATCTCCCAGTCTGTGCAATATGGCAAAGCAGGGGCAAGGGCACGACTTTATCGTGTCCTTGCTTTGCCACGTCTTCTCGCCGCCTAGTGGCAAGTCGGAAAGCTGAAACACGCGATTCGTGTGCTCCAGTTGAACGTTAAGTCGTACGTTAAATACTCGTTCGTGTACCAAAACGTGCAGTTGTTGACGGGCCCACGCTCATAGTGCTGTAGTCGCCCCAGCGATTGTAGGCCTAGGACCTGTGACCTCAGGCCAGAATTGGTTCGGCGTGCGTCAGTTTAGTTCTGGGTGTGCCTACCGAAAATATCATCGTGTTGGAACAGCCACAGAATCAACAACATCCCGCGCGATCTTCTGTGGTCGGCTAGCCCACGAAGGCCGGCAAGTAAGGCACTGTTACATTCGGCCCGAAGAAACTGTTCAAGAATCAGACGGAGTTTTCGGTAGGCACAGGGACCCGACTACCTGCGGGCGTCTTCCCTCCCGACGTTTCGGGGTTGAGTTCTGACGTAATGTCGTTGCGTTGCTTGCCTACGCGAAGACCCCAATGATCTAGTTTCACGTGCATGCGACCAAGCAGTCGTGCATTCACCTTTCGGGTATGGGTGTTGCCAAGAGGCCTAAATTCACGCTCTTGCAGAACTGGGTTTTAATCGGAATGTTCCCGGAGCTCAGTGGTTCAGAGCAACTGTCGTTCTGACGCGACGACCGACACCTGTCAACCGCTCGACACTGACGCTCGGCGCCGTGGCATCTATACAAGCTTCTTCCGCATAAGTGCTTGATTAGGTAGGAGCTCCCGGGTCAGCGAACCTCCCCTTGTGATGGCATTGGGCTTGCTGTACTAGGTCGAGGGAAACAAACACCAGAGGAGCATACGATGTCAGCCGCAGGAACGATTTCATTGCGAGGCAGCGGTAACACTTCATTTGACGATTTCCATCTGATGAGTGACGAGAGGCTCGTGGCAGTCGCCAAGAAGGGTCAGAGAGCCGCCTTTGATGACCTTTACAAGCGCCATGTCGAAAGAATGTTCCGCGTTGCTCATCGCATCACACGAAATCACGAGGACGCTGAAGATGCAGTTCAGGACTGCTTCTTTAATGCTTTCCTTCACCTGAAGAGCTTCGACGGAAGGTCGCGATTTTCGACTTGGTTGACACGCATCGCTATAAATGGTGCGCTGATGAAACTGCGCAAGAATCACGCTTCGCGAGAAATTCCAATGGACGAGCCCGGAGAAATGAACGAACTCCTGTCCGAGCATCGACTTGCAGAATCTTCACTGAATCCTGAAGAGCGTTGTGCAAAGGGCGAACGGGAAGCAATCCTGAGAAGAGCGATCGCCAACCTCCGGCCAGGGATTCGGAAGGCGATCGAGATTCATATGCTGCAGGGATGTTCTTTAGAGGAGACGGCAGAGGTTCTTGGAACTTCCGTCCCAGCGGTAAAAGCACGCGTGTTTCACGCGAAAGCTGCATTGCGTAAGGCATCGCCGCTGCAATTCATAGTTCCATCGATTTGGACCAATTCCGAGCCAAGTTTCGACGCAGCCAGGTGAGAGTGTAACGGCGTGGAGAAGATTGAAAACGCAAGAAGAGTTTCTCCAGAGGAGGTGCAATCGTGAAACGGCTGTCCGTTCTCAAGTGGTATCGCATCCTGCGCGCGCACCATCAGTGGACGATGTTCCAGGCGATTCGCTATGCCCTGTGGCTGGCGCGTTAGCAAAACTCGTTCAGGCCCCGACAATCACAGCTCTCGTTGCAGAGGATTTCGGACCGCACCATTATTGATCGTCGGGACCGCTATCGCTCGCCAACTGATGCCAGGACTAGTGCTGAGGCGTCAGGTAGCTGGCGCGCCATTCGGTAGCGGATGAAGTTGCAGGAAGGCGGCTGCTGCGTCGTGGGCACGTCTTGCGAATTTGCGGGGGTTCGGTCGCTCGGCGACGCCGAGCAGCAGGCTGACCATCAAATCGCGCCAGAGCAGTCCGACGAACTGCGCGGCAAGTTCGGCAGGATGGCCTGTGAGCGCCCGGACGCCTGAGCCTGGGCCATGATTTTGCCGCAAGGCCGCGCGGCTTGCCTCGCGTCCTATAGAATCGAGGGCACGCGCCACTTGGGGGGGCCTGAGCTGCCTCTGCGATCGCCAGCCGGAATACCGCAACGACAGTGGGATCACTTACCTCGCGGACGAGCTTCGTTCCGAAAGAAGCCAACACCTTCGCCAGGGTTTCGCGATCGCGCGGCACGGGTAGGTTACCAGGCAAGTCCAGTCTCTTGGCGCGCTCACTGAAGCAGGCGATCAGGATTTCCTGTTTGTTGCCAACTAGAGCGTAGAGCTCTCGCTTCGAAACGCGCGCACGCGTGGCGATCTCAAGCATGCTGGCTGCTGCGTAGCGCTCTTCATGAACGCAGCAAAGGCCGCCTCAAGGATGCGCCTGCTTACCGCGGTTTCGCCGCCGCTTTCCTGACGGCGTTTTGACATCTTTGCCCTAGCCATCACCTTGACGACGATGGTACCCGATGGCACCACAAGTCGGGACTCGCGTGGCCAGCTGAATTTCTTTGTAACCATCGATAAGATGCCGCGTCTAAGTTACCGTATGGTACCCAGTGGTACCAAAACAAAAAAGAGTGCGGTTGTACTCTTTTTTAGGATTGAGCGAACCAGACTGACTCGAAAGGATAACCCGATGAACTTCATGACCCCTTTTCTTGTGGCAATGCTTCTTATGGCAGTGATTCCCGCGGCTTCCGTAGCGCAATCACAGTCCGAGGGCGCCTCAGGCGTTCCCAGCGTGGCTATACCTAAAACCATCGAAGTGCTGGTGATTCAGACTGCCAAGCAGGGCGTAACTTCTCAACAAATCATGGCCTTCATACCAGAAGAGATTCGGGCAACCGTGAAGCTCTACCTCGACGGGAAAATCCGCCAGTGGTATTCGCGCGGCGATGGGAAAGGCGTCGTCTTCCTGGTTGACGCGAAGACCGAGGACGAAGCACGAGCCATTATGGAAACGCTGCCGCTTGCGAAAGAACACCTGATGGATCATCAGTACATTCCCGTCGGACCCTTGATGCCGCTGAGGGCATTGAACCCAGCAGCGCTGCAGTAACTCTCGTCCGGCTTAGAAGGAAACGATCATGATCAAGCCAAGGAGACATTCATCATGCCACAACAGATGATCTGGTTTTTCGGCTCTGAACAAGAATCTGTAAAAGCCCTCGTTTTGCGGGGGTTTTTGAGACGTGCATATTTGGTTCCCAGCACCCCTTAGAGGGGCTGAAAGCGAGAAACATGCTGGAATTTCGACAATTCGCTGTGGAAATGGCGCTCGGAGGGCGGGGCAGCGATATTTGGAACCGCATCCTCCTCTCCGCCCTCCCAGCTTGGAAAGCCGGACAGAACGCGGCTTTCCACATTCCCACAGCGACGGCAGCTGCTTCGTGAAAACTGACGAAATGCAAAAATCAGCCAAAACCATGAGCTCTTACAGATTCTCGTGCAGAACCGGTTTTTCGTCAGCATCGCATTCAGCCTCATCGCGTGGGGGATAGTCGCCGCTCGATATATCTGGCCGGAACTCCGCCTTCGGCAACGGGTCGAAGCGTTGCGCCCTCTGCTCATCCTGCACAGCTTCCGCTTCATCGGGTTGGCATTCCTGGTCCCGGGTGTCGTGTCCCCGGATCTGCCGTCTGCCTTCGCGCATTCCGCGGCCTATGGGGACTTCGCTGCGGCGATACTTGCGTTGCTCTCCCTGCTCTTACTGCCGAGTGCGGCTGGCGTTGCCGCAGTATGGATCTTCAACCTCTGGGGTTTCGCCGATATCCTCGACGCTTTCTACCAGGCCAATCACGCCGGAGTATTGGCGGGGCAGTTGGGGGCCGCATTCTTCCTACCGACTTTGGTAGTGCCACTGTTGCTGATTACGCACGGACTCGTTTTCCGAATTCTTCTTCAACATCAACCTGAACCCATGCAAGAAAGCCGGCCCCTTGCATAAGCTGATCGCCTTATCTGTTTTGTCGTCAAAGTCGAAAGTAGCTTGAGCATCCGGATCTCGGACCCGGCAAGGCAGGGCCACCACGCCATAGTGGGCGAGACAGGAAAATCCCTCAGCGCAGAATAGGGGAAAAACCTTATTGTCGGGAACCGGCTTACAGCCTAGTGTGCTGGAGCCGAATCTCTACGCAAGTGACCCCCAGTCGAGTGTGCTGCTACCCCCTGCCGCTGCATACCGTCGCATGCACGATTCGCTAATCTCCAGACAGGGAGACTTAAAATGCAACTCGAGAGGCGTCAAGCGAAACGCCTAACAACGCGAGTGCCTATGTGGGTGCGCGGCAAGAGCACGCCGCTCTTGGGGCAGGGCGTGGAGTCGATAAATATTTCGATCCGCGGGACATACTTTGCGACCGAGGGGCCGTTCCGCGTGGGAGAAAAAATTCACGTGCGATTAACGATGCCTGAAGCGGTCGTGTCGGGACAAAAGACAGAATGGTCCCTTACGGGGCGAGTGGAGCATGTGAACCGGCTTGGGACCTGCGGCAGGGTCGGAGTGGGAGTGCACTTCCTCTGCTATACAGCAGGAAATCAGCCGGCCGAGGCGATGCAGGAGGCGGACTTCCAAACCAGCGACCCCGACGCCCACTCCGACACACTTGCCAAAACCGTAGTGACTGACGCTTAACTGTCCGCCAAGCTAGCCCGAAACTGTCAAGGTCGTAACCGGTAAGCTTCCTTTCGCCAAAAATGAACACATTATAAAAGGGCGCCCCTTTGGAGTAGGGTTTTGAGTGCCGTACTCAAACTTCTCCAGAAAGAAAGGAGCACCCTTTT
>Ga0126373_10002008_pt1 | contig 14811 bp, 14 predicted proteins | sample PanSoiMetPlot_11_FD_92545 | JGI IMG/M metagenome (GOLD analysis project Ga0126373, IMG submission 92545) | Tropical forest soil microbial communities from Panama - MetaG Plot_11 | ecosystem: Environmental > Terrestrial > Soil > Tropical forest > Bulk soil | place: Panama | collected 2016-02-17 | reverse complement strand
CGGGTTCGTGCGCGAGCGGACCACTTTGCCCAAACGCGGAAATGGAACACATGATGGCGCGCGGGTTGAGCTCCTTGACGGCCTCGTAGCCGAGCCCGAGGCGGCCTATGGTGCCCGGCGAGAAATTCTCCACCACCACGTCGACCTTGCCGACGAGTTCCCGGGCAATCGCGAGGCCATCGGGAGTTTTGACATCGATGCAAAGCCCCTTTTTCCCGCGGTTGTGCTGCACGAAATACCCGCTGCGGCCGTTAACCAGGACCTGCGCGCCGCGCGCCGGATCGCCCGTCGGTGCCAACTCCAGTTTGATCACCTCGGCACCCATTTCGGCGAGCATTAAAGTGCAGGTGGGCCCGGCGACGATCTGCGTAAAATCGAGGACCTTGTAACCGTCGAGAACGTGTCGATTCGGATTGGCCATGGTCGTTCCTCCGATCCCTCCGTGCGATTCGACCGTGTACCAAGTCTCTATAGCACCTGGTCGAATAAATGTGATCGCGCGCGACCAGCCGGCTGGCCCGCATTTGGACGGTTCGTCTCCACTCCTTCGGTTGGTAGACTGGCTCGATGCTGAAAGTCGCCGACCGCTGGTTTGAGCGCCGCGCGATGAGCGAGGGCGTCACCTGGATTTGGGAGCCCCATCTAAATCCCTTCATCCGGTGCAACATCTGGCATGTACGCGGCCGCTCCCGCGACCTGATTGTGGACACCGGTTCGGGTCTGTCTCCGCTGCGCCGCGCAATCGCCGACCTGGTCGCCCGGCCCGTGGCCGCGGTCGCAACCCATATCCACTACGACCATGTCGGCGGCCTGCACGAGTTCGACGAGCGGATGATGCACCACCTCGAGGCACCGCGCATGAATCCGTACCGGGAGTTTCATCCGCTTCGCACGAGCGACTTCCCCGAGTCCTTTCGCCCCTACCTGCCAGCGGACTCGACCGGCGCACGCGATTTGTTGCTCGACGCCTGCCCCGTCGAGGACTGGACGGCGGGCGACTACGCGATTACCTCGACCACCCCCACTCGCCGACTCACAGAAGGCGACGTAATCGATCTGGGGGATCGCGCCTTTGAGGTCATGCACTTGCCAGGGCACTCGCCCGGAAGCATCGGTCTATGGGAACCACGCACCGGAATTTTCTTTTCCGGCGATGCCATCTATGACGGCCCGCTGCTCGACATGCTCCCCGACAGCAGCATCCGTGACTACATCGCTACGATGAAGCGATTGCGTTCGCTGCCGGTCGCCATCGTGCACGGCGGGCACGAGCCGAGCTTCGGCCGCGAGCGGATGGTCGCGATCATCGACCGATACCTGCAATCGCGCGGGGCGTGAGGCGGTTGCGCGTCAGCGCTTCTTCATCGCTTCCAGCTCTTCCAGCGTCGCCGGCCAATCCTCGTGCATCAGCCGGGACAACGCGCGATCGGCCAGCAGGCGCCCGCCGGTCTGGCACGTCGCACAATAGTTGGTTTCGTTCGCCGCGTACCTGATGCGCTGCACCTTCGAGCCGCAACGCGGGCAGGGCTGCCCGTAGCGTCCGTGGACCGCCATCTCGGGGTGAAACGCGGTCACCTTCTCCGGAAATTCACCTGCGCTTTGGGTCCGCAGGCGATCGGTCCATTCGACCAGAATTGACCGGGTTGCCTCATACAGACCCGTGATGTCTTCCTCGCCGAGCTTCTGGGTCATCGCGATCGGCGAAAGTCGCGCCCGATGCAGGATCTCGTCGGAATAGGCGTTACCGATGCCGCTGAAGATGTGCGGATCGGTTAGCGATCGCTTGAGCGTGTGATTCTCTGATTTGAGCGCCGCCGAAAACGCGCTGCGGTCGGCGTCGAGCGGTTCGATGCCCCCGGGGTCGAGCGCCTTGAGCCCCTCCTCTCCCGCCACCACCCGCAGCGCTGCACGCCGCTGTGTGCCCGCCTCGGTCAGCAGCAGCGTGCCATTGTCGAACTGGAAGGTCGCCAGCGCGTTCTTGCCTCCGAGCTTGACGGAGGAGGTCTTCCAGTGAAGCCGCCCTGCGATCATCAGATGCAATACCAGGAAGAGCTCGCCATCGAGCCCTACCGCGATCTGCTTCCCGACTCGTCGTATCTCGCGGACCTTGCGACCGAAGGTCTCGCTCAGCGACGGAGTGACCGACCGAAGCAGGAACGGCCCCTTAACCAGGACGCGCCGCAGCTCATGGCCGAGAATGCGCGTGCCCAGCGCTTCGATATAAACCGTAACGTCGGGCAACTCAGGCATCGGCCCGCTCTAAGCCTTGACCGGTTCCGCCGGGGACACCGCGATGCGTTCGATCGCATCGAATTTCCCGTAGTCGATCAGGAAATCATCCTCGGGTGTCCGGATCATGACATCCACCAGTCGCGCGCCCCATATGATATCGGGGGCATCGTAAGTATGCCGCGCGTAGACAGTCTGCATAAAAGCGCCGTCGATTCCGGTTACCGCCACCACGATCTCCGCGCGGGCTGCCTTGAGACTCTCTTCCGAGGCACCATGGAGCGGGCTACCGGGACGAATCGGGTGGACTACGGTCCAGGAATGGCGAAAGGTCGAGTTGCGATAGCGGCTCAGTTCGAGATCGTGAAAGCGCCAGACCGACTCACCTTCAGCCGTGACTTCGTTGCGCGCGAGCAACACGTGCGCTTGTGCCTCGACGATTTGGCTCTCCCGCTCATTGGCCATGCGGAACATCAGGCTCAGGACCCCGTCGCGAGGTGAGATCACGCCATAGTGGCTGAACCTGACCCGCGCACTTGGACGCGAGAATTTCGCGAAAATCAGACCGGTCGTGACCGCCAGACCAATCATTCCGATCAGGGCCTCGAAGCTCATCAAAATGTGGGCAAGCAAGGTAACCGGGGCCATCCGTCCGTAGCCGATGGTGGCCATGGTTTCGACGCTGAAGAAGAATACGTCCCCGAACGAGCCTGGACGCGCGTTTGCGATCCCTCCATCGAGGTAGTAGCCGACCGCGAATAGCGCATTGATGGCAAAGAAGGCGACCGATATCTGCAGGAGCAGCATTGGCCAGGAAGAGGTAAGCAGGTGGTGGTAGAGGTCGGCGAAGGGACTATTCTCCTGCCGTGATTCCTCGGGAGATACACTGTAAACGGGCACCAGCTGATTTCGGGTCTGTCTGCTTGGCATTGGTCTTACCTTCCGCGACTGGTGAAATGTCAGCACCGAAAGGCATGATAGCCGTTGAATCGCTTGGGTTGTAATTGGAAACCATCGGGCGGAGGGCGATAGCCAATGAACTACTTTCTTGCCAAGAGTGAGCCGGGAACCTACTCGATCGATGATCTCGAGCGTGACGGTGAGACCGTATGGGACGGGGTTACCAATCCGCAGGCAGTGCGCGCGATCCGTTCGATGAAGCCCGGCGACAAAGTATTCATCTATCACAGCGGAGGTGCGTCGGCGGTGGTCGGCGTCGCGACCGTACGCTCAGAGCCGCGCGACGATCCGAAAAACTCCCGGTCCGCGATCGTTGAATTGGAATTTGCCGCGCGCCTTGAAAAGCCGGTTTCGCTGGCCGAGATAAAGCAGTCGAAGCAGTTCGATGATTGGGCACTGGTGCGCCAGGGACGATTGTCCACGATGGCGGTCCCCGCGAAATTCGTGGCTTGGGTTCGCAAACACAATCCAGGCGCGGATATCTGACTCCAATCTGTAAGATTGGCCCGGGGACGCCCCATCTTCTCACCCACAGGCTTGCAGCTGCGACCCGTATGAGGCCCGAAGAGCCATGACCGCCTGCTGAAGCATAAGCCGCTATTAGCGACCCTGTGCCCGCCTGTACCGCCTCTCGATTCGCCCCCGCGATTCCAGTGGTGCCGGAGTAGATTCGCCGCCACGTCTGTCGCCAGGACTTCCTCGACCGGTGATTTCATGTCGCGAGAGCGAATTTGCCGAACTGCGCTCGGGTCTGAGCGACGCGAGCGCTGGTCATAGCCATCAGTCCCTGCTCAGTGGTGAGCCCGGAATCGGCAAGACCAGGCCGGCGGATGAGTTCGGACGTTTAGCAGTCGACCCCGGCGTACGCCTCGACTGGGGTCAATGCTGGGAGGGCCGCTGTACGCCGGCCTATTGGCCGTGGATGCAGGCCATTCGTGACTGTCTGGCCGACACCGACGCCGAACAGCGCGCTGCGATTCTCGGCTGGTCATCGTAATCAACGATCTCCACGATGCGGACATCACCGGGCACGGCAGGGACGGGCGCATCTTGGCGCTCGGTACCTACCGCGACACCGAGGTCAGGCAATTGGAGAAGCTGACTAAACTGACGGGGATCTGAGCCGGGAGCGTAATTCGCTTCCGCTGGTGGGGTTTAGTGAGGCCGAGAGCGGGGAGTTCGTGGCAAGCGGTCGGGGAAGGAAAGCGGACCCAAAGCTGATCGCAGATATCTATCAGACAAGCGATGGCAACCCGCTGTTCGTGGATGGGATCGCGCGATGGATGGTCGCCGAAGGCGGGCTCGACCGTGCGGGAAGCGATGGGTCAACATCCTTGATGCAGTGCAGGAGTAGATTCGGCGGCGGCTCGCGAAGTTGCCGGACGAAAGCCGCCGAGGGTTATCGATCGCTTCGGTAATCGGGACGAAGACGAAACCATGTGCAGGCGCAACTGTCGGGGTGCGGGGCGTACGAGGACGATCCCTTGCTCGCCCATCACCTCACCACTGCATTCGTTAATGGCTACTGTTGCGCCTACCTTCCCGATTTGAGCCAGCCATTGCTATGGAAGCCTTGAGCGCCCGACCGCTCAACTGGTGGTCACAGAGAGTCCAGGTAGCGGTCCGCGAACGTTAACCGGCGCTGACGAACACCAGCTCAAAGTTATGGCGGTCCTGCCCAAGGGGGCGTGCTTACGGCATAATACGGTGGCGGCGCGATCAGGCAGCGAGCCAATCCAGACATTGCCATCGATATTCGCAGAGTTGCGCGGTCAGGATCTTGCCTTAAAAGAGGCCGCGCCTGTGTCCTGATTGCGATGCGCTTCTCGACTTATCGTCGCCGATAGCGAGTACCGCACCGCGCGAGATGCGCCAGTCCCGCTTGGTTTTGACTCCCGTTAACCGACCAGTCCTCAATAATTTGTACACTGTTGCCGTCGACAACCGCAGATATTCGGCGGCTTCGGAGACGGTCATGTAATCGTGGCGCGACGTGGTCCCTGGTCGCTTTTCACCCCGATTGCCCGCTCGTTTGCACCATGGCCTTAAACCCGGCCTCTGCAAGAGCCGCCGCCGCTTTCGGAGCATCTTGTTGTCTGAGTAGAAGAGCCACGTCGGCGTCGGCAAACCAGCTGCCGTAAACGACGATCCCGGCTTCGTGCAAAAATTCAAGCGCCGCCTTCAAAGTCGCGTGTTTGCTCAATTCGTACGGTCTGATAACGACGCGCACAGCTGACCTCAAGGCAACGGCTTTGGTTATTGACCCGCTGCGCAGAAAATCCAGGATGGAGTGCCCATTGAATGACTGGAAATTTCTTCTCCGGCATAGGGAAGCACGGACTGTGCCGCGGGGAACAAAGGAGCGGAGCAGGCTTCGCCAACCCTCCTCGAGTACCGTTACTCTTGCCGTCCTTTTCGGTGCCACTGTCTGTCGCAAAATGACCCAGGGAGGCACTTCGTCGGCTTTCTGATGGAATCTTCTAGGTTTCAAGCTTCCTCTACGCTTTATTCCGAGTGTCGTCAGTCATCGGACTTTTTGTGGGCACACCCCCCCGGCCAATGCTGGGCTCAAGCGATACGACGCCAGCGATGCAAATTTTCGCAGCGTCTGCATGAGAAGTCGGCGCAGTAACGCCCCGAAGTCAGCCTGCCACCACTGGAATCAACGAGGTGGTATAAATGTCTGCGAAACCAGTCCCGGGTATCTTGTTCCGCTTGGAAATCGAACCACTGGAATTACTCGGCTCAGAACAACCGCTTGTTGATGTCAAGGAAGCCGGAACCGGGGCACGCCCACCAAAACAATGTAGGCTCTTGCCGAACCAGCCCTCTGATTTCAGTTCCCCGAAACAACGCGTTGCGGAGCCCGAGACGAGAGCAAAAAAATAGCGGCAGAGAACTGGGAGTCGGGGGAAGACGCCCCAGCCCTTCTGCCGCTCTCTCCGAATGCCGATCAATGACTCACTACCGCAGAGCTAACCCGTGCGGGGAGGGCGAGTTTTGCCAAGGGCCTCGGCGGCAGGGCAAGTGATAAGACAGCGGAAGTTCTGATCCTTCGCATGTGCGCCGCTCCGGGACAAAAGGAATGGCTCCCCATTGTTCTGGTCGCGCAGAATACTACTCAAACGTTGCGAGTTGCCCAGGAAAACGCTGCGCAGCGTGATGTACGAGCCCCCATCCTCCGCCCCCGCAAGCACCGGGACCGCCGTCATTCGAAACGAGTGCTTTCGGCAGCGCGTGATCGAATTGGATCTGGCCACCCTGCATTGTGATGCTTCCCCACGCATTGCAGGCCCGCGGGTGATGACCAAGAGAGCGGCCGCCGTGCCGTTCATCTTCACTTGTGCCGAACAGGTCTGGGAGCCCGCGTCAGGCGCTTGCTCTGAGTGGGACTCTGTAGCCCTCTCTCGGGATTAGACACACAGACGGGGAGTGATCGACTTTGGGTGCGGCCACGCGGCCTGAAGAATTTGCTCCAGGCGGTTGCGGTAAGAGTGTCCGGCGCTTATGGTTCGGGCGTACCCGGCCTGCCGGATGCGTTCGCGCTCGTGGTCGTGGCGCAGGTAGTAGCGAACCTTGTCGATCAGCTCTTCGCTTGATCCAAAAAAAGCGGCGTCGCGGCCCTCCTTGTAAATATCCAGGTGCGATTCAGTGCGCTCGTGCAGCATGAAGGCGCCACACGCCGGGGCTTCGAACGTCCGCATAACGTGGTCATCGCGATTTTCCCGTCGGACCAGGTTGACCACGACCTTTGCCCCTCCGTGAGCCATCCTAAAATCGCGGCCCCGGACCGGGCCACGAAAATACCTCCGCAGCTCACCGTCCCGATTCCACAGTCCGCCGTAGAGCGCCAGATTCAAGTGCGGGATCGCCCGAAGCAATGCTCTGAAGAAGGGCAAACGATCGGCGTCGGCCTCGCCGGCGAACGCCACGTCGGCACTGAATCGTTTCTGTTCATCGGGCAGTACCGGCGGGTCATAGAAGTGTACTGAAGACTTGTAACCGAATCTGACGTAGCGCACGTCACGACCGCCTGCCCGTTTTACATCGGGGATGATCGCCTGCTTGGTGGTCGCGTACACGTCGTAGTGAGGTATGGATTGGATCAGTTCGGGGGTCCCGATTCGCCAATTGAAAGGATCGTCGGTGGCGTAGTTGACCGTGATCGCGCCAATCTCATCTCTGATCGCGGCGATGACCTCGGGGGCGATGTGGAATCCCATCACCACCACCACCAAATTCGGTCGGAAGTCCGCAGCCGTTGTCATTAGCGCCTCATTCAAGACGGAAGACGAAACCGGGTGGCGCCGGTAGCCGAGGAGCCGTGAAGCCGTCCGATATGCAATCGCCCTGCGGCGCCGGTTGCGAACGTTCATCGTGACCCAGTCGAGAACTCGGGTGGTGGCCCGATCGGAAAAAGAGGGCTGCTGCAAGAAGCGAGCCTCATCCACAAATGTGTAGCGAAGATGGTCGGGGTTCTCGTGAGCAAGGCCGCCAAGGTCCTCCAAAAACAGGGGCCAGGGGGAGGCGTGGGCGGTTGTATCGAACAGCAAGATGCGCACGGGACTGGCGCCGGCAGCGCGGAATCCTGCGATGGGCAACGAGCTTGTGGCAGTCAATTCGCTGGGCACGCTGGTCGTCACTAAAGAGGATTCTGCGAAGGGATGTTCCAGATGTGCCTGGAATCTCCTCACGATGCCATCGCTTCCTTGAGGACCGTCCAGGTTTGAGCGGCTGCGCAAGCCCAGCTGAAGTGTCGGCTTTGCTCACCTGCTCGTGCCCTCAGGGTTGCCCGAAGCGCGGAATCATCAACGACGCGCTCGATGGCCGCCGCGATCTGGTCGGGGTCGAAAGGATCGACGTAGATCCCTCCGTCCCCGACCACCTCCGGGAGCGAGGTGTTATCGGAGACAATCGGCACCGTTCCGGAGGCCATCGCCTCCAGCGCCGGCAGGCCAAATCCCTCGTAGAGGGAGACATAAACCAGGGCTAGGGCTCCGCTATAGAGGGCGGGCAGATCGGTATCGGCGACGAAGCCCGCGAAATGCACACGGGGCGGGAGCTCACCCATTTCAAAGTTGCTGAAGACGTTGCGAGGCGCACTGGCGCCGGCGATCACGAGCCAGACGTCGTCGGGCAGTCGCGCAACACATGATGACCACGCCGCCAGCAGACGACGAAGATTCTTGCGCGGCTCAAGGGCCGCGAGGCTCAGCAGGTAGTGAGGGGTCCGAAGCCCCAGCTCGCCTCGCACCCTCGCAATCTCGTCGGCCGGCTGCGGATGAAAACTATCGCCAACCCCGCCGTGAACAACCGCCACCTTCGACTGGTCGATTGGAACCAAGGCCAAGAGTCTCTCTCGCGTATACCGCGAGATCGTAATCACGCGCCGCACGCGTCTCAGCAGTTCCGGAGTGAGCCAGCGGTACCAGGTGGAAAACATTGAACTGTACCATTCCGGGTGCTCCAACGACCCAAGGTCGTGAATCGTGAGCACCTGGTTTGCAACTCGGAGCGGCCCGGTATTCGCGGGGCTCCAGAGCAACGCGTCGCCAATCTTGCGGGGCAGCACCGTCTGCTCCCACAAGTGACCTCGCACCCCGTGCATCGGCCTGGCGGGCGCGATCGTTGCGACACGATCTGCGAGACGTCGCCAGACTTCGGCGGTATAGCGTTGCACCCCGCGCAACCCGGCGCTCTGCGAACGCAGATTAATGAAGACCTGGAGCCGTGCGCCCATTGGCAGCCTCGGGGTTTCCGAGCCAAGCACCGGTTATCACACTCCGAGCGGCGTTCAGCACGGAATCAACACCGATATCGAGCATGCAGCGGCTCTTCTCGGGGTTGGCACATTCTAGCGGCCAGCGATTCGCGTAGAGGTTGAGGCAAGGGCTACACGCGACCTTGGTATCGTAAACGAAGGTCGCCCGTGGACCGACCGGCGCCCAGTAGCGCGGTGAGTTGGGGCCAAACAGGCCCACAGTCGGGGTTCCCATCGCCGCGGCCAGGTGCATGATTCCGGTGTCGTTGCTGACCAGCAGTTGGCATCGTTCCAGCAGCGCCGCGGTCTTCTCGAGGGACCCAGAGTGGGAGGCATCGGCCGCGTGGCCGGAGTATTGGTCGATGAACCTGTGGATCAATGGGCGCTCGGGCGCGGTACCGGTAAGAATGATGGACGGTTCCAATCCCAAGGCGCGTACCCGCTCGGCGAACTGCACGAAACGCTCCAGCGGCCAGCGCCGAAACTCCAGATCCTGGCTGCCCAGATGCATCGCGATAGCCGGGCGTCGCGGAAGGTGCGGGGTGAGCCACTCCTGCGCCCACCTCTTCGCGGCGGCACTGCACTTGAGGGCCACCGGCATCACCTGGTCCGACAGACCCGGGTCGATCATCTGCGCAAGTCGGATAAACGACTGCCACATCGAGCGCCCTTCCTGAAAGCGCTCGCCGTGAGATAAAAACCGTGCCTTGGGACTCTCCACCGTAGGCAGAAAGCCGATTCGCAGCGGAATCCCGGTGGCCGCGAGGAACGCCGAGCCCGCAGTAGAAGCCTGCTCGAAATTCAGAATCGCATCGTAATGACGCCTTCGAATCTCTCTCAGCAAATTGAACGCGGTACGCGGCGTGAGCTTCTGCTGGGTATACTGATGAATCCAGAAGTTGGCTCCGAGAGTCAGCGACTCGCGGGTTGCGGGTCCAAGCAGCACCCCGATCTCGAGTCCCGGGTTACGCGCCTTCAGATGCTCGATAAGCGACCGGATCAGCACGCCGTCGCCCATCCCGAACACTTTCACCACCAGTAGCCGCCGCGGCACCCCGCGCAACGGCGTACTCAGCGGCTCCTCAGCGCCCGAGCCCCACCGGCCCACTATTCGCTCACAGAACTCCGTCATCCATGGTCTTTTGCCCTTGTTCGCGGTCACACTAGGAGACCCGATTGTCGTACTGGACCTCACCGTTCTGGAACGACTTGGGAATCAGATGGATGCGGGTCCGTGACTCGAATCATACAGTCGCAGTCGGACACGGCGTCCCGTGCCCGAGGAAAACCTCAGGCGGCTGCCCAGCGCCTTGTTGATCGGCGCGCGGAGCCCACGTCGCAGGACCAATCATGTCCCGAGTGACGAGAGCGGACCTGATCTCATGCAGAGGCACTCTCACGGCCGAGAATCCGGTGTGCTGCTGCCGACTCGGTGGACCGCCCAATCGGCGCGGTTCCAGAAGACACCCGCTTCCGGATGCGATCCGCCGGTCTCTCTTACTTGTAATGGCAAAAAGGCCTGCGCCAGCATCTCTTCCTGCTCGCGATCCGAGCACACTCCGACCCAGATCACGTAATCCCCGCCTCTCAGCATCAGACGCGTTATCGTCGCCTTGAAGGCGAGCTGGTGCTCTGCAGGAACCTCGGTCACGTCGCTGTAGGCGGTGAAGAGGACAAAATTGTCTGGTGTGGCGACACGAACGTAGGCCCGCACCCGCGGGCAGGTCGGCACGTGCGCGGTGAAGCTCAGTACTATTCCGGAATCGCTGGCTGCCTCACGCTCTGATACCCACTTCCCAACTGGGGACAGTTGAAGGCTTCTGATCTCGCCTTTGGTATTCCAATCTTCGGTCGACGTGAACCGTTCGGTTGATGACTGCGTTTCAGCCAGGCGCCGGTAGCCTTCGATGACGACCTGTGGGCGGCCTTCTACGACAACATGTCCGCTCTGCAGCAATATTCCCCGCGTGCAAACGGTTTGGATCAACCACATGTTATGTGTGACCAATACGATAGTCATGCCGCGCGAATTCAGCTCGCGCATCTTGTCAGTCGATTTTTGCCAGAACCGCGCATCGCCCACTGCCAAAACTTCGTCTACCAGGAGAATTTCCGGCTCAAGGAAGGCGGCCACCGCGAAAGCAAGACGAACATACATTCCACTCGAGTAGTGCTTGACAGGGGTATCGAGGAATTTTTCGATTTCGGCAAATGAAACGATCTCATCAAACTTGCGCACAATCTCACTGCGCCGCATGCCGAGGATGGCTCCGTTCAGGAACACGTTCTCGCGGCCGGTCAGTTCCGGATGGAAGCCAGTACCTACTTCCAGGAGGCTGCGCACCCGCCCGTGAAGCTCTGCCTGCCCGGCAGTGGGACGGGTGATTCGCGAGAGAACCTTAAGGACGGTTGATTTGCCTGCTCCGTTGCTGCCGACCAGACCAAGAACCTCGCCGGCATGGACTTCAAAATTAACGTCGCGCAGCGCCCAAATGTAAGCCAGGTTGTCTTCGTGGTTTTGCGATTTCAGCAGACGCAGTGGGACTTTGATCGTCTCGGTGAGCGTCTCGCGCAGGCTGGCGTTGCGGCGCTCTCCGATGCGGTAGCGTTTGCTGAGGCCTTTTACTCTGATTACCGGTTGCATCGGCTAAATCACGTCGGCGAAATCCTGTTCCATGCGACGGAACGAGTAGCAGCTTGCGACAAGCAAAACCATCGTGATTGCGGTGGAAACTGCAAGCCGGTTCCAATCGAAGGGGACGTTGAAAATTGCTGCTCGGAAACCCTCGATGATGCCACTTAGCGGATTCATACCCAGCACCCATCGCCATCGCGCGGGAAGAAAACTCACCGGGTAGATGACTGGGGTGAGGAACATCCAGATCTGAAGTATGAAGGGAAGTGCATGACGGATATCGCGATACTTGACGTTCAGCGCCGAGGTAAAAATGCCCACCGCAGAAGCGATCATCGCGGTCAAGCCAACCAGCGGAATAAACATGAGCAAGCGCGCATGAAATCCAACACCATAGATGGGCATAATCACCAAGAGCAGCAGTGAAGCTATCGCCAGATCCACCAAGGAGGCCGCCACCGCAGCAGTGGGGACCAGGAGCCGGGGAAAATAGATCTTGGTAATCAGGTTGGTGCTATTCAGCAGGGTATTGGAGCCGGTAGTGACCGCAGCCACAAAGAAATTCCACGGCAACAATCCGGCGTAGGAGAAGATCGCGTATGGCTTTCCGTCGGAGGGGACGCCGGCGAGCCTGCCGAACAGGAGTGTGAAGACAATCATCGTGAGGAGAGGCTGCAGCAACGCCCATATGGCACCCAGTGCGGTCTGCTTATACCGGACCTTAATGTCGCGCCAGGCGAGGACATAAAATATGTCTCGATGAGCCCATAGGTCGCGTAACTCGAGGCCATTCCGCTGGTCAGCCCCGATAAATAACACCGGCGTGCGCCGGCTTCGGTCGTCAGCGTATTTTCTGATCCCTGGGCGCGGTCTGCGCGGCTTCGGACGTGCCAAACCGGAGTCAGGTTGATCGACTGATTCAAATGCGGGTTCCACCATCTCCTTATCCTTGCCTGGCCAAACCTCCGCGGCTCGACGATTGCTCATCATTTTGGGGTGATTGCGTACCGATTCTCGGCACGCGCTCGTCGCCTCGCGCTCATCGAGGTCATCTGGTTACTGTTGGGGAAGAATCGTTACGCGGTCGTCAAACCGCTTATTGCGACCTGGCGAAATTCAAAGCCTCGGCCCTGGCCTTGCGAACTTTGTCGGGCTGCCCGCCAGAGAGATATTGTGCTAGTCAGCGGCTGCTTCGCCGCTTTCGGAAGGTCCGCGATCGAGATTCGAGGGCGTACGAGACCAGCAAACATCTTCCTCGACTCGATTGATCTCCATGAACGCGAGGCCTTTGAGTGCAGCTTCTTCGACACGGAACTTTTCCAGGACGTTTTCTCGAGCTCGGTTGCCGATCGTTTCGCGTTCCCTGACATTAAGTCTCAGGGCCTGGTCCAATCCCTGCAAGATTCCGTTACCGCTCCGCTCAGTCAGAAATCCGGTCACGCCATCTTCTACGATTTCGGAGGGTCCAATGGTTCTCGTGGCCACGCATACAAGCTTGCATGCCATGGCTTCTACCAAGGCGATTCCAAAGCCCTCCTCATCGCTGGGGAGGACGTAGATGTCACTGGCCTGCAGTATCGGACCAACGTCATCCACGTGGCCCAGGAATCTGATGTTCGCACTGTTGTTGACGGACTTGGCCAAATTATGCAGCTCATCGCGGAGCGGCCCATCGCCGGTTAGAAGTAGCCATAAGTTATTATGGCGCGCACTCAAGGCCCCGAACGCGTGAATCAATCGGTCCACACGCTTGATCAGATATAGCCTTGCGGTACTGACTACTACGCACGCTGCACTCGGAATTTGCAGGTTCTCACGAAGAGCTCGCCGTGTTTCTTGCGATGCCGGCGAGAAGCGCTCGGTATCGACGCCAATGTGGACCACCTTGATCTTCTCCGGGGCGTAGCCGTAGCCACGCACCAGACGATCCTTTACTCCCTCGCTGTCGGAGAGAATGCCCCTGCTGAGCCATGCTCGAATAGGCTCGCGCATTCCGGAGATCGATATGAATCTCCAAGGAACTCGGGCGTTTTGCCTTGCTGGCTCTGGAGCGGGGTGCAGTTCCATCATCCACAGGTTACCTCGAGCAACCGTGAATGCGGCGAGTACTGCCGAGAGTGGAAAGTCTCTGAATTCACCCTCGGCCAGGATAATCTTGTCAGGACGATGGCGCCTCAGGTACCGCATCCATGAGACAAACATGCGGAAAAACCGACCCGTAAACGGCGCAGTGAGTGGAAGCCACACGACCGGAAGGTTGCGATCCGCAAGGAGCTGGGAAAAAACATCTACCAGGCTCGCAAGCGATACGCTGTTCGCCTCGTAATCAATTGCCTTCAACAGATCCAGAATGACGACTTCGGACCCACCGAACCCAGTCGTCCGACGCACAAACAACACCCGTTGCTTGGTTGATGCTTTAGGGTGCGAACGCCCAGGGGGCGAGAAGCTCTCAAACATGGTCGGAAGTCGGAGTTCCTGATTCCTCTGGTTTCAGCTCCCATCGTTCAAGTTGCTCGATCCGCGAGACTCTCGCCCTGCGCGCGGCAGATTCGGGTCTGCGAAAGCGGTTCCTCACCTGTTTCATCTGGTGCCAAATTGGGCGCGTCCATTGCGCATGTTGCTTAAACCACGGTACCAAGCCGTCGTGAACGAAGGACGTCCTCAGCACGCGCACATCCTCTGTGAACCAATCTCTGAAAAACCAGATCCATCCGCCCAAAAGTGAGTAGCAACGTGCCTTATCGCGCCAGCACAGGGGAGAGCGCCAAACCAGGGAGAGGTAACCAGCGATCAGTCTTACAAAAGGTACCGGGAAGCGGGCGCCAGCCGATGGCTTGAACCACGCCATCCGGGCAGATCTGCACGGGTACGCGCTGACCGATTGAGTGGGATGAATTCTGTAAAAGAACAAAGGCTCGGGAATCTCGCGAAATTCGCCATGAAGGATCAGTTCGGCCAGGAACGTATCGTCGGAATTCGAGTACGGGCCGAGCAGCGCGGTCTTCCTGATGGTAGCTGTGCGAGTAATTCCGTAGATCTCCTCGCAACTGTCTCGGCGATAAATCAGCGACCGAAAACGCTCACATGGCTCTGCGCTGCCTAGAACCCTCGAGCTTTTGATACCCAGCCGCCTGTCGTGCTCGTCGACGCGAACGAACCGTGGATAACACAATTCGACCCGCGAGTCGTTGTGCAGTACCGTGAGACATCGCTCCAGAAACGT
>Ga0126373_10002007_pt1 | contig 14824 bp, 12 predicted proteins | sample PanSoiMetPlot_11_FD_92545 | JGI IMG/M metagenome (GOLD analysis project Ga0126373, IMG submission 92545) | Tropical forest soil microbial communities from Panama - MetaG Plot_11 | ecosystem: Environmental > Terrestrial > Soil > Tropical forest > Bulk soil | place: Panama | collected 2016-02-17 | reverse complement strand
TTCAGCAGATCCAGATGGCGGTCCCTGGCGCGCCGGCGAAACCGGTGCCGATCGCCCCGGGCCCGCCGGTTGAAAAGCCCGAGGCCGAAGCAGTCGTCGGCGACTAACGCTCTTTCATCTCCGCAGGTTCCATACAGCCCCGGCTTCGGCCGGGGCTGTTGCTTTTTGCGCATACAACTCATGGAGCTCCATCCGCGCGATCGGTGTCTCATCCTACAGAAGCTTCTCGGAGAGCACCCGATGGGTTCCTTCGTGGACTGGTTGCAAACGGGCATTGGTCTTGGCGGTAGTGCGTGTGCGCGGCTCGAGCTGATATAGCTTGGGGGCGCATGGGTCTCCCTTTGAAGTACGGCATCGACTGGGGACCGTGCCGCAACGTTATTGCTTTTTTTCTTGCCACCTTCCTGGTCCTCGGACTCATCTTGCTTTTCGGAGCAAGCGACAACGCCAGCTCAAACGGGGACGCCTCGTGGGAATGACCCGTTCTGCGCACAGTCCATGCAAATCAGCTGGCGGCTACCTTTCTAGTTCTTCTTTCGGTCTTTCGACGCCTCCTCGAATTTCTGCACTTGCCGCGTGCCGAATCCGAACTCGTCGCTGATGAATTGCTTCACGCCTTCGCGTCCAGTCACCTTCAGCCACAGCGGCCCGCCCTCGGGCTGGAGCCTGATATCGAAGTCGAAAAACGGGCAGCACCTCCTCTCAAAGTTCACCCATTCCGCCACATCCATCAGGGAAGCCTGCGCCGTATGAAAGCGAAACGCGTAGCCAGTTGCTTCCTCTCTCCTCTCAACGTTCGCCGCTTTCAGTTTCTCTGCCAGCACCTTGTAGCGAGCTCGTTCCGCCGGCGTCAGGGTGCCCATGTTGCAGTAAAGTCCCGTCGCCTCGACCGACACGCTTTGAATGTTTCGGCAGCAGTCACCCCCGCGCATCGCGCCGGCCGCCGCGGCGCCACCCGTGCAAGCACCAATCAGTATTGCTCCAAAAACCGCCGGTTCCAGCCGGATCCGCTTCCCAGTCATGTTTTCTCCTTTTCGTTCGCCCCTGGTAAAACCTTACGAGTTGAAGTACACTTTAAGTCAAGCACCATTTCAGGGCTGCGGCAGACAAGGAGGAATGCCATGCGCATCGGTGAGATTGCGGCCCGCGCGCGACTGGCCACATCTGCGATCCGCTACTACGAGAAAGCCGGCTTGCTCGAGCCTCCGTCCCGCATCGGCGGCCGCCGCGTTTACTCAAGCGATGTCCTGCATCAGCTCGTCATCATCCGGTTCGCCCAGCAAACCGGCTTCACCCTCAAGGAGATTCGTCTGCTCTTGCATGGTTTCCCTGAAAAAACAGCGGCTTCAGTTCGCTGGCGCAAGCTGGCGGGCCGCAAAATCCCGGAACTTGACGCCGCCGCCCGCCGGGCTCTGGCAATGAAAAAGACACTGGAAGGAATTCTTGAATGCAAATGCCAGAAGCTCGAGCAATGCGCTCGCGGCTTGGCGCGGCATCTCGGACCGGGCACGGTCGGCGCGAAATGTTGTTAGCTGAAACACCGCCGCTAGCAGCTTTAGCCAAGCTGCTATCATTCCTTTCGGAGAAAAGTCTCAATGCCGATCTACGAATACGTCTGCGACGATTGCGGTGAGCGCTACGAGCGCATCGTCATGAGCCGCACGCAAAACATCGAGTGCCCCAAATGCTCTAGCGGAAAGCACACGATGCAGCTTTCCGTTTTCGCGTCTCCCGCTAACGGATCGAAGTCCTCGACCGGCGGCTCCTCGATACCCAGTTCCGGCGGTGGTTGCTGCGGAGGCGGCGGCTGCAGCTGCCATTGAGCCCCTGGTCGCGCGTCGCAGCGTCCAAACGAACCGAATCCCTTTGATGCCGCATCCGATGCACTCAGGAAGTTAGTGCGATGCTGCATGCTGATCCATCTCTGTGGCTCTTCTTGACGGGCGCCGTCGTCTTGCTGGTCGTTCCGGGCCCGGGGTTTTCTACGTTGTCGGCCGCACGATCGGACAGGGGCGTTTCGCGGGACTCGTGTCCGCCTTGGGAATTGCCGTCGGCCCGATGTTCCATGTGGCAGCGGCCGCGCTAGGAATATCAGCGCTCTTGGTTTCCTCTGCCCGCGCTTTCCATACGGTTCAGATCCTTGGCGCGATGTACCTTGTCTTTCTCGGAGTACGAACCTTGTTGCGCCGCGATGAAACACAGGCTGCCGTCGTCGACCCTACTCACCGCCTCGGCCGCATCTTCGGGCAAGGCGTCATCGTCAATATCCTGAACCCGAAAACTGCGTTGTTCTTCTTGGCCTTCTTGCCGCAGTTTGTGGATCCATCGCGCGGGCGCATTCCGCCACAGATTCTGTTTCTGGGCACGTTGTTCGCGTTGATGGGCCTTTGCAGCGATAGTTCCTGGGCTCTTCTCGCGAGCAAGGGTGACTGCGAAGCTGAGAAGCAATTTGCCCTGGCGGCGCGCGCAGAAGAATATTTCGGGAGGTACGTTGATTGCGCTGGGGTTGGCAGCCGCTTTTTCGGGCTCGAAAACGAAATAAAGTCGGGGTACGGACGGCCGCTGCTACTTCGCCACGGCTTCCGCTTGCTTCTGTTCCAAAAGTGAATACAGCACGGGCATCAGCAACAGCGTTATAAAAGTCGAAAGCAGCAGCCCACCGATTACCGCCAGGGCGAGTGGTTTCTGCAGCTCCGCCCCTGATCCGATGCCCAACGCCAGCGGCAGCAGCCCGAACAGTGTCGCCAGCGTCGTCATAAGAATGGGGCGCACGCGAATCTTCCCCGCCGCGACAAGTGCTTCGCTCAGAGGCATCTTTTCCTCTTCCCACAGTTTGTGGACATACTCAAAAAGAATGATCCCGTTTTTTACCACCAATCCAACCATCAGGATAATCCCCATGAACGACGACACATTCAGGGCTGTTCCAGTGGCAAGAAGCATTGCAAAAACGCCTAGCAACGAGAGCGGCGCTGCGGAAAGAATGATCAAAGACGGCACAAACGAACGGAATTGGATCACGAGTACGATGAACACGGCGCCTAGTGCGAGGCACAGGATATACAGCAGGTCGTGGAATGAGTTCTGCTGCTCTTCGTACTGCCCGCCAATCTCGTATGTTGCGCCGGTTGGGAGCTTGGTCTCGTTCATGATTTTCTGAACATTGTGAATGGCGCTGCCCAGGTCGTGGTGGGCCGCAAGCCGGGCCGTGAGCGACACCATCAGCCGCTGGTTTTCCCTTAGCAGTTGGTTTTCGCCTTGCACCTGCTGCACGTGCGCCAGCGAAGATAGCGGCACAATCTGCTTGGCCACAGTGAGTACGGGAAACTGCTGAATGTCCGCATAAGAATAACGGAAGGAATCCGGAAAGCGGGCGCGAATGTCCATCGTGCGGTCGGCTACGCGGAATTGCGTTTCGCTCAAGCCCAGCAGACCCGCGCTTACTTGCTGCGACACTTGGTCCACACCCAGCCCCACTCGGCCCGCGAGCGCCGGATCCACGTAGTACACGAGCTCAGGATTGCCTTTTTGAATTGCCTTGAAATCCACGAGTCCCGGGATCTTCGTCAGCTTGGGCTCAAGCTCTTCGGACACCTTCTCGAGCTCAGCCATATTGTTTCCGAAAATCTTCAGGTCCACCGGTTCAGGTGAGCCTTCGAGATCGCCGATCATATCCTGCAGAATTTGGGCAAACTCGACTTCGACCCCGGCAACACTTTGTGCCACCTGGCCGCGCATGTCGTCCATCACTTCGTCGGTGCCGCGCGAACGGTCGCCGCGCGGCTTCAGTTTCACCAGGATGTCGCCCCTGTTTTGTTCCGTGGCATACAGACCCAATTCGGCGCCTGTGCGACGGGAAAATGCAGCCGTCTCCGGCATCTTCGCCACCAGCTGCTCGATTTTTTTTAAGATGGTGTCGGTTTCCTCGAGCGACGTGCCTGGCGGAGTCCGATAGTCCAATACGTACCCTCCCTCATCCATCTCGGGCTGGAATCCGGTATCAACCTTGACGTAAAGGAAAATGCCCAGAACGACGAGCGCCGCCGCCACGCTCGGAACTACCGCGCGATGCCCTAGCGACCACCGCACTGCTCTTTCGTAGGTGCGGTTCACGGGTGCCATAAATCTCTCGGCTGCCTCGCTGCTGTGGGCTGACGAAGAAAGATAGCGTTCCGAAAGCAGCGGAATCAGGAACAACGCAAAGGCGAGGGAAAGCAGGACCGAGATAGTAAGTGTAAGGCAGAGCGCGCGGAAGAATTCGCCGACGACGCCCTGCAGCAGGCCAAGAGGCAGGAACACAACAAGGGTTGTCGCGGTTGATCCAACTACCGGAGCCAAGAGTTCTTGTGTACCCCGCTCGGCCGCTAGGCTGGGCTGTTCGCCCATGCTTAGGTGCCGGTAGATATTCTCAATCACGACAACGGCATCGTCGATGATCAATCCAATCGCAACCGCAATTCCACCCAGCGACATAAGATTCAGAGTCCCGCCCAACACTTTGAGAAAGAAAAAGGTACCTACCACCGAAAGGGGCAGCGAAGTCGCGGCTACCAGCGTCGTCCGGCCGTGGCGCAAGAAGACGAACAGAATCAGAATCGCCAGCACTCCACCGATGATGATCGCGTCCCGAACGTTCCCCACGGAAGCCGCAACGAATTCCGCCAGATCGTAAACCACGGAGATTCGCAGCGAGCCCGGAATTGCGGAACCCAAGTGCTCGACCTGCGATTTAATTTGACTAACGAGCTGAAGAATATTTCCACCGATCTGCCTCGAAATGTTGATCAGCGCCGCGGGCTGGCCGTTCCCTGTAATCAGTGTCTGGCGGTCGGCAATTCCATATTGAACGTCTGCGAGGTCTCGGACACGGATGGGCGTGCCGTTTTCGACCGAAACAATCGTGTTTCGAATATCGTCTAGACTTGTAAACAGACTGGTCGTCAGCACCAGGTACTGCTGATAGTCCTTCGGCAACCTGCCGACGGACGTCACATGGTTTGTCGATTTCAGCTCATTCGCGATGTCCACCAACGAAAGCCGATACGCGAGCATTTTCTGCGGATTGACAATCACCGACACTTCGCGAACGTCGGACGCCTGCACCTGGATGGTTCCTGTTCCGGGCACGCGGCTCAGCAGCGGCCGCAGGATGTAATAGGCGTCGTCGCGTAAGTCGGCGTCGGGCACGTTCCCATTGAGGATCAGGCTCAGCACTGGGAACACTGCCGGCGTAATTCGTTCCACCTGCAGTTCCGTGTCCGCGGGCAGTGAACTGCGGGCCTCGTTCACACGGCCCTGTACCAGTTGCAACGCATACTGCATGTCCATATCGGACCGAAACAGGATGGAGATTTCGGTATTCCCGCGAATCGTCTTTGAATCTACCCGCCTCACCCCGAGTGCTGTCGCAACCGATTCTTCCAGCGGTCGCGTTACGGTGAGCAGCATCGCGTCTGGCGCGAGATCTCCCGTGTGCGCCAGCACAACAATGCGCGGAAAATTGAGCTCAGGATAGATGTTACTCGGCAGTTGGAACATCGCGGCGATCCCCGCGATGGTAAGGAACGCCGTCAGAAGATAGACGGCATAACGATTTCGGCGGCAGAATCGGACTACGTTCATTGATTCGGCCGGGATTTTGGCTGATCTTCCTGGGATTTGGAACGAATCTTTGCTTTCTCACCAAGGCCGTAGCCGCCTGTCAGGATGACGGTCTCGCCCGCCTTTATTTGTCCGCTCTCGCCCGGAAGCAACTCGACCTGTTCCTTCGCTTCGATTCCAAGCTTCACAGGAACCGCTGTTGCTGCGTCGCCGTTCACAACGAACACCCGGGGCTCGTTCTCCTCATTTCGATAGATCGCCTCGGGCGGCACGATCAGCGCCTTCGCGTGCGTCTCCACTGCTACTTGCGCGCTCATGAAAAACCCGATCCTTAGGAGCCCGCTCGTGTTCGGCACTCGAATCCGGACCACTCCTACGCCTGTCGCCGGATCTACGGCTGGTGATGACGCAATCACCCGACCGGGAAAGTCCGTGCCCGGGACTGCCTGCGTGGTAACTTCTATTTTTTCGCCCGGCCGCATTTTCGTCAGATACATGCCGGGAGCACTCGCTAGAAATTCGATTTCCGCCAGGTTCGCCACTTCCACAATCGGCTGTGCCGCCGTTCCGTCCACTTGCTCGCCGTCACTCACGAACCGTTTCACCACTTGCCCATCCAGCGGCGAGCGAATTTCAGTCCGGCTTAATTGCAGGTGCGCAATCTCCAAAGCCGCTTCTGCCTGACGCAGCGTCGCCTCCGCGACGCTCTTCTGTGTTCGCGAATCCTCCAGGTCTTTGCGGGCGGCGATTCCGCGCTGGAATAAATCTTCGTTCCGAGCTAAGTTCAGCTGAGTGTTTTCAAAGCTCGCTTTCGCCTGGGCCTCTCCGGCCGATGCCTGCTTGAGTTGATCGCGATAGGGTCGGTCGTCGAGCTGAGCGACTACTTCGCCTGCGCGCACGCGATCCCCTTCCGCTACCTTCAAGCTAGCCAGCCGCCCCGGCACCAAAGAGCTCACGCGCACATCGCGGTTCGGCAACGCCGCGGCTGTACCCGTCAACGTCAGCACCTGCGAAATATCACCTCGACTCACGTGAGTCAGCGTCACATCAGCGATCGCCAACTTCGATGGGCCGGCGTCGTCCGCGTCGGCCGAGGCGGCCTTGTGGCCGCACCCAGCGGTTGCCGACGCAAGCGCAACCGCCGCAAAAAAGTTGATCGCTCGGATAGCGAGTTTCATATTCAGTCGAGCGGTACTCCGACGGCCTCTTCGAGTTGCGCGAAAGCAGCTTGCACAGCGTGCACGCTGTCCAGGTATTCGCGATCCACCTGCTGCACCTCACGTTGAGCCGTAAGCACGGTGAGGATATTTGCTTTGCCCGAACCGTAGCTCTCTTCAGCCATCTCTTCAAGCTTACGCGATGCCGGGAGGAGTGTATCGCGATAAAGCTGAGCTTGGAAAATCCGGGCTTCCAAATCGTAGTACGCGGCCTCCACCTTTCGGCCGACCGATCGCCGCGTCGCGGCAAGCTCCCGTTCGAGCGCCTGCTCCGCAGCCGTCGATTCCGCAATTTCCCCTTGGAACCGGTTGAGCAGCGGGAGTTCGACGGAAATCTGTCCTCGCGCTCCGAGTTGAAAATCGTGCGGTGAATTAAAATCCGCGCCAAACTGCAGACCCACATTGGGGAGCCTCTGGGCCCGGAACAATGCTGTTTGGCTTTGCTGCACCTTTTGCTCCTGGTTGATCTTGGCAATCTCAGTGCTTGATGCCCCGCTCCGCGCGAGCAGTTCCTCGAGTGTCAGAGCGGGCGGCGCTGCGCCAAAAGCATCTCCGAGGTCCCAGTCCAGCGTCGCCGGCTCGTTCAATAGAGCATTCAGATCGCTTAAAGCCACCTTCTCTTCCTGCTGCGCTACCTGCAGGTCGGCGCTTTCCCGCGCCACCTCCAAGTCCGCCTGTGTTACTTCAAGCTGCGGAATGTCACCAGCCTCGAAGCGCGCTTTGGCAATCTCGCGCAGGCGTTCGCCGAGTTTCAGCACATCCGCGCGTTCTGCTGTGCCGCCGCGCGCAAAAGCCAGCCCGTAGTAGGCGTTTCGCACCTCCAATCGCACAAGCCGCTCCGTGGCCGTAATGTTCACGTCCGTGAGGGCAGCCTGCTGCTTCGCGAGCTCAATTCTTCTCCCGCGTTTCCCCCCAACTTCAACCGGCAGATCGACGAATGTACTCTCGTGGGGTGTGTCCCGGGTCGCCCCGAAAGTCAGGGTCGGGTTTGGCCTTTCGCCCGCTGCGCGGATTCCGGCAAGTGCCACAGCGCGTTGCGCTCTTGCCGCAATCAGCTCAAGGTTCTGCCGTGTCGCCAGATCGAGTGCCGCCGAAATCGTAAGGCGTTGCCTCTGCGTGGCGCTCTCTTGCCCACAAGCTGACGATGCGATTCCGCCCGCCAGGACTACAGACAAGACGCCCGACAGCATGCAACCGGCGACACAATTCTGCGTCATCTCGCGTCCTCGCAACTGGGATTTCGCCTGACCTGGGCCCTGCGGCGCGCTTCAAACCAATCAATCGAAACATTGGTAAGCCAGCATCAGACGAGCGCGACAATCGTATGCTATGGCCACGTGGAAGGGCACTACGAAATACGAAAACCCAACTAGGTTAGTTCCCGGGTAGGCTTAATCCCGCAACCAACTGTCAACTGCCAGGAATGTTCCTAGCGCACACGGCGGCGCACGTGCTCCGGCATCAGAACGTTGGCAGGCAATTTCGCATCGGGGACGGGCTCCCTCGCGGTTAGCCGCAAAGGGATCACGCCGGCCCATATCGGCAGCGCGTAATCTTCGGCTTCGTCCTTTGGCGGACCCGTTCGAACTTTCGCGGACACTTCTTTCAACGGCAAGGCCAGCACGGCTGTGCCTTTTAACTCCGATTCGGTCACGGGACGCAAGTAATCCCACCGGTCGTTGACGATGTGGTTCGTAAACGCCTCGAGCGCGCGTGACTTCTCTTCACGGTCCTCGACTGCGGTAGCCCGTCCCAGGATCACCACCGACCGATAGTTCATCGAATGATGAAAGGCCGAGCGCGCCAACACCAACCCGTCCACCAGTGTCACCGTCACGCACACTTGCACTCCGCCCGCCAGCGACTTCAGCATCCGGCTTGCTGCTGAGCCATGGATGTACAGCGTGTCGCCCACGCGTGCATATCCTGTCGGAATCACGAAGGGCTGGCCGTCTACAACGAACCCCACATGGCACAGAAAAGCCTCGTCCAGAATTGCGTGCACTGTAGTGGCGTCGTATTTGCCGCGATCCGGCAAGCGCCGCAGTTGGGTGCGGTCAGTCGGTGGAAAGTCATGCGTTTGGTTCATCGAGAGAGCCTAGAAGTGCTGCCCGCCGGCCGCAAGTGCCAATCTGGACGGCTGCGCTATACTCCTATGCTCGAAGCACGACCGAGGAAAACCGCACGTCATGAAGGCAGGAGCGCCCCTCAGTCCGGACACGTTTCGTTTCTTCCGCGAGCTTGTGCGCAACAACCACAAGCCCTGGATGGACCAGAATCGCGACCGCTACAAATCCTGCGTCGTCGAGCCGTTCCGCGTTTTGCTCGACCGTCTGGCTCCCGTCGCGCGCAAATTGAATCCGCGTTTCGACGTGAGCGGCCGCGTCGGCGTGAATTTTTCGCGCATCAATCGCGATGTGCGTTTCGCCCGCGACAAATCTCCTTATCGGCCGCACATGTACCTCCACTTCGCAGAAAACAAGAGTGACGGCGCGCAGCTCTACGTCGGCGTCGCTGCCGACACGGTTACTTCCGGCTTTCGCGTCTATGGCAGCGGACGCACCTCACCCATCGTTCTTTTAGCCCGGCCACGCGGACGCGACCATAGGAAATGGCTCGAGCGCCAGCGTGGCCGCTTGCGAAATTATGAGAGTTACTGGTATTCGACCATCCAAGGCGAATGGACGAAGCACAAAGGCTGGCCCGCGAAGCCGGAGGAATGGAAGAAGCTGCAAGCCTGGGTGGTCCGGCGAAAATTCTCCCGTGGCGCGGCCTGCCGCTCGGGGTTCGAGCGCGAAGCCGAGAAAGTTTTTCGCGACCTCTATCCGCTCTACCGATTCACCATGCAGCCGGACTGGAAGCCCTGAGGCGACTCAAACCTAAAGGAAGGACGCCACATTGGCGATCAGCCGCACGCAAGCGCGCGCCGAACACACGGAAAAGACAGGCCACAACCAGTTCAGCGAAACCATCTACGGCGTCGTATGCGCCGCGTGCCACAACTACATCCTGATCGACCACACCAACTGCCCAGTATCGTGCCGCGACCACGAAACCTGCCGCCAAGCCTACGCATCTTGAACTACCGGCGCTCCGTGGGCGAGCGGCTCCGCACGCTTGTCGTATAGGCGTTTCGCGGCCCCCGTCAGTCCCCGCTCGCGCGCATCCGGCCCAACCGGCTGTTCTTCCGGCCGTAGCCGAAGTAAATCCCCAAACCCAGAATCAGCCACACGATCAGACGGATCCAGGTGCTCGGTGGAAGGCTCGCCATCAGCCCAAAGGAAATCACCATCCCTAAGATCGGGACGAGCGGCACCAGCGGCGCTTTGAATGGCCGCTCCAGATCGGGCCGCCGCACGCGCAGCATCCACACGCCCGCGCACACGATCACGAAGGCCAGCAGCGTTCCAATCGACGTCATCTGCCCCAACGTCTGGAACGATAGCGCGCCCGCGAAAATCGCGACGAAAAACCCCACCACAATCGACGAAATCCACGGCGTGCGAAATCTCGGATGAATCCGTCCCGCCCACGGCGGGAGCAGGCCGTCGCGCGACATCGAGAAAAACACGCGCGATTGCCCCATCAGCATTACCAGCATCGTGGTCGTCAGCCCAGCGAAGGTACCAAGCATCACCACCACGCTGCCCCAGCGCGCGCCCGTCGCTTCGATTCCCGCAGCCACCGGCGCCGCCGTGTTCAGCTGCGTGTACTTCAACACGCCGGTCAGCGTCGAGCCCAGCAGGATGTAAAGGATTGTGCAGATCACCAGCGATCCTAGAATGCCGATCGGCATGTCCCGCTGCGGGTTTTTTGCTTCTTGCGCCGCGGTGGAAACTGCGTCGAACCCGATGTACGCGAAGAAAATCACGCCCGCGCCGCGCGCGACTCCGGACCAGCCGAATTGGCCGAACGCGCCTTCATTCGGCGGCACGAACGGATGCCAGTTTGCCTGGGCCACGCCAGGATGCCGGAACAGGTACACCGCGGCCACAGTCACAAACGTGATGACCGTCCCCACCTTCACTAGCACAATCGCGGTATTGAAATTCGCCGATTCGCGCACGCCGATCACCAGGATCAGGGTGGTCGCGGCAATCACCAGGTACGCCAGCAGGTCCACGATCCCGCGCGCGTGCGGCAATGTTGCCGGGTCAACGCCTCCCTGCCGTAGCGTCGCGCCAATCGACGCCAGCGCGGACCATCGCCCCTGATACAGCACCATGTCAGTCCCAGGCGGCGCGAGGAACTGCGGCGGAAGCTGCATCCCAAAACTGAAGAGCAGCGCGTTCAGGTTCCCGCTCCACCCCACTGCTACCGTCGCGGCGCCGAACGCGTACTCGATGATCAAATCCCAGCCGATGATCCACGCGAACAGCTCGCCCAGCGTCGCGTAGCCGTAGGTGTACGCCGACCCCGCAATCGGAATCAGCGACGCGAACTCCGCATAGCACAGCCCCGCGAATACACACCCCAGGCCCGCCAGAATGAAGCTCAGCACGACGGCCGGCCCAGCGAATGTCGCCGCCACTCCGCCCGTCAGCACGAAGATTCCGGCGCCAATGATGGCCCCGATCCCGAGCGTCACCAGATTCACCGGACCCAGCACCCGCTTGAGCGAATGCTCGCCCGTCTCGTGTGCTTCGTGCAGCAGCGTATCGAGCGGCTTCGTCGCAAACAGATTCGACAAGGGTTTTCCTCCCCGAATGAACGATGTGCTTCAGCGCCAGCTTCATTGAGGCTCTCGGTCTGCGCAACTTACCGCCGCGCCTATCGCCGTGCAACAATTGTTTCCGGTCTTGCATCCGGGCGGGTATGATTTGTTTTGTAGAGGCTGCCCCCGACCAACCTCAGACCCGAACGTTGACTCTCCGTCGTCCCTGCCCTCGCCTCTGCCTGAAAGGCGTTACAGTACGGTTGTGGGGATAGATCAATGGCTATGACGCGAGTGCTTCTCATTCTCTCACTCGTGGCGGCCTGTGCCTGTTGGACTGGCGCACAGGATGCTCCGCCGTTGCCTAGCGTCGTTCCACGGCCACCTTCCAGTTCTGCTCAGGACAAGCCCACGCCGGCCTCGCCGGATGCGCCCTCCCACGCCGAATCCATTGCTCTCGTCGTTCCAAAGGGCTTGGGCGTCCAGGTGGCGCTCGACGACGAAATCCGTGTGCGCAAAACCGGACAAGCCATCACAGGTCATGTCGTCGAACCGGTGTACGCATTCGACAAACTGGTCATTCCCGTCGGCACAGTCGTGAATGGTGAGATCACAGAAATCGAAGACATTTCGGGCGGCAAGCGCACCCTCGACGCGCTGAACGCCGAATTCACCCCCGCGCACAAGATTGACGTCGAATTCACCGAATTCGTGTTTGCCGACGGCCGCCGAATTCCGGTTCACACGCGCGTCACGCCCGGATCGGGACAAGTCGTCCAGTTCGTCACTGCCGATGACGACAAGAAAAAAGGGGCAAAGGACGTCGCAGCCGAAAAAGCGAAAGAAGCGAAGGAAGAGGCCAAGCGCGAATGGGACGCGGCGCTAGCCCAGGTCAAGGAACCCGGCAAAGCCCATAAAATCGAGCGTTATGCCGTCGCACAGCTTCCGGTACATCCGCAATTTCTTGATGCCGGCACGGTGTACCTGGCCGAACTCCAGCAACCTCTTGACTTCGGCTCCGAGCCGCTCACGCCGGAACTTGCGGCCTCGCTAAGTTCGCCGCCACCGGACGGCACCTTTGTACGCGCGCGCCTGATGACTCCACTGAACTCCGCAACCTCGCAAAAGGGCGACGAAGTCGAAGCCATGCTTTCACGCCCTCTTTTTGATGGCGACCGCCTGATCCTTCCGCAGGGAACCATCCTCAAGGGTTCGGTGATTCAGGTCGAACCCGCGCACCATATGAGCCGCAACGGGCAGCTCCGATTCGTTTTTCATGATCTGGTTCTGCCCAGCGGTCTCGATGAAAAGGTGAACGCTGTCCTGGCCGGAGTCCAAGCAGGCAAAGCCGACAATTTGAAACTGGATTCAGAGGGCGGAGCAGAGGCCGCCTCTCCCAAGACACGCTATCTGCAATCCGGGATCGCCATCGGATTGGCCGCTCTGGCATCCGCGGGAGACGGCGACGCCGACGTGTCCAACAAGGCGGCTGGCGGCGCCGGCGGATTTAAGCTCGTTGGCATTGCCGTAGGAATTGCGGCGCGTTCGCAGCCTCTTGGAATCGCCATGGGTGTGCTCGGCGCGGGCCGCTCGATCTACATCCACTTCATCGCACGCGGCCGCGACGTCGTCTTCCCCGAAAACACAGCCATGCAGATCGGCATAGGCGTCCGCCAGCCGTCGCCAGCTGCCCCGTCGAGGGAGTAGTCGGGCGCGGCCGATCCGGGCTCTCCGATCCTTCCGATGATTTTCCGGACGACCAGCCACTTGGCTTCCATGCGGTCCACTGCGGTTGTGATCGATCCGGTCGAGATGGTTTGGACAACCATGGCTAGAATGGCGCTTGGCAGCGCACGTTAGGCCGCACAACGGCAGCAAGTCAACGCTCGAGCGCCGAGGCTAGGACGTAGTTGATAAATCGCTTACACACCACGAGTGTAATGGCAAGCAGCACGACAAAGGCGAACACGCTGCCGTCGGGGCCCACGCTGGCACCGGTCAGCCATGTCGGCCCGTGAAGTGATGAATGCAGCAGCTTCGGAGCTCCCGACATTCCGGCAATCGGCACAGAAAATAAGAAGACGTGTGCCCAATCCCAAGCTGCGTGCAATCCGATGATGAACCAGAGACTACCAGTGCGCTCGAGGGTAAACGAGGCCAGCATCCCGAAGCAGAACAGCATGACGGTGCCTGGCCATCGTTCCCCCGGATTGCCAACATGCAACGCGGCGAAGCCAACCGACAGGATTACGGCCGCTGGCCAGAAACCGATTCCTGAACTGAGCGTCCTCTGCAGATAGCCCCGAAATAAAAACTCCTCCTGGACTCCTGCCACAAGAAAGACGGCGCCCCACAACAGCCCATACTTCAACGCACTATCCCACCCAAGACCCGGAGAACCGAAGGAGTAGCCTCCGAAGGCTGCAATCAGCGCCATTTCCAATGAAACCCCACCCAGACCGGCCGCCAGTCCCAGCGAGAACTTTCGGCGGAAGGCGCCGCGTGTTGGCAAGCCGTAATCCGATAAGGTTCGTTTCTCTATCTTGGACATGACGAACGCAGCGAGGAAGAGAAACAGGGCAAGCCACGACTCAAAAAACATGAGATAGCCCGGATGGAAGGTATCAACCGGTTGTGACTTGGCCCACGCCGGGATTTGGGGCATGAAATGTCCCAGCACCAGTGCAGGAACTGCGACAAGAGTCGCGAAGATGAGCAGAAAAATGGCCAAGTGCCAGCCAGCTCGGAGGCCGTTCCGCCCAATGAAGACGAGACGCAGGTGGCTGTGAGTCGGCAGCGAAGACGGTGCAGGCGTGCTTGCGGACATGAATGACTAGGCTACGCGGTCTATTTCTTATCTAGCTCCGCGAGCGTGGCGATCATTTGGGTAAGGTTGTCGGCGAAAATCACAGTAAAACAACAAGTTTATTCGCTGATGATGCGGTCGGCCCACTCTACGAGTGAAACGTATATCGCAGTGTTGCCCCATTTGGCGCCCCAGTTCGTCAAGTCTGTGTCCGTGACCCCACGGGCCCGGGAGCAGGCCCCTCAAGCGAAAACGGGAATTCGTTTTGCGACAATTTTCTCCATTGTCTCGGTTAGTGGTGGCCAGCCCACGGGTTTAACCGAATCCACGGTTGCTTTGCGCATTAGGTACGTCGCTTCAGCCGTCAGGAAGACTTGCACGTTATGACCGGCATCGGATAACGCAAGCCCGTGGGAAAAGACGAAAGACGCCCGTGTGGGGTCATCCGTTCCCCAGGAACTCCTCATGAGAATGTTCAGCTTCTTTGCCGGTGGCGGCTGCTGCGTCTGGGCATCGCACGTAGCAACAGCCACGGCACCGGCGGCG
>Ga0126373_10002005_pt1 | contig 14826 bp, 14 predicted proteins | sample PanSoiMetPlot_11_FD_92545 | JGI IMG/M metagenome (GOLD analysis project Ga0126373, IMG submission 92545) | Tropical forest soil microbial communities from Panama - MetaG Plot_11 | ecosystem: Environmental > Terrestrial > Soil > Tropical forest > Bulk soil | place: Panama | collected 2016-02-17 | reverse complement strand
GGCCGAGCTTGGACATGCCATAAGCGTTCTGCGGATTCGAGATGCGCTCCGGCGTGGACCGCATTTCCATTTTGCCGCCGCACTCGGGACACGGAACATCCCACTCGCCTGCGGCTAGGGCGCTTTCCGGCCGCATACCGGGCAGCTGCTCGCCATCGGACGGGCACCAGTAGAGTCCCTCACCCATCGCCGCCTGGGACGATGCGACCACGATCCGCGCCAGGTCCAAGCGCTCAGCGACTGCGATTTCGTAAATCAGTGCTGTCGACACCACATTGACGTCTGTAAATCGCGAGAAGTCTGGCAGGTAGTCCTGGTAGGCAGCTAGGTGGTACACCGCGTCAACGCGGCGGAGCAGGTTCGTAAGCAACTCGCGATTGCGCGTGTCGCCTTGGTAGATGTCTACGCCCGCAGACAGGTACGCAGCATTCCCGTCCCGGTGCACTGGCGGCGTCAGCGCGTCGAGAACTACGACGTCGTGGCCGAGTTCCAGCAGCCGGTCGCACGTGTGCGAGCCGATGAAGCCGGCGCCACCGGTGACGAGAATCCTCATGATGCGCGGGCCCGCCTGCGCTCGGCAGCCTCGCGATAGACATCCAGCGTCGCGGCCGCGGTGGCACTCCAAGTAAATTCCTGGGCCCGCCGCAAACCAGCGTCGCGCAACCGGTCTCCGTCGGCGTCGAGCGCGGATAGCATCGCTTCCGCGATCGACTTCGGTTCGAGCGGATCGGCCAGTATCGCCGCGCCGCCAGCCGTCTCCGGCATCGCGCTGACATCCGATGTAACTACAGGGCAACCCGATGCCATGGCCTCCAGGATCGGCAGCCCGAAGGTCTCATTGAGCGACGGGTAGACAAAGACGTCCGCCGCTCGGTAGAAGCTGACGGTCTCCTCCAATGGCACCGCGCCGACGAAGACCACATCGTCAGCTATCCCGAGCTCGGCCGCCAGTGCGTGCAGCTGTTCAATGTAATCGGCGTCGCGCCCACCACCAACTACAGCCAGCTGCCGCCCAGCGAGTTCGTTTCGGACTAGTGCCCAGGCCCGCAGCAGTCCGTCGCAGTTCTTATACGGCCAGAGCGAAGAGACGAACAAGGCAAACGGTCTCGTGACTCCGTACTTTGCGACATGGGCGCGAGCCTTGACGCTGTCGCCCGGATTGAAAAGCTCATGGTCAACTGCCTCGTAGATGAGCCGGAGCTTGCGCGGATCGACATCGAGGTAGCGCTCGACCTCCGCACGCAAGCTCTCTGAGTTGATGATGATCGAGCTTGCGACCCGGGCCGAGCGCGGGTAGTTCATTCGGCGATACGCGCGGGCCATGGGGCTGAGCGAATCGGGCGAGGTGAAGGCATGCATGGTCTTCATGTGGATGACGACCGACGGGCTAACGCGAACGAACGGAGCCATCAGCGTGTTGAATACGTCGACGTCGCCTAGCCAGAGCCTGGGTGGCGAGTAGATCTGCTCACTGAGGGTGCGCAGGACACGCTGCTCGTTAGACCACGGGTAAGTGATGTAGGAAACGCCTGGGCCGTAACCCTGGTAAAGATGGCGCGACTTCGGACTCACTAGCAGCTTCAATTCCTCATCACGCTCTAGCCTGCTGGCCATCTCCGGGATCATCCGGGTCCAGAACCAGTGAGCTCCGGACGGACTCTCCGGATTCTCGGGCAAGAGGTTGATCGCCACTCGCATACCGGGTTGCTTTCCTTCCCTCGGGCGGTCGTGGCAGCCTGCCGTCCTGGCAATCGGGCTCCGACCTGTCGTCATGTCAGAACACACTCGAGATGATCACGTCAGTGGTCATGCGCGAATGCCGAATGTACTGGGCGAGCGCGTGCATGATCGCTTGATGCTGGTCTTCAACGATGCCGTAGTTGGCACCGTCGACATGGATCACCACATCGGCCAGCCCCTTTGCGGCGCCGCCGTCAAATCCAGTCAGCGCAATCGTCCTGAGGCCGTGCTCCCTAGCCCACGTCAGTGCTTGAACGATGTTCGGCGAGTTGCCGGAGGACGAGATGGCCATCAGCACGTCACCTGGCTTGGCCTGGGACTGCAGCTGGTAGGCGAACACCTCCTCGTAGCTCGAGTCATTGGCTATTGCCGTCAAGAGTTCGACGTTCGAGCTGAGGCTTACAACACGAGGGGTCAAGTCGGTGGCAGTCCTGACTCCCTTGAGGTGGTCGCACTGCAAGTGGTTGGCGATCGCCGCCGATCCGCCGTTACCGCAGGAGAAGACCGTCGCGCTGTGCAGGTACGCCGTCAGGAGAATCTCGCCAGCCTCATCGAGCGCGCTCGCCTCGATGGAAGTCGCGGCCTTTGCAGTAGCGTCTAGATACCCGCTGAAGTATGCCGCGACGCTCTCATATTTTTCTGCCGGAAAGCTGTCTAGGCTGCCGGCGTGGAGAGGCACGACTCCCTGGCGGTCCTGCAAGCTGGTCATACGGCGACACGCTCGACGATAAAAGGCGCTGCGGCTGCCAGGGTCGGAAACGACCAGACGCCCGGCTTCGTGCAGGCATTCGGCGGCCCCACGTAGATCGCCGTTGCGCCGACGGCCTTAGCGAGCCCCAGATCCTCGGGCCGATCGCCTACCACGAACGAGGCGGCAAGATCGAGGTCGAGGGCGTCAGCTGCTGCATGTGCCATTCCCGGCCGTGGCTTACGATCGTCGCTGCTCCGCGCGAAGGCCTCCACGATGCCCTCTGGGTGGTACGGGCAGTAGATGAAAAGGTCAACGTGCGCACGGAATGCAGCAAGCTGCTCGGCGATGTAGCTGTGGACTGCGGCGACGTCGTCAATCCCGTAAAGTCCGCGGGCTACGCCTGCTTGGTTCGTGACCACGGCAACGGGGATTCCCGCTCGGTTGAATTGGGCGATGGCCTCAGGGGAGCCGGGAATGAACTCGACACGGTCCGTCGAGCCCACATAACCATGGTCCACGATGATCGTTCCGTCGCGGTCCAGCAAGACGCCCGGACGCGGACGGCGCGCGCGAGTAGCCCCGTTACCCCCGCTGGCCCTGCCCAGCTGCGGCGCGACTCTCAACGTCTCACCTCGTCTGCTACCTGGCGGTACCCACCCCATGCTCCGTGTGCATATGAGCGCGGCAGGGGCTGTCGTGATACGAGGAACGCGCGAGCCTGTTGTATCAGGGTCTGGCCGCACCGGCTCGTATGGGTGTACAGACCTCACGACCTGCGGGGCAGGCTCCGGGTTCGTACAATCGCTGCGGCAGGCGCAGGGCATTCAGAGCAGAGCAGCTGCGAAGGGTGAGAACCAGCGAGTGAAGATCCAGCCCGTTCCTAATATCGCGGGAGCCATCCTCTTTGAGCCCTCGCCGCATACCGACGAGCGGGGTTTCTTCAGCCGGACGTTCGACGCCGACGTCTTTCGCAGTGCCGGCCTCGACCCTGCAGCATTTGTGCAGGACAGCGTTTCCCGCTCTATACGAGGCGTCATTCGCGGCATGCATGTCCGTCGGGGGCTTGGTGAGGCAAAGCTCGTCCGGTGCTCGTTCGGGGCCGTATTCGATGTCATCGTCGACCTGCGCCGAGCATCGCCCACATATGGCAACTGGGAAAGCTTTGAGCTGACCGGCGAGACACAGGCATCGCTATACGTGCCCGCCGGGTGTGCACACGGCTTCCAAGCGCTTACCGATCCGGCAGATGTCTCCTATCGCATCGACCGCGCCCATGACCCAGCGGACGATGTCGCGATTGCATTCGACGATCCTGAGCTGGCCATTCCCTGGCCACTCCCGCCTACAGTTATCTCCCGCCGAGATCAGCGTGCCTTGTCCCTGACTGCTGCCGCGAACCTACTCCCATCGGCTGGCGCGGCTCGCTGAGTCTGCTGGCAGCTAACTCGGCCCAGCGCTGCGCCTCCAGGCGTTCCAACGTTCTGCGACGGGTCGGTCGGCCTAACTTGTTCCAGCTCGTGACCAGCGCATTTTCAGCATCCCAAACACCTTCCCGGCGATCGCCCTTAGATCCCCGTCGTCAGTCAGGAAGGCGACTAGGCCGAACGCGACTATGGCTGCACTTGCGGCAAGCACGCCAACACCGGCATCCAGCAGCTTGTGGCTCGCTGGCAGCTCGACTGCGATAGCCAAACCGACTGCCGCACCCACCGATGCCGCAATCAGGCCCGCCACAGTTGCCCGGCCGACTCCCTGGATGGCTGCCCCGCCTCGGATGCGACGGGTGATTATGACCAACGGGATCGCGGCTGCGATCTGGCCGACGGAATAGCCGAGGCCGAGTGCCCCTACTACGAGGTCAGCCGGGACGATCTCAGCCAGGACCGCCTGCGCAGCCATGACAAGCAGCCAGCTGCCCGCGACAGCGGTAGCAGCTACTCTCAGTCGGCCGATAGCAAGCATTGCGCGCGACAGGTTCGCTATTACCGCGGTGCCGAGGAGGCCTGGCGCGAACAAGATGAAGGCCGTTACAAGCTGAGATTTCTGATCCGCTTGCTTGGCAAGGACGTGCGCTGCCGGGACTGCCACTGCCACCATCGCGGCCATGCCAAGGCAAGCCACCCAGGTAACTGCACGTGTCGATCCAGCGCACGTCGCATCGAACTGCGCGCCATCGCGGGCGGACAGGACAGGGAAAGCGCTGACGAAAACCGCAACGGCGAATACGGCGTTGAGCGTATTGAACACCTGCGAGGCATAGTTGAAGATCACCAGCGCGCCGGTCGTTCCGCGGCCGTTCGCCAGCGCAATTACTACTACCGCAGACAAGTCACTGGCGACTACTTCAACCAAACCGACCATCGCCAAGCCACCTGCCCGCCGCGCAACACCGGGAGGCAGCCGCAGAGTGGGGCGGAGCCGGAGCCGGAGCCGCGAGGTCGGAACTGCTGCGACAACCACCAGCGCCGCTACGCCAAGTGTGGTTCCCAATGAGAGTACAAGCTGTGCTGATCCTGACAACTTGGCGAGCGGTAGTCCTTTGCCGATTGGTGCGAACGCAAGATAAGCGGCAATCAGTACAAGGCTATAAACCAGGGGCGCCAGTGCATATCCGGCAAACCGTCGATAAGCCTGCAACAGCCCGAAGAAGACGACCGAGAGCCCGTACAAGACGATCTGCGGCGCGAAAACGCGCAACATGTTGGCCGTTACTGCGACAACGTCCGCGTGCGGGCAAGCCGCGCTCGCATTGGCAGGATTCAGAACTGACGCTATAGGCCCGGCGCTAACCGCAATGACGACCGCGAAAGGTACGAGAAGGAGGATCGTCCAAGTCAGCAGCGCTGAGAAGATGAGACCCACGCGCGCCTTCTCAGCGGGATCAGTCTCAGACAGCTCCGCCGAACGAGCGAGCACTGGCACCATTGCACTTGCGAGCACTCCCCCGACGACCAGCTCGTTCACCAGGTTAGGCACCTGATTTGCGGTCGAGTAAGCCGAGCCGAGACAGGTGGCGCCGACGGTCTGGGAAAAAACCAGGGTGCGAACGAGGCCAAAGATCCTGGCCAGCGCAGTGAGACCGCCGATGACCAGAGCGCCTCGTCCGATCCCCGCGGCATCTCGCTGCCGACGGTCGGTTTCTTCGCCCGTTGCCGAGACCAGCTCTGTCACCCACCGTCAGCTTTGCTTAACCGCACGAGCATTTCTAACATGTGGCATCCCGGCTTTCCCGCGTTCCGGACAAAACCAACGTGGTGGTGCGAGCGACGAGATGGAATGCAAACTAGACGTGCAGAGCCGCCATTGGGATTACATGTCAATAGGATTGGACAGAATTTACGCGGATCATATGTGACAGATCATTTCGAAATAGCGAAATTTCGACCCCACCATTAGGGTCCCTTTAATTATGAAGATCTTTTGCGCCCACCCTCAAGGGATTCCTCGGCCCGGGTGGATTGGCGATCAGCTCGAAGTGGACACGTCGTAGATGATGTCTTGCCCGTGTCGGCTAGGACGTTGCTTTCCTGTTCTGGCGCGCGCCTTTGGGGTCGGCGGTGGAACCGTTCATCTCACCGGGAGACGGGACGCTCGTAGCCCCAGCCGCCTGTTTGGATAGCTGCTCTTCCGCGGGAGCAGCCCCTGCAGGCTCCGGCGAATCCTCGAGCCGTTGCACTGTCACCGTGCCAATTCGGTTTCGCCTGCCCGCCAGGCTCTCGGCGGTCAACTTAAGGCCCGAGATCGTCGCGACTGAACCAGCGATAGGAACCCGGCCGAGCCGGTGCGCGAGCAGTCCGCCAACGGTCTCCACATCCTCGGCGTCAATGCTGACGTCGAAGAGCTCTTCCAGTTCCTCCACCGACAGCCGGGCGGTAACCCGAGCCTCGCTCTCGCTGAGCCACTCCACAGGCGGTCGTTCCCGGTCGTATTCGTCAGCGATCTCGCCAACGATCTCTTCCAGGATGTCCTCGATGGTGACCAGGCCAGCAGTGCCACCGTATTCGTCGATGACGATGGCCATATGCACATGCCGCGCTTGCATCTCGCCGAGCAGGTCGTCTACTGGCTTGCTCTCCGGTGCGAATGTGGCAGGCCGCATGATGGATCCGACGGTTTCGATTGACTCGCCCTCGGGATGCTCGTGCACCCTGGTCACGATGTCCTTCAGGTAGGCGATGCCAACGACGTCATCAAGGTTCTCGCCGATCACCGGGATCCGCGAGAAGCCACTGCGCAGAGCCAGTGACAGCCCTTGCCGCAGCGTCTTGCTGCGCTCCACGAACACCATGTCCGTGCGCGGGACCATGACTTCCCGGACAATCGTGTCACCAAGCTCGAACACCGAGTGGATCATGGCCCGTTCCCCAGGCTCGATGATTTGCCGTTGTTCAAGCAGGTCAACAAGCCCGCGCAGGTCCTCTTCGGAGCCAGATTGCCCGTCTCGCTTCACCTGGCCAGGCGTGAGCGCCGCGCCGGCTGCGGCGAGCAGTCGCGGCAGCGGCCCAAGCAGTTTGAGGACCGGGCGCAGCACAGTCGCCGCAGCGCTAGCCACCTTTACCGGATAGCGCCGGGCGATTGCCCGCGGCGCCAGGCCGGCTAGCAAATAGGTGGCGACCGTCATCGCGATTGCCGTGATCAGGAAGGCTTTCCAGCCAATTCCAAACCACTCCACCAGTACGGCGGTGACCAGGACGGCTGATGAGATTTCCGCCGCGACTCTCGCCAATAGAACTACGGATAGGTAACGGGGTGCGTCCACCATCACCGCCTGCAGTGATTCCGCAGCCTCACCCGCCGATCTGCCAAGCTCCTTAGCCCCAGCTCGGGATACCCGAAGCAGAGCGGTTTCGGCGCTCGTACACCAGCCAGCTATGAGCATCAGAGCTAGCGCGGCTACCAGCAACCAGCCCACGAGCCGTCACCCGGGCCTTTCGGATCCGCCTCGGCCTGCCATGTGAGCCCGCCACGAGGCGAGAAGCCGGTCCTGCAGTCCGAACATGGCCGCGTGTTCGTCGGGCTCGCCATGATCGTAGCCAAGCAGATGCAAGATCCCATGTGCGCAGAGCAGATCAATTTCGTCTTGTACCTCGTGGCCGGCCTCAGCCGCCTGAACGGCGGCGACCTGAGGGCAGATAACCACATCGCCGAGCAATGTCTGCGCCGCATCGGGGTCCGGCGAACCATGATCGGCGTGAGTCGTCGCGGGCTGCGGCAGCCGAAGTTCATCCATCGGGAAGGCCAAGACGTCAGTCGGCCCCTCCTCGCCCATCCAGCGCACATGCAGCTCAGTCATGGCTGGCTCGTCGACGAGCAAGACCGACAACTCCGCGAGCGGGTGGACGCGCAAGCCGTCCAGAACATGCCGGGCCAATGCGGCCAGGTGCGATTCGTCGACCTCTGTGCCTGACTCGTTGGCGATCTCGATGCTCATCTAGCCCCCCGTCGGCGGACCGTCATCGGCTCCGGTAGCCATCGCGACGCTGGCGCCCTGCAGGCAGCCGGCCAGGTTCGGCCGCGGCCTGCTTAGCGTCAAACCGCTCATACGCATCAACGATGTCGGCCACCAGCTTGTGCCGAACCACGTCGTGGCTGGTCAGCCGGGAGAAGTAGACGTCATCCACGCCGTCAAGGATCTCCTGCACGAGCCTGAGACCGCTTATCTGCCCGGCCGGCAGGTCTACCTGTGTGACGTCACCGGTCACGACGACCTGCGACCCGAAACCAAGCCGGGTCAGGAACATCTTCATCTGCTCCGGCGAGGTGTTCTGCGCCTCGTCCAAGATGATGAAGGAGTCGTTCAAGGTCCGGCCGCGCATATAGGCCAGCGGAGCGATCTCGATGGTCCCCGCCGCCGTCAGGCGCGGAATCGAATCAGGATCGACCATGTCGTGCAGCGCATCGTAGAGCGGCCGCAGATAGGGGTCGATCTTCTCGTAAAGCGTCCCAGGCAGGAAGCCAAGCCGCTCCCCGGCTTCCACCGCGGGCCGGGTCAAGATGATCCGGTTAACCTCCTTGGCCTGGAGGGCCTTGACGGCCTTAGCCATGGCCAGGTAGGTCTTCCCGGTACCAGCCGGGCCGATCGCGAAGACGACCGTATGGTTGTCGATCGCGTCCACGTAGCGCTTCTGGTTGAGCGTCTTAGGCCGGATGGTGCGGCCCCGGCTGGACAGGATGTCGAGGTTGAGGACCTCTGCCGGGCGTGCGCCGGTCTTACGGCGCAGCATAGAGATGCTGTGCTCGATTGAGTCGGTGGTCAATGGGGCGCCACTGGAGACAAGCTGCATCAACTCATCGAACAGCCGGGCCGCAACTGCGGTCTCCTTGGCCGGTCCGGTAATCGTGATCTCGTTGCCACGCACGTGAAAATCAGCGCTGACAGCGTTCTCGATGACCCTCAGCAACTCGTCACCAGATCCGAGCAGGCTGACCATCGACTGGTCTTCCGGGATCACGATCCTGACCTGCGAGCTACCGTCAGCGGCCTGACCGCCCCTGCGTGTATCGGTCGGATTGTCAGTCAATTGCTCTTCCCTGCCGCGGCCCCGGCCCTGGCCGGCCCGTACGCCATGATATCCGCCTGGCACCCCTCGTCAGCCCGGTGGCCAGGCCATCGGCCGACCGCCCAGAACGTGCGCGTGGACGTGCGCGACGCTCTGGCCAGCATGTGGGCCGGTATTGAAGACAACGCGGTAACCGTCCGTAGTGACGCCCTCGGCCAGGGCGACTTGATGGGCGTGGGCAACCACGTCATGCAGGAGGCCGTCTGGGGCGGCCACGAGCGCTCCTAGGTCAGCGTGATGCTCGCGTGGCACCACGAGCACGTGGACGGGCGCCTGCGGGTTGATATCCCGGAACGCGATCGTGCTCGGAGTCTCGGACACGATGGTTGCCGGGATCTCCCCGGCGACGATGGCGCAAAACAGGCAGTCGGACACGGAGAGATCTTAACGTGTGCCCTGTCTGAGGGCCTGCGGCCATATATGGTTGCTCTACTGCGAACCCACGATGCACCACCCCTCTGGTGCACGGTCTCGCCAATTTCTGGCTGTCCGTCGCCCAGGGTGCGTCTTGCGCGGGAGCTAAGGCGAGGCAGGGATTGGGCGTGGGGGGAACAGTTACTGAACCGAACGGGTCAGATGGCGGAATATCACAAAGACCCGTGATGACAGCGAGTGAACCTTCGGACGTAGGTGCGCGTCCAACTTCCGTGACCGAAACCCTGGTGGCCGAAGTCGCTGCCCTGGGTTCAGTTCGGGTCGAGCTGGACGCCGAGCAAACGCTGACGGAGCTATATACCACGCACTTTCGCTCTCTGGTGCGACTTGCGGCGTTGCTAGTGCGCGATGTCGGAGTCGCGGAGGAAGTAGTGCAAGATTCGTTCGTCGCGATGCACAGAGGCTGGAGCCGCCTCCGCGACGCTGACAAGGCGCTCTCCTACTTGCGACAGTCCGTTGTCAATAGGTCACGTTCGGTGCTCAGACACCGCGTCGTAGTCGACCGGAACGCACCGAAGCCACCCCCCGACGAGCCAAGCGCGGAGCATGGAGCTATCGCGCTGTTCGAGCGTGCCGCCGTCGTGGAAGCATTGCGCACCTTGCCTGCCCGCCAGCGCGAGGCTGTGGTGCTCAGGTTCTACGCCGATTTGTCCGAGGCGCAGATCGCTCACGCTATGCAGATCAGCCAGGGCGCTGTGAAAAGTCACACCGCCCGTGCGATGGCGACGCTCCGAACCCTCCTGGAGCGGGACGTATGAACGCGCGCGAAGAAGAAGAGAGGCTGCAGCGGGCGCTGCGCGCTGCCGCTGACAGCATCGAGCCAGCCGGAGATGGCTTGGCCCGGATCAGGCAGCGCCTGCGGCCGCCGCGACCGTTGCCGATCGCAATGGCCGAAGCGGCATGGACAAGCGCGTCCATGCGCGTGCCAGCGGGTCTGGCGGACTTCTGGTACTGGCTCATGGCCACGCTCAGGACGGCCTGGGAGCGGTTCGCACCCGACGACAGTCACGGACCGAAGCATGCCAGCAAATCGTCGCTGCGATCGCTGCGTTGGGTTAGGCCCGCGGCAGCGATGGGGACGGCAGTATTCATAGTCGCGGCAGGCGCCTATATCGCGATCGAAGTGCCCAGTGTCATGTCGCCTTCGGGTTCGAACACCGGGCCAGGCAGCAACGGCAGCAACGGCGGCAACGGCCAGGCCGCCGGGAACGGCACGCAAAGCACTGTGCCGAGCCCGCTTCCGTCTCCGGGCATGTCAACCACCTCACCCTGGGTGATCGGCCTGCCAACGCCGACGTGTTCGCCGTCTTCATCAACTGGGCCTTCTGGCAGTCCGTCACCGCCAACCAGCTCGTCGCCGCCACCCACCTCCTCGCCGAGCCCGTCGGCATCGCCGAGTTCCCCGAACCCGAGCGCCAGCACTAGCACAGCCCAGGCCTCAGGGTTGGGCTTGCCGGCGACTGGTAACACGGCGACAAACACTGTCAGCCAGCGTTCACAGGCGAGGCATCGCTCTTCGTCTTCGTCCTCGTGTACGAGCCCGTCGTCCGGCAAGAAGCACAAGTCGCAGACTCCGTGAGTTAACGCCACGGGACGCCGGTGGTCGCCGAAGCTCGAGCTGAGACAGCGCTAGGCCCAGCGAGCAGTCCGGCTTAGCACGACGCCGGCTGCCACTACGCCTGCCGACGAGGCACGCAGCACAGTCGGCCCGATCCTGGCGCCGACCGCACCGGCATCGCGAAACGCCTGCTCCTCTGCCGGGGTGATCCCGCCCTCGGGTCCGACGATCAGGACGATCTCCCCGGACGCCGGCAGCTTCACTTCTGCGACGGACTCGCTTGCGCCCGGGTCGAGCAGAATCGCCAGCGCTGCCGACTCAATTCGCGCAGCCGCCTCTGCCTTGTGGATCTGATCGGTTACCTCTGGCAGCCACGCGCGCCGGGATTGCTTTGCGGCTTGAGCAGCCGCCGTCCGCCAGCGCTCTGTAGATTTAGCGGCTCGCTCTGCACGCCATACTGCAACGCATCGCTCTGCCGCCCACGGCACGATGACATCCGCGCCGACCTCAGTCAGCAGTTCGACTGCAAGCTCACCGCGCTCGCCTTTGGGTATCGCCTGGATGACACAAACCCACGGGTCCGGCTTCGGCTCGGTCCTTCGCGCCAGCACCGCAAACTGCAGCTCGCCCGGCCGAGCCGCCGCAACCATGCACTCAGCTACCGTCCCTTGGCCGTCGGTGAGATCGGCACGCTCGCCAACAGTGAGCCTCCGCACTGTGCTGGCGTGCCGTCCTTCCTGGCCGCGCAGTGTGATCATGTCACCGTCCAGGTCGGACGGTTCTACAAGAAATACCGGCGGCCTCACGGCGTACCTGCTGACTGGTCAGCGCCCGTTGAAGGCGTCGCGCAGCCTAGAGAAGAAGCCCTGCTGACCTGGCGCGAACTTGCCTGGAGGCGCTTCCTCGCCGCGCAGCTTGGCCAGCTGGCGCATCAGCTCTTCCTCCTCTGGCTCAAGCTTGGTCGGCGTCTCCACGGTCACATGAATGATCAGATCGCCACGGCCTGAGTTGTTGAGCCGCTCAGTTCCCTGACCGAACAACGGAATAGCTTGGCCCGACTGCGTTCCCGGTCTGATATCCAGCTCTGCCGGGCCGTCGAGCGTCTCGACTTGCAGCGTCGCACCGAGCGCGGCAGCGACCATCGGGATCGTCACAGTGCAATGCAGGTCGTCGCCCTGGCGCTCGAAGATCGCATGCGGTCGCTGCACGATCTCCAAGAACAAGTCGCCAGGCGGCCCGCCGCCAGGTCCAGTCTCGCCCTCGCCGGCCAGCTGGATGTGTGTGCCGTCTTCAACACCGGCCGGGATGCGAACCTTGATAGTGCGCCGGGTGCGCACGCGTCCATCTGCGTCGCACTCCGGGCATGGCTTGCGGATCACCGTGCCGAAGCCGCCGCAGCCCGGGCAAGGCCGCGAGGTCATCATCTGCCCGATGAAAGACCTAGTGACCTGGCTGACCTCACCGCGACCGTTGCAGACGTCGCAGGTAACAGGGTGGGTTCCAGGCGCCGTACCTTCACCCGAGCAGGTGGGACAGACAACGGCGGTGTCAACCACGAGGTCTCTGGTCGTCCCGAAGGCGCACTCGGAAAGGTCGAGATCGACTCGGATCGTGGCGTTGCGCCCCCGGCGTGCCCGCGTGCGCGGTCCCCGTGGTGCGGCGCCGCCGCCGAAAAATGCGTCCATGAGGTCGCTGAACGGGAACCCAGCGGCACCGAAGCCGCCCGTGCCTGCACCCGCACGTGCGAAGGGATCGCCGCCGAGGTCATACATCTGGCGCTTCTCCGGGTCGGAGAGAACCTCGTACGCCTGCGTTACTTCCTTGAACCGCTCTTGCAGCGCCGGGTCCGGGTTCACGTCGGGGTGCAGCTCGCGCGCCAAGCGACGGTATGCCTTCTTGATTTCCTCAGGGCCCGCGTCCCGGCGCACACCGAGGATCCCGTAGTAGTCGTTTGCCACTGGCATTCCTAGGACTCCGCCAGGATCTGGCCCACATATCGTGCCACCGCGCGTACCGCTCCCATCGCCGTCGGGTAGTCCATCCGAGTCGGACCAAGCACCCCGAGCCTTGCTAGTGACAGATCGCCTGCTCCGTAGCCAGTTGTCACCAGCGATGTGCTTCGCAGTCCCAGCACTTCATTCTCTGATCCGATGCGCACTGTGACTTCGGCTCTGTCGCCCGACTCGCCGAGCAGGCGCATCAGAACCACTTGTTCTTCCAACGCCTCCAGAACTTCGTGCAATCCCCGAGAGAAGTCAGCCTGCGTGAGATTTGAAGCACCCCCGACCACGACACGCTCCTCGTGCCGCTCGATGAGGGTCTCGACGATTAGCGAGAAGACGGCTGCGGCGTTCGGCCGTTCAGCCTGGCTCACACGTTCCGGCAAGTCGGCCACGATCGAAGCCACGTCGGCGAGCTGGCGCCCGTCCAGGCAGGCGTTCAACACCGCTCGCAGGTTGGCGATCTCCTCATCGTCGATACGTCCAGGCAGCTCCACGGTGCGCTGTTCCACTCGGCCGGTGTCGGTGATCAGCACGAGCAGCAACCGGCGGTCGGTCAGCGGCACAAGTTCGACGTGCCGGACCGCGGACCTGGTCAGCGACGGGTACTGAACGACCGCGACCTGCCTGGTCAGCTGCGCGAGCAGGCGGACTGTTCGCATGACGACGTCGTCTAGGTCATAGGCACCGATGAGGAATGACTCGATGGCACGGCGCTCAGCCGCCGACAACGGCTTGACTCCAGAGAGCCGGTCGACAAAAAGGCGATAACCCTGGTCGGTAGGAACGCGGCCGGCACTGGTGTGCGGCTGAACGATGAATCCCTGCTCTTCCAGGACGGCCATATCGTTACGAATCGTTGCGGGCGATACGTCCAGATTGTGCCGGTCTACGAGAGATTTCGAGCCAACTGGCTCGTTCGTGGAGACGAAGTCCTCGACGATCGCGCGCAGGACTGCCAGTTTCCTGTCGTCGAGCACGCTTTCACCTCCCTGGCACTCCCCCACTCTGAGTGCCAAGTGTATGGCCGAATCGCGGCCGCGGCACCTAACAGCTTGATCAGCCAGTCAAGCCGCGTATCACTGCGTCGGCCAACAGCCGCCCGGTCCGCGTTAGCCTGACCCGGCCAGCGTCGAGCGATTCTTGGCAAACAAGACCGTCGGCTGCCGCCTGGCGGGCGGCGGCCAAGCCTGCCGGGCCGAGCTCGGTCACTGGACAGCCAGCTGCCAGCCGCGTCGTGAGCATGATCCGCTCGATCGCCCGCTCAGCATCAGTGAGTATTTCCCGCGCCTGCCCGGGACTGACCCCGGCGGCGATCCGCTCCGCATATGCGGCCGGGTGCCGGACATTCCACCAGCGGGTGCCGCCTGCATGGCTGTGCGCACCTGGGCCAATGCCCCACCAGTTGCCGCCTGTCCAATACAGCTTGTTGTGGCGGCACTCCGAGGACGGGCTGCTCGCCCAGTTCGACACTTCGTACCAGCTCAGCCCGGCTGCGCTGAGGATCTCGTCGGCTATCACGTAACGATCGGCCAAGACGTCATCGTCGGGAGCGGGAATCTCGCCGCGCCGGATCCGTGCGGCGAGTCTCGTGCCCTCCTCGACTATGAGCGAGTAAGCCGATATGTGGTCAGGCCCCGCCGACAGTGCGCGCTCGAGCGAGAGCTGCCAGTCTGAATCGCTCTCGCCCGGAGTCCCGTAGATCAGATCCAGGCTGACCTGGTCGAAGCCTGCCGCCCGAGCCCATTGAACGCACTGTTCAGGCCGTCCGGGCCGATGTACTCGGTCGAGCACTTCGAGCACGTGCGGCGCCGCGCTTTGCATGCCAAGCGAGATTCTCGT
>Ga0126373_10002004_pt1 | contig 14828 bp, 18 predicted proteins | sample PanSoiMetPlot_11_FD_92545 | JGI IMG/M metagenome (GOLD analysis project Ga0126373, IMG submission 92545) | Tropical forest soil microbial communities from Panama - MetaG Plot_11 | ecosystem: Environmental > Terrestrial > Soil > Tropical forest > Bulk soil | place: Panama | collected 2016-02-17 | reverse complement strand
CTTGTCGCAAATAGCAAACGATGTGCATCATGCCGACTCTGCGTCCAACCAGAAGAGTGTGAGCCGAGTTTTGGACGGAATACCAGGGCGTCTCCCAGCCCATGAAGTCGCGGTACCGGGCACTCTCTTCGTACGGGCCTTGGCAAAAGACGGCGAAGGTGACGTCGCGAGAATGAAGATAGGCCAGCTCGCGGACCTGGGATGTGACCCAAGTGCACCCCTCGCACTGTTCCGCCGCCGGCTTACCTGGGCTCCACATGAAGTAGTAGGCGATGAGCATCCGGCGCCCCTCGAACGCATCGAGAAGCGTCACCGGGCCGTGCGGGCCAATCAGCTTGATGCTAGGGTTCATCTCGACCATGGGGAGCCGTCGGCGGGCGGCCGCAATGGTGTCGCCCTCCCTTGTGTGAGCCTTCTCTCGAACACGTAATGCGTCGAGTTCCGCCTGGAAGGTACTCCGATCGACTATTCTGGGCGCTCCAAGCTCATCTTTCATGATGGCTTTCATCGTTCCCTCCTGTATCGGGTGTGGACGTGGAAGAACAACCACCGCAATCAATTATGGAAATCCAACAACCGAAAATGCGGTTGGCAACTCTAGGCTATGTTTTTCGGCGTTGGCTGCCATCCAAGGTTTTCCTTCACCAAATTGTTCCGCAGAAGAAAAGGCACCAACCGTCTTGAATTCTTGAAAAACGTAGGGGAGTCCCTCGGCATTTAAGGGCATCGGGGAATCAGCGACATGGAAATGAAGGTGAGGTCCGGTAGATTGTCCCGTATAGCCAAGCTCTGCGATGACTTGGCCCCGCCGGACTCGCTCCCCGGGTCGCACCCGGATGCTACGTGATTTGAGGTGCTCGTAAAAAGCGTACTTTCCATTTCCAAGGTCAAGCACAATGTAATTTCCGCTCGCATTTTGTATCCCGACCACTTTCTGGGGCTCGACGGTCTGAGGGTCGGGAACGTCATCCCTTGCCACGGAAACGGTCGCATCGGCGACCGCCAGCACATCCGCCCCGTAGCCGTACCAATTCTCAGGGTTGGCCTCGTCCCCTTTCGCATGGGTTCCATCGGGCGCGACTTTCATCCAATCAATCGCAAATCGACCCGGAATATGTTCCACGCCATCTATTGTATAGATGACGCGACGATGCCCTAGTCTCCAAACATCACTGTAGACTGGCGTCCAATCTCCACCGTGCAATGGCGCCCCAAGCACCACTGGCGCTTCGTCGAGAACCTGAAATTCGCCGCCCTCTGCAGTTACGTTCAACGGACTCCCAGAGTCGGCAGAGTAAGTAAGGCGATGCTTTAACGTGACGCTCCGTGCCATCTTTTCCGGCCACTCCACGGCCATATACACGATCGCTTCTACTCCGGGAGGAATCCTCCTTTCAACTCCCACTGCCGTCTGTCTGTCCATACGCCCAATCGCGCCCGTCAAAGCGACATCGTCGAGCACAGCCCGCACTTTTCCCGACTGCACTTCGAACAGTTCGAGCCGGCCGATCTTGAGTTCAATCTTCGAACAGTTCACAACGCGTAGTTCATAAACCAACTCCCAGGTTCCGTTATGGTGAGCAGGAGCGATTCGTGGAGCTGTTCGCAGGGCAAATGGATTTTGCAGCTTGGGGCGCTCTCCCCTCGCCAGAGGAACACCCAAAAGGAAAGCAAGCGCAATCAACACAGTCATGTATTTCATCATGTTAGGAACCCGCAGTCAGCTAGATGCTCCATGTTTGTTGAAAAGAAGGCGTCACTATCAAAACACAACTGAACCGCCTGAATGTCCCGATGCTGGCCATGCCATACTCACATGGCATGGCCGCTCCCCTGCGTGAAAAAGAACCGACTGGGCGAAGGCCCCGAAGCGTCGCCCTTCTTTAGCTCGCTTTCTGCTCTTCGCTGCGCTTTCGGATTGCGGCGATTCCCGCCTCGGACACGTTGGCCCACTTCTGGTCAGGCGAGGGCTCAGCGTCGTAGTTGTCGTGCCAGTTCCACCACTTGTATGGCGAGGACTGGGGGTAACCCTCTGGCGAAACCTCCCAGGTCTCCTGTCGACCGAGCGGCGTGATGTCGAGGTAACTCCAGATGGTCCCCATCGCCTCGTCGCCGCGGCCGTTGATGAAGTATGTGCGGTACACTCTATCTCGGTCGCGGAAGAACACGTTGTGGCCGTGATATTCATCGACGCCGAAGTCCTTGTCGAAGCCCTCAGTGATGAAGGTGTACCAGGGTATCTCCCAGCCCATTCGTTTCTTCAATCGCCCGATGTCTGCCTGCGATGCGGGTGAGACGTAAACGAGGGTCGTGTCGCGAGCGTTCAAATGCGCCAGGTGCGAGACCTGATCGGCACCCAGGGAGCAGCCGCGACACCCATGCTCCGGCCAGCCAAACACTCCAGGCTCAAAGAAGGCGCGGTAGATGATCAACTGAGGGCGGCCTTCGAAGAGATCGAGCAGGCTAATCTTGCCCTTTGGCCCCTCGAACTCGTATTTCCTCTCCACCGCCATCCAGGGCATCCGTCGACGCTCGGCGGCCAGCGCGTCACCGGCTCGCATATGCGCCTTCTCCTTCACGAGGAGCTGTTGTCGCGCAGCGTTCCACTCCTGCTTCGAGACGACGGGGGGCGTTTTTATCGAGATAGGCCCTTTTCCGTGTTCTTTGTCTCTAAGTTCAAATGTTGCCATCTCAGTTTCTCCTTTGTTTTATGAAACAGACCAAGATCACTCGCTGTGAATAGTTTTCTGAGCTTGCCGATGCACACCGCTAGAATTCCTCCCGTGGATGCGGCTCCGGCGATCATGACGGCTGCGTTTTCGATGCATGCTGGGCAAATCATGTTCTTCTTAGAACCCGACGCAAACCCTCGGGCTCGGCAATCATTTGAAGTACTACTGCTGTTCGAGTTGCTTTCAAGTTCAGACTCCTTTCGGCTAGAAACACCACAACTCCACGCCCTCGGCATTGGGCACTAGCAGCCCCGCCTTCCCAAGTCGTCGGAGCGTCCAACCACGAATGTTGCGGCGGTTGCCATGCATACTGGACACATATGTCACTCCTGTGCGGTTTCGACCGCGGCGGGCGCATCTTTCCGTGAACACTTGCTGCTAAAAATCAAACTTGGCTCGGCCCCCAAAAGCCTTGTGCGGACCTCTTGCCAGCTTGCAACGCGTTCATATCTCGCGTCGGTAGTGTTGTGCGGGGCGGAAAAAAGGATTCCATTTCCGCGAAACTTCGTGAAATGTCTCGCTTCGTCATCGATAAGGTAATCTGCATCGATAATTCGCTTGTCGCCGCAAAAAACGATGTTTTTGTCGGAAATAAACGGAAAGTGCGTTCGTAACCAGCGATACTTTGCGGCGAATGACTCTGGAATTTCCATAGCTGAGGAGACAATGAAGACTTCGTGGGTACGCGCAAGTTCCCGGACAACCTCTTGCGCATCGCTGATGACGTCCAGACCTTCAAAAAAAGAGTGGTCGCCCAGCATCTGCCGTACGAGTTCATATCGCTCCTTGGGTGCGAAATCCTCCAAGTGTTTGCCCATAAGGTCTTCCCGGGTCACATCTCCCGCGAACTGAACGTTGTAACGGTGTATGTGTTCCTTGAGGCTATCGGCGATGGTTTCGTCCATATCGATGGCGATTCGCAGGCGTGTCTCTTCACTTGGGACTCGCGCCTGCCTTTCTTTGATGAGTTTCAAAACGAGGCAAGTCCCGGCGAAAACGATCGAGGCAGCATTGGCGACGGTGAGCGCGATCGCTCTGATCGCCAAGCCGTAGCAGAACCAGAGACTTACGCCGGCAACGTACAGCGATAACATGGAATACGACAAATCTTTGCCCCCGGTCGTCCATGTCTTCCTGATTTGCGGCGCGAAAGCGATGGTGCTCGTCACCCCAGCGACGATCCCCAGAAGCGTTGCGGTTATGTGGTCATGCATATGGCCGGCGACTTCGTCGCCCTTCTTTCCAAAGCGTTCAAGGCGATTGTGGTCGCGGCCTACGATTTCGTCCAATGATCTTTTGGCCCTCATTTGATAACCTCTGGTTATGGATCTCACCACGGAACAATTTCGCTCGGTCGTGGTATTAGCAGAACACTTGCACTTTGGACGGGCTGCGGCTGCCCTTTACGTTTCTCAGCCAGCGCTGACGAAGCAAATTCGCAAAATCGAAAGCACACTCGGCGGTCCGCTCTTTATGAGAAAGCCGCGCCAGTTGACGCTCACCCGGGCTGGTGAGGTATTGGTCGAACACGCGCGATCAGTAATTCGCGACACGCAGCTTGCAATCGATGTGTCTCGAAGCGCCATGCTCGGAGAAGCCGGACTTTTGCGTATCGGTTTTGGTCTCTCATCGCTCGCGATCGGCCTGCCTGAAATCCTTCAGCGCTTTCGCCGTCGCTTTCCCCACGTTCATATTTCAATGCGCGAGCTGTCCACACCTCCTCAGTTGGAAGAGCTAAAGAACCGCACACTGGATATTGGGTTCGTGCGGCTGCCTGTGTCGCTGCTTGAAATCTCCAGCATTCCTCTGTTCACGGATCGACTCATGATTGCCGTTCAACGACGTAAGGGTCAGCGTGTACGAGGAAGGTTGCAGTCTTTTGCCCGTGAACCCTTTATATTGGTGACCCGGTCTGCTTCCGCCAGTCTCCACGATCACATCATTCGAACTTGCCATGCCGCTGGATTCTTCCCGCGCGTGGTGCAGGAAATTGCGGAACTGTTTACGGCGCTCAGGTTTGTTCAGGCTGGTGTGGGAGTCGCCCTGGTCCCGCGGTCGTCCGACATCATGAAAGTTCCCGGAGTCAGATATCTTGAAACAGGAATTTCGGCGGGGCAGTGGAAGGTTGGAGTAGCGTTTCACAACGCTTCCGCATCGGATCCGGTAATTCGCAACTTCGTGTCTGTCGTACGACAGCAGTTCCAGGCGGACACAAAGATGTAAACGTGGATTGAAAGGGCAAGGCTTGAGAATTGGCCGCACATGTCCCTTGGCCGCGGGGCCTTCGGTGTCTGTGCCGCTTTGCCAAGACGTTCGCGCCGAGGCGCGGGCCATCAGGCACGCACATTCGGGGCGTCTCATCCTTGATCACGTTTCCTCGTCCGTGTGGACATCGCGGCCTTTCGGGACATAGTCGAGATAGTTGTACGCAGTGGGCAGCTGCATGCCGACATCGGTAAATCCTGAGTGACTATAGCGATAATCAAGATCTCGGAATAGAGGTTGCGGCTCTTACGGGGGACCCACTCCAAATTGTTTCGGCTCTACGGCCAACCCGCGTGCGGTGCAGGCGCCTCAAAAGTTAGCACCCATCCGGTTCGCGCTCGCGCCACTTCCGCGGCTTTATCCATGCAGCGCCACTCAGTGGCGACAATGAATAACGTCTTGAGTTTCACCGTCATCTTCAGCGGTGGCCCCCCGAGGAATGTCTTTGAACCCTAATTTAGTTTTCTAAGGGCCAACTACCGGCTCCGATCCAGAGCGGTGCAATCAACCTTAAGGTTTCCTTGTAGTTCCGGGCGACCTTGTACTCCTTTCCCCCTTTCACTCGCAGGCTATGTTTCCCGGTTGATTGCGGCCGAATCTCTTCGACAAGAGAAATATTTACCAGCACAGACCTGTGAATTTGAATGAAACCGTGCGGACTCAGTTTTTTCGCCACCTTGGAGATCGACTCGCGAAGACGATAGCAGCCGGACTCTCTTCGCAGCAGAACATAGTTCCCCTGCGCTTCGACGGCGACGAGATCTGACGTGTCAACAAAGACTATCTTGCCTTTTAGCTTGACAGCCAGCTTCGATGACTTCGCTGACACAGTTGCGGGCTCGGTTCCAATTTCGGTCGGGCCAGGTGAATTGAAGTCACTCGTCTGTTGCAGCAAAGCCTGCTCCTTGGTGGCTGCAAGATTTACAATCCCGCTCGCCGTGTGTGCAACGAACTCAATCCCTGGCTTCCGGTGGAAGAATATAGCGCTTGACGGACTCACGATAGTTCATCTACGGTTAAACTATGGATGAAGAAGCCCAGAAGCTGGCAGACGTCAGCGCGCATCTGGCCGATCCAGCACGTGCGGCGATGATCCTGAGGTTGATGGACGGCAGTTCCCGGGCCACGGGCGAGTTGATGCTAGCAGCGAACGTTTCTCCCTCGTCGGCCAGCACTCACTTGGCTAAGTTGGTGCACGCGCGCCTCCTCAAAGTAACAAAAGAGGGAAGACACAAATACTATCGCATTGCAACTGCAGCGGTGGCGCGTGCAGTCGAAGCGCTCGAAACCATCGCGTCGCCAAGGGCAGCATTCCGCGTTGCCGTTCGCTCTCGATGGAATCCGTTCGCCTTTGCCAGGACATGCTTCGACCATCTGGCGGGCAAAATAGGGGTGCAGCTGGCCGTAGCGTTGCAAAAAGAGGGGCTGCTCCGCGTCGTGGGTAAGAATTACGAAGTGACCGAAAAGGGATCCTACTGGATGAAAGACCTCGGCATTCAGTGGCGAGACCTGCGGGAAGGCCGGCGTATGTTCGCTCCTCAGTGCCTCGATTTCACGGAGCGCCAGTCTCATGTCGCCGGCGCGCTAGGAGCTGCACTGTTACAACGCATGATTGAACTGGATTGGATTCGAAAGACGAGGGTGCCGCGAGCGGTGCGCGTGACGGCAACAGGAAGGATAGAACTTAATAGAAGACTGCGATTGTTCTTTACTGAGGGTCAGGACGTATTGTACAAGTCGAATTGAGGCCTGAGCTTTTCGGCCGGTCTTGACCTCCCCACCACAATACGAAAAAGTGAGCGCGGGCATCAAACGATGGTGCAGGCATCGTAAGTAATGACCCTGGGTCATTTGTCACAAAGGAATCCGATTTGACTAAGTGGAATGCGCATGCATGTCCGTTTTTGATCTGATTCACCTCCAGATTTTTGTAGACCAAATTGCGCTGTCGCATAGGTCGGAGCTGAAAACCCGGGCATTACCATACAAAACGAACCCGTTATCTCCAACAACTGCTTGCATCGGAATGCGCTACCACGCAGATCTAAGGCACTCTTTGGATGTCCTGCACCCAATTGGTCTCCCAGGTCTTGCCGCGGTCGGGCGAGTACGCCTGCTCCCAGTGACCGGACGTGGAGGTGATGTCGGACCAGATGAAGCGCGCCAGCACTTGTTTTCCTTTGAGCGTGTCATCACCGTAGAAAGTGCCGAGACCGTTCTTGAAACCTCCTCTCATTGACGGGTCCAGCGGAGCTAGAGGCGTGCGACTATCGAGCCACCAAATGGACCATTGTTGAGACTTGGGGTCGTAGGAGCGCAGAGCGACCCCGCGATAGGGAGCGCCGGGTACATTGAGCATGGTGTCGTCAACATTGCTGTAGCCTCCCATCAGCTGCTGGGTAGACAACGTGCCTTCGAATTCAATCCAATCGTGATTGTTGGCGAGGCGCACCTTTAGCTTTCGATGATGAACTCGCCAATGGCCTACCAAGAAATCGAAGTCATGCAGGCCAGGAGCTGCACTATCCATTTGACTCATTCCGTGTGCCGGGTCTCGACTAGACAGACCAGATGGCAATCCGAGCATGACAATACTTAAAGTCAGAAGCGCTATAACGGCCCGCTGTACAGGAATCATCTTCACGGCAATCCCCCCTTTCGCTCGTCGAATCTGAGGCGTTGCGCAACTTACACCGTATGAAATATGTGGTCTGCCTTTGACGCGAATGCTCCGCATTCGCAGACTCAATCTAGCTCTCGACGAACGTCCGATAGTTTATCTAAGGTCGAGCTATGGATGACGAAACCAAACGATATCGAGGTCAGCGCCCACCTCGCCGATCCCGAACGTGCCGCGATGGTTATGAAATTCATGGACCGCAGTACGCGGGCAACGGGGGAGCTAATGATCGGGGGGAACGTTTCTTCCGAGCGTTCTGCGAGAATTCCGTCATCTCGTCGAGGCAAGTTAGGAACGCGCAGTTCGCGACCACCGCGAGTCTACTTTTTGCCGAAGTCTGACGAGTAATCAACTGTTTGCGAAAGCGAGAAGGTCGGCATTCAAACGCTCGGCGTGTGTGAACGTCAATCCGTGCGCTGCACCCTCGTAAACCTTCAGCTGACAGCCGGTTATTAGCGGCGCTGTCTTGCGGGCTGTCTTTTCGATTGGCGTCGAACTGTCTATTTCACCATGTACGAGCAGGGTCGGAACGGAGATCTTTCGCAACTCAGGGCGAAAGTCGGTTTCCGTGAACATTTTGTGAAGCTCGAGCATGACCTTCAACGAACATCCGTCCACCATCATACGCACCCACCAGTCCATAACTTCCTGAGAGACGTTGTTCTTGGGCGCACCAAAGAAGGCCGGCGCCGCAGCAGCAATGGGATGCGGACGCTCCTTGCTCAGGATGTTCCTAACATTCTCGAGCACGGCCAGGTCGGTCCCGTCCGGGTTATCGTCCGTCTTTAAGGCGAACGGCGTAATTGTCGCCACCAGTACAATCCGAGCGACCCGCGCGGAGCCGTGGCGCGACAGGTAGCGAACGACTTCGCCGCAACCCATGGACTGCCCGACGAGGGTGACTTCGCGCAGGTCGAGCTGTTCGAGCACTGTTTGCAGATCGTCGGCAAGCGTGTCGAAGTCGTAGCCTTGATTCGGTTCGTCGGATCGGCCGTGGCCGCGTCGGTCATAGGCAACGCAACGCACGCCGCGGGAACTCAGGGCGGCAACTTGGTACTCCCACCAGGCTGAATTCAAACTCCATGGAGCGAGAAACACCAGGGCGCGCCCTGTGCCCCAGTCTCGAAAGAAAAGGTGCGTACCGTCACCCGTCTCGATGAATTGCCGAACGTGAGGCCGATCCTTCGAGCTGGCAAGTGCGGTGCCCGCACCTAGCCGATCCTCGTTACTAACCGCAAGTAGTCCGCCGCCCGTCGCAAGTGCTGCCATGGACTTCAATAAACCGCGTCTGAGCATCGCTTAGCCCTCCGCAGCCAGTATTCCGTGAACCGAAAGCGTAGTCTATGACCTCTGAGGTCAAGCGCTGCGTACCGTATTCTCTATTTTCGAAGCAATACCGAATCGCGCGCCTTGCATCACATCGCGCTCAGCACAGCGCGGGTGGATTCATCGGCGGGGAAAAAGGTTTCAATCCGCAATTCTTGCAGCTCAATGTCCTGGGCGGTCCCAAACGTTGTAAGCATCGAGAACAAGCGAAGCGTCGAACGTTCCCATCTATAGTCGAGCGTCAGGAACGGCGGAGCAACACCATCAAAGTCAAGCAAGCGCCAGCGAGCCGGCACCCCGGGATAGCGGAGTAACTCATCCAGGAAAGCCTTCATTTTCTCATCACCAGCGTTGGCCGCAGCTTCGCGATGCACGCGTCGTATCAGGCGCGCGGCCACATTCTCCCAATTTACAATGAATGGACGCAGGCCTTGTGGATCGAAGACCAGTCGAACTGGATTACCGAGTACGGAACCCGCACTGCCCAAAAAAAGGCTATGAAACCGCTTTATGCCGGCATTAATCCTCAGAGCGTTCCAGTATCGGTCGAGCACCATTGCAGGATACGGTTCCTGGTGGCTCAGAACGAGGTCCATCGCGCGACTCGCCGCTTCCATTTCCGATGTATCCAGCTGTGTTTGCCCGTATATGGGTGCGTAGCCGCCGGCCAGGAAGAGCACGTTGCGTTCACGCAGCGGCACTTGTAACGCCTCAGCAAGACGGAGCACCATCTCCCGGCTCGGTTGCGCCCGGCCCGTCTCGAGACAACTCAGATGACGTGTCGAGATCTCTGCATCCAGAGCCAAATTCAATTGACTGAGACGACGGATAAGTCGCCAGCGACGCAATAAAACGCCGAAGTTCGTTCTCGGCAGCTTCACGGATTGGGAAAGAGACGAGCGAGCGGCGCTCGCATTAGGAGAGCGAGGATTCATGGATTTCCAAGCGTACCTGACGGCGAAACGGCTGGCGCCTTAGTCATGCGTTTCTTGCCGCCCGCCCTATGTCTTTTGCAAGCATCATTCTCGGCTTTTCCGGGCCGCGGATTGTGACACGCCGCCGCCTGAGCAAAGAGTAGTCTTTTCGCTCACGACGTCTGGAGCTACTTCATCCGCCCTTTAAGTGTGGCGTAGATCGCCATGGCATGCCCGTGTCCCAAACCGAAATCACGTTTTAGCCAGGCAACTATGTCACTGGCCCTGATCCCAGCCTTCAGAGACCCGTCGGGCTGCAAAAGGCCTTCCTTCCTGGCAAGCCTCTTGAACTCATCCGGCGTCTTCCCAGTCTTTGCCCGGATATTGTCGATATACGCTTGAAATGACATGGCCGCCCCCCGCTATTCGCTCTTGAACAGGATTTGCTCGACGCGCCGGTTTCGAAGCACGAGCGACGCCCAAACGATAAAGCCAACCAACACTGGGAACACTGTATTGAACACGGCAGTACCAGCCCGAACGTTACTAGCGACTGCCCCGCCGAGGTACGCAGTCAGTAGAATTGCTCCCAACCCGGCGGTGCGGGGAATAACGTAGACAATGGTGCAAATAAGCAGGACTGCGCCGATTCCATCGAGAGCTGACTCGCGGTAGCCGAGCTCGACTGTTGCCTTAACAACAAACGGCGGTTTGAATAGCTTCAGGCCTCCGTCCATTGCCAAGAACAGGACAGCAAGGGTGCTTAGCACCCGTCCTCCCCACAGGCGAGTTTTTGAAACGCCAGTCGTCTCAGATTGCATGATGTGTGTCTCCAGGCTGTTGAAATCGTTTGCACCTGCTAACCTCCTCAAAGCAGCTTCCTCCTGCTCGATTCCGTTTACTTTGACCAACGATTGAGAGAATCAGAAGTATTAGATATCCGACTGCAGATCCAAGCACGCCTATCCACGACATTGTCCTCGGCCAATTTCCTCCCCTCTTGCTTTGTTGGCTCCGCCTGCACCTGCTAACCTCAACGCAGCCTCTCCCGGTTCGACTTCGGTTGTAGACGAAGCGGTTCAGCCCCTGCCCTTCCGACCCAGCAGGCTAGGATTTCCGCCATTACGCTGGAACTGCGTTCATGGACTTCTGCAAAGAGCGATGAGTCGCTCTCGTGGAGAAGCCCCGCAACCAGGCCAAAGATTACTTCCGCACTTGATTCTGGGCTATACGCCCAACGCTTCTATTATCAGCCGCGCCACCGCTTTTGCCGAATACTGCTGCTGGCCCGTGATCAGATTGCCGTCGCGTACCGCATGCGCTTTGAACCGACCGCACACGATGAAGTTCGTATCCGGCAATTTCTTGGCCTCCTCTTCGATCCAGAACGGCTGCATGCGCTTGCCGATGAATTCGTCGGCGTACTTTTCTTCGGAATTTGCAAAACCGGTCCAAGTCTTACCCTTCACAAGAAGCGTGCCATTCACCTTGGCCTTCAACAGAAGGCACGTGCCGTGGCAAAGAACGGCAGTAATCTTTCCTGCTTCGTAAAATTCCGCGGCAAGTTTGTGTACGCGGTCGTTATCATAAAAGGTGTACATCGGGCCCTCGCCGCCGACGAACAGAATCGCGTCGTAGTCGCTCACTTTAACCTGACTGATCGGCTTGGACCTATCAACTAGCGCCGAATGCTGAGGTGAGTCGATAAATCCGAGCGAAACGAGATCGTCGGCCATTAATTTGCCATCGTCGCGCGGATCACTCATCTTATCGCCCTGCAGTTTGCCTCCATCGGGGCTGCAGATGTCCACTTTGTAGCCGTGCTCGACGAACTCGTAGTATGGATGAGTCATTTCGGCCCACCAGAAACCGATAGGCCAGCCAGTTTGCTTGGAGACAGAAGGATTCGAAGCGACGATTGCTACTCGCTTAGGCTTGTCTGGATTGGAAATATCTATGGCTCCGCTCATTGTTTGCTCTCCGTCTATCAGCTTAGAGATTGAATCATCGTTGGTACCGTCACCAGTCTCGATGAATTGCTGAACGCGAGGCCGATGTTTCGAGCCGACAAGGAAGCTGCCCGTACCTAGCCTATCCTTGTTAATTGCTGCAAGTAGCCCGCCACCCGAGCGGGTGCTGCCATCGAGTTCAATAAACCACGACTGAGCATCCCTTAGCCCTCGACAGCCAGTATTCTCCGAACCGAAAAACGCCGTCCATGACCTCTGAGGTCAAGTGCCGTCAGGCCGAATTCTCGAGTTTCAGAGTGCTCACGATTTGCGAACCTCGTCAATCGCTGGGCAAGCCATATTCGCAGACTCAATCTAGCTCTTGAGGAAGGTCTGATAGTTTATCTAAGGTCGAACTATGGATGACGAAGCTAACGGTTGGCCGAGGCAAGCTCCCACTTCGCCGATCCCGTTCGTGCCGCGATTCTTTACACCGGGGATGGGTTCCTTTTGGGCCCAGCGTTCAAGAACCTTGATCGTATGCGGCCCCCGATTGATCAAGTTTCCAAGAAACACGAGCCGCCGAGGCAATACCTCGTCTACGATCACACGACCGAAAGCATTAAGGAGCGCGTCCAGCAGGTCGGCGCAACCGTGGACGTCGCCAACGGCGAAAATAACTTCTCGGTTTGCATCGATGTCGCCAGAACGCCCTTTCGATATGTCAACTCGGACGGTTTCTTGAATTACTGAGAAATTCCTTATCATGAATCAGCAGACTCCCGTTGCTGATGACTAGGGCTTGAGCTTTCGCTCGTTTCTGGCCGCGTCATTAGGCCATAGAGGAAGAATTTTCCGGATGATCGCACCCAGCCCTTCCATCCAGATTCGATGAGCCGGTGTTGCAACGCAGAAGGCTCATAAAACATCTTTACAATTTCAAATTCGCGCCCGTCGTTAAGCTTCCGTCGAACGACACCTGAGTTGTTAATTTGAGCGTGGTCTACTGCCGTGGATGTCGGCTCAAAAAGGCTATCGATAAAAAATGCTACGCCTCCCGGTTTAAGAGCGCAGAATACCGTATACCAGAATTCCTCGAATCGAGTCGGCGGCACATGCGATAGCCAAAACGAAAAAAACACGACATCCGCGATGATCGTTGGCTTCCAGGAAAAAACATCTGCAACGTAGTATTCAACCTTGTGCGATTGAAAGCGCCGTTCATTGATGGACAGCATTTCCGGCGCTGCGTCGACGGCTAAGATTCGCTTGCATGATTTTGCGAGTACCTCTGTCCAAAGGCCTGTACCGCACGCCAGTTCGAGAACCTCTTTTCCTGCAACGATGGGTGAGAGCGTGGATTCGATTGCAGCAATTTCGTTAAACCACTCGGCACGATGCTTCGGCCCCCGATCGTAGCGTCCTTGCCTGAGGAACCACTGGTCGTATTCCGGCGCGCGTGCGCGGTAGTAGCCTAGTTGCTGTCTGATCAGATGGTCATCTCCCGGTCCTTTCCCCTCGCCGCTTCCAGCAAGCCGAACCGAATCCGACTTGTCGTCGGCACAGTTCAAAGCGAACCAGAACGCGTCGTAGTTTTTAAAGCGTTTTACCTGAGAAGGGAGCCTAATTCGTCGGTTGAACAATATCGGAACCTCGCGTTCTGCTAATCCGCCATGAGATCGCAAAGGGCTGCGAAGAACCGACAAATCGTGCTCATGCGGATGCGTTCCAAGAACTGTTTCGTGATTCGCACAAACAATGATGTCACCAGTGCGGTCCTCGGGTAATTCGAATTGCCGGCAGGCGATATCGTGCTCCAACACTAAGTCCAAGCCGGGTAAAGAGCTGAGACGAGGCACAATTTCCGCTGTAAGCGAGCGGTCCTCCAGATATATGCAGGCAAACGACCCAAGCGATCCGTGATGAGCGACATAGGGATCCGTAATCGGGAGAATGACGCGAGTATTCCCCGTACCCAGCCAGGCATCCAGCAACTGTTGGAGGAAAATGATGCGGGGCCGTCCGTCAGGATCGGTCTTAGCACTCATGCCATGATCTGCTGTTATTACCAGTGTTGCGCCGGATCGATCTAGATGTGCAAGTTGTTCGTCGATTGCTGCGTAGAATTGATTGGCCTCCGATGAACCCGGCGGAAACAGATGCTGAACGTAGTCGCTGGTGGAGAGGTACATCAGGTCTGGTGCTGTGGAAGCCATCAGCTCAGCACCGCGTCTCAACACATGTTCACTAAGAATCGAGCTATAGACAGGCTGTCCTTCGTTTTCAGCCGATACACACAGCCCGTCGAGTCCTGCGCTGAGCAACCGTCTCAACTTCTCCTTCGCTGTGATGATGACGACCTTCGCGCCGGCGCGGGCGAAGGCGGCCGGAATGGTGTCGGCGCGGAGAAAGCAAGGATCATTCATCATGACGGCACGGTTTGTCTCGCGATCAAGAAAGAAATTCCCCGCAATTCCATGTCGCGATGGAGGCACTCCCGTCACAATGGACAAGTTGTTGGGATTCGTGAAACTTGGGATTGCCGATTCTGCTGCGCGAACAAATCCGTTTTTTAGTAAGGAGCGTAGAAATGGTGCAACACCCGCGGCAGCCGCATGAAATAAATATTCGAATGACGACCCGTCGAGACAGGTAACTACTACCGGGCGTCTGGGCCACTGGTACTCGCGGCCATTCACTGCGATTGGGCATTGCCGAGACACTAAAAGCTCCAAGGTACACCTCTCGGGCCCGTGGTTTTACACCACTGACCTCACCTCAGGCTTTTTGTGCCGTTAGTTGTCTCGCGGGTCGGAGGAAGCAGTTCGCGATTGGTGTCGCTCGGTCGCTCAACCCACCGCAACATTCTGCGGGTGGAAGGAACCCTAGACACGATCCAAAACAGTGTATGTCACACCCAACCTGGAGTCAAACCCATCCGTCAAGCGCAGCCTGAAATCGT
>Ga0126373_10002002_pt1 | contig 14831 bp, 20 predicted proteins | sample PanSoiMetPlot_11_FD_92545 | JGI IMG/M metagenome (GOLD analysis project Ga0126373, IMG submission 92545) | Tropical forest soil microbial communities from Panama - MetaG Plot_11 | ecosystem: Environmental > Terrestrial > Soil > Tropical forest > Bulk soil | place: Panama | collected 2016-02-17 | reverse complement strand
CTTCAACTCAGGGCTGCCGCCCTAACCAACAGCCGATGGAACGCATTCTGGCGCAAAATCTCCCTGTACGGCGTGGTGATCGACGCCGATTGTACCGCTTGATAATCCTCTACATCATTTGGGAATCACACCCTTCGTATCCGCGAACTCCCCATCCGAATTGAGAAGATCCTTAACGCCTAGGTCGAAAAAGAGCGATCGATGCAATCGTCGTGAGCTGTCGCCAGCGGCTTTTCGCGGTGGCTTGGCGATGGCACACGCTCTCTTATCGACGGGCGATCCCATCGGGGGTCCTGGGATCCGACCAAAGTTTTCATTCTAGATTTGGCACCCCGCCGCCGTATCGACGCGTAGCACAGCGGGCACAGGTGCGCGGTGGGTGGCCTAGATCCGCGCACCCGCGTCTAAGCCACGAACATGCGATTCCAACTAGGTGGAGCGCTTGCCCGTGACGATTGGTCGCCCCGCCTCATCTGGTCGCGGGTCCCGCCCAAATACCCATTCAGTGATGAATCGGCCATCCTCATGTCTGACCAGCACTTCGGCCTGGCGTCCGGCGTTACCGTCCCGTTCCGCAAACGCTATCGCGCTACCGATGGCCTGTGTTTTGGTGGAGTAGTCGCCCGGAAAGCGCCGCCCTCCCTGGATGATCTGCCAGCCAAATTCCTGGTTCACCACGATGTATCGCGGATTGAACATGGGTTTCTCCGGTCGAGCATAGATCCGTTGTAAGGTTAGTTTAGATTCGGCGCCCCGCTCGCGAATAAGATGTCTTCGCTTCGGCCGCACCAACGTGCGGGAAACGAACCAGACTCGGAAAAGTTCGCTCCACAGGCGATCGCTTATCCGGGAACACGTAAGCAATAGCTGCGTTTCGCCTGCAGTCTTGATGCGCTGCGGGCTTTCCGCGCCACTTAACAGCGGATGGTGTTATGGCAAATAAATCGGCCCGACGGTGGTCTGCCGGCGTCACAAAGCGCAGCGATGCCCTTGACCTGGAGGAGGGCGTATTCACGTTGAAGGATCCTAAGAAGATCGCAGCTTCCCTCAAGCATTCGGCGGAAACCAGCCGGCGAAAGAAGGCGGATTCGTACCGTTCAGCACTTTCGATGCTAACCTTCTATATCAATCGCGCTGGCGGCAATCTGTCGGCAACGCGGCGGCGGGTATTGATGCGCGCGAAGGACGAGTTGCGCAAACAGTTTGGGCGCGAGTGATCGAGGCACTGAGGCCCGGTCCAGTCGTTCAACCGTTTTGCGCTCAGCGCAAACAAGCCGAACACACGTCGCGCTTTCGCGACGTCATTTTTAACTGCAGGGCGGTTGAGAAGGGCCGCATTGATGTCGCGTCCGGCGGTGCGTCGCATCGGCCAGCGCAACTCGGCTTTGACCAACCAGCTGCTCCGGAACAAGTGCGCGGCCATGTCTTTAACCGACAGCGGCCGGTCGGAGCCGACCGCGAACCTTCACGATCAAAATGCAAATGATGGAACCGTATGGAGTCCACTATGCAATCAAGATTCTTGGCTTGGGCTGCAGCGTTGGCGCTTTCCGCTACGGCCATGCTCGCCACCATCGCACCGGCGGCGGCGGAGTACGCCCATCCCGCCTATGTCAATGGTGACGGTTACGGCTACGATTGGGGGTCTACACCCGATCCGGCGTACGCCTACGATTGGGGGTCTACACCCGATGCGGGGTACGGTTATGACCCGGGTTACGCGGGTGATCCACGCGATGTCCCCCGTCCGGGCTACGCCTATGTGCCCGGATATGATCATGGAACCGCCCCAGTCGATGACGACGCCTACTGCGCACAGCGGTTTCGTTCCTACGATCCAGCAACCGGCACTTATCTAGGCTACGACGGTTTCCGTCACGCCTGTCCGTAAGTTGAAAACGATGAGCTTGCGCGTTGGTTGTGCGTGGGCTCATCCATTTCCGTACGCAAAGGGCGGGCTGGTCGCGTCTAATCTCCGCTTTTTCTGTCGTTCTCCGTGGGGTCCCTGATAGCCGCTCACCGGCGAACCCGCCGAGAGCCCTGTTCAAGGGCAAACACAGCATTAATGGCGCCGGCTGAACATGTTCGCAGCAAAAGTTTAGAAGTTTGCTCTCGGGCCAAATCTGCAAAAAAGTGAACCTTCTCGCGCAATCGGACTGACCTCCGTTTTTTTTCACCGCGCTTTTTGATCAGAGCTCGCCTGTACGGCGTCATTGCCTGCCCGGTTGGTCTTGAACTTTCCCCCCGATGATTTCGGTGATTGCAGAAGGACCACCAAAAGCAACAACTGCAAAACCGAACACAGGCGCAGTCTGTTTGCAATCCAGTGATTACGGGCCACGATACCCGCGCAGAACGTCCGGCGCGCGGCCGTGAGCCTTCGGTTTCCAGCACGACGGCGAACTCTGCAACATCGAACCGGCCAACGAAGACGAGCGCTCCGGCGCCAAGTTCGGCGGCATGGGCGCACGCATGGCCAAAGGCATCGCCAACCTCGCCCAGCTTCACCAGCCGAAACGGCGGTGGCATAGCGAGCTCTTGATCCCCGGGGGTCTGAATGCGCGTGCGCTGTTTCGGCGTTATGCTCGTCCCGCTTCCTTCATCTCGTACTTTCATGTCGGAGTTGGATCCAGACCTTAACTGCGACACCGATGACAAAACGACGCAGCAGCCTCTTTTGTTCCTACATCGCGTCCGCGTCCGCGGATCTACCGCCCAGTTTCAACCAGGCAGCCGTCGCGGACCACGCGGCGATTGGTTCCGAAAATCTGCGCGAAACGCACGGATCGGGCAAAACCGCATGGTCGGCGGGAAAAGCTTGGAGCGGGTATGAGATCATGAGGCAGAAAAAATGTTGTTAATGGCGCCCTCGGTGGCGGCGGGCGACTGGCATGGCCCACGGGTGCCGAGGTCGCCATTCTCGGCGATGTCGTGGCGGACACCTCGTTGACGGGCGAGTCGAGAGACATAGGCTTTCGCTACCGCAGCAAATCCGATCTCTTGCAGCCGGTCATCGGCGGCCAGGAGGTGCCGCGCGAATCTTTCCACCAGGCACTCCGGCCTAGGGTCATCGAAACCTTGTGCTTCCAGGGTCGTCAATCGGATCAGCACCGGATAGTTGCGAGTTTCTATTGGCATTTCTCAGCGTCAGTTTCTCCGAAGACGACACGTTCGCGATCACCTATCTGTTTGCCACACGCCAGCTTGCGCATTAGGATCGCCCACCACACGAGTTGGTGCAGGCGCATTCGAGCCTCAATAGTCAAGCGTAAATTTACGGCAAAAATAAAACAATTGGTTGTGTAGTTGGTTCTCCAAGCGGCCGCGTCACGATCACACGTGACCGGCGTGGGTTTGACGCCAAGCTTCCCCGGGGTACTGCCATCGTCACCTCGCGCCGCGACAACCTTGGGTTCTTGGAACCACATTGCGATTAGATCGTTTCCTACAAAACAATCCGTCGCGAGCAATTTGCGAGGGGTCACGCCGAAAGGAAAAGCATTGAGAAGGTCGACCAAACTTCAATATTGATTCGCCGATAATTTGGTGACCCCATGAGGCAGAACGTCGCGCGTACTTTAGCTCCATAGCTATCGCTTTGCGATCAACCAAATGGATGAGGTGACTGGACTGATGTGGATAGTCGCGTCCTAATTGTCATTCATGTGGTGTTCATCATTCATGTGGTGTTCATTTGACGTTCATATCGCATTCATTCGGCGTTGTTTATTGTGCGGCAGTTTGGATGCCAGCGCTATCTTGACGCGGGCATCCGATCGAAGGCGGCGCCTGAGAGACGCGAGGCGGAAAGGACCGTAGACCTTTCCGCCGATTGTAGAGCGCGGCTCTTTTTCGCGGTGGCAGGCGTCAAGTTCCGTTGGAACGCGACCGCGTCGCCACGAGTTGTTTCAAACATCGTGCCTTCGAAAGGAAGCACAGAAGAGGAGAGCAACATGCGCACAACAGCGAAGTCGTTGGCGGTGCTCGGCGTGATCGGCGCTGCGGCTCTGAGCGTCCCGAGTGTCGCCTCAGCTCAAGGGATCTACTTCGGCGTGCCGGGTTTCGGTGTCGGCATCGGCGCCCCGTATTACTACGGTGGTGGGCCATACTACGGTTACTACGATCAGCCGTACGGCTATGGGTACGGGTATGGGCACCACTGGTATCCGCACCGGTATCACCATTGGCACCACTACTGACGCTGAAGGAAACTGGAGAGCGCGACCAGGTTGTGGTCGCGCTCATCTTTTTTTCTGGGTTTGAAAAGTTGGCGAGTATTTCTGCCAACCGGTTGCGCGGCGGCCGATGGCTCCCGAATCCGCCGCTTATCGGACCGCTCGGCGATTTGCCGGTATCACCGCCTGTCTAAGGAACGAGTTGTTTAGGAGGGATTGGGCCGAACTATTTGTAAAATGCTTTTGCAACCGCCCTACGGTTATTGGGAATATCCAGGCACATGGCGCAAAAACCTAGTCGGGAGTGGGCAGGGGACAAAGAACATCACGCGTTCGCTGCGCCGAGTGTCGAAACCAACCAGCCAATAACGGAACCAGAGGTCGAGAAAGTTGAGGAACGGTCAAGGCCGCGTACACCGGTCATTTACGAAGTTGTTCGCCGGCTCGGAGAGGAGGAAATGGTCCGGCCGGCCGTTTCACTGTGGTGGTCCGGAGTGGCGGCCGGGCTGTCCATAAGTTTTTCCCTCCTGTCGCAGGCGATTCTAAATCTCCACCTACCAGATACGCAATGGCGACCTCTCATCAGCAGCTTTGGCTATTCGGTGGGTTTTGTTATAGTGGTTTTGGCGCGCCAGCAGCTCTTCACCGAAAATACCATCACCGTTGTGCTACCTGTTATGGCGTGCTTCACGCCGAGGAATCTCGGTAGATTGGCCCGCATGTGGGGCATCGTGTTGGCTGCCAATCTGGCCGGCACACTGATCGCTGCGTCGTTCTGTACATTAACTCCGGTGATTGGCGCGGACCTGCGTGAAACGATGGTCGGCATCAGTCGCGGAATCTTGGAGTACGGTTGGATCGAACTGTTCTTTCGAGGCATCTCGGCGGGCTTCTTAATTGCTGCGATGGTTTGGCTCATTCCCAGCGCGGCTAGCGCCCAGTTCTACGTGATCGTATTGATGACCTACCTGATCTCGGTTGGCAATTTTGCCCATGTTGTTGCCGGAAGCATGGAAGCATTCATGCTGGTGGTGAACGCACAGGCCGAACTGTGGAGAATCGTGGAGGATTTTCTCGCGCCGGTTCTGCTTGGAAACATTGTAGGGGGCACCGCGCTATTCGCCATGATCTCGCACGCGCAGGTTATGAAGGAGATGTAGCAAACGCAGCCTCAGACGGGGTCGCCACGCTGCCGATGCTTGCTCGGGCTTTTCGCGGTTGCGAACGCCTGGTGATGGGTTGTTGCGGCGCGACAATCGCCGTCTGGCGGTAAACTTCGCGCGCTTGTCGAGAAGGTGATGATACGGAACGTTTGGCCGGCCACCGCATTGATAGGTGACTACATCTTATTTCCGAGGACGGCACGATGCTCTCCACGATCCTGATCGTCATCCTGATCTTGATACTCATTGGTGCGTTGCCGAGTTGGCCCTACAGTACTGGCTGGGGTTACGGCCCGGGCGGTTTGGTGGGCACGATTCTAATAATAGTGGTGATTCTGGCGCTATTAGGCAGAATCTAGCGAGCGCGAATGCAGTAGGTGTAAGAAATGGTGCTCGCGCGATAAACAGGATGCGGCGTAGCGCCCAATCAGGGGCGCCCCGATGGTTCTGGGTTATGCTGCTTGCCAACTAAAGAGAGCAGCGGCCCCGGGGGGTAGGCGGCCTACTAGTTGTCTTGCTAGTTGTCTTGGCCCTCGCAAATGGATCGGGGGTGAGCTTTTCCGCAAGGAAGGCCTCAAGGATCGCTGAAGACGAAACCCAAAGGATGCGCACTGCAGCAGCAGGAAAAAATCTTGCATCAAGATTGATAATACCCGTCGTTTACACAGTGCGGCGGATCAGAGCGCATGCGCGGCGCTGCGGCTAAGGGACCCCGCACGGGCGGTTAACCGAGGCGGATTGAGAATTTCAAGCAATCCGTGTGCCTTACGAAAGACCACCGAGCATCCCGCGCTCAGCAGTTCCGAGGCCGAAAAATAGCCGGTCAGGACGCCCAACGGCGTCACGCCCCCTCGGCGTGCGGCGATGGCGTCAAAGGGCGTATCTCCAATCATTATGACCTTGGTCCGATCGCGAATACGCAGACGTTTCAGTGCCAAATCGATAAGGTTAGCATGCGTTTTTTGTTTAGATAAATCAGTTCCGCATGCAAGCGCATCAAAAAGTCCTTCTGCCTTCATTAGTTTGCAATAATGCATTAGTTCATCGCGCTGACAGCCTGATACAGCAGCAACCCGAATGCCCAGTCTTTTTATTTCCAGAATGAGCTCGAGGGTTCCCGGAATGGGCTGCACGGTATCAATAAATTGCTGGCGATAGCAGTGTCCATGGTCTGCCAATATGCGCGCTCTAAGGTCCCGTAAATCCCTTTGCGGGATGATTTGTTCCAGCATCTCTGCCCCGTCCATGCCGGAGAAGCGATGCAGATCTGCGGTATTAAATGTGAATCCAAATCGTTCAAGGGTTTCAGCCCAACAGCGCAGGTTGGGGAGCACCGTGTCAACGAGGGTTCCTTCTATATCAAAAATAACGACTTTCGGTGAAAATCGCGCGTCGGAAAGTCGATCAATCGTTTTGCCGACGGTGAGCACGGTTCCCTTCCTTCAGTCGGGCCCGCATTTCTATTCGGGTGGCATTTCGCTTAACGAAACGTACCGAACGCAGGGCGGTTCCATCCAAAAAATAAGAATTTCGAGGCCAACGCCGTGTCGGCAACCACAAAAACAACCCGGCTGCGCTTTCCGGCAGGCCTGCGATCTTGGTTCATTGGGGAACGCCCATGGTTCCCCAACGTTGGCAATTGACGATGATGTCGTCAAAATCAAAGGAGCGATCTCATGAGAGTAACCGCGCTGCTGGCAGGCGCTTGTTTGATGTTTGCCGCACACGCGCATGCCCAATCTCCTTCTAATCCGCTGTCCACCAACGACTTTGTCAATAAAGTTGCGGACAGTGATATGTTCGAGATTCAATCGAGCGAAATCGCGCTACAAAAGCATCCGGATCGGGACACGCGGCCCTTCGCTTCGAAGATGATCAAGGACCACACCAAGACCAGTAAGCAGTTGAAGTCTTTGGTATCAAGCGGCAGGGTGAAGGCCGAGGTCCCGACGGCGATCGACGCGGGACACCAGGGAAAACTGGACGAGCTTCGAGACCTAAATGGCAAACCGTTTGATGAGGCTTATGACAAGGCGCAACTAAAGGGCCACGAGGAAGCGGTTGGTCTATTCCGGGCCTACGCGCAAAATGGCGACAACAAAGATCTCAAGCGATGGGCCGCAAAGACGCTGCCGCACCTGGAACATCATCTCGCTATGGCCGAAGAGTTGAAATAGCTCCCGGTGAGATCCCATTTCTATTTGAGAAGGCGTGCGGAGCGCGCCTTCTCAGCAACTGTTGACACCGCGGGAATCGAGCTACACGCGCCCGAGGTCCATCGACGTACATCTCGCCCCTTAATGTTCAAAGAGGTCTCTGTCATGAACGCATTGACGCGTGAGCAAGTGATCGCAGCGTTCGGACCCCTTGATGATGTAATTGTAAACGCGATCATCGGTATGGGGCCAACGTTAGGGGAGCTCTCCGAAGCGAAAGCTTGGATTGCCAATGACGAAGCTTTCATGAACGTTGGCAAGCGTCTCGCCTGTGGACGTGTGGGCCAGCTGGTTGAAATTCTATCCTCAGTCGACGAGGAGGAGGCGCCTGATGAGGAGGTTGTGGGCAGGATCTAAAGCTGCGGTGCGGGCCTAAGGCCGATTGAGGCTCGAGCCCGTTATGTCGTTGTCAGGGGCACCGCTCCAAAACGGCCCGTGGAGTGCACGTGCTGCCGGCTTGATCAAGATGGGCCGGTCCGCGACACTCCGCCTCACATCCGTTGCCTTCCAATCGGCCGTGGAGCAGAACCCAGACCGGGAGCAAAACGCAGACCAGGCCGATCCGTTCAACGCGGATCTGAGTGAGAATTTTCCATGCGGCTGGCAAATTCAATGATCACGACCGCGGGCCTGGTCATCGCGACGATCCTTGTGACCAATATCTCGGCGCGCTCGCAGTCTGCCGAAGATAACGTGCTTTCATTCCATAACGGTGTCGATCGTAGCGGCAAATTCACGTTTCCCGGATTGACCTGGGAACATGCCCGGTCGGTGCACGCCGACCGGCAATTTCGCGGCAAGGTATCGGGGCACGTTTATGCGCAGCCGCTGCATTGGCGCGCGTATGGTGCGAGTTCGAGCATGCTGCTGGTGGCCACCGAGGCGAACAGCGTCCATGCCCTGGATGCGATCAGCGGAGAGACGATTTGGACGCGGTCGCTCGGCACGCCCATCGACCATTCGTTGTTACGGTGTGGCAATATTGATCCGCTGGGAATCACGGGAACCCCCGTGATCGATGAGTCGACCGGGACGATCTATCTTGATGCCGATGTCGCGGAGTCTTCCACTCCCCACCACCGGGTTTTTGCGCTGTCGCTAAAGGACGGATCAACCCTGCCTGGATGGCCCGTCGACATTGCTCATGTCTTGCAGCTTGGACGGCAGGTCTTCAATGCTCGCGACCAGGGTGAGCGCGGAGCACTCACCCTGGTCGACGGGTCGCTGTATGTGCCTTTTGGCGGCCATTTGGGTGACTGCGGCGACTATCGCGGTTGGGTCGTCGGAATTTCGCTCAAAGATCCAGGCAAGCTCACAAGCTGGTCCACGCGGGCGCGAGGTGGCGGTATTTGGGCGCCGGGTGGGATCAGTGCCGTCGGGCACTCGCTATTTGTCGCCACTGGCAATACCTTTAGCGCATCGACTTGGAGCGACGGCGAAGCCGTCGTTCGCTTAGCCGGCGACTTGCATCGGTCAAACGACCGGCGCGACTACTTTGCGCCGACGAATTGGCACGCGCTCGACATGCAGGACGCCGACCTGGGCGCGACTAATCCGGTCGTCTTCGACGTCGACAGCCAGCACGGCCGCCAAGCGCTCATTCTTGCACTCGGCAAGGACGGTCGTGCCTACGTGCTCGATCGAAATAATCTCGGTGGCATTGGTGGCAGTCTCGCGGTTGCGGCTGTTTCCAAACGGCCGATTCTCGCCGCACCAGCGGTCTATGCAATGGCGGGCGAGGCATTCGTCGCTTTTCAGGGCCAGGGCGAGGGATGCCGGTCGCGGGCCGTGGATGGCGAATTGACGGTGCTGAAGATCAGCGGCGGCCCGCGCCCGACAATCTCGACGGCGTGGTGCAGCCGTGTCCGCGGGGCAAGTTCTCCAATCGTCACGACGACCGATGGGCAATCCGAACCAATTGTCTGGGTGGTTGGGGCCGAAGGTGACGGTCGACTACATGGGTTTAGGGGTGACAATGGTGAACCACTTTTCGACGGCAGCGCAGGGCCGGTGATGGCAGGACTGCATCATTTCCAGACACTCATTGCGACCAAGGATCGGCTTTATGTCGGTGCCGATCGGCGAGTTTATGCTTTCGCGTTCTGAGGAATTGACCGAGAGTCCAGAAGCCGTGACGCATGGCGCTCGCAGGCATAGCATCGTGTAGTCAGGCACCGGATTCGGATTTGGCTGCAGGGCTCATGGCTCCACTTGACAGCGAATATTTTCGAAGTGGTCAGTCACTCGACGCAGCAAGGTTTTGGATGCGGCCCCACGTGCTTTTTGTGCCCCAGATACCGGAACGCAACGTTTCCAGCTGCACGATCTGGCTATGGTCAACGAAGAGATTGACCTGGTTACCGTAGTTCTTGATATACCACTCGAACACTGGCGGGTCTGCCGCTTCAAACATCACTTTTTCAAGCCCGATCTGGTTAATGATGCGCGCAACCACATCGGTGCGCCAGGTCTTAACGTTTTCAGTAATTCCCTCGCTCTCTATCATGATTATATCGGCACCGGCATCAAGCGTACGCTCCGCCTGCGCGATGAGCCAACCAACGTCCTTAGTGCCCTCAGCTTCGAGCTCTTCTGCCGCGGTGCTACCGCCGGCGCCGAACTGAATGCCGAGCTCGGGTTTGGCTTTCAGGCCGGCCTTTTTTACTTTCTTTACAAGGCCTAGCAGAGCTGCAGTCGGTAAGCTGATGAATCCGGTCGAGATCTCGATTACGTCGAACCCCAACGCCTTGGCTTCGTCAATGTAGCGATCGACAGCACCGTCGCCGAAACGCAATACGTTCTCGATCCAACCGCCGGTCGAGACGTAGACATTGTGATCGTGTGCCACTTTGTTGAAGGACCTTACTGCTTCTGGGCGCATCAGGGCGAACGAGCCGCCCGCATACTTGACGCCGTCGATCCAGGCCCCAACGGTTTCGAGCAGGTCGGCGAGATGCCGGGGACCATAGGCGCTATAGTAGGGTCCACGAATTTCGGTGATGCCGGTCTTACGCGGTTTGGTTGAGCGCGCAGCGCGGGGAATAAACGAAAACGTCGTCTCAATCATGGCGATGTTCCTTATCGGATTGCGAAGTCACGATCCCCCCAAGGCGTGCGGATCCCGGCAAGTTGCGAGGTCAGGGCGGTGACCGGACGCTCGTCGAACGTCGCAATCGTCTCTGCCAACGCGTCGCGTTCGGCGCTTGTTGTGAATGCGCGGGTCACGCGATCGAATTTTGCCCGCGCTGCCGTCCAATCGAATGGGTCAGTATGGAAGCCTTGATAGTCGTCGCGTTGGGCACGCAAGTGCGTTCCGTCTTCCATCTCGACTTCAAGTGTCGCAGGAACTCGCTGGGGAAACATTGCTGTCAAGGCCGGTTCCGGCGAAATCCTCACCTTGCGCAGCAACTCTTGCACATCCGCGGCAACGATCCGCTCGGACGCGTACTGCTCGGGCTGAACCTCTCCGTCGATGAGGGCGGCGGCTAACATATAGGGCAGGCTGTGATCGGCCTCCTCTTTGGTGCGCACGGTTCGTTTGTCAGCTTCTTCGCCGCCGCCGATGATCTTATAGGCAACCTCAAACGTCTTGAGCCGCACTCTCCGCACGGCACGAACGTCAAATTCCGGACGAGAGCGTATGTCGAGCGCCGCGTCGAGCGCGGATTGCGCATGAATTTCCGCATTGTGCTTTTTCAAAATGGTGCCGCATACGCGTTCCAAGTCTTCTTGTAGCCAATTGATTTCAAAGGGCCCGGCGATGGTCTCCTTGAACCCCTTATTCCCCTCAAAAACCGCTTCGGGTCCAGAAATACCGTGGGCGGCGAGAAGTGCAGCGTGACTCGCCGCCATTGCTGTGTTCGGATAGGCGAGCCCTTTCCACTGCGACAATACGCCCGTACGTGTCACACGCAGCGCCACGTTGGCGCTCCCGCTAATGGCAATCGCATTGGCGGTCTCATCCTGCGAAAGGCCAAGGGCCTTTGCTACACCCGCGGCGGCCGCATACGCGCCTTGCGTTGTGTGATCGAAACCCTTGTCCCGCACGGGCGCGACATCGCTCAAGCGGGTTTGGACTTGGTAGCTGACCGCCAGCGCGGCTAGGAAATCTGCTCCAGTCGCGCCCCGCATCTCCGCGGCAGCCAATACGGCGCCAAGATTGTCGGACGGATGACACGTCTCCCCTTCGGCCAGATAACTATCCATGAAGTCGAGGTAGCGGCTGAGCGCGCCGTTGAAGAACGCCGCGCGGTCGGGTGTGGTCATACCGCCACCGATAAGCGTGGAGACGGGTCGGCCCTGGAGCGCAGCCGTGAGCTTTCGGACTGCCCCTATGGGGGTGGCGGCCAGTGCGCCGATGGCGACGCCGATGGTGTCGAGCACTCGAATCTTAAGTTGTTCCAAGGCCTTATTGCTCAAATCCTCCAAGCGCGCTCGACGCACGTATTGTGCCAATACCTGTACCTCGGTCATGGCGACGTGACCTCTATGTCGTGCCGACGTGTCAACCAAGACGATCAATGGTTGTCGCGGCGAAGCGGACGTCGGCAGCTGATGCAACGTGGGGGCGCCGCGCCGACGGCTACGTGCGTCCGGCTGCCGCAAGGCGGATTCTGAAGGGGCCCCACACCGTCGTCAGGCCCGCAGGGGTCTCGCTGCGTCTTGAGCCACCGTGCTTGCAGAGTGAACCGCCGTCCCGCCCGGGCGTTCCTCATGAAAACCCCCATCAACCGGAAACGTTCGATGCCGCGTCACGAACCATTGATCAGCGCAGCCGGAGCGGGTGCCTTAAGCCCCGGCGTCAGCGATACCGATGTGGCGGCCTTTCATGACAGGCTCTCTGGCGAAGGATTTCTTGTTACGGCCGCTGATAACCTCATCACCTGGGCCAGGACGGGGTCATTGATGTGGATGACGTTTGGCCTGGCCTGCTGCGCCATCGAAATGATGCAGATGTCAATGCCACGCTATGACTGCGAACGCTTTGGATTTGCGCCCCGCGCCAGCCCTCGCCAGTCGGATGTGATGATCGTCGCTGGTACGTTGTGCAACAAGATGGCACCAGCGCTGCGAAAGGTCTACGACCAGATGCCCGAGCCACGTTACGTGATCTCGATGGGTTCCTGCGCCAATGGCGGCGGATATTACCATTATTCTTATTCGGTCGTGCGAGGCTGCGACCGAATCGTGCCGGTCGATATCTATGTTCCGGGTTGCCCGCCGACCGCCGAGGCGCTGCTTTATGGCGTACTGCTGCTGCAGAAGAAAATACGGCGCACTGGCACCATCGAGCGTTGATCTGCTGACGGCTTGCCTAACAGCCCGCAATATCTTCGGGTCCGGAGATTTTTTGGCGTATCAGAACCGACCTGCCCGCATACTTTTGTCCAAAGCGAAAATCACTATCGGCGCCCACGATTGAATTGTGTGCTCTTGCTGTCGGAGTGCGACCTGCACGTTCAAGCTGAACGTTGAGTTGGCTGCACTGGCACGTCTCTCCGCCGGAGATACGCGAGCGATCGCCCGTTGGGCCCCATGGTCCACGGAAGCACACGCCATTGATAGGAAGAATTCAGATAAAATAAATATGTGACCAGCTTGCAGGCAAGGGGCACAGAGCGCCCGCTCGTATTCGTCGATCTGCCCACCTGACGCAGTCGAGTGGCGAACGCGCCCTATCCGGTTCCGTTCGAGCGACGATGACGACGGGCCGAGCATGCAGGCTCCCAGACCAGAGGTTAGGGGCGCAACCAATTGCCGTATCAGGACGTTTACGGTTAAGTGATGGAGCTTAGCTCGCGAAAATGCGGACATGGGCGGCGCCGCACGTTATGACGCCTTACACAATTACAGCTTTGGGAATGCGGAGGCCTTTTGCCGTGGCCAGATCAAAGCTTGCAACCTACGAAGCCAAGCGCGACTTCACGAAGACCACGGAGCCAAAGGGACGTGGCGAAGTCGCGGCGTCCGCCAGGCCGCGGTTCGTCATACAGAAACACGCCGCCAGGCGACTACACTACGATTTTCGCTTGGAGCTTGATGGCGTGTTCAAGTCGTGGGCGGTGACGAAGGGGCCATCGCTCGATCCGCACGACAAGCGGCTCGCGGTCGAGGTAGAGGACCATCCACTCGACTATGGCGATTTCGAAGGGACGATTCCCGAAGGACAATATGGCGGCGGCACCGTCCAGGTGTGGGACCGCGGCTATTGGGAAAATGAGAGCTCGGGCTCGGCCGAGGCGGCCCTGCGCCGAGGTAACCTCAAATTCAAGCTCGAGGGTCAGCGTCTCAAGGGCGCCTGGGTCTTGGTGCGAATACGCAGCAATGCGGCCCAAGGCCAACGTCACAACTGGCTTCTGATCAAGCATCACGATCGCTTTGAACGACCGGGCGACGGCGATATCTTGCTCAAGGAAGATCGCTCGGTGGCGTCTGGCAGGCCGATGGCCGCGATCGCGGCTGGAAAGGGTCGTTCGCCAAAGTCCTTCATGCTCGGTGCCGGATCCAAGTCACGACCCGACGCGGTTGGGGTTTCCAACGGCCGCGACGGACAAGAGCACTCGGCGGCCCCCAGGGCCGCAAAGAGCAAGGCTCCGGCTGCGGGCAAGTCAAAAGCCAGCAAACCAAGCCGCCCCCCTTCGAACAAAGCAGGCGTTCGTGATACGCGCAAGACAACGTCGCGCGTCGTGTTGGGCGTACCCATCTCAAAACCCGAAAAGGCGCTGTGGCCGGATGCCGGCGATGGTAAACCGGTCACCAAGCTTGATCTTGCAAGCTACTACGAAACTGTTGGCTCTTGGATGATCACGTACATCAAAGGGCGCCCTTGCTCTATCGTCCGGGCTCCTGATGGAATCGGCGGCGAGCATTTTTTCCAACGTCACGCGACGCGAGGGACATCCGAGCTGCTGACACAGACCAAGGTGGCAGGGGAGCGCAAACCTTACCTGCAGATTGATCGCGTGGACGCCCTAGCGGCGGTCGCGCAGTCAGCTGGGCTCGAGCTCCACCCCTGGAATTGTCAGCCAGGCGACCCTGAGCGCCCGGGCCGGTTCGTGTTCGATCTTGATCCTGCACCCGACGTAGTGTTCGATCGCGTGATTGAGGCCGCCCACGAAATCCGCGACAGACTGGAGGCTGTCGGGCTTGTCGGCTTTTGCAAAACGACGGGCGGTAAGGGCCTGCACGTGGTTGTGCCGCTCTCGGTGCCAAGAACCGCCAACCTAGGCTGGCCAGAGGCGAAAGCCTTTGCACGCGAAATTTGCGACCAGATGGCG
>Ga0126373_10002001_pt1 | contig 14831 bp, 18 predicted proteins | sample PanSoiMetPlot_11_FD_92545 | JGI IMG/M metagenome (GOLD analysis project Ga0126373, IMG submission 92545) | Tropical forest soil microbial communities from Panama - MetaG Plot_11 | ecosystem: Environmental > Terrestrial > Soil > Tropical forest > Bulk soil | place: Panama | collected 2016-02-17 | reverse complement strand
GAGTGAAGGTATTCAAGCGGGGCATGCCTGAGCCGTCTGTCGGCGTAGCGTATTGGTCTGAGTACGCGCCACCCCTTGATATCAAAGAGGCATTCATGTGGCGCAAGATGCCGCGGCACATGCTGGCGAAGTGTGCCGAAGCGCTGGCGCTGCGGAAGGCGCATCCCGATTTAGCCGATGTCTACACTACAGAGGAGATGTCCCGCACCAATCTCGAAGCCACGCCAGACGGCCGACGGATCGCCGATCCCGAGGAAGGCAACGCCTACTTGCAGAAGTACAAAGAGCGCGAGCGCGAAGCGATGGAAAAACTCACGCCGGCGCAGCGCGAAGTTTTAGAGCGGAAGTTACCGCCACCCGCAACGGCACCGAGTGGTGCGTACGCCGTGCCATGCCTGTTCTACACCTATCACCCGGAAAGCGAGACGTACCGCATCGATGGCGTACAAGAAATGAAGACAGCCAACAAAGACTTGCTTGGCCCGCTGTGGAGCGCTGCGGCGCAAGCCATTGTCGCCACGCCTGCCGATCTCGGGCGGCTGATCAGCCAATTTGAAAGCCGCAAAGTAGTCTTTAAGGAATTAAAGCGTGCCTAGCATCCGAGCCGCGCTCGAGCGCTTGCGTTACGAAGTCTCGCAAGGGCGCGAGAACGAGCCTGTGCATATCGTCTTCGTGGAGCGCGAGCAAAAGAAGCGCATCAAGAATCCCGAAGGCTCTACGCGCTTTGTGATGGAGTGTGACGATCCCGTGGCTTATTCGGAGTTGCATGCTGAGCGCAACCGCATCATCAAGCGCGCGCGGAACAAGGCAGTCGCGATCAGCCTCATGATCCGGGCATGGCGCGAAGGGTTGGCGGACGGGGAGATCGATCGCTTACTAGCCGAGGAGGAGGGGCGTAACCCTTAGGGCACACGCTAAAGGTTATGCTTGACAGTGCAAGGAAGCCTTGGTAGGATGGGCATAGGAGGAAATAGCCAAATGGGCAAGCGAAAAGAATCTCCTAGTGAAAAGAAATTTTGGGATTCCCTGATTCGCGCGACGCATCCGCATCCGACTTCCAAGGCAAGCAAATCCAAACGCGGAGGGCGACGATGAAAAGCGCACTTGAAGCAATCCTTTCAAAACTCTTTCCGCCGCGCCTGGGGCGCATCGAAGGCGTGATCCTGGAGCGCGAACCGCATCCGCTTGTCCCGCAGCATCCAGCGTTGCGGGAAGGCGAAGACGGCATCGGCCAGAAGATCGAGCACAATAGTCGGCTTACTTTCCGCGACGGCATCGAGCGCATGCAGTTTGAGGCGGACTATGCGGATTTTCTGAAAGAGCGATTACAATGAACCGCACCGCCGTTGAAAACTCATCGCTCTTCAAGTCCGTTGGCTATGATCCAGCCAGCGAAACGCTTGAAGTAGAGTTCAGCCGGGGCGCGATCTACCAGTACAGCGGCGTGACGGCGCAGGACTGGAATGAGTTTTGCCGCGCCGAATCTAAGGGCAAGCACTTCAGCGAGCACATTCGCGGGAAGTTCGAACACCAGCAGATTCAGCAGGAGATGGAGCACGGCGTGAATTGCCCGAAGATCGAGCACAGCGGCGATCTGGAAGCGATGTATACGCATGAAGCCAACGAGGATGGACCATTCGAATTGCAGGGCGTGCGGCTTTGCGGGCGCTGCCACGCGATGCTGACATGAAGTGTTCCAAGTGTGGTAAGACAATTCGCCGACGCCAGAAATGGTATTACACCAGCCGCAGCGGATTCACGCATCAACACTGTAAAATAAAATACAAGAGCCGCCCGGTTAAGAGCGGAGCCAAGGATGTATAAATTCGTGGCATTCTTTGCAAACAATGAGCAGATTCCGTGCAACGTTGTGACCGCCATTTTTAAGCAGAATAATGTGATGTCTAGCTACCGACTGGCCAGAACACACCTGGCATTCACGCCTAAATTTGATCCGCTTGTTTCTTTGGAATGCGATCCTACGGGTTACTCGATGCACCGGATTGGACACTTTCACGCAAGCCAGCCGCAAAAGCAGATCTCTTTTCTGTGGAACGCCTGTCAACTTATCGAATTGAGACCAGAACTTGTCCAGGATTCGGTAAAAGTCATGTCTCGATGTGAATTTTGCGCGCTTGAGAAGTTCGGTGTTTATCCACCGTTCGGCGGCATCACGACCAGAAACCTTCATAAGTGTGATTATCTAGATAACTTAAGTCGAAGAGAATCTTTTCTTTTGAAGTTGAATTGACGGGTGACAACCCGTCGTCGTCGCTCTTTAATCTTTTGGGTAGGGGGAGCAGTTACGGAAGGGGATCATAAGGGGAAACCAAGTTTTGGGGGAAGGGGATGTCGGCCTGTGGAAAACCTTAATAATCTGTGGATTTCCGCTAATCCATTGTAAACATGGACGCTAATCCTGGAGTTATCCACAAGAGACCGTGCGCAATGTGTGAAAAACCTGCGGATGGTGTTTTGTGTGAAGCGTGCGAACGCAAACTTCTAGAGGAACACCGGGGGATAAAAGTTCGCGATCCGCATGATTGCATCGCCTGCGAAACCATCTTGACGCTTCGGTGGGAAGCAGCCGCTGCGTTCCTTGCCGCGGTTGGCCAAAGGACCTGGAAGCTGTGATTACAGTGCGAGACGGCAAGCGCTACGTGCATGTAGGGATCAAGCCGCGCGTCGAGAACCGGCCGGCTAGATCGACACATCCTCCGTGCGGAGCCTGCAAGCAACCGATGGCGCAAGAAACGCTCGGGCAACTCGGGCAAAAAATGGCAGTCTGGCATTTTTGTTTCAACCAGGACTGTTTGCAAAAGGCAAAGCGCGTATGAGTTGCGGCCGTCCCATGGAAGACATTACGAATAGGCGCTTCGGGCGACTAATCGCGCAATGGCCTGTAGGGATTTCCTCAAGGCACCACAAAATCTTCTGGTTGTTTCTCTGTGATTGTGGAGTATTGAAAGTCGCTCCGTATTATCAAGTTAAGCGCCGAAACACAGTAAGCTGTGGTTGTTTTAGAAGGGCGCAGCATTCAGCGATGGCGCGCGAGCATCCGATGCGGCTACGGCATGGGCATTGTTTATCGACGCGTCCCAATTCTCCGGAATATCAATCGTGGCTTTCGATGAAAGCAAGATGCAACCATCCAAAGCATGTTGCTTTTGCGCGATACGGAGGGCGCGGAATAAAAGTTTGCAAAAGATGGCTGATGTTTGATAATTTCCTTGCCGACATGGGGCCAAGGCCAGAAGGGAAATCGTTGGATCGGTTTCCGGATAACAACGGGAACTACGAACCTGGAAATTGCCGCTGGGCTACTCGCAAGGAGCAAGCGGCGAACAGGAGAAGATAAAATCCCAGCCTTCATCACAGCGCCGTTCCCGATCGGCAACGCTCGTCCTTCACTTCTGCCCAATCTTCCAGGCTATTCCTTCGGTGGCTTCAACCTCACGAACAACCCTTCTACGCGGATGTCGATTCAGAATGTGGCGATCACTTCAAACGTAGCTACGTTGTACGTGACGATCTTGGAAGGGCTCAAGCCCACCACCAGCCAAACCATCTCGGTGCAAGGCACGCAAACGGTCACCTCCGGCGGTGGCTCGAACTTCAACGTCACGAACGCCGCGATCACTGGCGTGACGATTGATTCAACCACGGGCGTGGGAACGATTACCTTCGCGCTCAGTTCGAGCGACATAGCCAAAACGGTAGACTCTGGGCTTGCGGTATCGCCGGTAGCCGAGACGGCCGACGCAGCCACATCCACATCGAAGGGATTGCAGTTCGCGCTTTCCGGCGGAAACTCCACGGTTCACAACGATCGCGTGGTGAGCTGGTCCTACACGTTCCCATCGGCGCCTGTGAGCGCCACAATCAACCTGCAAGGCGCGGCTGTGGATCTAGAAGCGAACTACACAACGCTCGATACACAGGGCACGATTGTGGCAGCCGGTGAAACGCGCACGCTTTCGATTCCCGCTTCGGTGAACTTCGTGCGCTGCACCATCTCGGCCCTTTCGGGCGGCACCAACCCTACCGTAATCGCCCGCATCATGGATTAAACCGTTGGCTAACAACCAACTTTTAGCGTCGGATAATTGGCCAGGTGGAAGCCTTGCGCCTGGCTGGAGTGCGGTGCATGGACTGTCCACTTGTCAGGTTACCAGCGCTCCTCATTATACCGAGCCGAACGCCATCACCACAGCGGCGGGGCAAATTTGGACTGGGCTTGCGTGGCCCGCTGATCAAACTTCGGAAATCACCCTCCAAACCCTTACGCAAGAAGGGACCACAAATGTGGCGGCATTGTTTGTTCGTTTACTGAGCAATGCGGTTACCGGCTATCAGGCGAGCATTCAAGCGGATCCGGGTCCAACGCTGCATTTTGATATTTACCGATTAGATGCAGGAACGGCAACGCAGTTGACGACCGTGAGCGCCGCTTCGATCAGCAGCGGAGATGTATTCAGCTTTCAGGCAGCCGGCGCGCAATTATCTCTTTATCAGAATGGTACCCGAGTTCTCTATTTCTACGATGCGACTTATCCATCTGGGGGATCTCCGGGCTTTGAACTGTATGCGGGCGCAAACATAACGCATTCACAAGTCGCTTCCTGGCGTGGCTACAACGCCATTCAGCAAGATGGCGTATGGCAGAAGCAGGGGATCATCATTCCGGCTACGAGTAGCGACCTGGCTGTTGGTATTTATATTCCGACGCAAGTTTTGTTTGAAGGCAACGCGCAGATTTTATCCGGCACGGTTTACAAAGTATGGTTTGGTTCAAATGCAGGAGCGAGCGGAAACATTTACTACGCAGAATCTCTTGATGGCATCAACTGGACGCGCCATGGCAGCGCGGTCATTTCTGGGCAGCTCGGCCCGGCAATCATCAAAAACGGGTCTACTTACTATATGTACACGCAGCCCTCTACCTCTTTCGGAACAGGGGACTTCGCGCTTTACACCTCGACAGATGGAATCAATTGGACATCCGTGAATGCACACGTGTTGTCGCTTGGCGGTGCAGGAGCGTGGGACAGCGTGGTGATGTTTACTTTTGCGCCTGTGGTGATATCGGGCGGAACTTGGTACGCCTTATACAGCGCCAGCAATGCGATTACGCCTGCGGCAACGGCCTATATAGGCAAAACGGGATTAGCTACCTCAAGCGATGGAATCAATTGGACCAAATACGGATCAAATCCCGTGGTGAATGGATGGATTACGCAGGCTACTTACCGGATAGGCGGCCTGTGGTACACCTGGATCCAGCAAAACCAACTGGGGCAAGCCAACCCGATCGCGGGCGGCTTAGATCCCACCGAAACAGTCCGTTACTCATCTCCCGATTTGATAACGTGGACGAAATCTTCGCAATCCATTCATCACAGCCAGCAATTTGAAGGCGTCAACACGAACACCGGGCAAAGTTTCATAAATTCGATGATCAACGTTGGCGGTAGAGCCTACGCCTACTTGAACAGTGATCCCAACGATTCTGCGCAGCCATCCGTTTTTCAAATCGGGCTAGCGATTGCTCCTGTTTCCATCGCTGGATTAGTCACGCAGCCAGAGGATGCGGCACAGCAGGTCACAAGCGATAACTTTACCCGTGCGAATGGAAGTTTAGGGCCGAACTGGGCGACGCCGACAGGAGGAACGGCTTTACAGATCGCTTCCAACTTAGCTGAGGCTTCAGCGACGTCGACACATTGCGGGCAATATTATTCTGGCGCGACATTTGCAGCCGATCAATATTCCGAGGTTACTCTAGCGACGCAAACCTCCAACGGATTTGTCTATCCGATTGTGCGTGTTCAGCCCGGCGCGGTGAGCTGGTATGAAGCGCCTATCCATGGCGGCAGTGGTGCCGGCAGTGCAGCCAATGGGCAGATTTTTAAAATGGTAGCTGGCGTTGAAACTCAGATAGGCGCAACAGTGACTTTTACTCCGCAGCTCAACGATAAATTCAGGCTGCAGGTCACCACAGGCAGCGATGGCTTTCCCATTCTCGAGTTGTTTCAGAATGGATTCTTGCTTTTACAGGTGGAGGATTATTCCAACGCATTCACCAGTGGCAACCCGGGCATCTCGATGTTTGCTGGCAGCGCAGTGACGGATGCGCAGGTGAGTTTGTGGGCAGGTGGCAACGCGAATGTGATCCCGAATTACAACGCCAGCAGTGGCGCTGCAAACTTTATGCTTCTAGGTTGTGGCCAGGCTTGACCTTGCACACAGAGCAAGGCTATTATGCACGGCGCAACAGGCAATCTAGGAGAATGCCTCGCATGGCAAGTCAACCTCCGGGAATCCCGGGCGCTCGCGTATTGCAGGAAGTCGGCATCTTAACGATGCGTCTCGCGATCGCCGATGAGCAGATCCAGCAACTCCAAAAGCAGAATGAAGCACTGGGCAAACAACTCCGCGAAACTCTCGCAGAACTAGCGAGCCTCAAAGATGCCCCGAAAGCCGCCGAGCCCCAACAGGCCGAAGCCCAGAACTAATAAGTCTCCTGTGGTTCAAGCCGCGGTGACTGCCAGGGCGATTGCTGGACAGTCTAAACGCAAGATTGCAAGGGACTTAAAGATAGCACGCAACACGGTCACGGGCATCTTAGCAGAATCCGAGCTAAACCAACTCGTTCAAGAAGGCAAGACGGGCGTTTATTCCTTGATCCCGCTTGCTGTCAACACTTACCGCTATCACCTTGGAAAGAAAAGCCATCCTGTCGCCACGCGAGTCTTGGAAGGAACCGGCGTACTCGAGACGCAGCGCGATCATCCCACGCAAGAGCAGAGCATCAAAGTTGTAATACTCGATTCCTTGATGCGCCCGCCGCGCGTCGCCCCAACCAACGGAGAACTCCCCGCAAACGGCAACGGTAATGCGTGAACGCCGCTATAACTGCACTGTGCGTTTGAACGATGAGGAATATGCGCTCGCTTGTTTAACTGCAAAAGCCCGCAATGATTTAGCGCGCAAGGGTAACTTCAGGCAAGTAAACTTTGCGAGCGTCGATGATCTACCTGGCGACACTGCAGGGGCAAAAGGCGAATGTGGCTTTTCAGTATGGCAGCTACGTCCTTGGGTTAATCGCCTATGGATGACAAAAGAAGAATGGCAAAAAGGTGCAGCGGGGCGCCACAAGCCGCCAGATTTCGAGCCGAACATCGAGATCCGCACGGTAGGCAATCCCTGGAAGCAATATCACCTGTTAATCCAGAAACAGGATTCACCAGAGCGCATCTTTGTTTTGGCCACGAGTTATCCGGACTCGCATTACGTCAATTTTCTTGGTTGGCTCTATGGCTTCGAAACGCAGCGCGAAATGTTTTGGGGCGACTGGGGCAAAACGGGGCGCCCGTGCTATTGGGTGCCAGAGGAATCTCTTCGCTCGATGTCTGATCTGCCGGGCTTGATATGGCGCCCGGCGGAAGCGTGGCGAATTATCTACGATTGGAACGATCCAGGACTGCGCTTTGCCTGAGCTGCATCTTACCGAAGACGGCGCGTTAGATATCCGCACGTTCTATCAGCCCTTCCCTAAGCAAGCGGAACTTCACAGAAATCCCGCGAAGTGTTTACTTGCAATCGGTGGCTGGGGATCTGGTAAGTCTTCTTTCCTGCTCGGCGAAGCGATCTACACCATGAGCGAATATCCATGCTCGGATGTTTTGCTCCTTAGGCGCGATTATCCCGAACTCGAGAAGGGATTGATCCATGACTTTAAGGAATTGGTTCCGGGCGGTCCTGGCCCGCTTTACACCTACAACGAATCGAAGCACATCGCCACATGGTTCAATGGCTCTAAGCTATTCTTCGGACACCTACAGAATGCATCCGAGCGAACACTTTCACAATACCTCTCATCCGCTTTTGTTTTTATCGGTATTGACGAACTCGGGCAGTTTTCCTTTGAAGCGTGGTCATTTCTCTACGGACGCGCCCGCATCAATCGCGGATGTCAAGCTAACTATGATGGACTGATGCCCATTCCGCGGCTCGCCGGTGCAACCAACCCGCTAGGACCGGGCTATGGCTGGATTAAGAAGCTATGGATCGAAGGTAAGCCTGTCTCGCAAATGGGCGATGTGCATAAAGGGAATGATGGGCGCTTCTATTCAACTGAAGGCGGGCGCAGCATTTGCGTGTTTGATCCAGGCGAATACGCACACACCCATTCGACGATTCTCGATAATCCGGCGCAGCTTGAGAAGGATCCAGGCTACATCGAGAAGCTAGAGAAGTTGCCGCCAGCGCTTCGGCAGAAAGCGCTCTATGGTGATCTGCACGCCGTTGCTGGCAACTACTTCTCTAACTTCAGCCACGAGCGAAACGTGCGTTCTTTACCGCGTGATCGGGAACGAATCCGGTTTGAACCTTGGCAACCTGTATGGCTGGGCTTTGATTGGGGACTCGCCCACCACACTGCAATTTATTGGAACACTCGCGCCCAAATCCTTGGGCTCGATAATCAGTGGCGCACTGGAGTTGTAACGCTGCGAGAGATGGTGGTGAACGAAGACGATTACCAGCGCGACCGCGCGCTTGGAAAGCATGCCGACGATTGGAACTACAAGCAATATATCTGCGAAGAGATCAGGCGCCGCACGCCCGATGAAGAGCGGCCGAAGTTGCGGCACATCTTCCTATCCCCGGAGCGATTCAAGCGCATCGATGAAACCTCGCACACCGTAGCCGGCGAACTCACGCAAATCTTGCGATCGATGGGATTGCCAATGTGCAGCGAAGCAAATGATGCGAGGGAAGATGGCGCGGTGCTCATGTACAACCTAATTGACTCAGGCGAATGGGTAATCTTGGACTCGTGCCCGATCCTGATCAGCGCGATCGAGACGCGCGTGCGTGACGATAAGAAGCTGGAGGATGTGCTCAAGACCGAAGACGAACTAGACGATGCGTACGACAGCGAGCGCTATGCCCTTTTGTCGATGCTGAAAGAAAGGGGCAAGCCGGCAGACGTAAAACTCAAAGAGAAGTTGGATACAATCGCCGATCCCACGGCACGCATGCTTTATGCCTTCCAACACCGCCTTGATGAAGAAAGACGCGGCCAGCCTATTGTTCCTAAATATGTTCCTAAGTGGATGACAAGACGATAGAATGCGCCATGCTTCGCGAGACGATTGAGTTTCAGGGAAGACTATAACGCGGAGGTAACATGCTGACACTTCATTTATTTCTGCTCATGCTGGCGCTGGTGTTGTTTCTCCTGGCGGCGATTGGCGTGCCAGAACATCCACGCTTTCGCTACATAGGCGCAGGCTTATTCTTCTGGCTTTTGTCCATGATGATCACGCGATGACCGCGCAAGCCATCCGCGAGTTCTTTACAACGCTCTTTGGCTCGCGGCGCGTTGAACTGCTCGAGCGCGAACTTCTCGAAGCGCGCAAAGAGCGCGACTACTTCAAAGGGCGATGCGATCGCTTGGAACTTATGCTGTTGACACCGCGCACGCCAGCGAATATTCTGCCGCGCAATCAACCGAATCCTCAGGCAGTAGGACGGAAGACTTGGGCCCAAGTCCAGCGCGAGGATTATGATAGGCAGATGAAGGAAGCGAAAGATCAGGAAGCTGCGCAGAAAGCGAAAGGAAATTAAATGGCATATATCGCTAAGGATGGCAAAGCCTTCGGGAACCGAGAAACAGGACGTCACTACGATCGCACGCGGCCGGGCGCAAGTTCTGCCGGCGGTGGCGCAAAAGCCTCAGCGAGCAAACCTTCTAATCCTACAAGCGAATCCCACGCCGATGATGGCCCTCAGCACGAAGTAGTTTCCGAGCACGGGCCGGCTACGCATACGCACATCCACGGGCCAGACAAGTCGGGCGATGGCACGCACCACGTTCATTCATTCCACGAGGATGGGCATCACCATGTCAGCAAGGGGCATGACGTTGAGTCGGCACACGAGCACTCACAGCACATGATGGGCGGCGAGAGCGCCGAGCACGAAGCGAGCGAAACGCCAGAGTTTGAAGCGGGCGAGCAGGAAGGCGCGAAAGAAGCAGCCATTCCGGGGATGAGTTCCTAAAAGGAAGGGCGCTTAGAGGATCGTACCCGGGATGATCATATCGCGTAGGTACTCTGGGCGCCCAGTCTGTTACTGGTATAGTGCACGAACGTGACCGCAAGTCAATACTGCCAACTCCATGCCTAAAGCAACCTACCCAGCCGACCACAAACCGGGAATGAGAGTACCGAAGGGCGGCTCGATGTGCGCAAATTGCCGATATCTGGTAAGCGACGGGAAAGAATTAACTGGGCGGCACTGCAAGCAACCGGATTTTATCAAGTGGAATGGCGGAAGCGAGATTCCCGATCCCATTGATTCTTTCTGTAGCGACTGGTACGAGCCGCGCACGGGAACACTCAAGCAAGCAAGCGAGAGGGTCAGTTAATGCCGATCAGAATACAGCGCAAGCGTACAAAGGGCTGGCGAATGCCGGAAAATACCGTGTACGTTGGCCGGCCGACAAAGTGGGGGAATCCATACCGAGTTGGAAAAGTTAAGTGTGGTCATCCAGATTGCGGTCCAGATAGCCACGGAACGATTACGCGAGAACGTGCCGTTTACATGTATCGAGATTGGGTGACGCATCACCCAGATCTAAATCTTCAAGAACTGCGCGGGAAAAATTTAGCGTGCTGGTGTCCCATAGGAAAGCCATGCCATACTGATCTTCTTCTATTAATAGCGAATTCATGAAAGCCGAAGACACCGAGAAATTAAACGCGGGGCTCGCGCACCTTGATGATATTATTCGCGCGTTCCGGCGCGGCAATGTGAGCCCTTACGGCGTGGATGGCGCACTCGATGAGATCCGCGCCATGCTAAAGATTCTGATCGAGGAGAGACAACTTGCCTTGGACGCGGCAGCAAGTGAAGTATCTGCTAAGCAGCGGATCGCCGTTGAGCGGTACGCAAAAAGAAAAGATGCAGGGGGAACTTCACGCCAACCCAGCGATGGGACATCGCAAGAAGGGTGAATCAATTTTGTCGCGTGCCAGGAGACGCGCGCAAAGCAGCTAATCCATAGCGCCTAAGAGTGCGCAGGAGGAACAAAAGCATGGCCGTAACCGCAACAATCAACGTCTCCGGTATCGCAGCGCTTCGTTACATCCTCGTCGACACAACCACTTTCTATTTCACCAACGCGGTGGACGGCCAGAAACTCAGGCTCACACTGCAGCAGGACGCTACGGGAAGCCGCACGGTAGTCTCGGGGAACTGCCCAGGGATCATGCAGCCGAGCGCAACCATTAACGACGATTCGACGCAAGAACTCATTTACGATGCGGCCACGAATACATGGAGCGGCGTGCCGCAGCAACTTGCGCCAGGCAGTCTGGTACTCAACACCACGACTACCAACACGTCGCTCAACTGGACTAAAGGGCTCTACGGAATCAGCGGCGGAGCAGCGGTAACGCTCACGATCACCAACCCCGTTGCTGGGCCTCCGGGAATCGGCAACGATGGCGAGATCATGTACTTCACGCTGTTGACTGCGCAGGCGCATGTGATCACCATGGCCACGGGCACCACGATCAACGGCTCATCCACCACGGCAACCTTTACCGCGCACATTGGAAACGCTCTCGCGCTCATGGCGCTCGGCGGTAAGGTCTACATTGTTGGCGCAAACAACATCGGAACATTTGCAGGAGTTGTACTGACGTAGATATGTCTGAAACCCTCATCGTACAGGATGGCATCGCCTCAATACCGAAGGCGGTCAAAAGGGGGCTTGCGATCTCCATCGTATCGGGGCGAGCCACCTGTCCGGTTGAGATGGTTACAGCCATGAGCATGCAGAGCTGGCCAACGAACATCAGCCTGCATCTAGCGAACGTTTATGGAGCCGACACAGACCAAGGGAGAATTAATGCCGTCAAGGAATCAATCGAGCGCAACTGCAAATATCTTTGGTTTGTGGACGATGATACCGTCCCGCCGTTCGACGCTGGTCGGCATCTGCTTTACTTGCTGGAACAGCATCCGCGCGCGATGGTTGCGGCTGGCGTGTACTGCACGCGGTCGACGCCGCCAGAGCCAACCATCTACGTGGAGGAAGGCGGCGGCGCTGATTGGAGTTGGAAGGTAGGCGAGAAGTTCCAACGCTGGGGCGCCGGCACAGGCTGCATGATGATCAACATGGAGATCTTCAATCACATCGAAGAGCCGTGGTTTCTAACCTCGAGCAGTGCAGAGCATCGCGAGACAGACGATCTGTATTTCTGCAAGAAAGTGGCGGCGGCCGGCTTCGAATTGTGGGTAGACGGCAGCATCCTGTGCCACCACTATGATTTGGAGCGTGGAGCGGTTTACATGCTGCCGCGCAATTCTTATCCATACGTGAACCGAATCAGCGAGCCGCGAGAACCGCGAAATGTTTTCGTTTAAGGAACATACTCGAGCAGATATCAAGGAATGTGAACATCCGCTGAGACGTGTTTTGTGGGCATGCGAAAGGATTCAGGAAATACAGGCTATGCGTGGGTACACGCCTATACCAGATTCATCTATCAATGCGAATCTGAAACTATTCGCAGATGACGTACGATTTTGGGTTGGCTTAGCGAGAGAAGCAGGCAATATCGAGGTGTGTTGATGGCTGAGAAATGGATGCAGGGCGTTCGGCGTGGGATGGAGAAGCGCGGAACGAAGGGCGTGTTTAAGCGCGCGGCCCAGCGAGCTGGCATGAGCACGCATGCCTACGCCGAGAAGAAAAAGCACGCATCGGGCAAGACTGGCGCTCGGGCCCGGCTGGCGCTAGCGTTTGAGTCTGGCCATCACTAAATGGCGACTGATAAAGCACAAGGCGGCGAAGCGCCGCTAGAGATGCCGGATCTTCCGGTTGGCACGCTGATCGGAACAGAAGTATCCTACCGTCCTGCACTGGAATTCTCCGAAGACGAAAAGAACGCTCTACGTGATCTTTGCCGCACGGTACAGCAGCGTGATATGCCTGCCAGGCGCGAGCAAGTAATTCGCATTTGGGAAAAGCGGCTCTTTGATCGCGGGCATCAGCACTTATTGCCACGTTACACGGGCGGAACGATGACTGGCTTTGCGCTGCCCACGCAAGGTACAGGCTACGGGCCAGGCGAAGCTGACTCGCGATCCATCTTCGAAACCAATATCTATAATGCTTATTCGCAGATCATTATTTCAGCGCTTACCCGTGAAGTTCCCAGCCCGCGCTTCTCTCCTGTTGACAAAGACAACGATGCGGACATTACTGCCGCGCAGAATGCGGACAAACTGAAGAAAGAAATCGAGCTACGCAACAAGATGAAGCAGTTGATGTCCGAGATGGCGCGCTTTCTGTGGACCGATGGGCTCGCGGTGTTCTTCTCGCGATACATGAAAGATGGCCAACGCTTTGGATACGAGGAACCGCATGAAGAGGAACTCGAGGAAGAAACCGTCCCCGAAACAGAGGAAGCCATCTCCGCAGAGGAAGAGGAAAGCGGAATCGCTGAGGCAGAGGAAGGCGAGACATCTAGCGGAGAGATATCCGGCCCTGAATCTACTCTTCCTGAATCCGAAATGGATGGGGAACGCGAGCCTAGGCGAGAGCCTAAAGGGCGCGAAGTAGTTGAAGTAGGCGGGGCGCTCGAGTGGAAGTTTCCGATCAAAGAGGACTGTCTCGCGGATATGCCTTACGCGCAACGCAGCAAGGAAATTGATTTGCAGATTGCCCGCGCGAGGTATCCCGAATACGCCGAGAAGATCAAGGCATGGCAAGGCGGCCCGGGCGGTGATGATATTGATCGCTTAGCGCGAATCAACACGCGGCTGGGCGTGATGGATAACTACCTTACTACCGATTCAGCCGCTTACGATGTGACCGAGCAGATTACTTGGTTCCGAACCTGCGCGCTGCTTGAAGTAAAAGTCAAAGACGTGCGCGATTCGCTGATCAAAAAAGCGGGCGAAAACGGGTTGCGCGTGATCCATTGTGGCGAAACATTCTGCGAAGGGCGCCAGCTTTCAATGGACGATCAATTGACGCTCGCGCATGCATCACCGGGCGATGGTGTAAACCGGCCCGGGCTCGGTGATTGGCTCGTACCCATTCAGAAGGTGCTCAACAATTGGATGGAGCTGGCCGACGATTACTTCATTCGCGGCGTACCGAATAAATGGATGGACAACGAAATGTTCGATGTAGAGAAGATACGCGACCAGGTGAACATGGTGGGCGCGATTCATCCATTCGATCGCGAAGAGGGCGTCACCATGGAGCAGGTTGTATGGGAAGAAACGCCTGTGGCTTTTCCTCCGCAGTTGTCTGAGTTCATTTCGCTCTTTCAGGAAGGATTGCCGCAACTATTGTGCGGTGCTTTCCCGGCGCTGTCTGGTGGTGGCGATTCATCCCCTACCGATACTTATGGCGGCATGCTGGTGCAACGGGATCAGGCCATCGGGCGTGTGGGCATTCCCTGGCGGCACATCAAAGAGGCGATTGCCTGCGTGTTCCGGCAAGCCATCTCCTGCCTGGCGCACAACTCAACCGAGCCCGTGCAGATCGAAGAGAACCGCGAGTCAATTCGAATCGAGATGGAAGATCTTAAGGGCAACTTCCTGGCTTATCCCGAGACGGATGAAAACTTCCCTGAATCACCCACGCAGAAGACCAACCGCGTAGCGGTGCTGATGACCGATGCGGCCACTAATCCCTTCGTGGCGCAGTTCCTTGATACGCCCGACAACTTGGAACTGATCAAGAATGCGTCGGGACTTGAGGATCTCGTGTTACCAGCGCTTGAATCGCGGGATAAGCAACT
>Ga0126373_10002000_pt1 | contig 14832 bp, 10 predicted proteins | sample PanSoiMetPlot_11_FD_92545 | JGI IMG/M metagenome (GOLD analysis project Ga0126373, IMG submission 92545) | Tropical forest soil microbial communities from Panama - MetaG Plot_11 | ecosystem: Environmental > Terrestrial > Soil > Tropical forest > Bulk soil | place: Panama | collected 2016-02-17 | reverse complement strand
GCACCCACTTCCCGTTGTCGTGGGGGCCCGCGGCAAAGGCAAACTTTTTCGCGATGTCGAAAGGAACGAGCAGAAGCGTGCAAAAGCTTCTTTCCGCCCACTCCGCGACTCTGCGGAGCCGCTCGAAGTGGACGCTATCGGTGCGGATCGGTTCGCTTCCCGACCCTACGCAGTCATTGGCCGGGATGCCGAAGCGGATGATCCCCGGACGCAGGTCGTCCAGCGCTTCGCGGACGGCCCGCCACCCGCCGGCATCGTCGAGTGCGGGATAGGTTGGATTTCCCTGATCGTCGTTCCGGAAGAGGTCGTACCAGTTGAAGCCAACTCCATGGTGGAATCTCGTGGATGAGGATGAGCCCGCGCTGAGAACCTGAGGCGGTTGATTCGCGGCGCGGGCCCGGCGCGGATGAAAGATGGTCGCGGAGGCGCCCAGTGAAGCGAGCGACGCAATTTTGAGGAGATTGCGCCGGGTTATGGGTATGCGCATGATGCTGGACCGCAGGGCGGATTCAAAAGATTCGTCTGAGTATGTGACAGCTTAAGACGGACCATGTCAACGATCAGGTCCTGAGTCAAGCGACCATCTGCCCAGGATCAACTGGCGCGTGGTCGGCCGCCTGGGCGCGTGTCCTAATCGCATGGATGAATATCAGGGCTACGCATGCCATGGGGATCGATGACCCTTATCCGCTGAGCGCGCACCAGATCGCCTTCTTCCGCGAGAACGGATTTGTCAAACTGAAGGACGTTCTCCGCGCTGAAGATCTGAGGTTCTTCGGCGGCGAGATCACGCGGCTCACCCTGGCACTCAACAGGAATACCAAGCCCCTGGCGGAGCGCAGTACCTACGATCAGGCGTTCGTACAGGTGTTCAACCTCTGGGAGCGCAGCGAAATCGCGCGCCGCTTCGTGTTCGGCCGGCGTCTGGCGCGGATCGCCACCGAGCTTCTCGAGGTGGATGGCGTGCGGCTCTACCACGACCAGGCGCTATACAAGGAAGCCCACGGAGGCATCACGCCCGCGCATTGCGACCAGTACTACTGGCCCCTCGGCAGCGACCGCGCCGTGACGGTGTGGATACCTCTTCAGGCGGTGCCCTTGCCTATGGGGCCGCTCGCCTTCTACGCCGGCAGCCATCGCTCGGAGCGGGCCCGCGACATCGAGATCTCCGACGAGAGTGAAAAGCACGTCAGCACCAACATGGAGGCGCTGGGAATCCGGCTGATCGAGCAGCCGTTCGATCTCGGTGAGGTGAGCTTCCACGGAGGTTGGACGTTCCATCGGGCGAGAGCGAACTCAACGGCTGCGACGCGCGCCGCCATGACCATGATTTACATGGATCATGCGATGAAGCTCAAGCAACCGGTCAACCCGCATCAGCAGGACGATTGGGACAAGTGGTGTCCGGGTGCCGCGATCGGCGAGGTCATCGATACTCCCCGCAATCCGGTGCTCTATCGCACCGGCACCTCTTAATATATACTCAGACTAATAGTAGATGCAAGCACCGGGAAATGGAGGTGTCATTCCATGCCATTCATCACGTCGGCGACGGCCCGGAAGGAACCCTACGACGTCATCGTCGTGGGCTCGGGCGCCGGTGGCGGCCAAACCGCCTATACGCTGACGATGGAAGGCGCGCACGTTTTGATGCTGGAAGCGGGACGTCGATACGATCCGCTCACCGAGACTCCGATGTTCCAGACGCCCGACCAGGCGCCGCTGCGGGACGTGGACACCCCTGACAAGCGATTCGAGTTTTACGACGCCACGGTCGGTGGCGGCTGGCAAGTGCCCGGTGAGCCTTACGTGCAGACGCGTCTCGACGACGCCGGGCGCTTTGACTGGTGGCGCCCGCGGATGCTGGGCGGCCGCACCAATCACTGGGGGCGCATTGCACTACGCAACGGGCCCTACGATTTCAAGCCCCGCTCGCGCGACGGCCTGGGCTTCGACTGGCCGATCTCCTACGAGGAGATGGCGCCGTACTATGACAAGGTGGAGCTGCTGATCGGCGTCTACGGGGCGAATGACGGCCTCGAGAACACGCCCAATTCCTCACCCGGGTGCCTGCTGCCGCCGCCCAAGCCGTTGGTGAGCGATCTGCTGATCGCCCAGCGTGCTCGCAAGCTCGGTATCCCCGTGATCGCCGGTCACCGCGCAGTGCTGACGCAGCAGCTGGATTGGAAGAATTCCCCGGAGAGACTGCATCCCGGAAATCCCCGTGCGCAACGGATCATTGCCGCGGACATGCAGAAGCGGTCTGGGTGTCTTTGGGCGACGCCCTGCAATCGCGGCTGCTCGGTCCGCGCCAATTACCAGTCGACCACGGTACATCTGCCGCCTGCGCTCGAGACCGGCAAGCTCGACATTCTGACCGATGCGATGGTGTACGAAGTCACGCTCGCGAAGGACGGCCGCGCGACAGGCGTGAGCTTCATCGACAAGACCACGGGCCGGCACCAGCACGCCCGCGCTCGCGCTGTGGTGCTGGCCGCAAGCTCCTGCGAGTCGGCGCGCATTCTGCTCAATTCCAAATCGGCCCGGTTCCCGGACGGACTCGGCAACGCGAGCGGCAAAGTCGGCAAGTACATCATGGACACCGTGGGTAGCGACGTAGGGGGACAGATCCCACTGCTCGAGAGCCTGCCGCCGCTCAATGAAGAGGCCGCGTGGGGTATGCAGATGTACACGCCGTGGTGGCTCTATCCCCACGCAGGCAAGCTCGGCTTCGCGCGCGGCTATCACGTCGAATTCGGCGGCGGCAAGCTGATGCCCGACGTGAACACGAGCACCGGCCTCGAATGGCTGACCGGCGGCAGTTACGGAGTGAAATTCAAGGAAGACGCGCGCCGCTACTACGGCTCGTTCGTCTGGTTCAGCGGCCGCGGCGAGATGATCCCGAACGAGCATTCCTATTGCGAGATCGACCCGGTGGTGAAGGACAAGTGGGGAATCCCGGTGCTGCGCTTTCATTGGAAGTGGTCGCAGCACGAGACCCGCCAGGCGGCTCACATGCAGAAGACCTTCGGCGAAATCATCGCGGCGATGGGCGGGCGATTGGCCGGCCCGATCGAGACCGACGGCGCCAAGGCGATCTCCCCTGGCGGTAGCATCATCCACGAGGTGGGCGGCACCATCATGGGCTCCGACCCGGGGAAGTCCGTGACCAACCGCTGGTGTCAAACCTGGGACGTGAAGAACCTTTTCGTTGCGGACGGCGGCCCCTTCGCATCGAACGCCGACAAGAACCCCACGCTGACGATCATGGCGAACGCCTGGCGCGTGGCCGACCACATCCTCGAGCGCATGCGCCGCAAGGAGCTCTGATGGATCGCCGCACGAGCATCAAGTGGGTGCTGGCCGCCTCGGCATCCGTGCCCTTTTTGACGCGGCTCGCCCGCGGCGCGCAGCCGCCGGCCTCTCTTGTCACCACTTACGTACCGGCCGCGACGGGATTCGGCGCGGATCCAAACCTGATCAAGGAGTACAAGCCAGGGGACCTGTGGCCGCTCACCTTCACAGCGGAACAGCGTCGGCTGGCGACGGCCTTGAGCGATCTGATCATTCCCGCCGACGCCACCTCTCCCAACGCCTCCGCGGTCGGCGTCATCGATTTTCTCGACGAATGGATCAGCGCCCCCTACGAGCTGCAGCGGCAGGACCGCAAGACCGTCCTCGAGGGCTTCGCGTGGTTGGACGGCGAATCCGCCAGGCGCTTCTCCCACCCCTTCGCCGCCCTCAATGAAGCGCAGCAGAGATCCATTTGCGATGACATCTGCTACGTTCCGACAGCCAAGCCGCAATTCAACGCGGCGGCGACGTTTTTCGCCCGCTACCGCGACCTGACGGCGGGCGGGTTCTACACGACGCCGCAGGGCCGCAAGGATCTGCAGTACATCGGCAACGTGCCGCTGCCGAGGTTCGATGGCCCGCCCCCGGAAGTCCTGAGAAGGGTCGGGCTGATTCCCTGAAAATATTCGAAACCCCTCCTCCGCCACCGGCACCGCTCGAGCTCCATTGACCTCGAGCTGGGTTGAGGTCGTAGTATGGTGCGCGTGGCGAGGTATCCCCGACGGACACGTCAATGAACGCGGAAGCTGAGCCAACTGCAAATGCGGTGGGGCCGAGCAGCTCTACCAACGATCGCTTGGCGGTGAATTCCCGCAGCCTCTTCTTCGACCTCGCCTTTACGGGCTTGCTGATTGGAGCCTATGTCCTTGTCGCGCTTTATCTCTACTGGAAACCAGCGACTTCCGGGCAGCCGTACCAATCGGCAGGGTTCATTGCGCTCTCCATGCTTCTACCCTTGGGCGTCCTGATGTCGCTTTCCTTGATCGAGCGCCTCGTGCCGCCGGCAGGGCCACGCAAGTCATTCAGAAGCTGGCTTCTCCATTTTCAGATCAACATATTCATGGGTTTGCCGGCCATGCTGGCCGGCATCCTGACCGCATTCCTTGCCGCCGCCTTGAGCCGGCATATGGGCTTCAGGGTTGGGCTTTTCGATCTGGAATTCGCCAAAGGCAGGGGACTGTTGGCGTTATTTGGAGCCGTCTTGGTGTCCGCAATTGTCCAGGATTTCTTCTTCTATTGGTATCACCGTGCCCTCCATAAATCACATTTCCTCTGGCAGCATCACAAGATGCACCACATCGATCAGGAGCTCGAAGCGGTGACTGTCAATCGTCAGAACTGGATCGAACAGTTTCTGGCGATGGTACCCATGGCTATTCCGTTGGCGATCCTCTTCAAGACCGACGCGCTCGATGCCCAGGAACTGGGCGCACTCGGCATGATGATCGCCATGGTTTTCGGAACATTCCTGACCCTTGGGCATATGAACGTCAGATTCCAGGTGCGCTGGGCGAGTCCGATTTTCTGCAGTCCCCAGATTCACCGCATTCATCACAGCCGCCTGCCGCAGCACCAGGACAAGAATTTCGCGTTCGTCCTGCCGCTCTGGGACGTTCTTTTTGGCACCTACTATGCCCCGGCGCGGGACGAGTTTCCGCCTTGCGGCGTCGACGGCGAGAAGGAATTTGGTTCCTTCTGGGAATCGCAGATCTTCACCCAACGCGAGTGGTGGAAGATGTTCCGCGCCTGGCGCCGTGCGGCGGCTCGACGCCGCTCCAGGTTGAACAATCGGTCAACGGCCCAGTGAACGTTAACGCCGAGCCGCATCGCAAAATGCGGACGGGTCGGGCAACTCGACCGGCGACCGCATGGCCATGAATTTCCGCCGTCTCCTCTTCGATGTCGGCCTTACAGGTCTGTTGATCGCGGCGTACATCTATGGGACGCTGTACTTCTACTCGACTTCGGCGACCTCCGGGCAACCGCAGCAGTCGGCGGGCTTCCTGATCTTCTTCTCGCTTCTACCTGCGGGCATCCTGGTATTGCTTTCATTGATCGAGCGCCTCGTGCCGCCGGCAGGTTCTCGCTCGAGGGCGAGCTGCAGCGCGTCGTGTCGCTAGGCGAGGTGGCTACGCCCGACACGCCGGGTCCTCAGCCCTGCAACGTGGCACAGGTCCCGCACGACGGCAGCCTCAAGAATCATCTCGCCGTCGCGTGTCTCAGCAGCATGATTCTGATTCTCGATGGCGAGGACCGCGTCGTTTCCGCGGTGGGCGGGATGCCCCCTGAGTACGTGAATGGAACGCTGCGGCCGCCCGAGCCTTGCAATTACACTCTCAATCATCCGCACGACGTCTGCGTTGATGCCGGCGGCGCGCTCTACGTCGCGCAGTGGTGGTCCGGTCAGACCTACCCGATCAAATTGGAGCTCATGGCAGCGTGATAGGCGCTCAGGGACCGCCGCCCGGCGGCCCAGGCACCGCCGCGGTCTGCCCGGAAGGGGCGCTCGCCCCTTTCGAGTTCCAGGCGGTGACATCGAAGTAGTACTTGACGCCGTTGGTCAGGGTGCGGAACGTATAAGTCAGAGCATTACCGGCGTCCTGGGTATTGCCCAGATGCTTTGAATCCGTCCCGATCCGCACGCGATAGCCGACGGCGCCTGCGACCGGCAGCCACTGGAGCCGTACGCTGTGGTTGCCGGCGGTCGGCACCAGCAGCGTCGGCATGCCGGGCGGCGCGGTCACCGGCAGAAGCGGAGGCGCGGAGATCACTGGGGTGCGCGCCGACACGAGTGTGACCGCGAAATCGTCGAAGCTTGCCGGATTCCAGCCGCTGCCGAGTCCGGCCATGCCGCTGCCGTTACGGGTGTCCTTCAGGCTGGCCACCTGTTTGCCGTCGATGCTCGCTGTGATGCGCTCGCCGTGGAAGGCCAGCTCGAGGTGCCGCCAGACGTTGAGTGAAGGAGCAACCTGGCCGGAGGCCATGACGGATTTATCGTCCGCCGCCGCCCGCAGCTCCCACCGGCCGCTGTCAGCGAGGCGCAGCTGATACCCCTGGATGAGGCCGCCCGAAGTGACCGCCGACACTCGTCCGTAGACGGCGGCATAGCCCCGCCGCTCCACGAGCACGTCCGTTGAGACTCGATAGTCCCGCCAGCGGCGGTCCCCGAGCACGGCCAGCGTTCCTGCCTTGGGCCAGTCGCCATAGTAGGTCCAACCCACTGGAGGCTGGTCCACCACCTGACGAAGACAATGCCCCGGACGCCCGGCGCCGCAGGGCGCGGTCTCGAAGGCTCCATTCGCCTCGAAGAAATAGCGCGCCTCCGCTCCGCTCCTGGCGTAACTCTCGAAGTCGTCCCGGTACGGCACCGGGAAAGGCTTGTCAGGCGGTGGCTGCGCCGTGCCCTTCGCCTGCCCCGTCGTGTTGGTCAGCGTATAGACGCTATCGGGTGCGAACACGAACGAGAATCCGCCCGCGCGCGGCTCGAGCCGCGCGATCCGCTCGAACCAGTGCCGGGCATTGGTGCGCCAGACGTAGACCGGGCCTGACCCCAGGCCGCCGGCCAACTTGAAATCGAGCCGTGTCGGCCCGGCAGCCTCCAGGGTGGTCACTACGATGCTGTAGTCGGCGCCGTGATGCAGGCTCACGTAGCTGCCGCCTCCGCGGATGAGCCCGCTGGCGCTGTCGATGTAGCGCCATCCCGGTTGTGCGAACTGCGTCGTGTGCGCAACGACCCACAGGGGCGAGGCGAGCTGGTAATGCCCCGACCACGGCCACTTGGCCCGCAGCAGGCCGGCATTCGGCAGGTCGAAGATGTCGTAATACGATCCGACGAGGCACCAGAGTACCGTCGCAGTGATGCGGCCCTGGATGTAGTTGCGGCTCAGCAGCTCGGCGAGCGGCGGCGACGCCTGGCCCGCGGTGCCCCACACATCGCCCCACGGGCCGTCCTCGCTCGACCACAAGGGCTTCTGCCACTCGCGCGAGCTCGCACGCGCCTCGGGCGTGCTCTGCATCAGCGGGTAGTGAGTCGCGATGACGTCCACGTCCCGGCGCAGCGCCGGATCGCCTCGCATCTCCTGCACCAGTCCCCAGGAGTCGACGGAATCGTCCGCGATGATTTTGGTCGCCGACAGGCCGTGGGCATCCAGGGTCGCGCGCAGTCGCTTGATGAACTGCGGATCCATGCGCGTTTCGTTCCAGATCCCCAGATAATCGATCGTCAGGCCGCGCACGCGCCGCGCCCCGTCCACGAAGCTCACCAGATAATCGGCCGTGGCCTGGGAGTTCGCCTTGCCCACCCAGCCGGGAAAGTCCCAGGCGAGCGCGATGAGCTTGATGTGCGGATTGCGGCGCTTCGCCTCCGCCATCATCCACCATTCGTAGCCACGCTCGAAATTCGTGTCGCCCGGCCGGCGCATGTGAGTCGGCTCGGCGCCTTCGGTCGAGTTGCCGTCGCTGCCGATCTCCACCTTGAGCAGCTGCAGGGAGGCCCCGTAATGCGGCTTGAACAGGTAGTCGAGAATCTGGCTGCGCTGCGGCTCCGGATAGTCGATCAGCAGACGCGAGGTGGCGCCCCCGCCGCTCGCTGCCCCAATGCCCTCGAACACCTCGCCGCCAGCGGCACCGTCGACGGTGATCCGGATGGGCGCTGGCGCCGTTGCCGCGGCAACGTGACAGCCCAGGAGCACTGCCCAAAGCGTGCACAGCGCGCGGGTGAGAACGCTCATCCGGCAAACCGCCCGATGCCCACTGCCCAGGTTTCGTATCTCATGCAATACCCCCTCGGAGCGGCATATTGACAGACCGGGTGCCGCTCATCAATACTCAGACTATTTATAGGACACTGCCGGTCGTGCGCGCATCGTTGGCGCGCGGGAGTCACCTCGATGATCGACGGACAGCTGATGGTCGGGTACCAACGGATGAGGACCGATAGCGCCTTCCAGGGAGTCAATGCCGCCACAGGCGAGCCGCTCACGCCGCCCTTCTCGGTGGCGACCTCGCGTGAGATCGAGCGGGCGTGCCTGCTCGCGCACCAGGCCGCTGCTGCGCTCGGTCAAGTCGATCGATTCCGGCGCGCCCAGTTTCTGGAGGCCATCGCCCGGCACATCGACGCACTCGGCGATGCCCTGCTCGAGCGGGCGGCGCTCGAAACCGGCTTGCCGCTCGCTCGGCTCGGCGGCGAGCGGACCCGAACGATGGCCCAGCTGCGCCTCTTCGCGCAAGAAACCCGCGATGGGAGTTGGATGGGCGTGCGCATCGATCCCGCGTTACCGGAACGCAAACCGCTTGCGCGCAGCGACCTGCGGATGCTCAAGGTGCCCGTCGGTCCGGTGGCGGTCTTCGGCGCGAGCAACTTCCCGCTGGCATTCTCGGTTGCCGGTGGCGACACCGCGTCAGCCTTGGCCGCCGGCTGCCCGGTGGTCGTCAAAGGACATCCCGCCCACCCCGGCACGTCGGCCATGGTCGCGAGCGCCGTCATCGCGGCGGCGCAAGAGTGCACGATGCCCGAGGGCGTCTTCTCCATGCTGGCCGGACCCCACGTGGAGTTGGGTCAAGCGCTCGTGCGTGACCCACGTATCCAAGCCGTGGGGTTTACAGGATCGCGCCGGGGAGGACTCGCCCTGATGAAGCTCGCGGCTGCGCGGCCGGTGCCCATTCCGGTGTATGCCGAGATGAGCAGCGTGAATCCGGTGATCATCCTGCCGCACGCACTGAGGAAGCGTAGCGCGGCCATTGCCAGAGGATTTGTCGCCTCCCTCACTCTCGGGGCGGGTCAGTTCTGCACCAATCCCGGCCTCGTGTTCCTGCTCGAGGGTGCCGACTCGGAGTCCTTCATCGCTGTGGCCAGAGAAGCGCTGCAGGAATCCAAGCCTCAGGTGATGCTGACGCCCGCCATTCACGCGCAATACGAGCGCGGGCTCGCCGCGACCCGAGCACGCTCCGATGTCACGACCGTCGTGCGTGACATCGAGCCGGCCGAGCCCTACTGCGCCCGGGGCGCGCTCTTCGTAACACGTGCCGAAGCACTGCTTGCCCACCCGGAGCTCGCGGAGGAGCTCTTCGGACCCGCCTCGACCCTGGTGTTGTGCCGCGACGAAGCCGAGCTTCTCGCCGCGCTCGCGAGTCTCCCCGGACAGCTCACCGCGACGATTCATTTCGAGCCGGAAGACATTACGCTTGCGAACCGCCTGGTCAGCCCTCTGCAGCGCAAAGCAGGACGACTGATCGCAAACGGCTGGCCGACCGGCGTCGAGGTGAGCCACGCAATGGTGCACGGGGGCCCGTATCCAGCCACCTCCGACGGCCGCAGCACTTCGGTGGGTACGCTCGCGATCGAGCGGTTCTTGCGACCCGTTTGCTACCAGGACTTCCCCGAGGAGCTGCTCCCGGCAGACCTGCGTCGAACCGCCACGCGCGCGTTCGCACATCGTTTCGACGGACGGTTCGTTGTCTCCGACTAGCGGTACCTCACGCATGACTCCGGCAGTCGGGACTGATGAGGAGGATTCCTGTTGACTCGTGATGACGATTCCGGCCGCGGCCGTCGCGGAACACCCGCCAGTTCGGATGCTGGCGCTCTCCCCGGCGCCTCCCGCCGGGAATTCCTCGTCAACGGTGCCGCGATTGCGGCGGGTTGCGCACTCTCGCGTGGCGCCGCGGCCGCCGCCGCGATCGGCGCGCCGACAACGGCTGCCGCAGCCGAGGCCGCTGCCGCGTACCTGACACCGCTCGATATCCGGGTTGCAGGCGGGCGCATCGCGCTCACTTCAACCGTGGCCCCGGCGATCTCGAGTGCGCTCCCGAGCCTTTGGTGGCGCGCCGTGGGGGAGTCGGCGTGGCGCATGTCCTCCGGGACGGCACTTCAGGGGCGGACCGCCGGTCCGGAACGGCATCGCTTGCGCGTGGCCTTGGGCCCGCTCCAGGCGGACATCCTGGTCAGCCGCTTCCTGGATAATCGGGTCTGGAAGCTCTCAGGCGTCCTGACCAACACCGGTACGGACACCCTGGAGCTGGCGCGCTTCAATTACTTGAACGGCCGGATGGCCGGCACGGGATTTCTGGAGCTCAACGGCAGACGGGAGCAACCCATCCTGCGTACGGGCAGCGCGGCCTCCGCCCAGCGCGCGGACGTGGAGGCCTACTGGCAAGCCATGGGCGTCACATGGCCGCGCTTTGCCGATCCGCTAACGGATGAAAGAGGCTGGTACGCCTCACTGGACTACGCAGGCTTCGCAAGCAGCTGGGATCAGCCGGGCTGGGGATTTGGCTTCGTGGCGCCCGGCAATGCGTTCGGAGACATCGGCTATCGCGGCGCCGGCGATGCGGCCGAGATGTATGTCGGGGTTCAGCTGGATGGCATCGCGTTGGCTGCCGGGGCTCATATCGCGCTCGAGGAGACGCTGGTCTGGTGTGGAGACCTGCAATCGGGGCTGAAGGTGTGGGCATACGCCTGCGCGCGGGAGCTGCATGCGCGCGAGTCGCCACCACCCATGGTCGGATTCTGCTCGTGGTACCGGGATTACGGCGCCGTCCGCCAGGAGGACGTGGAGCGCGCAACGCAGGAATTCCAGCACTGGCCGGCGCCGCCGGGCAAGCGTCTCATCCAGGTCGACGCGGGCTGGCAGACGATGGAGGGGGACTGGACCCCCAACAGCAAATTCAAGCAATGGAGCTCGCTGCCTGCGCGCATTGCCGCGACCGGCTCGGTTCCGGGGCTGTGGATCGCGCCCCTGATGGTGAGCTCCGACCACCCGATCATGCGACAGCATCCGGACTGGTTGCAGCGTCTGCAGGACGGCACGCCCGCGATCACGTTCCCGGGCCACGCTGCAGGCTCTTCGGGGGCAAGCATTCATTTTCTCGATCCTGACCATCCCGAGGTCCGGCTCTTCATTTCCGACACGTTCAAGCGTCTCGAGAAGGAAGGCTGGCGGTACTTCAAGATCGACTTCATGTATCCGGTCACCGGTGCGCGGTACGCGCCCGGGCGGACACGGCCGGAACTTCAGAGCAAACGCGAGTTGTATCAGCTGATTCGTGCCGCGTTAGGTCCCCACGCCATCATCAACGCCTGCGACGGTGCGCTCGGACGCCAATTCATCGGCAGCGCGGATGTGGCGCGGATCGGCGGCGATAACAGCTTCAATTTCCCGGGCGTGAAGACTTCGGTACACCAGGTCCTGGGGCGCTTCGCAGTCAATGGCGTGTGGCTGCGGGCGGATGCGGATTGCTTTACCATGCGCAGCGGCAAATCACAGCTCGACGAGGAAGAGCGCCGCCTGCAGACCGGAACCATCGGACTCAGCGGCGGGATCTTTCTGACCTCCGACTACCCGTCGGAATGGTCCAGAGAGGGCGCCGAGTTCGTCAGCCGGTTCTGGAACCAACGGGGGCCCATCGCACCCAACGACCAGTACATCGCCCGGACGCCGGACGGCGAGATCATCGCCTATCGGGTCAGTCATCGAATGGGCGCCCGGACGCTGCATCGGGTAGCGCTTTACAACTGGTCCGACAAAGTGTTGACCACCAGCGTCGCCCTGCAAGCGGTCCATCTCCCGCGCCGCGTCCGCTTGAAGCCCTCCTCGGACTGCCCCGGCTGCCACCTGAAGGAAGGCATCGTGAGCGTAGTGGCGCAGCCGCCTCACAGCATGCGCATCGTCGACCTCATCCAGTCCTGACCGCCCTGCCCTCTTGGCCGACTATGACATCACCGCGGTGGTCGCTCGAGCGGGCACCTCCGTGACCGTGCCCGGCAAGCCGTCCCCAATCTGGGGCCGACGGCACGCAATCCTTGGGATGTGCTTCCTGGCGGTGCTCATCGCATATACCGACCGCGTCAACATCTCCGTTGCTTCGGTCGCCATGCGCGAGCAGTTCGGATGGACGCAAACCGTCAAGGGATTCGTACTGTCCTCATTCTTCATCGGTTACATGCTCTTCATGGTGGCGAGCGGCTGGCTCGCCACGCGCTTCGGCGGCAAGCGCGTGCTCGCGATTTCCGTTGTCTGTTGGTCCGTGTTCACTCTCCTGACGCCGTGGGCGGCCTCGATTTCGGTCGCCACACTGCTCGCCGTGAGGATCGGCCTCGGAGTGGGCGAAGCGGCGATAGTCCCTGCGACGTATGAGCTGCTTCGCCGCTGGGCGCCGGAGAGCGAGCGCTCACGCGCCGTGACCGGCTTTAACAGCGGCGGTCCGTTCGGACAGATCGTCGGATTCCTGGTCACGGGGTGGCTGACCGGTCGGTTCGGCTGGCCCAAGTCCTTTTATCTGTTTGGCGTAATCGGATTCATTTGGGCGGCGTTCTGGCTGGCGCGCATCCATGACAACCCGGCCGACGACCGACGCATCAGCGCACCGGAGCTGCGGCTGCTCCAGGGGAGTCGGGGAGTGGACCCGGAAGCGTCGGGTCCGCCGATACGAACGCTCCTCGCCAGAGCGCCGGTCTGGGCGATCTTCATCAGCCAATTCAGCAACAACTGGGGTTTGTACCTGTTGATGGCCTGGCTGCCGAGCTACTTCCGCGACACCATGAAACTCAGCATCGCCAATGCCGCGGAGTTTGCTGCGGCGCCGTGGCTCGCGACCTTCATCGCCGCCAACGCCGCGGCCGCGCTGTCGGACGGAGCTATCGCGCGCGGCATTGCCACCGCGGTCGTCAGAAAGATCACCGTCGGTCTCGGTCTCCTGGGCTTTTCGGCATGTCTCCTGCTCTTGCTCCAGGCTCACTCGCAGACAAGTGCGTTGCTTGTGGTCTGCGCCGCAACCGGCTCACTGGGAATTTCCTGGTCGGGCTTCACGCCGAATATGCTCGACATAGCTCCTCGCCACAGCGCGGTGCTCATGGGAGTCAGCAACACCCTCGCGACGATTCCCGGCATCGCGGGAGTCACCATCACCGGCTGGCTGTTGGACAAGACCGGTGGCTACTCCGCAACCTTCGTACTGACCGCCGCCTTGGGGATCATGGGCGCCCTGGTCTACTTAATCTGCGGAAGCGCACGGCGAATAGACGGCTGAACGAGGCGCCGCCTGCAATTTACTCAGACAACATGGCCGAGCTGGGCTATCATCCTCGCAGGACGTTCTTTTAATTTGTAATGCGGGGTTTCCATGCCGTTGCGAATCTTGCAGGTGGAGCTTGCGGGCCAAGGAAGAGCCGTGGCGGCTCTGGATGACGGTGGCCGTGCGGTGAGGCTCGACGGTATCGCCACGGCATACGAGCTTGCGGGCGCAGCGCTCGCGCAAGGGGTGTCGCTCGAAGAGGCGGCTTGGCGCCGCATGACGGCCGAGGTAATCGATACCGGCGGCTCGAGCCCCGGCGTGCGGCTGTTGCCCCCCATCGACCACCCGGACCCGGCGCACCTCTATCTAACCGGCACCGGCCTGACGCACCTCGGCTCCGCGGAGAGCCGCGACAAGATGCACGCGCTGGCAGTCAAAGGCGATGCCCAGACGGATTCGATGCGCATGTTTCTCGACGGACTGAAAGGGGGCAAGCCGGCCGGGGCCAAGGTCGGCTCGCAGCCGGAGTGGTTCTACAAGGGGGATGGGTCGAGCATCGTGCCGACCGGCGCTCCGCTCGAGGTGCCTGCCTTCGCCCTCGACGGCGGCGAGGAGCCGGAGATCGCCGGCATCTATCTCATCGACCCGCGGGGGCTGCCGCTGCGTCTCGGCTTCTGCCTCGCCAACGAGTTTTCCGACCATGTGTTGGAGCGGCAGAATTATCTCCTCCTCGCCCACTCGAAGCTGCGTCAGGCCGCCCTGGGGCCGGAGCTGCGGCTCGGGGATCTCCCCGCGGATGTGCGTGGCACGAGCCGCATATACCGCGCCGACCGCCTCCTCTGGGAGAAACCCTTCCTCACCGGTGAGGCGAACATGTCGCACACGATCGCCAATCTCGAGCACCATCACTTCAAATACGGCATCTTCCGCCGGCCGGGAGATGTGCACGTGCATTTCTTCGGCGCGGCGACCCTGTCCTTCATGGACGACGTACGTTGCGAGCCGGACGATATGTTCGACATCAGCGCCGATGCGTTTCTTCTGCCGTTGCGAAATCGGCTAGCGCGGGGCGTCGCAGCGCCCTCCTTTTCGGTGCAATCCCTTTAGTAGCTGCTTGCGGAGCCGCGCAATGAATACCGCCGTTCGCCGTCACGGCGCAATCGCCGCGATCGCCACCCTGCTCGCCTACGGATCGGCCGCGGGTCAAGCCTACGCCGGGTCGGCTGCCGCGACGCCGCCCATGGGCTGGAACAGCTGGGATGCCTATGGCACCACGATCACGGAGGCACAGTTTCGCGCCAACGTCCTGTCGATGAGCCGTCACCTCGCGCCGTACGGCTGGCGCTACGCGGTGATTGACATGGAATGGTACGTCCGCAATCCGACTCCGATGGGCAGTGGCAGTGCCCCCGGCGCGCAGCTCGTGCTCGATCGCTACGGCCGCTATGTTCCGGCGCCCAACCGCTT
>Ga0126373_10001999_pt1 | contig 14832 bp, 10 predicted proteins | sample PanSoiMetPlot_11_FD_92545 | JGI IMG/M metagenome (GOLD analysis project Ga0126373, IMG submission 92545) | Tropical forest soil microbial communities from Panama - MetaG Plot_11 | ecosystem: Environmental > Terrestrial > Soil > Tropical forest > Bulk soil | place: Panama | collected 2016-02-17 | reverse complement strand
GAGGTATAGATGAGGCCATGACTTGACTCAAGGTTTGCCAGCATCCGGGCTGGGTCGACCGTCAGGCCGGCCATCATCCAGGTCGTCTCAGCCAGCAGGAAGTCCGTACCGATCGCCGCATCAGGCAGCGCCACCCGCTCCGCCGAGGAGTGCGAGATATCCCGCTCATGCCACAGCGCGATGCCCTCCAGGACCGGGACAATCTGGGCGCGGACTACCCTGGCCAGCCCGCAGATGCGCTCGGCCCGGACCGGGTTGCGCTTGTGCGGCATCGCCGAGGAGCCCTTCTGGCCCGTTCCGAAGGGCTCGGCCAGCTCTCTGACCTCGGTTCGCTGGCCGTGCCGGACCTCCAGCGCGATGGCGTCGCAGACGCTCGCGATCAGCGCCAGCACGCTCACCCACTCGCCGATCCCATCGCGGAGGACCACCTGAGTCGCCACGTCCGCTGGCCGGAGTCCCAGCTCGGCGAGCACCTCCGTCTCGATCGACGGGTCGATGTTGGAGTAGGTTCCGACCGGCCCGGAAAGCTTGCCAACCGCCACCGACTGACGCGCGCGCAGCAGCCGGTCCCTGCACCGGTGCGTCGCGAACGCGAAGTCCGCGACCCGGTGGCCCCAGACGTCGGGCTCTGCGTGGATGCCATGGGTCCGGCCGACCCGGATTGTGGCCCGGTGCGCCAGCGCGTGCTCCCGCAGCACCTGCAGCAATTCTTCGCAGCGGGCCGTCAGTAGGTCGGTTGCCTCGGTTAGCTGCAGCGCCAGGCCGGTGTCGACGAGGTCGGAGGAGGTCATGCCGTAGTGGACATAAGCGGCCGCCTCGCGCGGCGTGGTGTTGTTGGCCCAGGCCGACAGGAACGCGATCACGTCGTGGCCGGTGACGGCCTCGAGGGCGGCCACCTGCTCCGGCGTCGGTGGCGAGGCGGCGGCGACCGGCCCGACCGCGTCCGCCGGAACGGCGCCGGCCTTCGCCTGGGCAGCAAGCACAGCCGTCTCGACCTGGCACCACAGCTCGTACTTATGCGCCTCGCTCCAGACGTGGCCCATGTCCGGCAGCGTGTAGCGGTCTATCACGTGACTATCCTCCCGCATCCCGGCCGACCGGGCCTGGTGGCTCCCGGCCGAGGGCCCCTTGGCCGAGGGCCCCCCGACCGAGCGCCCCCTCAACGAGTAGCGGCGCCACCAGCACCACGGCCACCACGACGAGCTGAACGTCCAGCCCGGCGACTGCGCCGACCGCCATGGTGACCAGCGCCAGGGCCGCGGCAAGCACCCGCAGCCAGACCGGACCTATCCGCAGATGCCGCCTGATGGCCGCGTTGCCACCCAGGAACAGGGCCGCCCCGCAGGCGAGGACCGCTGTCTGGCCGACCGAGGCGCTCGCCGCGCCGATGCGCGTGAACGCCATGAGCACCCCGGCAGCCAGCCCCACCAGGCCGAGCAGCAGAGGGATGAAGCCGTAGAAGAAGGCGCTGAGGGCGATTGCGGGTCGGCGGGCGGGGCCCACCCGGAGCAGCGCGAGTTCGGCGCGCTCGTCGTCGCCTGAGCCGAAAACGATCCACCACAGCGCGGCCGCCACAACGAGGCCGAGCAGGGCGATCCCCAGTAACGTCCAGTTGGCGCCGCCGGGCCGGCTGACCGGCCCGGCCGCGCCGATCCCGACGGCGGCCACGGACTCGCCGACGGCGACGATCAGCAGCGCACTGTGCCGCTCGACGAAGTGGGCGGGCCGCAGGTGGAACAACCCGGCCGGATGCACGATCAGGGGCGAGCCGAGCTGGACGGCCAGCGCCGCGACCCAGAGCACGTATGCGGCCGTATCGGCGTTGCCGCCCGGCCCGTGCAGCAGCCCGGCAATGATGACGAGCAGAGCCGACGCAATGTTGAAGGGGGCGACCCGGATGATGTTGGTGTTCACCCGGTAGTACAGGAACGCGTGCACGACGACGACGATCATGTAGCCGAGACCCAGCACCACGCCGTAGCTGCCGAATCCGGCCGGAATCGCGATACCGACGACCAGGAAGCCTGCCATGCCGGCCAGCAGGCCGATCCGCTCCGCGGTGTGGACAGGCGGCCTGGTGTTCGTCAGCCACGCATAAGCCCCGTACATCCACCACAGCAGGCCGAAGATGAGCAGCACTTTGCCGACTGTCAGCCAGGACAGCTGTGTCGCCAGTACGGACGTCAGCTGCGTCAGCGTGAACGCGAACACCAGATCGAAGAAGATCTCCAGCGTGCTGACCCGCAGCGGTGGCTCGGTCGCATCATCTGTCTGGCCTGGCGGCGCCTCGGACCAGCCCCCGGCCGCGCCGCCCTCAGTCATGTCCGCGGGCTGGTACCGGGCGCAGGCATGGCCGCGATGTCGGGGCGGAACCATCCGCCGCGCATCCGGATGAGCGAGGCTGCCTCGTAAGCGCGGGTACGTGCCGTCGGGAGATCGCCGGCGCTGCCGACGACGTTGAGGACCCGGCCGCCGTTCGCGGTCACGCGGCCTGCGCCGTCGCTGGCCGTCCCGGCGTGCAAGACATAACAGCCGGGAACGTGGTCGGCATCGGCGAGTCCCTCGATCAGGTCGCCGCGGACCGGGCTATCTGGGTACCCCTCGGCGGCGATGACGACTGTGACAGCGGCGCCGGGCAGCCAGCTGAGCTGGCCTGCGGCCGCCAGGTCGCCGGCTGCGGACGCGGCCAGCAGGCCGCCGAGCGGGGTATCGAGGCGGTCGAGCATGACCTGCGTCTCCGGGTCGCCGAACCGGGCGTTGAACTCGACGACACGCGGTCCGCGCTCCGTCAGGCACAGCCCGACGTACAGCAGCCCGCTGAACGGCCGACCGATCCGGCGCAGTTCCGCCAGCGTCGGCGTGACCACCGTCGACATTGTTTGCTCGGCGAGGTCGTGGGGTGCCCACGACAGCGGCGTGTAGGCGCCCATACCGCCGGTGTTCGGGCCCTCGTTCCCTTCGTGGGCCCGCTTGTAGTCCTGGGCCGGCTGCAGTGCCACGGCGTCGGTGCCGTCGGCGAGCGCGAAGACTGAGACCTCGGGACCGTCGAGGAACTCCTCGATCACGACGGTGCCGGTAACCCCGGCGTGGGCAAGGGCCTCGACCCGATCGGTCGTGACGACGACACCCTTCCCCGCGGCCAGCCCGTCGGCCTTGACCACGTAGGGCGGCCCGAACTCAGCGAGCGCGGCGGCCACCTCGGACTCGGTCCGGCATGTCCTGGCGGCCGCCGTCGGCACGCCGGCCGCGGTCATGACCTGCTTGGCGAACGACTTGGAGCCCTCGATCATGGCCGCGCCCTGGCGGGGGCCAAAGCAGGCGAGGCCGGCTTCGCGGACCGCGTCCGCGACGCCGGCCACGAGCGGCGCTTCCGGGCCTACGACGACGAGGTCGGTGGCGAGCTTCTGCGCCAGCGCAGCGACCTCGGCTGGGCTGGTCGCCGCCACGTCATGCAGCTCGGCGAGCTCGCCGATACCCGGATTGCCGGGCGCGGCGTGGAGGTCTGCGACCTCGCCGTCCCTGGCCAGCGCCCGGACCAGCGCGTGTTCGCGGCCGCCGGACCCGATGACCAGAATGCGCACGACCCAGAGCCTACCGGCCGGGTGGCCATCGGTCCGGGCTCGCAGCCCGCCGGGCTCATCGTCTCCGGCGCTGTCGGCGTCAGAGCACCTCACGCAGCTGGACGATCTGGTCCCGGCGCGGCCCGACGCCGATGGCCGCGACCGGGGCGCCGATCATGTCCTCGACGGCCCGCACGTAGCGCTGGGCGTTCTTCGGCAGATCGGCGAAGTCCCTTGCCTCGGAGATGTCCTCCCACCAGCCGTCCAGGTACTCGTAGACGGGCCGTGCGTGGTGGAAGTCGGTCTGGGTCATCGGCACCTCGTCGTGCCGGACACCGTGCACGTCGTAGGCGACGCAGACCGGGACCTTCTCCAGCCCGGACAAGATGTCGAGCTTCGTGATGAAGTAATCAGTCAGACCGTTGACACGAGTCGCGTACCGGGCAATCACGGTGTCCAGCCAGCCGGTGCGGCGCGGCCGCCCGGTCGTCACTCCGTACTCGCCGCCGGTCTTGCGCAGCCACTCGCCCTGATCGTCGGTGAGCTCAGTAGGGAACGGTCCGGCGCCGACCCGGGTGGTGTAGGCCTTGAGGATGCCGACCACCCTGGTGATCCGGGTGGGGCCGATGCCCGAGCCCGCGCAGGCACCGCCTGCGGTCGGCGAGGACGACGTCACGAACGGGTACGTGCCGTGGTCCACATCAAGCAGGGTGGCCTGCGCGCCCTCGAGAAGGACCACCTGTCCGTCATCAAGTGCCTTGTTGAGCACCAGCCCCGTGTCAGCGATGTACCGGCCGATCCGGTCGGCGAAGCCAAGGTACTGGTCGGCGACGTGGTCGGCGTCGATGCCGCGGCGGTTGTAGACCTTGGCCAGGACCTGGTTCTTCTCTCGCAGCACGAGCTCGAGCTTCTGGCGCAGGATGCCGGGGTCAAACAGGTCCTGCATCCGGATGCCGACCCGCGCCGCCTTGTCGCTGTAGGCAGGTCCGATGCCACGGCCGGTCGTGCCGATCCGCGCGTTACCGAGGTAGCGCTCGGTGACCTTATCCAGCGCGACATGGTGCGGCATGATCAGGTGGGCGTCGGCGGAGATGAGCAGCCGATCCCGCCACACTCCGCGCGCCGCGAGCCCGTCGATCTCCGCGATCAGCACCTCGGGGTTGATCACGACCCCGTTGCCGATGACTGACGTCGCGTGGTCCGACAGCGCTCCGGACGGCAGCAGGTGGAGCGCGTAGCTCTCGTCGCCGATGACGACGGTGTGACCGGCGTTGTTGCCGCCCTGGTAGCGGACCACGTAGTCGACGTGGTCGCCGAGCAGGTCGGTGGCCTTGCCCTTGCCCTCGTCGCCCCACTGAGCGCCGACGATCACGATGGCGGGCATGTCGCAGCCTCCTCCCACCGGACGAAAGCCCCAGGGCCAGCGTCATTGCGGAGCTGCAAGCGCGGCACAGGGGCTCTTGCACAACGATGCTACCGGCCGGGCCCGGCGCTGACCCGTCGACGTCGCCCAGTCAGGCTGATAACCACGACGTCCAGGCCAGGAATGCGGTCGAAGTGGTGCAGATTGAGGTTTCCTGTGGAAGCGTCTGGAAGAGCTCAGGACGCCGAGTCAAGCGCAGCCGCGCCGGCCGGGCTGGCCTCGGCCAGGAAGTCCCGGCACCGGACAGCCTCGTCGTCCTCGCCGATCGCGGCCGCAGCCAGCCCCAGCAGGTGCAGCGCGCGCAGGAACCCCTGATTCGGCTCGTGCTCCCACGGCACCGGCCCGAACCCGCGCCATCCCGCCCGGCGCAGCTGATCAAGGCCGCGGTGGTACCCAGTCCGGGCAAACGCATAGGCGGCCACCGGCTCGCCATCGGCCAGCGCACGCCCCGCTAGCGCAGCCCAGGCAGCGGAGTAGCTCGGGAATTGCGCCGCCACCTGGGTCGGGTCACTGGCCACCGCCAAGGCGGCACGGGCCTTGTCATCGGCCGGAAGATACGTGGCGGACGGGCCGCCGAGCAGGTTCTCGTGCATGTGCCCCTCCGGCCGGTCAGATCTGCTTGCCGGCCGCCAGCAGGTCCTCGCATGCCTGGACCACCCGGCGGGCCATCGACTCCTCGGCTGCCTTGCCCCAGGTCCGCGGGTCGTAGGCCTTCTTGCTGCCCACGCCTCCGTCGACCTTGAGCACGCCGTCGTAGTTGCTGAGCATGTGGCCGGCCACCGGGCGCGTGAAGGCGTACTGGGTATCGGTGTCGACGTTCATCTTGACGACGCCGTAGCCGATGGCCTCGCGGATGTCGGCCAGGTCTGACCCGGATCCGCCATGGAAGACCAGATCGAAGGGCTTGTCCTTGCCGTACTTGGTGCCGACCGCGTCCTGGATGTCCTTCAGGATCGCGGGCCGCAGCCGGACATGCCCTGGCGCGTAAACGCCGTGCACGTTCCCGAAGGTGGCGGCCAGGATGTAGCGCCCACGCTCACCCAGGCCCAGGGCCTCAGCGGTGGCCAGGGCGTCTTCGGGCGTGCTGTACAGCTTTTCATTGATTTCGCCGACGACACCGTCCTCCTCGCCGCCGACGACGCCGATCTCCATCTCCATCACCACATGCGCCGCAGCGCACCTGTCCAGGAGCTCGGTGGCAATCTGCAGATTCTCGGCCAGTGGCACGGCCGAGCCGTCCCACATGTGCGACTGGAACAGCGGCTCCTCGCCGCGGGCTACCCGCTCGGCGGAGATCTCTACCAGCGGCCGCATGTACCCGTCGAGCTTGTCCTTGGGGCAGTGGTCGGTGTGCAGGGCGACGTTGACCGGGTACTTGGCGGCGACCGTGTGGGCGTATTGCGCGAGGGCCACCGCGCCCGTCACCATGTCCTTCACCGTCGAGCCCGACAGGTAGTCGGCACCTCCGGTGGAAACCTGGATGATTCCGTCGCTCTGCGCCTCGGCGAACCCGCGCAGAGCCGCGTTCAGTGTCTGGCTTGAGGTGACGTTGATCGCAGGGTAAGCAAAACCCTGCTCTTTCGCCCGGTCGAGCATCTCAGCGTAGACCTCTGGCGTCGCGATCGGCATGACGGAAAATCCTCTCCTGACTTGAGTCAGTGCCAGTATCGCCGAGGTGCCGGGCGGGCCCAACTCGACCGTCCTGACTTACCTGCATTCCCTGGCGGCAACCGCTGCCAGGGCTACGCTTCGAGCATGGGACGCCATGATGCGGACCCTGCCGATCGTCGCCGCTACACCGGCATGGTGCTGCTTTCTGCGGTTGTTCTGACCTTGCTCATCATCGGTGTGGTCGCGCTCCGTGCGCTATCACACGGCTAGCTCAGACCGAGATCAGCTATCTCGAAGGCGGGCAGGTACTCCAGGCCGCGGTCGGTGATCGCGCGCCGGGCGCCGCGCTCGACGATGACGGCTACGCCTACGACTTCGGCACCGGCCTCGGTCAGCGCATCGACCGCCGTCAGGACCGAAGCGCCGGTCGTGGAGGTGTCCTCTACCGCCAGGACGCGTCGGCCGGCAACCTCGGGACCCTCGATCCGGCGCTGGAGTCCGTGCGCCTTCTCGGTCTTGCGCACGACGAAAGCGTCGAGCTTGCGGCCGCGGGCTGCGGCAGCGTGCAGCATCGCGGTGGCGACTGGGTCGGCGCCGAGGGTCAGGCCGCCGACCGCCTCATAGCCGAGGGGCGCCGTCACGTCCAGCATGACCTGGCCAGCCAGCGGTGCCGCGCGGCCGTCCAGCAGCACCCTCCGCAGGTCGATATACCAGTTCGCCTGCTGCCCCGACGAGAGTGTGACCGCGCCATGGACGATCGCTAGCTCCCTGATCAGGGCGAGCAGCTCAGCCCGGCGGTCGGCGGCGTCGGTCACGACAGCCGAGCCTACCGGGCCGGGGTGGCCGATCTTGTGCTGGTCAACCCAGCTGCGGGCACCTGGTAGTTTCTGCGGGCCGGGGCGTGGCTAAATGACCGGATTCGCCGGCCGATCAGATGCGCAAATGCGCTGAACAAGCTGCACAGATGCTGGTCTGGCGGATAACTCAACGATCCGCGCTATCTGCCACGGCTACGGCTGTGCGCTGGTAACGTCACGCGCAAGGGGAAGGACGGTGTCGCGTTGGATCGCTGCGCGCTGTTCGTGGACGCTGGCTACGCGCTGGGCGACGGCGCGCTTGCTGTTCACGGCACTCGCAATCGTGACTCGGTTTCCTGGGACTATGCGGGCCTGTTGAAGTTGCTCAGCAGTCTGTCCAGGGACCGGACGGGGCTGCCGCTACTGCGCTGTTACTGGTACGACGGTGCGGGGGCGGGCAGCCGGGCGGCAGAGCACGACGCGCTGGCCGACCTGCCAGGGGTCAAGCTCAGGCTGAGCAAGGCCAGGCCCAGCCGCAAGGATGGCGTCGACGCCGAGATGCGCAGGGACCTGACGGCGCTCGCTCGCAACAGGTCGGTGACCGACGTGATCATTGTCAGCGCCGAGGAGGACCTCGCCTCCGTGATCGCGGAGGTGCAGGAGTTCGGTGTCCGGGCTGTGCTCCTGCACATCGGCCTCGACGGAAGCTGGGCAGGATCGCGTGCGCTCCGGCAAGAGTGCGATGAGGTTATCGAGATCTCCGCCGGCCACCTGCGCCCCTACGTTGACCTCATAGCAGGCGCGGAGCCGCAGCTCGCGGCCATCGGCTACCGGGAACTGCCAGCCGGTGCCCAGCAGGTCAGCGGTCCGCACGCCGTGCCAGAGTCGGCCGGTCCGCGCCTGTTCGACTCGCCGTCACGCACCGGGTATGAGCAGGCCGCGCAGCTGGCGAGTGTGGATGGTCACGCCCACGACCCACGGAACGGCCTGCCGAGCTCGGACCTGCGCGCGGCCTCGGTTCACGACAGCCAGGCCATGCAGCCCGGCCAGCCGCAGGCGGCAGTCTCGTATCACCGGCCCGACGTGAGCGGTCCGGGCCTCGGCGTCACGGCTGACGCGGGCATGGGCCAGGCGGCATTTGGCGGGTCCGACGGCGCGCACTCGGCCAACGGCCACGGCGGTGCCGGCCAGGCGCACGACTTCTCCCAGCGTGGCGGGCCCCCCGACATGCGCCCGCACGGTGGCCCGGCCATGGGCGCCGGAATGGACCAGCAGGCGATGGGCCTGCGGAACTCACCGGGTCCGGGCGGATTTGGCGCGCACGCGCTGCCAGGCACCAGCATGGGCGACGGCCTGTCAGGCAACGGCAACGGTGTCACCCGGACCGGCGGGCACGCCCGTGGTCTGCAGCCTGCTGGCGGAGCGGTCAACGGCGTGCCGGGCAACGGTGTGCCGGACAACGGTATGCCGGGCAACGGTATGCCCGGGCCGGGCTTGTCCGGCTCTGGCCTGCCCGCCCACGGGGTGCCAGGCAACGGCCTGCCGGGCGAGCCGCCGCCGCCGGTATTGCAGCCTGGTGTGATCGGCCAGGGCGGATCTGCCGGCGGGCCGCACCACGAGCTCTCTGGCCATCCCTTCCCGCCAGTCGGCCCCGGCCAGCAGCCGCCCACGGGACAGCCGCAGCCAGGGCAGCGACCGCATGCTCTGCCGCCGCCCCAGCAGCAGGTAATGCCGGATCTGCCGCAGTCGGCCCAGGCTCTGCCGAAAGCGGCACCCCCGAGCGCGGGCCAGCACAGCGTCCGTGAGCTGGCCGTTCAGCAGAATGGTCTGGCCCCTTTCGACAGCCAGCGACCGGCTTTGCCGCAGCGCCAGCTCCCGGCTGCCAACGGCCTGCCCTACGGCCAGGACCGCGGCGCGCCCTATCCGGGTCAGCTGTCGGCGTCGCCGCAATTCGGGGGCCCGGTCGGCGAGCAGCCGTACGGATCAGGCTCCTACGGGGCACCGCAGCCGAGCGCCCCGCCGGCTGCGCAGTTGCCGGTGGGCGAAGCGGTTCAGTCGGCGCACGCGGAGGGATTCGGGTTCGGCGAGGCCGTCGCGAGAGACGCTCCGGCGCTGTGGCTTGAGGCTGTGCTGGCCAGAAAGCCGCGGATGCCGTCTGACCTCGAGGCGAGGCTGTTGCAGGGCTCGGCGCTGCCGATCGACTCCCTGCTCCATGACGAGGTCAGGCACGCGCTGCGGCGCGGGTTCTGGGATGCGCTCGAGCGGTCCCGCCACTAGCCGTGGCAGCGGCCGCCGAGCGGCGCTGAAGCGGGTTAGGGACGGCCGGTCAGAACACTCCTGCTGAGGCTCTCGGCCAATTCACCAGCTGTGCGTGGCGCCCGTCGTTCTTGATACCAAAGCCATTACAGGTGCGTTGTCAGGCACATTGAGTTCGATTCCCGGATACGTTGGTTACGTGCCGTCACTGAGCCGGGAGATATTCGATTCGCTCGAATTCGACGCAGCGGCCAGCGGTGATCACGCGGCTGCTGCGCGAGCGATGACCAGGCTCGCGACGGTCGGCACGGAGACAGCCGGTATGCCGCGAGCAGAGGCCTTCCTTCGCACGGCCGATCAGTGGCTCCTGGCCGACGACGCGGGGGAGGCGGCCGACTGGTACCGGCGAGCCCTCTCCGATGGCGGTCAGGTTTCCGTCGACCCGCGGGTGGGACTGGCCCGCGCATTGTTCGGCGTCGGCCGCGACGCCGAGGCGCAGCGACTCCTCAGCGCGCTGGCGGCCGAGCGGCCGGGCGATCCGCGGACCTGCGATCTCACGGCCGAACTGCTGCTCGACCGCGGTGATGTGATGGGCGCGCTGGGCTGGGCAACAACCGGAGTAGAGCTCTGCCTCGCCGCGGGTCAGCCGCTTGACCCCTCGGAGTCTGAGCTGCTGCTGCTGCTTAGGCTCCGCTACCGGATCCGCAACGACCTCGGTTTGCCCGAGGACGACTACGACGCCATGCTGGACAAGGCCTAGCCCGCCAGGTCGGGCTAGATCGCGTGGCCCGCTGCCGCGCGTTCCGGCCCGACCCGCAGCGCGTCAGCTGCTTCGTCGAGGTCAACGACCACCGTGTCGCCGTCAGTGACCTCCCCGGCGATCAGCTCGCGCGCGAGCTTGTCACCGATCGACGACTGAATGAGCCGCCGCAGCGGCCGGGCCCCGTACACCGGGTCGAAGCCGGTGACCGCCAGCCACTCCCTGGCCGCTGGCGTCACACTCAGCGTGAGCCGCCGACCCGAGAGCCGGGCGCCGAGCCGGCTGACCTGGAGATCCACGATCCTGGTGAGCTCCTCCATGGTCAGGGCGTCGAAGACGATGACGTCATCGAGCCTGTTCAGGAACTCGGGCTTGAACGTCGCCCGGACAACCGCCATGACCTGGTCGGTGGTCTCCGTGTCGGACAGCGTCGGGTCGGCGATGAAGTGCGACCCGAGGTTCGACGTCAGGATCAGGATCGTGTTACGGAAGTCCACGGTCCGGCCCTGACCGTCGGTCAGCCGCCCGTCGTCCAGCACCTGCAGGAGGATGTCGAAGACCTCTGGGTGCGCCTTCTCCACCTCATCAAGCAGCACGACGCAGTAGGGCCGACGCCGGACCGCCTCGGTCAGCTGGCCGCCCTCCTCGTACCCGACGTAGCCGGGCGGAGCGCCGACCAGCCGCGCCACCGAATGCCGCTCGGAGTACTCGCTCATGTCGATCCTGATGATCGCCCGCTCGTCGTCGAACAGGAACTCGGCGAGGGCCTTGGCCAGCTCGGTCTTCCCCACGCCAGTCGGGCCGAGGAACAGGAACGAGCCCGAAGGCCGGTCCGGGTCGGAGATCCCGGCCCTAGACCGCCGGACGGCGTCCGATACGGCCTGCACCGCGCGTCGCTGACCGACGAGCCGGTTGCCCAGCTCCTCCTCCATCCGGAGCAGCTTGCCAGTCTCGCCCTCCATCAGGCGGCCAGCCGGGATACCGGTCCAGGAGGACACCACGTCCGCCACGTCGTCGGGTCCGACCTCCTCCTTGACCATCGGCGCCTCGGCTGGAACGGCCGAGGACCTGCCGCCGTCCTCACTGGCCGCTGCGGCCGCCTCGGCTAGCTGCCGTTCCAGCGCCGGGATCTCGCCGTACATAAGCCGGGACGCGGTCTCGAAGTCAGCGTCGCGCTGCGCCCGCTCCGCCAGCCCGCGCAGGTCGTCGAGCTGCTTCTTGAGCTCGCCAACCTTGTTGAGGCTGGACTTCTCCCGGTCCCAGCGAGCCACCAGCGCGGTGAGCTGCTCCTGCTTGTCCGCGAGGTCTGCACGCAGGCGCTCGAGTCGCTCGCGGCTGGCGGCGTCGTTCTCCTTAGCGAGCGCCATCTCCTCCATCTTGAGCCGGTCGACGGCGCGCTGAAGCTCGTCGATCTCGACCGGCCGGGAATCGATCTCCATTCGGAGCCGGGACGCGGCCTCATCGATGAGGTCAATAGCCTTGTCCGGCAGGAAGCGTCCGGTGATGTACCGATCCGACAGCGTTGCCCCCGCAACCAGCGCGGCGTCGGAGATCTGGACCTGGTGGTGGGCCTCATACCGGCCCTTCAAGCCGCGCAGGATGGCGATGGTGTCCTCGGCCGACGGCTCGCCCACGAGCACCTGCTGGAACCGCCGCTCGAGGGCCGGGTCCTTCTCGATCCGCTGGCGGTACTCGTCCAGCGTGGTCGCGCCCACCATCCGCAGCTCGCCCCGGGCGAGCATCGGCTTGAGCATGTTGCCGGCATCCATCGCGCCCTCAGCGGCGCCCGCCCCGACCACGGTGTGCAGCTCGTCGATGAAGGTGATGATCTGGCCTTCGCTCCCCTTGATTTCGTTGAGGACAGCCTTGAGGCGCTCCTCGAACTCGCCTCGATATTTGGCGCCCGCGACCATGGCGCCAAGATCGAGGGCCACCACCCGCTTGCCCCGCAGCGACTCGGGCACGTCCCCGGCAATGATTCGCTGGGCTAGGCCCTCGACGACAGCTGTCTTGCCGACGCCCGGCTCGCCGATGAGGACCGGGTTGTTCTTGGTCCGCCGGGACAGCACCTGGATTACCCGGCGGATCTCTGCGTCGCGGCCGATGACCGGGTCAAGCTTGCCGTCACGCGCGGCCTGGGTCAGGTCGATACCGTACTTTTCCAGGGCCTGGTACGTGCCCTCCGGGTCCTGCGAGGTCACCCGCGCATGGCCGCGAACCAGCTCGAAGGCGTCCGTCAGCTGCTTTGGTCCGGCACCGGCCTCGCGCAGCAGGGTGGCCGCCTGGCCGCCGTCGGTTGCCAGGCCAACGAGCAGGTGCTCGGTCGACACGTATTCGTCCGACATCTCGGTTGCGAGCTTGCTCGCCGTCGCGAGCGTGGCCAGCAGCTGCCTGGACGTCTGCGGGGCACTGACGGTTGCGCCAGCCGCCTTCGGCATCCGCGCCAGCTCGGCCTGCGTCGCTGCCAGCACGGCGGCAGGGTCGGCGCCGACCGCGCGCAGCAGCGGCGCCGCCGTGCCGCCCTCTTGCTGAACCAGGCCGGCAAGCAGGTGCAGGCCGTCGACGCTCGGATTGCCGGCGGTGGCCGCCGCCTGCACGGCTTGCGACAGCGCCTCCTGGCTCTTCCGGGTCAGCTTCTCGTCCACAGTTGTCAGTTCTCCGTCATTGCGCTCGATCGGAAGCGGCCTGCTCAGCCTGATCAGCCGGCGTCGGCCACGTTCCCTCTGGGATTGGGGTTGATGTCGGCCGCGGCGACGGCCTGCGATCCCGGCACGGCGCCGGTGCCACCGGCCGGAGTCAGGCCGGATGCGGCCGGCCGCACGGGCACGAGCGCCGCGGTGTCGGACCGCCCGCGTGCGAGCGTCGCCAGTCGGGCCGCCACCGCCCTGGTCGACTCGAGCTCGGCGCGCAGCTGGCCGATCTCCGCGGTCAGCTCGGCGATCACCAGCCTGCTGCGCCGCTCTGTGAGCTCGAGCTCGAGGATCCGCTTGATGCCGTTGAGGTTGATGCCCTCCTCCTGCGACAGCCGCTGCACCTCGCGCAGGCTGAGAATGTCCCGCAGCGAATACCGGCGGCCGCGGCCCGCCGCGCGGCCAGGCGAGACCAGTCCGAGCCGGTCATAGGCGCGCAGGGTCTGCGGATGCAGCCCAGACAGCTGCGCCGCCACCGAGATGACGTACACGGGCGTGTCGTCGGTGAGCTCGAAGTCGCTGGTCATGTCATCTCCCTCCAGCGGCCTAAGCGTTCGCGTCGCGCAGCAGTTCGGCCCGGAGGTCGGGGGCCGCCGAGGCGTCCCTGAACTGCTCGAGCGCGGCGCGCGCCTTGTCGTTCAGGTCCTGCGGGACCTGGACGGTTACGGTGACCAGCAGGTCGCCGGTCGTGCCGTCCTTGCGCCGGACACCCTTGCCGCGGACCCGGAACGTGCGCCCGCCGGGCGTGCCGGCGGGGATCCGCAGGCCGACCGGCATGCCACCGAGCGACGGGACCTTGATCTCGGCCCCGAGCGTGGCCTCTGCGAACGTCACCGGGACGGTGATCGTCAGGTTGGGACCTGACCGTCCGAAGATCCCGTGCGGGTGAGGCTTGACGTGCACGCGCACGTACAGGTCGCCAGCCGGTCCGCCGTTCTCGCCGCGCGCGCCCTTTCCGGCCAGCTTGATCCGCTGTCCGTCGTCCACCCCGGCCGGGATCCTCGCCTGAATGGTCCTGGTGCTCATGGCGCGCCCGCTACCGGAGCACGTCTCGCACGGGTCATCGACCACCAGGCCGCGGCCGCGACAGGTCCGGCACGGCTCGGAGAACGCGAAGCTGCCGAGGTTCCGGCTGCCCTGCCCGGTTCCCTCGCAGGTCGGGCAGACCCGCGGAACCGTGCCGGCCTTGGCGCCCGTGCCCTTGCACACGGGGCACGCACCCTCGCCTGTCAGCCGCAGGGGAACTGTCGTCCCGTTGATGGCATCGACGAAGGACAGCGTCGTCTCGGTCTCGACGTCTGCGCCGCGCCGCGGTCTGCTGCGGCTCGTGGTCGTGCCGCCGCCGCGGCTGCCAAAGACGCCGCCGAGCAAGTCCCCTAGACGCCCGCCAGCACCGCTCGAGTTCCCGAACAGGTCGCCGAAGTCAATGTTGTAGCCGCCGCCCGTGCCGGACCCAGATCCTGGCATCCGCATTCCGCCGCCGAACAGGGAGCGAGCCTCGTCGTATTCCTTCCGGCGCTTTTCGTCGGACAGCACCGTGTAGGCCTCGGAGATCTCCTTGAACCGCGCCTCCGCCTTCGGGTCTCCCTCGTTGGCGTCGGGGTGGTATTTGCGGGCGAGCTTGCGGTACGACTTCTTGATCTCGTCGGCTGAAGCGCCCTTGGATACCCCGAGGGTCTTGTAGAAATCCTTCTCCAGGTAATCCTTGGTGCTCAACGTGCCTCTTTCGGGAGCT
>Ga0126373_10001998_pt1 | contig 14835 bp, 13 predicted proteins | sample PanSoiMetPlot_11_FD_92545 | JGI IMG/M metagenome (GOLD analysis project Ga0126373, IMG submission 92545) | Tropical forest soil microbial communities from Panama - MetaG Plot_11 | ecosystem: Environmental > Terrestrial > Soil > Tropical forest > Bulk soil | place: Panama | collected 2016-02-17 | reverse complement strand
TCAGCAGCAGGACGGCGGTGAGCGCCAATCGTGCCTACGAGATGGGCACTCACCAGGGAAACCCCGCGAGGCGTCGCAATGAGATCGTTGACAGAGAGCCCGAGTGTGCCGCCGCGCTCGATGATCAAACGTGGCGAACCATAGGATTCTTCCGAAGGCCCGTGGCGGCCCTCGTTGGGCGTCAGGGCCTCGGCTAGGAGTGGCGCATTACGCGACTCATCAGCTCGGCGGGCTCAAGCCCTGCGGCCTTAGCTATTTCGATGAAGTCGAGTACGTTAACCTGGCGTTCGCCGGCCTCGATTCGCCAGACAAAATTATTGGTCCGCTTCAGTTTGGCCGCAAATTCCCGCTGACTCAATCTCGTTGCTTTGCGAGCCTCGACAATCGCGCCAATCAGTGCGCGATGTCTTGCGCTGCGTAGATGTCTCCCCACCGTGGCGCCTCCCAACCTGGAAACGCCTCATATTCGGGAGTACCTTGCTTGCCTCACTTTTGGTAGCGGTTTGGACGGTGCGAGCTGCGATCGACACATCAGCAGTAAAGCGACAACCGCACATAGCGTCCCTCTGAGGCTGGCAGATAACTGGGTAACACGCGCACTCCGTCGCCAGGGCCTCGTGCAAGCGCTGAAGAGCCGGCAGCTGTGGAAGAGCCGTGGGCACACTGTTCCCAGAACACCCGGCCGTCCAACGGGGTCGATCGCTGGTTGCCGGAAAACGGGTTCTCATCCGTCTAATTGCAAGCTCGGAGCGGTGTAGACAGTGGTTACCGACGATGGCGGCGGGCCCAAACCACGGAAATCTCTGTCCGAATTGGACGGACCAGTGAGCGCAACGCCAGGGATGTCGACTCAGATGCCGGATCACGCCCAAGCGCTTGCGGAGATGTTCCGCGCCCATCATGCGGCGCAGGTCCGATTCATAGCGGTGCGAACGGGGTCAGTCGAGGATGCCAAGGAAATTGTGCAGGAGGCTTATGTGCGGACGCTGGCCATGGAACGTCCTGGAACGATCAGATTCCTGCCGGGCTATCTCTGGCGCATTGCCACGAATCTGGCTATCAACCACAGAAAGCAACAGGCTGACCGAGCTCGGTTATGGCGCGCGGCACCGCTATCGGTCACCGAAGACGAGCCTTCTGCAGAGAGACGGATTGAGGGGCAGGAGCGCCTCGCAATCATAGAGCGCGCACTAATGAGGCTGCCGCCGAAGTGCCGCGAGGCCTTCGTTCTGCACGTGTTGCGCGGTCTCAAATTCGATGAGGTCGGCCGCGTCATGGCGATCAGCGAGCGAATGGCCTACAAGCATGTGGGCCGAGCGCTCGAGTACCTGCAGTCATGCCTGGACGGCGATGACGAGACCAGGAGTGCGCGGTGAGCGAGCAGGATAAGAGGGCGTGTTCGGGTGACCGATGGACCGAGGCGCTCATGTGGTACACCAAAACGCGTAGAGGGGACGATCAGCAGCGCACCCGCGTAGCCGGGCACTCGTGGCACGAGTGGCACGCGGACAGCGAGAACAGGCGAGTCCTTCTTAAGGTGGCTCGTCTACTGGCCAGTCGGCAGCCGTATCGACATTTGCGTCGGCCCAGAAAGGGAGAGGTCAAGAAAGATGCGTATGACCCATCGGTACCGATAGCGGACTGGCTCAGAGCCCATCCCGCGGACGAGCTGAAGGCGCGGCGCGTACAGGGCGGCATGTGGTGGGGCTGTACGGTCGGACTGGCGGCTGTCGCCATTTTGGTGCTCTTCCTCGCTTCGCCTCTACGGCTCGCGCTGTATGGCGGTTTCGGCGCACGCACTGTTTATCAGACTGGCATCGCGGGGCTCAGACAAGTCCATCTGCAAGACGGCTCGAGCATTACTCTCGGCGGGAAAACTCAGCTCTACGTCACGTTTTCGGCGCAGCGCCGTGCGGTCAAGCTCATCGCAGGTCAGGCGTGGTTTCACATCGCGCACGACCAGCACCGACCGTTCGTCGTGATAGCCGGGGACGCCACCATCACAGATGTGGGGACTGCCTTCTGCGTGACGCGAGACACGGATCGCGTCGTCGTAGCCGTGACAGAAGGGGTAGTCGAAGTCTCGGCCCGGCCACCGCCGCTTGTGCCGCAGAATGTCAGTCAGCGGGCGGTCGCTGAATTCCCCTTAGCGCCGATGCGCGTTAGTCAGGGCGAAAAGCTGACCCTTGGTAACGGCGACGCACCGAGCCTCATAAGCGCTGCAGACATTCATGCGGCGACCGCTTGGATGCACGGTCGGCTGATATTCAATGATGAGTCCCTCCGGGATGTGGTCGAGACCGTGGATCGATACTCAACGCGGCAGATCGCTGTGAGCCCCTCAGCTGGCAATCTTCGCTTCACCGGCATCGTGTCTAATAATGAGATCGAGGACTGGCTCCAAAGCCTGGAAGTGATATTCCCGGTAAGCGTGGACGAAAAGGGAGCCAATATCCGCATTCAAATGCGCGCTTCCACGGTCCCGCCGCACAAGCAGCAGCTCTAAGGTTGCGGTCCCTGCCCAGTCGTTAGCCGATGCTGGCCCAAGGGACGCGAGGGATCCGCGTCACAATTTCTTCAGCATCATCTGGTTCAGGTCACTGTCACTCATCTGTCTTCTCCGCAACATCCTTCACCAATCGTTGACGGCGTTCCGACGTGGAGCAAGACCGCGTCAAGCCGAACGTTTGCTTTGCACGGTGCGAGAGCATGACTGGGGGAATTCTATGAGTCCTATACGCGATCTCTGCGACGGCACACGCGCACGCAAGCGAGGACGATACCTAACGTCGCGTACTACGCGCAGGATCGCAGCATTCCTACTCTTTGCCACAATGCTGGCACGCTACCCCATTGCTCACGCCGGTGATTTGGACAGAGTAGTCCTCTTCGATATCCAGGCTCAGACGCTCCAAAGCGCACTTGTGCAGTTCGGAGTACAGGCACACGTTCAGCTTAGTGTCCCAGTTAATGCCGAAATGCGCCGATTAAGAGCACCCCTCATTCGAGGAAGCTATACAAGTCGCCAGGCGCTCACCAGATTACTCAGCGGAACGGGATTGCGGTTTGTCACGCACAACCAAACAGTCGAAGTCTTACCGCGGAATTTGCCGGATCCAGCTCCACCAACGCAAAACGCGAAGCCGCTGAGTTCAAAAAACAGATCCCGAACCGCCCACAATGTGGCGGCCATTGATCCACCCATTGCGAATCGCAATTCAAGCAGCAACGGACCCCGCGAAGAACTCCATGAAGTCGTAGTAACAGCCCAACTGTACCGCCAGCCGACATTCGACGTACCCATTGACCTTGATGTCGTCACAGCCAAGGAACTGTATGACTGGCGCACATTGGATTTGACCGCTCTACAGTACCAAGTGCCCGGCGTATATATACAGACTGGCGCGGGTGTCAATCGAATCACCATCGATGGCGTAGGCAGTGGCGTCGGCAGCGGGGCGCTGGTCGGCGAGTACGTGGATGAAGCCGATGTAACTGGTGGTGGTAATACAGGCGGCGTTGGAGTCGGCACGGGCGATGTTGGCCTTTATGACGTGAGTCGTGTAGAAGTGTTGCATGGGCCCCAAGGAACACTCTATGGCGACGGCTCAATGGGAGGCGTAATCCGCGTCATTACCAATAGGCCGGACCTGTATGAACTTCAGTTCGGCTCTGACGTGGCCGCGCTATATAGTCAATACGGAGCACCAAGCCAGCAAATTCACACGATGCTTAACATGCCGTTTGTGGCGGGTACGCCTGGGCTGCGCCTTGCGGGGGACATTGAGCATGATGGCGGGGGGGTCGATGAGCCGGAAGCTAACGCTAAGAACATCAACGGCAGCACTCTATCAGATGTGAGATTAGAAGTGCTGTGGCAGCCGAGCGCGCGTCTCAATGTATATGCAATGCAGATCATCCGGCGCGATGCCTTTGGGGTCGGATATGGCGAGGACGCGCAGGGCAACGTTGCGGCCCCGCTTCCCTTTGGGCTCACGACCACACCGCAAGCAGAGCACGGACTTACTCTTTCCAATCTCACCTTAAGTTATAGTTCTCCGATCGTGCGCGTGCTGAACTCGGCAACATACTTTACTAACGGACTGAACTGGGACAATTTGTTTGTTACGTCACCATATGTCAGCACATCGTTTAGCGAATACGTGCTTTATCGACAGCAAGCCTACTCGAGTACCGACTATAGCGAAGAGTTGCGCCTGTCAAATGCAACGCATGGCCCTTGGCAATGGATGGTGGGAGGCTTCTACAAGCACTACGCTGACAAAGAATACCAGAACGCGTCTCTTACGTATTCTATGCCGGCGGCACCCTTGATAAATTTCAGTCTCGCGGGGCTCGATACGGCGTCGAATTCGACGGCTGCCTTTGTTAACACTAGTTACAGATTTAGTCCGCGACTCGAGATCGGTGCTGGTGCGCGCTATTACAGTGCTCATAATACGTACAACGAGCCTACTGAAAATTACCACGGCTACGCAGGTCTTGGTGTGATTCCCGGAAAGTTCGAGGGAGGTCACTTCCTTTCCACTGACCCGAGGTTCTATGTGAGGTATGGTCTAACGTCGCACGTCAATATATACGGCACAGCCGCGAAGGGCTTTCGGGAGGGTGGATTTAACGGCCCAGGGTTGCCGAACTATCAGCCCGAGACTCTATGGAGGTATGACGTGGGAATGAAAAGTCGCTTTCTAGATAATGAGTTGCAATCAGACCTCGACCTCTTTTACAGCGACTATTCGAAGTACGTGGTCGAAGGCTTTTTTCCGGCGGTCAACAACTATTACTTAGGGAATGCCGGCACTGCGCATATCAAGGGGTTTAATGCGAATGTCAAATGGCGGTTAAGCAAAGACTGGTTTCTCGGCGTGGCCGGAGAGTGCGTGGACGCCAAATTTGTGAGCATTGCCGCACTAGATACTGGCCTTACTGTCGGCGATCAGGTGCCACTGGTTACAAAATACTCAGTCGCGGGGTCCATCGAACGAGACTTTCAGTGGCATGAGAAGCAGGGCGATGCTGTGCTCTCTTATTCGGAAATCAGTGGCGTGCAATACAACGTCACCGGTTACATCTATTCGATTGCACAATCCAACGTCCTGCGGCTTCTCAATTTCACCGGCAGCATTGAGTTGAGCAATAGTCTGCGCGTCGGCCTGTTTGCGCACAATCTTCTCAATGACCGCGGGTACTTGAGCCCATTCTGGATATACGGTGAGGCGAGTAGGTCGCAGCCTCGAACTTTTGGTGTCGACTTCAGGGTCGATTTTGGTGGGCATGACTAATGCGCGGTAATAGAGATCCTGGTGGGGGTACGCGACCATTGGGACCGCAAGTGCCGTGGGGGCTGAGCGCCGGTATCTTATGCGTTTGGGCGGTCATGCACTCCCTTGGGGTCGCGGCAGAGGAGGTAACGGTACACGATCTCATCCAGACGAGGGAGATCTCCAATCCCACAGTGTCGCCAGATGGCCGCTATATCGCGTTTCTCGTCGAAGCAATGAACGTCAAGGCGAACTTGACCCGTTTAACTTGGGAAGTGGAGCGTTTAACGCCAAAACCGGGGAGGGCAAGGGCGGTCGCAGACGGGGGTGTGCCAATACGGGAGTCGTTCGGACCACTGGTAAGTGTCCCTGCAGTGTGGTCTCTAAACAGTCGTTGGATATACTTCACAGCGCGAAGATATGGCCAGGTCCAAGTGTGGCGCGCCGCGCGGCAGGGTGGAAAGGTGCAGCAGGTAACGCGTGACTCCGCGGATGTGAAAAGTTTCGCCTTGTCATCAGACGGCAGGCGGCTGTATTACGCTGTAGCTGCCACCCGAAAAGCGATTCGAGGGGAGGAACGCCGGGAATACGAAGGTGGCGTGTTGTTGACTCCGACGCTGGAAGTTTATGAGCCCGTGCTATATAACCAGCTTAATGGCGATCGGACGAGAACTACCCAACGCAGAGGGACAATAGGTACTGATACCTTTGAACTTCTTGATAAGAAGCCATACAGGGTGCGTGTGATGAGGTTCGGAGAACCGGCACACGATGCCACGGCGGCGGATGGGGCGAAGTACAGGAAAATCGCGGCGAGCAGTGAGAGTGAGTGGTATCGATTGACGTACGGGCGATACTTCGAGCAAGGTCGGGAGTACTTGGCGGCGACCAGAGGGTCGGCAACCGTTTTTTGGAGGAGGCAGGGAACGGCTGGAAATGTCCCAACTCGCCAGAAAATAATGTCATATCGGCTGATACTGAAAAGAGGTGGATCGGAGTTACAATGCGATTCGCCAGCGTGCCGGGAGTACATCGGGAACTTCGGCGCGCCACAATGGCGGCCGGGGTCGGACGAGGTCGTCTGGGCATCCCAGTCAGAACTAGGTGCAACCACTCTCTACGCGTGGAACGTGAACAAGAATACGGTAAGGACGATTTTCTCATCTAATGCTGAGCTAGGAGGGACGGCGGGCGTGGAACGCTTCGTTTTGATGGGATGCCCTGTGATAGCAAGCGCTGCTATTTGTGTCACGTCCGCGACCGAAGCGCCCCCAGAGCTTGAGGAGGTCAACCTCGACCAGGGCTCGCAACAGGTAATCTTCGATCCAAACCGAGCGCTCCGCAGAGCTATTGAATCGCAGGGCCTCCAAGGAAAGCCTCTGCGCTGGAAAGATCGGTACGGAAAACAACATGCAGGTGTACTGATCTTACCGCATCGTTGGAAGGGCGACGCGCGTTGGCCGCTTGTCCTCGCTGGTTATCATTGTCGCGGATTCCTTGAAGGGTCGGCAGGGAGGATGGTATCCCCATTTGTTCTGGCTGAAGCTGGGTTTGCAGTATTGTGTAGTGATATGGATTTTGGACTTGCCGCACGCGGAGGATATCCGCGGAGCTATTTTAGCGCAGGAGGGCAACTCGTTAATCTGCAAATCATGTTGGACTCATGGGAGTCGGGCGTGGCTGCACTGTACAGGCTTGGGGTAATTGATGAGTCCAGGATTGGAGTCGCCGGGCTTAGCTTTGGTGCAGAATCGGTTTGGTACGCTTTGACGCATTCAACGTTTATTTCAGCGGCGGTGGTCCAGGATCCGCCGTGGATGGACCCTTTCAATTACTTCATGTATGGAACGGCGATATTTAATCAATTTGCCGACCGTGGTATGCCGGACCCAACGAGTCCCAGCGCAGCGGCTTTCTACGCTAAGGCGTCAGTGGCACTGAATGCGAATAAAATCACGGCGCCAATTCTCGAGCAGGATAATGAAGCGGAGTTTATTTCCGGAATGGAGACATATACGGAATTGAATCGGTTAAAAAAGCCATATGAAGTGTACATATTCCCAGATGAATTTCATGAGTGGGTGCAACCGCGGCATGTAATGATGATCCAGAAACGTACCACAGATTGGTACCGGTTCTGGCTAGAGGGCTACGAAGATCCTGCTTTTTCGAAAAGACATCAGTATCAGAGATGGAAAGAACTCTGCAGAATGCAAAGGCAGGGGCAGCTAAGCCACATTTCAGCTTGCGTCAGAGCGGGCGGGGGTGGCGGATAGTAAACGGGCGACTGAGGCCCGACTTTGAGTTCTGTTTATTAATAGGACTCGACGAAAGTGGCTTTCGGAGCCTCAGGTCGCCCGCGTACGTTCAAGTCGGGGCGCCTCGCGGCGACCTACCAGTAGCGGCGGATTCCGCACAGACGTCCAAGGCTGGCTTTCCGTCGCGCCAGGCCGATTCTCGCGGCACGGAAAGTTATACAAGTGCACAACACCCTTTGTGATTACATGAGCCATCGTCGTAACCAACCTTCGATGTAGATGTGATAAAAGAGCTCGGATGGTATTGCGGTTGAGGGAGATAGCGTTTCAGAGAGCGCTTCCTCGACACGCTTTCGATCGAGAATACCCTGCCGAGCAAGCGCTCCGTCTAGAAGAAACGTTCGTAGCCAGGAGGCATTCTGCCGAATTATCTGAGTGACCCAAGGTCCGGTGGTCGTTTTGCACGTGCGCTGGGCAATGTCTTTCGCGAGATCATCGCAGAAGGCGGCCCGGGCCACCGCGCGATTCCAGCCGGCCCGGACTGCTAATGCTCCCGGAATCCGCAGAGCACACTCGATGAGTGGTTGGCTTACGAGCGGGTGAATGTAATTCAACGCCTTGAACTTAGTAAACGGTATGTGATAGTCGGTGGAAGTTGTGGTGAGGAGAGCATAAATTAGATATACGCTACTGGGCGCAGTCGCATCTATTTCGGAAAACCAAGGGTGAGTAAACCGTTTGGCTTCCTCCCGAAACGCATTTAGTGCCTCCTGAGTGATGAATCGCCGTTTATCTGCGTCCCGCCCTGAGACTGTATTAGCAAATAAGAAAAGTGTTTTGGTCCACGACGGAGATAGCGAGTAACGAATCCCCCGAGCTAAGATTTGCCAGACAGAGAAGCGCTTCATCCGTGCGACGTCTCGCGCGACGACAGGTAATAGAGCAAGCGATCCATGCCGATACAGGTGGTCGGCAACGGGCTCTGCGCTGACCGCCCAACCAAATACATTGTCACCCAGCTCGCCGTCGACCAGTGTCTGGCAGTCGTTTCTGCGGCTAAGCTCCGAAAGCGCTTCAAAGCGGCCAGGGCCTGTGAAGCTCAAGGCAGGCCGGGCCGTACGATCACATTCCAAAAAGATGTCCAGATCGCAGGTTGTATAGCGTGGAATCTCATAGAGCGGAACGCACACCTTCGCAGCCATGCTTCGTGCGAAACTTCGCTCATCCCCGGGGCAATCGGCAGCGTAGAAATTTACGCAGCATATTCTTGGCCGGGAAGGTGCAGAAGCCAGGCAGCTTAGAACTATCGATGAGTCCAAGCCGCCGGAAAGTTCGACAAGTACAGACGAAGAACGCGATGCCCAGGTGTGTACAGCACGTTGTGTCTCGTATCTAAGCGAGCCAACTGAGTCTTGGAAGTTGGTAAATCCCGGAGCGTTTGCAATTTTGCAAGGGTTCCACAGAATTTGATGCCTAACCTCTGCGTGGCTATGGGCGACGCACTCTCCGCTTTCGAGGCACTCAATTTCCTGAAGGCCAGTTTCTCGTGTGACATGATCTCCGAGAGCTGCTTGTGCGCGGATGAGAGGCCAGTTTATGGAAAAGCATTCGCTATGGATTGCGCAGAAATCATTCACGTCCGAAAAGTACACTCGAATTCCATCATGGTTGGAAATGAAACACGGAAGGGTAGCAGCTGGAGAACGCAGCACATACCGCTTACCGTTGTCTCGGGATCCGAAGATCAACACGTAGGAACCCCATATGGCCTCTATTGCGTGCTTCCCTTGCGTCTCACAAAGCTTGTCATAGTGAAGCACAGAGGGCGTGAAATCCGGCTGTACGTGTCGCGTCAATTCTCGCCCGTCATGCTTTGAGAACGCGATACCTAGGAGGACACCGGATTTGTTAGGCAGAAGAGCTGTGCCGCCTTCGATGCCCTGCAGCCGTTCGCAATACACGACAGCGCCCGAAATCGACAAAGCGCACTGCCAACCCGGGAATGTACTTCGCAAAGTGGCTTCGGTGGCAGCAGCAGCCTCGGAGGCTATGCCCGATGTGTGATTCCACAGAAGGGCGAGGTAGCGAAACATTAAAGCCTCTACGCCACTAGGATTGGCGTGTATTCGCGCACATGTTCGACGCTATCATCCAGCACGCAATCGTGAATTTGGACCCAAGCGTGCGCAGAAAATGGTTTTGGCGCGACGCCAATAGTTATCGTGGCTGGCAAATCGTATTTCCTTAGTACGGCGAGGAATACCAGTGAATCGAGGAGACAGCGGTCTTTTGCGGTATAGAACCAGACCCGTAGCTTTGCATAAAGAGTTACCAAAGAGAGGATTCGCTCTTGCGAAGGCACCGGAGAGCGCGTTGACTTGGTGTTCCGAGAGGGGGCGAGCTGTGTCAAGAGTGCGCCGAGCCGCTTAACCCGGAGATAAGCCAGCGTGCGTGGATAAGCTGCCGCCAGGCGGCACAGCATGAGGAGAACGTCGTTGGAATCTGCGCGTAAATTCCAAATAGGGTGACAGGCGGATCGCGGCGGAACGCCACTTGGAGAGAAACGTCGGTCCGCAGGCGCAGCTGAGAGAAACCCGCGGCTTGCAAGGGAGTCGAGTAGCGACTTTGACGAGGCCCTACGCTCAGGGTCTCCGTCGGGCGTAGAGCGCTGTGGCCAATCCAGGATGTTTACACGCAGTGCGGCGACAGACAGCGCGTCTAATGCATAATATTCAAGCGAATGCATGTCTAAGATGACAGCACCGCCAGCGACCTCTGCAGCGTACAGGTGTGGGGCTAAGTACCGTCTATCTTTGGGGCCTAATGCTTCACTGGTGCTCCAGCAGGTCGCCTCTGACATATTTGTGTCCATTTTGGGGCCAAAGGGCACGGCGCGCGCGTCCTGCGCGCGCCGTGGAGGGTGGTATCGGCTAGTGGAAACAGTTAGCCGAGGGTCCCGCTGGTACCGTCATTGCCTCCGATGGCTCCCTGGGTCTCACTCAGGACGCTGCCAAGCTTTACGAGTTCCATTGTAGTTACCTCGATGTTTGGTGAACACTGGGAATGCACCATCTACAGAGCGGCGCCTGACTTTGTGATGGCGACAAGAGTGTGGCGCAGCAGGCAGAGGCGGGGAATACCCCTGATCAGGGGTATTCCGTCGGCGCTCGCTGGCACGCGTAATGCAAACTAATAATGGGAGCGAAGCGGGCAAGTGCCCCGTGGCGCCGAACCGCGGAATGAGTCGCGTGATTCGGCCCCGTGTTGATGCGCGAATATTGCCACATCTTCAGATGGGCGGCATTTGATCGGGCAGTCCAGCTCGCGTCAATCCAGGAGTCCGCTTCATTTCAGGAGGACGGCACTATGTGGTGGTTGGCAGTTCGACAAGTGGAGTTCGCGCGCTCGCCATCGACCAAACGGTGCCCTGTAAGCTCGTCGTTGTGTGAGTTGGAGACGGCCATTAGCAGCAGGACCCAGACGAGCCGCCACCTTACGAAGGGCGTGGCCTCCCGGTTGAGCGGTACGAGGACCTCGCGAAGCCGGGAGAGGCCGGTGCGCATCTACTTTCCTGTAGAGGCTGGCCGGCGACAATTAGAAGTGCCGGGGGCCGGGGCGACGGAAGATATAGTTGACGCCAGACAGGAGCCGTTCATGCTCACAGACCGATGTCCCACAGCCCTGGGCCGCATTCCGCAATGGCCGGGAGAGCATTTAGGTCCTCAGGCGCGGGGGATAGTTCAGGAACGCATTCCGAGAACCCAGGAGTCTTCCAGCCATGTGTGCGGAGCAAACGCCTCTGGTAAGAGTTCGTGACGTCGAACCACGGGGCGACCGGACCGATTTGCGCAGCGCTGGTGCACATGGCGCATCAGGCGAGAGGTGGCCTGGCTATGGCGGCAACGCGAGTCGAAGTGCGCGCGACATCACCCGTCGTGTGCGGCGCCCCGGAGGCGAAGCTCTCCACATCCGTTCGGCACTTCAGGTCAGGCGTATTGAGCGGTTGCGGTCGCGTGGTGTTCCAGCCCGTCGCAGGTCCTTGGACCCGCGCGGCCGAATAGGGGGCGTCCGCGTATCTCAGGCAGTCAGCCTCAGCCATGGTGAGGATATATGTCGGCGGACCGGCGCGGCCTGCCCAAGACTGAGAGGGGATCTCCACTGTCCGTTGACAGCAGCGCAAGATTCGAATCGGTCAGGGTCGCTTCGCGCTGCGCCCTCGTTGAGGCGGATCGCCGGTATGGGTACGTCGTGGAGATGCCGCACTCGGCGTAGACCCGCCGTCGTGATAGTCGCTGCTAGCGCGGTGACCTCATCGTTCGGATCGCGAAGCCCTGGGTCCACTGTTCTGACATGCCAACCACAATGGAGCGCGAGGGGTAGCAGCGCGCGGCTGGCGGTGAAGATGACCTCGTCGATACCGTAGAGGAGCCCGGTCTCTATCACTCCGCAAATGATTTCCCAGAGGAGCGCATGGCGCCGACCCTGGTCCCGCACTCCGGGCGCCGTACAGAACCGCGATGCCTCCCACACTGTGGCTCCTCCAGGCATCCACTCTCGATCCGCGGCATCGAATAGCTCGCACATCAGGTGCGGTCCTTTGGTCGTGAGCAGCCGGACGGAGGCCAGCAGTCGCCCGTCTGGCCGGTCCTTGGCCAGCAGGTAGAGGGTGTCTCCCCGGTCATAGGCATCGATCTCCATGTCCCCGATTACGGGAATCTCGAATCCCACCCCGTCTACGAATACAGCTTTGCGCTGACGGAACATCTCAACGAGGTCAGCCTGGAAGACCCTGTGGTTCTCGGCGTTCACGACGAAGATGACTCCTTCGCTCCTCACCTCCGTGCACGAGGAGCATGCGGGAACGGGTGGAGCGGCGGTATACCCCTGATCAGGGGTATGGGGGTGCCGCGATCTGGCACGCTGCTTGCCCGCAAAGTCTCCCACTCTAGTGCTCGGCCCCGTTCGAGGAAAGTGGACCGTCTCTCCCTGGAGGCACGTCGCCAAATGAAATCTGCCCGCTCTCCAGCGCCCAGATGATGGCTTGCACGCGCGTCCTCACGTCGAGTCGTTGCATGAGGCGTTTGAAATAGGAATGCACGGTATCTGGACTCAAACCTAGCAGTTGTCCGATTGCCCAGTCATCCTTGCCAAGAGCCGCCAGCCTCAAGCACTGGCGCTCACGCCGCGAGAGTTCAACCGAAATCGTCTGCTGCGGAGGGGCGCGGACAGAGGTTAGGGCGGAGTAGAAGCGGATCGCCATGACTTGGACCAGAAAATAACTCTGGCGGTCGACCAATTCAGTGGGTATTACCGTGCAAGACGCCCGCAGTGCACCCGGGAGCCATGACAAATGAATCGGAACCGTGTATCCATGGGCGATACCGGCGATTGCGGCTTCGACGAGAATCGTTCGTTGCGGAATCGTGATTCGCTCGGCTTGAAACACGGGGTCCCAGAAAAACGGCAGCGGCTCTAGTTCCGCACGCCGTAGGACAGGATCGATCTCGTAAAGCTTCTCAGCGCTATACCGCTGTACCCAGCCTGCAGGGTAGTTGTGTAGCACGACGGCGTGACTCGGGGGATGAAGCGGGTCGACGTGCGAGTACAGAGCCCAATGCCGGAAACCGAGCGCCTCGAGGGCCTTGGCAAAGCCTGCCGTCATCCGGCTCGCCGGGGACTCGGTGTGCTGACTGAGCTCAACGAAGCTTTGAGCGACATCGAACGGGTCCATGACACGTTCCTCCTCGACACTCAGGGCGCCAGACGCTCTCGGCTGTCGGGTCAATTCGAAGCCTCGCGGGTCCGCAATAAATGGGTCCAAACTGCTTCCCAAGGGATGGGCCGCCGAGGTCCCACTGCGTGGCGGGACGGCCGATACAGAGCTGTAAACCTGACGCCTCGCTCAATGCGATGCGCGGGCGATCGGCGTTAACGATTCGAAATTCCGATTTCACCGTCCTCTCCAGAAAACCAGCGTGCGAGGCACAAGCGCGATAGTGGCGGTTGCTGATTTCCCTACGGTCATTCTCTATGTTGACGCAGTTTAATGCTGGATGGCTCACAATGCAGACCGTCTTTAGACGGTTTGACGATTGCCTGTGTTTGGAATGAGATATGGACTGAAGCGAGCTGGGTCAACCTCAATAGATCTTCGTCCGACGACGTCGGCTCCTGCTGGATGAGACGAGAATCTATGAGTCGGAAGTGTGGCCTGTCCGTCCCAAACGGAGGATCTTTCCATGGTGAGTCACTGGATGGCGAATCGGAGATTTGCAGAAACTTGAGAGTTACCCGCCGTGGATACAGGGAATCGTCAATGATATGCGAGATCGCAGAGGCCGAATTTCAGAACATCGGCTCTTTCATAGATGCGGGATTCGATCTTGCCGCCTCGCGCTACTCGGAACTTCTTTGTGCGCATCTGGCCCGTGATCGACCAGTCCCGCGGTACATGGGGCGAAATCTGGCCAAGCTCGAGTTCGGCAAGCCCGGGCATGATCTGGCGCGGACCTTCCTGACTCGGAATGTGCGGGCAGAGCAGCGCCACGCCCACTATTGGGTCGACTGGGCGGAAGCCAGCGGCATCACGCGAGCGGATCTGCTCGGCGCCTCCGAGGCGACCGCATCGGCAGCGCTGTCCCACTGGTGCTGGTACGTATGCGATCGTGAACCCCTTGCGGTGGCCATGGCTGCGACGAACTACGCCATAGAGGGTGTCACCGGGGAATGGACCCATCTCGCGTGCTCCTCCGACCGCTATGCAGACTCGCTCTTCGAGGAGAAGCGCAAGTCCGGCATGCGGTGGCTGCGCGCGCATGCCCGGTACGACGATGCGCATCCGTGGGAGGCCCTCGAGATCGTCGCGACCATTCTGGGAGCCAACCCAGACCCTATGGACATTCGTGCCGTAAGGGCGGCCATCGAGCGCAGTTACGACTACATGCTTTGCACGTTCGAGGACTGCATGGCTGACACAAATGACAATGCGGTCTTCGCATTTGCACCGAGGGAGCGCACGGCTTGACCGCCGATGGCGCCGGGACGGGATCCTCGTATCAAGCGGCGTGCTTCCTGCTTGCCGTTATATGAACCGAGATGAATTCATCGGATATTTGGCATCTCGAGCCGATGCGTTCGGAATCCAGTTACAGCGGAGCGGCGAACTCGTGGGGCTGCCTTGCGAGTTCCATCAGGCTCTCGCTGTTGCGCAAATGCTGGATGCGCTCGGCTGCCAGGCTCCCTCGAGCGAAGTCCTTCGCGCATGGTACGGGAATGCGGCCTGGGCGAGCGTGGAG